>Ga0315273_10004020_pt1 | contig 17863 bp, 12 predicted proteins | sample YL17G02_0_MG_FD_205753 | JGI IMG/M metagenome (GOLD analysis project Ga0315273, IMG submission 205753) | Sediment microbial communities from Yellowstone Lake, YNP, Wyoming, USA - YL17G02_0 | ecosystem: Environmental > Aquatic > Freshwater > Lake > Sediment | place: USA: Wyoming | collected...
CCCAGTTGCGGCAGTGGTGGATTTCTTCTCTACTGTATGCGGAGAGTTTCTGAAGAGATACGAAACAACTTCGCGGGCAACCGAAAACTAATTGAAAGAAAAGTATATGATTTCACAAAACAAAAAGTCTATGGTATCGAGATAAATGACAAGATCGCCAGAGTTGCAATGATGGACATGATTGTCAATGATGATGGTCACACTAACATCGAGAACAATTCAGGATTTAATTCTGTATTTAGAAATCCCAATATAAAGTTTAATCGGTTTACTCTGATCATGACAAATCCACCATTTGGTGTAAAAATTAAGAAAGATGACCGAGATAATTTAGGGCAAAATAATTTCAGTAATTTCGTTTTCGGCGGTACGAGAAAAAAACAGCTTTCTGATATACTATTCCTTGAGCAATATAAGAATTTTTTAATAGCAAACGATTCTAAAAACCCAAGGGCCGGAATAGTTCTGCAAACTGGCGTCCTAAACAATCCAAGCAATAAGGAGGTATTGGATTGGATAAGAGTCAACTTCAAGATTCTCGGCGTGGTGAGTTTGCCTGATTTTGCTTTCAGGAAAGCTGGTTCAGGTATGAAGACGTGCTTACTATTTCTAAAGAAGTACCAGTCAGCTTATAAGACTACCAACAAAGTCCCCGACTATGACGTATTTTTCGCAGTTGCGAATCACATCGGTTATGATTCGACGCTTAGGCCGGATATAAATGAACTGCCAACCATTCTTACACATTATCGTGAACATACTGAAGACAGGCCGAAAGGTATTTTTTGGCTACGTTATTCAACCTTAGATTATCGACTTGACCCAACGTACTATTTCAACAAGTTTCTTATAAACCAACAGCTCGAATGTTTCACCAAGAAAAAACACCCATTTAGTACCTCTCTCGCAACTCATTTATAAAATGAATGCCGGTAAATCGCCTGAAGGAGGGGTTACTAGGAGTACCGGAGAAATCCCAAGTATTACAATAACCAACATAACTACGGACGGAAATTTAGATTTCGAATCTGATATTAATTTCGTACCTGTAGACTTCTACGAAGAGTTCAATGCCTCAAAAGGTGGATTGATTCTTTACGACATACTAATCGCAAAAGATGGCGCGACAACTGGTAAAACTGCGATAATAGACGACCACTTTCCTTTCGTCGAAAAGACAAAAGGCTCTCCTAAGGTAAAAGCTATTTTTAGTGAGCATGTTTTTAGGCTTCGTATGAAAAAAGGCGTTGTCCCACTATATATACATTCTTTTTTAAATAGCGCTCTCGGTCAACTACAACTGGAGACAGTGACCTCCGGCGGTGCTCAAGGTGGCATCACAACAGGTTTTGCAGACGAAATATATGTGCCGATGGTCGATGAAGATATACAGATGAAAATAGCACAGCATTGGGTCGCCCGAAATTTAGAAATTCAGAAATTGAGGCGGAGCTACGAAAAAACTATTTGCGCTGCAAAAGAGGAAATAGACGAAATGATCCAAAAATCAAAACCAATATCTGCCAAATCATTAGCATCTGTTCTATATATAAAGGGTAAAATCGAAAGTAATAATAGTTCTATAAACGAAGAGTCTGAATAATTTCTATGGTTGTTGGTTAACAAAAAGTAGTCTAAATGGCAAACGAAAGCATAGTTGGTGATTTGATAAACTTCCGAGGGATGGTTTATGCCCCGATGAATGAAAACGGCGTTGTTTTTCTGTTCGGTAAAGTCGTTGAAGACCTCAATATGTATATCGAAGAGATAAAACCGGGTTTTCCCGATTGCGTCGCAAGAAGGTTTAACGGTAAAGGCTGGCATCAGGTAAGGGTTGAGTTTGAATATAAATCGAGCAGTTTCAAGGCGCATAAACACGACGCTAAAGATTGCGATATTATTATCTGCTGGGAACATGACTGGAAGGATTGCCCGCTGGAGGTTATCGAACTTAGGGACGTAATAAAAGGGCTTGAAAATCGGCCTATTAAAAAGCCGGAGGTTAAATATCAGGATAGAAGCGATGGCGAAAGCATAGTCCTTGATGAAACACAAAAGGAACTTTTTAACGGCCTGATGGAATGCGTAAAGGGCATTAATGATTCGTGTTTTTATAACGCCGGGAAGACGATGCTGAGTATTTATAGCCCGCAAAGGTCGTTTATTTATATAAATACAAGAAAAAATGCCTTGCAACTGTGGGTATATACCGGGGGACAGGCTTTGGGAAAGATAAAACCTTTCAATTATGGTAGTGCTGCGCAGAAATGGGGCAAAATCAAGCTTTCAAGCACGGCAGAACTTGAAAATTTGAAACCTTTGCTTGCAGAATCGATAAAAAGGATCACTGAAGCAATAAAAAACAATGAACCTACGGGCTGGTATGCAAAAATAGAAGAAAAAGAAGAAGATAACTAACCGCTCACGGCTAACCATCCATGAAATCCCTTTACCGTCATAGGTTCGTGCGTCGTCGTGCGTAGTGCGTGTATCGTTCAAGGAATGGTGGAATATTTATTTTTTCAGCCGCGATTCGCAACCCCAAGTGCCACGCAGCAAAGCGAAGTGAATACAATGGGCCCCGATGAGATAGCTAACAGGGTAAACATCTCACGGGGCAAGCGAACTGAAAAAATAAATACGATACTCCAATTTTAGATTTTGGATTTTGGATTTTTGATTGAAGCATTTAAAGGTGAAGCCGTCATTCGTGACCTTAAATTCTGCGGATTCCTCCGCAGGGCGTTCGGAATGACCACGAACTGAGACTTTAAATGCGGCATGGATTCTGGGTTCCCGCCTGCGCGGGAATGACAATCCTTCGCAGGAATGACAGACCGCCAAGCAGGCTTGGCGGCTAAACAAAATGGAAGAACCCCGCAACATAAAGTCGGGGGCTTTAGGATGCAGGTCGTCGGGTAAACCGTCGCGATGGCCGCAGAAAAATTGCATCCGCGGCGGCGTTGTCAGGTTTTCATTGAGTCGAGTTCAATGAAGGCGATGGGGAGGAACAAAAAGACGGGAAGCCATGCCCAAAGTTCGGGCATAACGCGGTCGAAAATATATTCGGTGGCGAACATCTTGCAGACAAAGGTCGCGATAAAGCATGCGGTTGTCGTGCCGAAGCTAATCATAATCGCGGACTTCATCGCCTTGGGGTCGCGGCAGACGAGTATCGGCAGGCTTATCATCAGCATCACAAGATTAATCAATGGGTCGGTGATGCGGAAGTGCTTCTGGCTGTAAAGCTGGGCCTGGTCACGGATTTTGGTGCCCTGCCCGATAAGGGCGGAAAGCTGCGCGGAACTTAGAAACGATTTGCGTTCGGACTCGCACCGCAGGGGAATATCTTTGGGGGTTATATCGGTAACGTACGAAATCGCCTTTTGAAAACCGGTCAGCGAATCCCTTTCAGCGTAGCGGCCATTGACAAAATCCCATCTGCTGGTCTTTGGATTGTAAACCGCCTGTTCGGCGGAAATCAGGCCTGTTACCTCCCAGATTGCCTGCTTGGGCATCTTGCGTCGAAGGATGATTGTCGGTTTATATAACGTGGATGTCGCGACTTCGAACTTCTGCGAACAAATCAATGAGCCGTTGTCGTCATCTATGAACCAGACATCATAAGTTTCCTGTCCCGGCACCGCGTCGTGGGAACGTACCAGTTTGTCGCTGAGCGAAGGGATGATAAGCTCCTGGTCGGCGACAAGCACGCCGGTAAAAATCAGGGCAAGAATAATAATCGGACTTATGACGCGCTTCAAACTGACGCCTGAGGACATCATCGCGACAAGTTCGTTGTTATGCACCATTTTTCCCAGTGAAAATACGGCGGCGACGACGGTAATCATTCCCGCGAAATCGCGGAAATAAAGCGTGGCATTGAGCGCGTAAAAAGTGAGGATATTTTTCATAACCGCCATCGCGCCGAGGTCGGCGTGCTCGGTGAACTCATCAAGGTTTACGAACAAATCCATAATGATTCGCAGGCCGATAAGCACCGAAAAGGCAATCACGTAGCCAACCAGAAAACTTTTACCGACATATCTATCGAGTATTTTCATTTCGTTTTAATTTCTAAGCAGTTTTCTGTAAATTCCATACGCCAACAGCGACAGCAGCACCAGTCCGACCCACATCAAAAGCAGCCCCAGATTGGCCGCCGCTGACCACCGGTTTCTCGCGATGTTTTTTCCCATCATAATAAAAACAATCAGCACCGCCGCGGGGATGCAGCTTGCGCCGAATGCGGTAAGCAGGTGGCCTCCCTTTTTAATAATGCCAAGCCCGATACCGATTAAAATCATAATGATGCAGCCGAGGCCAAAAACAAGCCGCGAATGCATTTCAGCCTTTATGTCGACAATGGTCCCCTGTATTTCTCTTTGCAGTTGTCTCTGCAAATCAAGCAAATTCTCATCGGGGCCTTTTTCCAGCGATGAACTGACGTAATCGGGACTCAGCGATTCGAGAACGTTGTCAGCGATGAAGGCATCCGTTACGGATTTGGGCAGCACCAGACCGCGAACAAGATGGCGGCGAGTAAGACCTTTTGAGCCGTCAATTTTCTGCCACGTGGCATTGACAAGCTCCATAGTCAGAGTCGGTGAAAGCTCCTCGCCCTCGATATGCAGCCACCCTTGCGGTGCTTCGAGGGTCAGCACGCGTTTGGCGCCGGAAGGGTCGGCTTCGGTGAGAAAAACATCGGACAATTCAATTTTTCTGCGATTTCTTACCTCGCACTTTCGCACTTTAAATTCGACACCGCTTTGATTTCTGCCCCCGTACAATCTGTAAGCAGCATTGGGTTCGGAAGATAATGCCGTGTTGATGTCCTGCGCAAGCAGTTCCGCGATAAACTGGGAATACGCCTCATAGGCAATTGCAGCGACCGGGTAAAAAAGCATCGGGTCGGAACGGATAGCTTTGATTTCGTCGATTTTTTTGAATTTTATCTTGTCGCTCAGAAGCGTGGGAAATTCCTTGGTCAGCGAAATTCGCCTCATCGAAAAACCGGCTTCATTGTCACCTGTTTGGTACGTATTGTAGGCCGTAATCTGAACCTCATTAAATTTTTTGTGCGGATTGAATTTAATGACTGCGCTTTCGGCGGCGATGACCCGCTCGATGCGGTTGTCCTTCAGCTCGGTAATTATCACACCAAGTAGCGTGTCCTTTTGCACCGCAACCTGGTCGGCGTAAATCAGATAGCGTCCGTCGGGAGGTTCGTAGAAACCCTTGCGCTGAATGTTGCGGAAGATTATATTTTTGGCGTCGGCCTTTAATGATTTTTCCGCCCGCTGCACAAATGCCGGTGTGACATAGAAACTTAAAATGAGATTCGCGATGGCCACCATTATCGCAAGTGCAAAGCCCGGATAAACCAGCGTCAGCAGACTTACGCCGCTTGCGCGGCAGGCGTCGAGTTCATTGTCAGCCGCGAACCGGCCATACACTAAAGAAGCGGCGAATAATGCGGCCATCGGCAAAATGAAGGTCAGGGTAATCGGCAGAAAATAGCCCATCAGGTGGATGACCTGTGCCGGGCCTGCGCCATATTCCTGAATTGGACGCAAGATGCTGCCGAGGCTGAGCATCAGCGTCAGCGCCACCGCCGCAAGGACAAAAACCCTGAAAAGCTCGCGAAATATATATCTTTGTAAGGTAAAAACCATATTAGCCGCTGGTATTTGGCCGTCTGTTAAAAGTCAATAGTATTCATCGGACACGATTTTGCAATAAAATTCTGCCGGTTCAGCATGGAAGTTAAGGTACGTAAATGACTTTTGTGTTTGCCAGCGGGCCATCTGGAATCTATAATTACATTATTACAAATAATTCATTTTTGTTTTCGGAGCAAGTTATGCGTAAGAATAAATGGGCAGTTATTTATTGTGCGGTCATTTTGAGTGTTTTAATCAGCGGCCTGTGCTATGGTGATACCATAGTACTGAAAGAGGGGCAGAAATTAACGGGTCAGATATTAGCGGACAATGAAAAGCAGGCGGTGATAGATATCGGGGTAATGGTATTGGCTATACCGAAAGAAAAAATACTTGAAGTGCACTACGATTCGCAGCAGGCAGGTACGGAGCCGAACGAACCGCCTGACCAGACGGAAGTTTACACACAGCGGGCGGGACAATTCTACAGAACGGCGAACCTGAAGAAAACAACCATTGAAAAATGCGTCGATATGGTATCGGAGGCGGTCGTAAAAGTTTCCAGCCCCGGCGGGCTTGGGTCGGGATTTTTCATCAATGAGGACGGGTATCTCATCACAAACTATCACGTAATAGAGAAAGAAACGAAAATCGAAGTTACGATGTTCCAGAAGGTAAAGGACGGATTCGAGAAAAAGATATTCAAGAAGGTCAAAATCGAGGCGATAAATCCGTTCGTGGATTTGGCGCTATTGAGAGTGGAAGACCTCGGCGACACGAAAGTCAAGTTCGCCCGTCTGGGCGAATTCGACAGAATCGAGGTCGGTGAAAAAGTTTTTGCGATAGGCAATCCCCTCGGTCTCGAACGGACTGTCACGGACGGTGTAATCAGCACCAAAAGCCGGGCGTTCGAGGGGCTGGTTTATCTTCAGACCAACGCCGACATCAACCCCGGCAATTCCGGCGGACCGCTTTTCAATCTGGCCGGTGAAGTGATCGGGGTGACAAATATGGGTTACATATTTTTCGGCGGGCTCGGTTTTGCCATACCGGTTAATTATGTAAAGCACTTTATCGAGAACAGGGAAGGCTTCGCATACGATAAGGACAATCCTAACATGGGCTTTAAATATTTACAGCCTGACGGGCGGCGAAATAAACAATCGCCGAAATTTTTGACCGAAGGGGCAAAGAGAAAATAATTTTGTGATGGTTCAACATTGAGAGGAGTCAAATGCGTAACACGGGAAAAATAATATTTGCGGCGTTAGCAGTCTTAATTATCTGCTCATCAGGCAGCACGGTTGCGAAGGCTTTACCTAAAACGGCGAAAATTATACCGTCGGATACAATCGTACTTATTGATATTGAAAATTTCAGCAAGACGCAGCAACAATTCGAGAAGACAAATTTTTACGGGCTGTATAAAGAGCCTGCGATGGCGGTGTTTTTCGAGAGCGTCCGCGGCAAACTGAAAGACAAGGCTGGAAAACTCGACGGAAACAATATTTTCAGAACGTTTTATGACGCGGGGCTGTGGCCCGAAGGACAAACGGCCCTTGTGCTTTTACCGAACGCCAAAACGAAGGACGTAAATGAACCGGAGATTTTGTTTATCAGCCAGTGGGGTGAAAAAATCGGCAAAATAAAAGACGCGATAAACAAAATGGTTGAAAAAAATATCGAGCTCGGCGGGCGTAAAAAGGCAGGCGAAACTTACCGTGGGGTGAAGATTGAAACAATAGCCGATGAAAGGTCAACGGAAGTTAGTTTCTGCTTTATCGACGATTGCCTGCTCGTCAGTTCGGATACGGAACAGCTTAAATTCGTAATATCGCATATACCGGGAGTTGAAAGCCCGACGCTCGGCGACGACAGCGACTACAGCGCGGGACTTTCGGCCACCGGACCTTATCACGACGTCGATATTTACGTCAACCTGAAGCAGATTATCAAAACAACAATTGAAAAAGACAGCAGCGGTGAAAACCGGTTGATGATTTCAAGCTTCGGGTTTGATAACGTCACAAGCGCAAGCTGTTCGCTGGGTCTGTTGCGCCGCCCGGGCAGCAGTTGCAGCGGGAAAATATTTTTGAAAATAAACGGAGCCAAAAAAGGGCTGTGCAAGATGCTGGATGCCGAGTCCGCGGCGCTTCGCCTTCCGCAGTTCGTCCCCCCGTCGGCCTATTCGATAACAGTTCTGAACCTGAACATCAAAAAGGCATACGATGAAATTTATAATATGCTTTACACCATCGACCCGAAGGGTGCGGCAGCGATGTGCACCCCGATAGTGCCACCGAGCCCGCAGGGGGAACCGGGTCTTACGCTCAAAAACGATATCATCGAACATTTAGCGTCGCAGATTATAATCGCGGAATGCCTTAACAAACCTTTCTCGAAGGATAAGACACCCAAAGACAGCATTTTTGCAATCGCGGTAAGCAATAGGGCCTCGCTTGAAAAATCCCTATCAACCGTGCATAGTAAATACTTTGCAACGGGAAATCCTGATGCGCGGCGTGAACTTCTGGGGTACACGATTTACCAGCTCGACCTCTGGAATCTGTTCGGGGCGTTTTCTCCGGCCGAAAGAACTCCTATGGTCGATGGGCCTCGCAGGGAAAACACTGTGCAAAGACCGAAATTCGCGTTCACCGTTACGGACAGCCACCTGATTTTCGGCCGAGAGGAAATGGTCGAGCGTGCAATCCGGGCATTAAGCAGTCAGGGGGCAACGTCGATAGATTCGACGAAATGGTTCACTGCCGTGAAATCATCGCTGCCGTCGGTCGTGGGACTGGCGTCTATGGAAGATAATTCCGCCGGCGCGGAACTTCTGTGGTGGCTGATGAAGGAGAACGCGAAAGCGAAACAATTAAATACAATGGTCAGTCCCGACCCGCAGATGATGCTCGCCAGGGGCGCATCCGATATGGTTGATTTCAGCCTGCTGCCGTCATTCGAGCAGGTTAAAAAGTATTTCAGTTTGTTCGGCATGTACGGCTTGAGCAGGTCCGACGGCTTTTTCTTCGAATTCAATTATTTAAACCAACCGGCCGCTGAATAGAAAACCAACTATCCCAAAAGACGTATAGTTACGAGGCGGCTGGTTTTGGCGCTTGACCAATTCGATAAAATCGGATAGAATTGTAGTTTTAAGACTTTTTAAGAATTTTTGCATAGGAGACTGATTGTGAAGGCTTCTGATATGCGGCCGGGAATGGCTGTTGCAATTGACGGTAAATTATATATATGCACGCAGTCGACGCACGTAACACCGGGAAATTTGCGGGCGTTCGTGCAGGCCAAACTGAAATGCATCGCCGACGGCACTATAATCGACAAGCGTCTGCGTTCCACCGAGGACCTCGCAGAGGCTTACCTTGATAAGCACGAAATGGAATATCTCTATTCGGATAATACCGGCCATGTACTTATGGACACCAAAACCTTCGACCAGATAACCGTTCCGGACGCGATATTTGGTACATTCATAAAATATTTCAAACCGAACACGGCTCTTGTTGTATTGTTGCACGAGGGCAACGTGGTAAGCGCCGAGATGCCGAAAACCGTTGATTTGGCCGTTACCGATACGACGCCTGTGCCGAGAGGCGCTACCGCTACCAACCAGATGAAGGACGCGACTTTGGAGACGGGGCTTCGCGTAAGAGTTCCGCCTTTCATCATCATCGGTGAGGTTGTGCGCATCAGCACCGAAGACGGCTCCTACCTCGGAAGAGCAAAATAGAATAAATGGTATAGTATAACCCCACTGTTCCGGCGACGGCTAAACTCAATGAATTACTTTATTCAAGGGATAGGTGAAGATACCGGAGGCGCCGGCGCGTTTGAGGGCGGGGACGAGAACTCGCTCGATTTTGTCCTCAATAATTACTTCGACCGCAACATAATCGGAATCGGCAAGGCCTGAAATGGTCGGGCTTTTTTCGGCGGGAAGAACTTTCAGCACGGAATCGAGGTCGCTCTTTTTTACGTTCATTTTCAGGCCTACGCGGCTGCGGGCGTCAATCGCGGCTTTTAGCAGGATGGAAATATTCTCAATCTTCTCTCGCTTGAATTTGTCCCGCATAGACTGTTTATTGGCGATAAATCTTGTCGTGGAGATAACGATGGTGTCAATAACTCGCAGCTTGTTGGCAATCAGAGAAGAACCTGTTTCGGTCAATTCTACAATCGCATCGACGAGGCGTGCCTTTACCTCGGTCGCACCCCAACTGAATTCGACCTTGACTTCGATATTTTTATCGGCGAAATATTTTTTGGTGACGTTGACCAGCTCGGTGGAGATAATCCCGCCTCGCAGGTCTTCGCACTTTTTGACGGATGATTCATCAGGCACGGCAAGGACCCATCTGGCGGGGCCGCTGGTAACTTTGCTGTAGGCAAGCTCGCAGATTTCCTGCACATCGGAACCGTTTTCCATAATCCAGTCATAGCCGGTGATACCCGCGTCGAGCACACCGTCGGCGACGTATCTGCTCATCTCCTGAGCGCGAAGCAGTGTCAGTTGAATCTGCTCATCGTCAATGCGGGGCTGGTAGCTGCGTCTCGAATCGAAAATCTGGAAACCGGCCTTATTAAATAGTTCGATGGTCGCTTCCTGAAGACTACCCGCTGGAATCCCTAATTTTAAAATTTGCTGTGCCATTTCAAACCTTCAGTAAAATATTATTTTACCTTTTTCGTTTTCCTTGCCGCTCGTACTTTTGGCCTGGCTTGCTCTATTTTACCACCTTCACAAAAGCGCCGCAAAAGCATATAAAATTCATAGGCGTTTTCCGCTGAAACCTGCCGGGCGAGAAACCCTTCGATTTCCTCGTGGTTGGCTTCGGCATCAACAAGCTGATTCGATTTGAGGAACTCAATCATCTGATTTGTCAGCGGTATCGCGTGAGCTTTCAAGGCCGTGAGCATACAATAATCGATAACGAAGCGGTTGTCACCGATAAATTTTTCGAGCATGCTTCTGGCGGGTCGTTTGGGCATTTTCTTAAGCGTCTCGATACTGGTTGTGTTAAACTTTTCAAAAACGGCTTTTAAAACGGTCAGCAGGTTCACCGCTATGTTTTTGCCAAGCTGGATGTCAACACCCAGTATCTCGGCAATTTCCTCGACGCGTGAGACGCGCAGGTCGTTTAAATCGACAAAATAATCATTGAACCTTTTAATCGCAACCTGCGCGGCCTGCTCGGTGATGTTCCGGCTTATGATGCCGTAAACAACCGCATCGAGAGGCTCGTCATAGGAAATCCTGCGAGGCTTGCTGTACTCCTTTTTCAGCGACAGGTACAGTTTGCGAATTTTAGCGGAATATTCTTTGCTGTTTTTCATAAAAACCTTTTAGTCAAACTATATGGATGTGTCGTCGTCGGGATTATTTTTCTCCTGCGACTCCTTCGCAAGCTCATCAAGCAGCCGCATAGCTTCAAGCGTTTTTTTAAATTTATCATCTTTGAAAAAATACAGCATGGGACAGAATTTGCTCTGCATTGCCCGGCCTAAAAGCGACTGGATGCGGCTTCGGGCGTGTGTGACGGCGGCGAACGTGCGCTTCTGCGCCGCCTCATCGGTGCCGAAAAAACTCAGATACACATTGGCGATTCGCAAATCCGCGCTAATCTCAACGCGGGTGACACTCACGAGCGATTCTATACGCGGGTCGTTAAGATGGTTGGCGATTGCATCGCTTACCGCTTCCTTGATAACACGAACAACTTTTTCCTGTCTGCGTGATGCCATAACTCAAGGTAAAAAGATAAAATTATTCTGATACTATTGCAGGATCCCTGCCATTTTAACCATTTCGTAGAAGTCAAAAACGTCATCGGTTTTAACGTCGTCAAAATCGGTCAGTTTGATGCCGCATTCAAGACCCGCCCGGACTTCACGGGCATCGTCCTTGAAATGTTTAAGCGAAGCGATAGTCAAATTGTCCCTGACAACTACGTTGTCACGAATAAGCCGCACCTTGGCATTTTTCATAACAACACCATCGCTGACGAAGCAACCGGCGATTGTTCCGATTCGAGAAACCTTAAAGGTCGTTCGTACGGTGGCACGACCGATATATTTTTCCTTTATTTCAGGTTCCAAAAGACCTGTCATTGATTTTTGCAGGTCTTCGGTTATGCGGTAAATGATGTTGTAGAACCTGATATCGACGCCTGCTTTTTCGGCGATTTTCGCGACGCGTTCCTCAGCGACAACGTTAAAACCAATAACAATCGCGTTCGATGCCTCCGCAAGAACGACATCGCCTTCGGTGATGCCACCGGTCGAAGCGTGAAGGATTTTGATTTTTACCTGCTCGGTGCTCAATCCGGAAATATATTTTTTAAGCACATCCACGGAACCCTGCACGTCGGCGCGAAGGATAATGTTGAGCTCCTTGACTTTGCCCGCCTCAATCTGACTGAACAGATTGTCGAGCGTAACGAGCGTTCTTTCCGCCAGCGTGCTTTCCCTTCGCAGCGCCAGATTTTCCTCGGCGGCCGTCTTGACCTTATTTATATCATCGAGACAGAAGAACCGGTCGCCAGCCTGCGGGATGCCGTTAAGACCTATTACCTCCACAGGCATCGAGCTTGTGGCGGTCTTAATGGCTTTGCCGAAAGTATTTCTTATTAACTTAACTCTGCCGTACGTTTCACCGGCAAGTATGATGTCACCCTTGCTCATCTGCCCTTCCTTAATAAGGAAGATGGCTACAGGCCCCTGCTGCGGTGACATTTTCGATTCGACAACCCAGCCGGTCGCAGGAATCGTGCTGTCCGCTTTCAAGTCGAGCAGTTCCGCAATATAGTCAATATGTTCGAGCAGGTCGTTAATACCCTCACCCGTGACGGCGCTTGTTTTGACAACTTCGGTCTGGCCTCCCCATTCGACCGGTGTAAGGCCATGCTCCGAGAACTGGGCGTAAATACGGTTAAAATCGATGCCGGGCAAATCAACTTTATTCAAAGCTATGATAATGGGTACATTGGCGGCCTTGCTGTGTGCTATCGCTTCGACGGTCTGCGGCATCACACCGTCATCTGCGGCGACTACCAGAACAACAACATCGGTCATTGTCGCGCCGCGGGCGCGAAGAGCAGTAAACGCCTCGTGACCGGGTGTATCGAGAAACGATACGGTCTTGTCGCCCCAGCTTACCTGATAGGCGCTGATATGCTGCGTTATTCCGCCGAATTCACCGGCGGCAACGTGCGTCGAGCGGATTTTATCGAGCAGACTCGTTTTGCCGTGGTCAACGTGTCCGAGCATTGTGGCGATAACGGGTCTTTTCTGCAGATTCGGTCTGGGCCGCTGCCCAAATTCAGCTTTAATCTGTTCCTCCAGCGAAATTTCGTGCTCTATTGTAAGTTCTGCACCCATTTCGAGCGCAATCAGTTCGGCGACATCGGAGGCTATGGCCTGATTGGCAGTCGCCATCACACCCTGCCGCATCAGCTTGGCGACAACATCGGAATTTTTAACCATCAGAGCGGCAGCAAGATTTCTCACCGTAATTGGTTCGGTAACCGTAACTTTTTTAGGTTTCGTTACAACGGCAACTTCGCGTTCAGCCTTCGAGGCGATTTTTCTTACCGGTCGCAGGCGCAACGTTTCACCACCAGCGGCATCGAGCCTGGCGCGGCGTTCCTCGATATCCTGCTGACGCCACTTGACGGGTCGAATTTTTTTGCCGGTTTCCACATCCGCATCTTCAGTCCTGCGACCATGAGTTCGGTCCTTGTGCTTTTTTTCACCGGCCTTTGCGCTTTTCGCACCGGGCTTCTCTTCTTCCGTAACCATCAGAGGTTGGGTTAGCGGCGCATCATAGCGTGGTCTGGCCTCCCTGGGCCTGCGAGGTCTTATCTGTTCAGGAGCTTCAACTCGAACAACCTGAGGTCCCGTCAGCTTGGCAGGCGCGGGCTTTTTAAGCATCGGCCCAGCCGGAACAACAGGCTCAGGTTTTGGAGGAGGCTGAACAACAATCGCAGGCTTTTCCTCAGGCTTGGCAACCTGTACCGGCGGCTGAACCTGCTCAACAACCTGGGCAACCGATTCAGTCGGAGTTCCAGCAGGTTTGATTTCCGCCTGCTCAATCGCGACAGCAGGAGCCGCTTCAGGCGCAGGCTCGGCCGCTTTTTTTCTGGTACGCTTTGGAACGCGGACCTTCTTAAGGTCCACCTTTTGGCTCTGCTCAATTGTGGTAACGTTCTCTCCCTCGGTGAACCATTCACGGATAGTAGCAGCAAGGCCTGCGGAAAGCGTACTCATGTGATTTTCAACATTGGTCAAACCCTCGGCCTTGCACTTTTCAACGATGGCTGTACTTTTTACATCAAGCTCCTTGGCCAAAATATAAACTCGTGTTGCAGACAACTCAATTCTCCAAAAAATCCCCGATTTTTATCGGGGCGACATTAATCAATAATTATTCAAGAACACGTTGTTCATCTGCAGGTTTCGAAGGCTGTTGCTGCTGAAGCAAACTTTCAGCCTGTTTCTTCTTCGGTTCGGCGGCGATACGCTTTGCCTCTTCACCGGCCGCCGCGACCAATTGTTTGGCTTTTTCAATATCCAGATGCAATTCCTCAACCAAAGGCTCCGTGCCGACCTCTTCCAAATCAAGAACCGATATAGCCCCGAGGGCAATAAGTTTATCGACCGTGGTGTCGTCGAAGCCTTCGATACTTTTAACGCAATTTGTCAGCCGCTCAATGCCCTGGTTGTATTCGTCCGGTGTCAATATATCTATGTCCCAGCCGGTCAGTCTCGCCGCGAGACGAACGTTCTGCCCGTGCTTTCCAATTGCCAGACTTAGCTGGTCTTCCTCCACAACGACAGTCGCCCTGCCTAATTCAAAACAAAGCGCTATTTCGCTTGCCTTCGCTGGCATCAGGCTGTTGGCGATAAGGACCTGCGACGAATCGTTCCATCGAACGATATCTATTTTTTCACCACCAAGCTCATCGACGATATTTTTAATTCTGCTGCCGCGAACACCGACGCAGGCCCCGACAGGGTCAACCTTTTCATCCGTTGTGGCGACAGCAACCTTTGTCCTGTAGCCTGCCTCGCGGGCAAGTGCCCGGATTTCGATAACTTTTTCAGCGATTTCCGGGACCTCCTGCTCGAAAAGTTTGCGAATAAAATCAGGATGCGTCCGCGAAAGGATTATTTTTACCTGGCTGACAATTTCCTTAACATCGAGAATCAGACAGCGGATGCGCTCACCCGACCGGTGCGTCTGGCCCATTATCTGCTCGTTTTTCGGCATAAACGCTTCCGTGCGATGGTTGAGATTTACAATCAGTGTACCGCTTTCATACCGAACGACCGAACCGCTGACAATCGTGCCTTTGAGCTTGATGAATTCCGTATAAATGCTTTCCCGTTCGTCGGCCCGCAATTTTTGTATCATGACCTGCTTGGCCGTCTGCGCCGGAATTCTGCCGAGCTGCTGTATATCAATCTGGACATCATCCTTAAAAGCGGTTATTTCGCCTGTCGTGCGGTCGATATGGACAACAACATTGAGTTCCGACTGGCCGAAATGCTTTTTGGCCGCCGATACCATTGATTCTTCGAGGTCGCCGAAAATCGACTCCCGGTCGATGTTCTTGTCGCGTGCGATGTTGTCAACAATCCTTATCAGTTCCTGGTTCATAACGTTTTCTCTCTCTCGCTATATAATAAACAAAAAGTGGAAACCTCAAAGTTTCCACTTCAAAAAACGTCCCGAATTGTAGCATTGTTTTAAACTACATCATCAGTCTCCGATAACGTAATAAAACCGTTACCCTTTGACGTTGAAGCAGAAACTCCGAATCCCTGACCACCAATCGCGCAGAAACGCTCAAGCAGCAGAAGCTAATCGCCTTAGTTCCCACGGCTGTCTAATCCTGTAAAAAACATTTTCACAATCCTCATTCTAAAGTTCGGCTTTGGTGGCCTTAATTCCTTAACTTCGGAGTGATTATAATCTGTCGGCAGCGCCTGTCAATGACAATCGTGCCAATTTGGGATTTTAGATTTTGGATTTTGGATTTGAATCTCAAATCTAAATATTTTTACGTGTTTTGAGGGAAAAATGTGCGATTTTGCGGCCGCCAACTCAAGAAAACCTATACTTCTACTTCATGCATTTTCACCTGTACCATCAAAAGATTAAGCCTTTTTATCCATTTTTTTGCTTATCTCGTTGTTTTTTAAAAGGTTATGGGACGGAAAATTGTTAATTTGTCCATTTTTCTCTTGACTTTAATCTGTGGTTTCCTGTAAGATATCATCATATAAATATGTTACAGGAGGAAGGGTGAGAGAATATGGTCTTCTCCTAATCACCCTCGTAGTGCAGGGAAAAACATAAGCCTTGACGTTGAACATTACGAAGTTCAAGCCGCTTACGGAGTCCCGTTTCAAATTTATGTCAAAATGACACGAATGTCTGGTCGCTGTTGGCCAGCGGTCATTTTGAAACCTTTCACGGATGAAAAAATTGATAAATTACAAATTGAACCAGCTTTATTCTCTCTGCGGCCTTCGCGCAAGGACGTACGGGCGCGGCCCGTACAATCTGCGCCGCCGAAGAGAGATTTTTTTTTAATCAGGTATTTTAGAGGAGGTTAACAATGAAAAGGTCATTATCAGTCGCAAAGGGAAAATTCTCAATTATCGGTCTGCTGGCTTTGTGCTTCGTAACGGCATTTGCGGGTATAGCACAAGCTCATTTTTCATATAGTAATGAGTTTCTGCTCTCGGCATATTGGCTGACCACCCAGCAGGTAACCAGCGGTGCAAACCTCGGTGGAATATGGGAGGGCGAGGATTACACAACCGTTGTGGAAACAGACAACACATCCGAATCCATCTGGTTCTGGTCTCGCTACGCAGAATTAACGGGGGACTACACAACTTACCTGAGTAAGTTAAACAGGTCCTGGGAATACTGCCACAGAAATGTCTCCTGGCACGAAAATCCAGGCTCTGCTCCTACCGCTTCCTATTCGACATACAACATTGGATGGGGTCTGCTGGCGGAAATGAAATATCGTCAGGTCTATGGCGGCAGACCGGAGTATGTTGACCATAGCTGGTACGGTGACCAATGCGCCAGACACCTGATGAGCTATACACCCGGTACAAGCGCTACTACGGATGCGTTATGTCTTGGTCTGGCCTCCGGCGCTTTATATAAATACGGTGTGGATGTCAACAACACTGCATACAAAAACAGAGCTGTTGTTCTCGGAGGTAACGTCAGAACCTGGCTTAACGGCAATACTGCCAATTTTGCGGCACAGAGCTGGGCAGTCTCAGGCGGTATCGCCGTTTGGGGAGTTCTGAACTCATACTATAAAGACCCGGCTTACTCCGGCGGGGCTGCCGCCTGGGCAGCAACCGCAAACACATATATGCCCCTTAACGCCGCAGCTGGTTCATATACATACGGCTTCGATGGATGGTACGCCTGGGGATATTATGCCGTCAGCGAATGTGGAGTCGCTGGCTCCTTCACAAAATACCAGAATCTTATTGACTTAATTTTGACCAGCGACGGGGATAACGACGGCGGCATCCGCCAGGGAACAACGTTCACCAATACCCAGGATTACGCCTGGCCTACAAGCATAATGATTTTTGCCCTGAACTACGGCCTTGTTACACCGAGTTATCCATACACTATTTCCGGCACAATAACTTATAACAGTTCGCCACTTGCCGGTGTAAAGGTGAATGGCCTGCCGGGAAATCCGGTCACCGATGCAAGCGGCTTTTATAGTGCACAGATTGTTGACAGTTGGTCTGGAACAGTAAAACCCGACAAAACTGGCTATGTGTTCACTCCCGCTTCACGAACTTATACGGATGTAACTTCCAATCAATCTGCTCAGAATTACACTGCTCAAACCACTATAGCTGATACCGTCGCTTATGATAATGTCAGTTCAACCTCCAGCGTTACAGCCGGTCCATCGCTAAGCTGGTCGCATACCGTCGGCAGCGGCAATAACCGCATCTTGATAGTCGCCTCCGCAACGGAAGATGCCAATACAACTACTACATGGCAGGATGCGACTATAGAAAGTGTTAAGTTCGGCGATGCCAATATGATGGCGATAAAAAGTTCCAGCGAAGGCAGAGTGAACTCCGATACGGATTTATGGTACCTGCCCAATCCTCCA
>Ga0315273_10004021_pt1 | contig 17862 bp, 26 predicted proteins | sample YL17G02_0_MG_FD_205753 | JGI IMG/M metagenome (GOLD analysis project Ga0315273, IMG submission 205753) | Sediment microbial communities from Yellowstone Lake, YNP, Wyoming, USA - YL17G02_0 | ecosystem: Environmental > Aquatic > Freshwater > Lake > Sediment | place: USA: Wyoming | collected...
CCAAAACTGGCTTGCGGATGCGCGTCATACCAGTCTTCTAATTGTTCGTACATCCGTTTGGCTTCTTCCATAAATGCCGCTTGGCGGCGGGCTCGTGATTGTACACGACTCATTTTCTTTTTCTCCTTAGATTCAACTCGTAAGTGCAACAGACGGATCGAAGAATACTTCAAAAGGGGTCTGGAAGTCAAGGCACTTTCTGGGGCGATGATTGAGTTTATCGGTCACGGAAACGGTGCCCGTTTCTGTGACCGACGAGAAATCACTTCCTTTTGGAAAGTATTGGCGGATTAGGCCGTTGGTGTTTTCATTGGTGCCGCGTTCCCAAGCCGAGTAAGGATGGCTGAAATAGAAGGCTGTGTCCAGGGCTTTCGCAATCTGTACGTGTTCGGCAAACTCTTTGCCATTATCGCTGGTGATCGAAAGGACCCGATCAGCGAGTGGAATCAACATGGCGATTACAGCTTGCTTCACCAAATCTGCCTGACGCCGCCGCACCAATCCCAGCAAAGTGTAGCGCGATTTCCGTTCCACTAAACTCACCAAAGCTCCCTGCTGGTTTTTGCCAACGACAGTATCGACTTCCCAGTCTCCCAGCCTTTCGCGTTGGTTTACCACTTCGGGTCGCTCTTCAATACTGACCCGATTTGGCAGTTTTCCCCGCCGTTCCGGGCTTCCGTAGCGTTTTCGACGCTTTTTTTGACAGCGCAGGTGCTTGTACAAGTCGCCCCCCGAATGCTTGTCTGTCAAAATATGCTGGTAGATCCATTCGTGGCTGATGGATGAGCCAGCCGGCTTTTTCAGCCAGCCCGACACCTGTTCTGGACTCCAATCTTGACGAAGTTTTTCTTCCACCACTCTCCACTCGTCTGTCTCAATTCGTGGTTTACCCTTGGGGCGTCGGCTCATAGCTTTCTCATCGGCTTGCTTTGGGCGATACCCGCATCCACCGGTGTTCCGCCGCAATTCGCGGCCAACGGTAGAACGGTTCACCTTCAATACTTGCGCTTTCTCGCTTTGTGTGTGTTCCATTTTCTTCAACGCAGAAATCTGGTATCGTTGTACCTGGGTAAGCTGAGTGTAGGTTCTCATAAGCGCTCCTTTGACTTGGCCGTCTAAAGAGTGCTACGCTACGCGTACCTCAGCTTACCTCTTTTGACGGCTTTCATTGTTGCACTTACGAGTTGAATCCACCCTCCTATTACCACAGTTTACCCTTTTTCAGCTTTTTCTTCCGAGACTTTTGCTCTATACCCCGAGCGCAGGTTCGTGACAATAAAATTAAGTTCTTCCAAGTGTGTGAAGATGGGTATTAATTTACAGGAATCTTATCTTGCTTAGCGATCGAATGAACTATGGAACGAGATTGAACAAATATCCGGTGATGATACGGAAATGATTTTCATGATGCCTTCGCTCACTTGTGTTTTGTGCAAGAATTTTTGAACCGTCAAGTACTCGAAGAACGCAAAGAAAACCTATTTAAAAATCTTCGCGCTCTTTGCGATCTTCGCGGTGAGTCTTTTTGGTTTCGGCTCGTAGGGGTTAGGGGCAGCGGATAAATCCCTGCGCCCAAAGGCAACCGCCGCAGGTGGGTTGGATATTCCCAAAACAATCTTCGATATTTTCATTCGCCATCTCGCAACTATTGCAAAACACGCAAGGCGAAAAATCAAAATCCTGGAGCCGTTTTCTCAATTCCAAATAGCAGGCATTATTCCAAATGCCCAGCAGGTCATTCTTGTGAATATCGCCGACAAAATATTCCTTCGATGTGCGTTCGCGGTCATCGAGAAAATGCGTATGTGTATAGAGCAGTGGCAGGCACGGGCTGACTTTGCCATCCTGGCGGATGGACATACTGCCGCGTTCGACAAAGGGACACTGGTCTGTATTTTGATTCAATAGACTGCCAAAGAGTTCCAGGCGGTTCATGCCTTTGAGCACGGCTGTAAGCGCACTGATCGTTTGTTCATTGATATCCATGAGCGGCATGTGTACCAGCGGACTTAATTGCGGACTAGGCGCCAGATTCATGGAACGCATATATAAATTTTCATTAAGCAGTTCGGCGTTGTGTGCCAGCACATTGCTGACTGAGAATTCCACTGCGCCCAGGCTCGTTCCCAGCCTGATCACTTCAGCCAGATCATGGATATTGCGCCGCATGGCGACAAATGCAATCCCAAGCTTGGGAACCCCAGCCCACGTGGATAAACCAAAGGCCTGGTATTTTTGCATTCTCAAGCACGTCAGGTTTTCGATGACAACCGGCAGGGCATCTCCCAGGCGGACATCCGCATAACATTCCGGCGATGCGCCATCCAGCGATATCCAAAGCTGATCCAGTTTAAGTTCGATCAACTTGCGGGTGACCTGCTCAGTCAACAGGATGCCATTGCTAATGAGTGAAACGGGATACCCGGCTGTTTTGGCTTGTTCGATCATATCGAGACAGGCTGGATGCGAAAGCGGTTCCCCGTATCCGCCAAAGAAAAGTTCGGGTTTTGGGTCCAAGCTTTCAAGTCCCGAAAGGATGTGACTAAAGGTTTCGGCCGACATGCCTCCGTATTCGATATCCCAAACATTGCGCATACAAGTGGAGCAATTCAGGTTGCACTTGTTGGTCACTTCCACGTAAATTCGCCTGAGTGTCGTGATCGGGGAACTCAGGCGCAGACCATGACCATTGGGTTCAACCCGAATTTCATCTCCGGGTGAAATACCCAAAGCGCTGGTCAGGTTGGGTGGCAGAACAATATTCCCGTGTTTGTCGACGTGCGCGTAGTTGGTTTTTGGCATACGAAGGCATTGTCTCCTGTTTGGCAGAGGTATATGGAGTCCAACGTCTAGAGACGTTGGACTCTGCGCTCTTTTTTACCCTGTGACTGGTTTTCCTGCTCCGCCGAAATATTTTTTCTGGAAGAAGAAGGCCACATTTACCAACCCGATCATCACAGGCACTTCCACCAGCGGACCAATCACCGCCGCGAACGCCGCGCCGCTGTTGATGCCGAAGACCGCCACCGCTACCGCAATCGCCAGTTCAAAGTTGTTGCTGGCGGCTGTGAACGAAAGCGTCGTCGTCTGCGAGTAGTCCGCGCCCATGCGGTGCCCCATCCAGAACGAGACTAGGAACATGAGCACGAAATAGATCAGAAGCGGGATGGCAATCCGCACTACGTCGAGCGGAATCTGCACAATCAGGTTGCCTTTCAGCGAGAACATGACCACAATCGTGAACAGCAGGGCAATCAAGGTCACCGGGCTGACTTTGGGAATGAATTCCTTTTGATACCACTCCTTGCCCTTCATCCGCACCAACGCGAAACGGGTCAGGAAACCCGCCAGGAACGGAATGCCCAGATAGATGAAGACGCTCTCGGCAATCTGTCCCATCGTGATGTTGACCACCACGCCAGTCAAGCCAAACCAGGTCGGTAAAACCGTCAGGAAAACATAGGCGTAGACGCTGTAGAACAGCACCTGAAAGACGCTGTTGAACGCCACCAGCCCGGCGGCATATTCCGTATCGCCATGCGCCAGTTCGTTCCACACGATGACCATCGCAATACAGCGCGCCAGACCGATCATGATCAGTCCCGCGATGTATTCGGGGTAGCCGCGCAGGAAAACAATGGCGAGCACAAACATCAAAATGGGACCAATGATCCAGTTCTGAATGAGTGAGAGCGTAAGGATTTTTTTATTGCGGAAGACATCTCCCAATTCCTCGTACTTCACTTTGGTAAAGGGCGGGTACATCATCAAGATCAGCCCAATCGCAATCGGGACATTGGTCGTCCCGACCGAGACCGCCGCATTAAAATTTTTGACTCCTTCGGGAAACAAAAAGCCAATCCCCACACCCACTGCCATCGCCAGAAAAATCCACAGCGTCAGGTAACGGTCGAGGAAAGAAAGTTTTTTGCTCAGGCTTTGCGCCGGGGCTTGGGTTGCAGCAACTTCAGACATAAGAAACCTCCAGATTCAAAATTGTTCTCAACTGCTCAGGCAATCGAGAAAAGTCATTTTTTACGCAACATCTCCACGGTTGGCGCGCCTTTTGCGCCTTGTGGCGTGATATAAATGCGGCAACTCAGGGAGTAGGCTTCGCGCTCTTCAGGATAGAGATCCACGCCTTCCACACAAAACGAAGGTGACCCCAAAAATTTCAGATGGGCAGATTGAACATCATCCGCCACATTCAAAAGGCGGATATCAGCCTGCAGCCTTTCGGCTTCAAGCGCTGCTTTTAGGTTTTCCAGCCCATCCTGCCAGGATGGGCAGCCATCAAAGTACAACAGGTCAATTTGCATATTCCTCCAACAATGCTGGGATAACTCGCGCAAGCTCATCTCGCACTATGCGAAAATCATCCATGTTATCGGTGATGGCAGGATCGGGAAAACTATGATGCACACGCTTTCCTTTTCCAAGCCAGACGGGACATTCCTCTGCCGCCGAATCGCAGACCGTGACCACCAGGTCGAAATCCACGCCCTGGAATTCGTCTGCCCGCTTCGAACGACCCGTATGCTGGATCCCGATTTCCCGGAGCGCTTCCACTGCCTTGGGGTGGACATAACCCGCAGGTTTTGTCCCCGCGCTGACAGCTTCCCAATTCTCACCCAACCGGGCATTGACAATGGCTTCCGCCATTTGCGAGCGGCACGAGTTACCGGTGCATAAAAAAAGAACTTTGTGTTTCATGCGGCTTGCTTCTCGATGATGGATTTAATTTTACGCCGAATGTCAGGCACGGAGATTTTTCCGCCACTACTAACCACTTCGCCCTCTATCATCACCAATGGTAACTGCGCGTTAGCAGGCATGGGCGGGCAATCCGCGTCGAACAGGTCAAAATAATGTGCGTCCACCGCTTCGCCGAAATGCCCTTTCAATTGTCCTGCCGCCCATCTAGCAACCTCGCGCCAGAAATCTTTTACGCCTTCCTTGCAGGCAATCGGAGCGCCGATGATTTGCATAAGGACAGACTGGCTCATACAGTAACCTTTTCGCCATAAGCCAGTTCGCCCAACTCTGCCAGAATCTCCAATCCTTTCACTTCCTGCGGCAGGAGCGGGATTTCCAACACCGGCGTGTCAAAGCGTTGACGGATTTCAGCGAGGTACTTCACCTGCATGTTGCGCCGCGCCTGTGCGAAGGGCGTCACTTGATCAGGTGGGATGACAAAATTCGCCACCACCAACCCCGGCTGAATGCCCACTGTCGCCAGTTCCTGCGCCGCGCGCCAGGCTTCCAAAATTGGCGTGGACTCGGGATACATCACAAATGCAAACGTGCTTTGGGCCGGGTCGCGCATCATCTCGATCACCTGTCCGAAGCGTTGTTTGGCAACGTCATCGGCGGCGCTCCCATCCACCGAAGCGAAGACCTTCACGTCAATCTGCTGGCTCCAATCCATCGGCAGTTCCAGCAGGCGCATCGTATGTCCCGTCGGAGCGGTATCAAACACCACCGCATCCCAGTCCGCCTGCGAAGAGTAATCAATGAACTGGTCAAAAGCGGCCATCTCCTCGGTGCAGGGTGAATCTAGTTCTTCTTCCATCACCTTGATGGCGCTTTCCGGGCGTCCGCGCTGGCGGGCATCGTCGAGAATGCGTGTCTTATAAGTTTTGGCAGCGGCTTTCGGGTCAATCTTGACTGCCCATAATGAAGGCTGCCCACTTACAGCCGTAACATCGTCACCAACGGGCTGACCGAGCACATCGCCCAGATGCGCCGCCGGGTCGGTCGTCAGGAGCAGGGTTTTATGTCCCTGCTGTGCCAGCCAGACCGCCGTCAGGCACGAAGTGACTGTCTTGCCGACTCCGCCCTTGCCCGCGAAAAATATCGTGCGGCGCTGACCGTTTTTGGGTTGAATGTTGAAAGGTTGGAAAGTTGAAGGTTGGGCGACGGGGGTGGTTTGACTTTCAACCTTAAAACCTTCGACCTGTAACTCTTCCCCGCCGTCAAAGAAAATTTTTCCTACCTGGCGCAACCGCGCCACGCCCTGAATCTCGCCTGAAAGCAGAGTCATGCGCTGGGTTGGATACGGCAGTTCGGCTTGGATCTGTTCCATGTAACGCGACTGCATCTCGGAGCGGGCAGCAAACAGCGGGTTGACTCGTTCTGTCGCGGGGATGATACCGTTGACAATCAGGCGGTGCGTATGAATGCCCAGTTTGCCCAGTTCACCGATGGCGCGTTTGGTCTCGCGGATGGCAATCGCTTCGGGGTGCAGGATAAAAGTAAAGGTCGAGAGTGTTTCGTCGCGCAGCGCGGCCAAAGCGTGTTCATATTTGTGTTTCGCATCCTGAATAGCCGCCGCCGGACCGATGCAGGTCTGCCCACTGCCCTGAGATGCCGCGTCAATGGACTGGCTCCACTCGGCAGGCAGTTCCAGCAAACGGATGGTGTGTCCGGTGGGGGCGGTGTCAAAGATAATGATGTCAAATTCAACTGTGGATGTATCCCGCACGATGAAATCAGTGAAGCGGTCGAAGGCAGCCACTTCCGCTGTGCAGGGACCGCTCATCTGCTCTTCCATCACCTGCACCATTTGGGCAGGGAAGGCGGCGCGTAGGGGCGACATGGCGCGGTCAATATATTCCTGTGTGGCGGCATCGGGGTTAATCTCCATCGCTGATAAATTTGGCACGCCTGCAATTGGCGTGATATGATGTCCGATTTCCTGCTCAAAGACATCTGCCAGGTTGGAGGCCGGATCAGTGGTGACGATGAGCGTGCGTTTACCCTCGTCCGCATACCGGACAGCGTGCGTGCAAGCCATACTGGTCTTGCCCACTCCGCCTTTGCCTGAAAAGAAAATAAATTGGGTCATTTTGTTGCTTCATTTAGCGCATTGTGGATATCATCCGCGCTCGGATACGCGCCCACTTTGATGACCTTGCCACGTACAACAATGATGGGCAGGGCTTCCATTTGTTTTTCGCGCACCAGTTTCATCACTTCGGTGTTACCCAAAAAGGCGTTGGGATTGCTGGTCATCTGGTAGCGTTCCACACGCAGATTTTCGCGCTGGAGAGTCATGATCATCTCGTTTACGTCCAGCAAAGTTTGATCGAGAGTGGGTCCGCATAGTCCGGTGGGACAGCACATCGGCGGGTCGAACAGTTCCACGTCCGCAGGGACGATCGAGGTCGGCAGGGTATTTAGCAGGGGGATAACATTGCTCATGACTGTTTTTTCTCCGATAAAAGAGTTTGGGGTTGCGAAGTCGCACCGTCTGGCAGGCACACTGCGACGCTGGGCCCGCAGGTCAGGCGTCGGGGTTGGATGCGCGCCGGGTCAAAGAACGCGCCAAAGGCGGCATTGAGTTCGTCCAGTGCAGCGCGGTTGACCGAGTAATACACCCAACGCGAGTCCAAGGCGTCACGTTCCACGTTCACCAAGCCCACTTCGCGCAGTTTGCTCAGGTGGTGCGAGATCAGGTTGGGCGTCATCTGAAGCGCATCGCCGAGTTCGCAATTGCATTGCACACCATCCATCAAAAGGTTGATGATGAGTAAACGCTTTGGCTCGGCGAGGACTTTGAGACGTCCGGCAAGGGTTTGTAAATTGACAGGAGGCGATAAGGCATCGAACATGGGCATCTCTCTTGAAAATAGTTCAATATACGTTGAATTATATTCAGGTTGACCATATCCGTCAAGGAAGAAGGTCACAAGACGATTGTTATCTTCATCGTGAAGGCCGGCCACATGCCTCACGCTGCGCCTTTTTCCAGGTGACTGCGTAATTCTTTGCGGTGTACAGCCTGTATCTGCGCCCAGATCACCTCTTTCAAAAAGAGCATAGCCGCCTCAGCATCCTTGTCTGCCAGGATCATCTGCAACTCGTTCTGTTGTTGCTCGTCCAGCACCACGCTTACTTTCTGCATTTTTCCTCCTTCCATCGGCCTATCCGCAGCGCCTGCGTAGCGTAGCGGGCTGTTTGCGCTGGATGGCTTCGGCCAGAGTGAGAATGGGATTTTGCATGGCAACTTCCTGTTCTGCAACATTTACCCGCACCGACGGCGCAAGGTTTGCTCGACTTTTTTGATGAAGACCTTCAGCATGAAATTCTGGATTTCCTGCGGGTCATTGCGCTGCGCCAGTTCGAGCAACTGGCGGACTTCCTCCTCATCAAAGATGACCAGTGTCTTTTCGATGCGCTCTTTCGCCATGTTGCCTCCTACAGAATACTCAACAGTGCTTCGGCGGCTTCGCGAATCTCATTCGCCGTGTTGAAATAGCCGGGACTGAAGCGCAGCGCGCCGCTCTCCAGTGTGCCGACCGTGCGATGTGCCTGAGGCGCGCAATGCAGTCCGGCGCGCGTCGCCACATCGTAGACCTGATCGAGCACATCGGCGAGTTGTTCGGGGACGTAGCCATCCACGGTCACGGAGACGACCGCCGTGCGTTGGGAGGGGTCGGTCGGGCCTAGAATGGTCAGCCCTGGCGCGTCGCGCAGCAAGTCCATCAGCAGGGCGGACAGAGTCATCTCGTAGGCGCGAATCTGCTCGACCCCATGTTCCAGTACAAAGCGTACCCCCGCCAGCAACCCGGCGATGCCGGCCGCGTTCTGCGTCCCGGCTTCGAGGCGCAGGGGGAGCATTTCTGGCATGGTCTCCGGCGCGGACTCCGTTCCCGATCCGCCTTCGATCCACGTCTCCAGCGCGAGACCGGGGCAGACGATCAGCCCGCCCGTCCCGTGAGGCCCGAACAATCCTTTGTGACCGGGGAAAGCCAGCAGATCTATGTTCATGGCTTCCATGTCAATGGGATACGCGCCAGCCGTCTGCGCCGCGTCCGCCAGGAAGGGGATGCCATGCCTGCGAGCCAGCGCGCCGATCTCGGCCACCGGCAGGATCGTTCCCAAAACATTGGATGCGTGTAGCAAAGCGATCAGCCGCGTGGACGGTCGGATGGCAGACTCCACTTCGGCGGGATCGAGCGTCCCGTCCGCCGCACAGGGGATGACGGTCACGGCCGACCCGCGCCGCTCCAACGCTTAGAGCGGGCGCCACATGGCATTGTGCTCAATGGAAGAAGTGATGACGTGATCGTCTGGACTCAACAGACCTTTAATCGCCATATTGATGGCCTGCGTGGCGTTCATGGTGAAGGCCACGCCCTGAGGGTCGGGCGCGTGGAAGAGTTCGGCGATGGCAGCGCGCGCCTGGTCGGCGATGTGGGCGGATTCCTCCTCGCGCCGATGGCCACCGCGGCCGGGCGTTGCGCCCACTTCCCGCATGAAATGATCTACCGCCTGGTAAACTGCCTCCGGCTTAGGCCAACTGGTAGCCGCGTTATCCAGGTATGCGCTCATGGGTTTCAACGTCCGCGAGCATGTCCAGGGCGACGCCGCGTTGACGGGCGGCGGCGCGCACGCGCGGGGTTAGTATTTCCCGGAAGAAAGCAACCGCGCCGTCCCCATCGCGATCCATGCTGATGCGCTTCACTTCGATCACCTCCGTGGCTTCGAGTGTGATCCAAAGGGAACGCAGGATGGCGCGGGGTTTTTCCAATGCGACATCGGTCATTGTTGTCATAACATCGTCTCCAGGGTCGCCTTGCGTTCGGCGAAAGATAAATCAGATTGCAAGGGCAGGCACTCGGCCAGTTCTCTTTTTTGTTGCAACAAGCCAACTGCAAACGCCAGGCAGGTCGCCTCGCCACACTGACCGCAATTGGACCGTGGCAACAACTCCCAAATGTCGAGGTGACGCGGGGCGCGCTTTTTGGTGGTGACGGCCACCAGTTCGGCGCGCTTTTCCCACACCGCGTTAATCGCATCTTTTAGCGCGTCGAACAATTCCAGTCCCTCGGCAGTATCCACCACTTGCATGATGTAAACCTTGTCAGCATACAGCGTCATGAATCCGTGTGGGCGGCGGAAGGTGAGAGTCAATGCTTGCGGATTCCAGGCGATGATGCCCGGCAGGGTGGCAAGATAGGGCAGGACTTCGTCCAGTGTGCGGTTCGGCTTGCCAATGACGATGATGCGCCCCGGCTCGGCAAGACAGGGCAGAGTTTTGGTGAGGGTGATGGAATCTAGATAAATCATATTTCACATCATCCAATCGCCGGGGCTTCGATGACAATCTTCTCCAGCGAGGATAGTTTTTCGGCGTACTTTGGTTCAAGCAATGGCGGGCAATCTGCAATCTTCTTTTGCGAGGCTGTCAACTTCAATGCAAAAGAATAGCAGGTCGGCTCGCCGCATCCTTTGCAGTTGGTATTGGGAAGCAGTTTGTAAATCGCCATTGGTGTGGGACGCTGGCGCGTGGTCGTGTCGGGTGTGATTTCGTCGCGGCGTTCCCAGGTGCGGTTGACCAGATCAATCAACCCCTTGAGTTCCTTCTCCGCGCCGTCCCGGTCTTCGACGTTGCTGGTGGCGATTTCGTAGGCGTGGAAGGCGATGTTGTGACCGCCCTTCTTCCAAGTTAGCGCTTTGGCTTCGGGTAGATAGACTGCGCCGCGCAAAGTGGCATTCAGATAAGGAAGGGCTTCGGAGATGTCAACATTCAAGCGCGCCCGCGCCGCGTACCGTTCTGCACCCGGCTCGCAGGGCGGGGTGCAGACTTCGAGGTCGTATTTTTCGATCAGCATCGTATTTACTCCTTTACAGCAGATCATCTTTCAGAGCCTCGGCCATGAAATCAGTCTCCGACCTTCGGCATAAGGCGCGCACAAAATATTCACGCCCAAAGAATAGGCGCTGACGTTCTGCGGACGCACGCATCATGGGCGATGAACTTAACTGCGTAGCGTGACAGCGCATGGCGGCCAGTTTGGTTTCCCACACGGACGACACATCCACTGCGAGATCAATTGCTTCATCGGGGACAAAATGTACCTGGTGCATGTCCAGTTTTTGCGCCAATGACCGCGGCACCGCGACGGTGTATAGCGCGGCAATTTCCTCCGCGTGGAGAAAGGCCTTGAAAGCCCATTGACCGACAGCGATGTGGTCAGGATGCCCGGAGAGACCATCGGGTCCAAAACTCAGCCATATTTGCGGCCTGACTTCCAGAGCAACGGACAAAATCTGCACGATCATTGTCTCTGTCTCGGCTTCCTGCAAATGACCATCAGCGTAATCCAGAAGGCGCGGCGGCTGAATGCCCAGTGCGGTGCAGGCGGAGTGCAGTTCACGCTCGCGAACGGCGGGTAGTTCATCGGGCGTACACAGTGGCGGGTCGCCACACGAACCCGCCTCGCCATGTGTAAAGGTCAGCACTTCGACGCGCACACCCTGCTGTGCCAACAGAGCCAGCGTCCCGCCAGGGCGAAAAGTCTCATCATCGGGATGGGCGAAGATGGCTAATAATCGTAAATTGCTCATGGTAATTCCCGTTCAACCAAACCATCTGGTTGCAAAAACTGGCGAATTGCGGGAGGGGTTCCAAGTAATAGAAGCAGGGTCGCGATGACTGAAGAAGAGAGACACCAGAGGCACACGGCTTTGATTACGAATGGCTCCAGGTAGGTGAGGTAGAGCGAAAAGATCACGGCAAAGAAGGCCATGCCCCAAAAGCCGATAGCGGCGGGTTTTTCCAGTTTGGGCGCAAAGCGGCGCGCCAGCCAAGCAGTGAGCAGTCCGGGATAGCCAAGCAATCCGAATACCCCGATGGGCAGCACACCAAACAGTTTTGCATAGCGGCTTTGCTGGACAGTGTTGCAATCGCCGACGGGTCCGCACATTGCTTCGACGGATTGCGTTTCGACATACGAGAGATAGCCTGCCACGCCAATCCCGGTCACAATGAGGACAGGAATGAGCCAGTCACTCCAAGCGGGCAGGGAGAAGGCTTTGCCGAGGGTAAAGGCGATGATGCTGTAGATCAGCGCCGCGGCCATGAGTGCGATAATAACAATTGCCAGCGTGAAGCCATTGGAGCGAATTGCGGCAGGTGCAACTATCTCGGCTGATAGGGTGGCAGGAGCGGGCGTGATCGTTGCATCGCGGCGCGGCGGCAGGGAAGCAAAGTCCACGCCGCCCTGCGCCAGGTACTCTTCAATCAGCGCCGGAAGTTTGGCAGCGATTTCCTGGTCGATCAGGATATGTTCGCCGATGATGACCAATGGCAAATCCACGTATTCCTGGGCAACGCCGAATTGTGCGGCTACCTGGTAGAGATAGTCCACATCCTGAGCTGTGACCACATCCACCATGCGGAATTCCAATTGCCCAGCATAGGTTTCCTGCAGAGGCGAGATCGCCTGGCGGACGGTCAGTTCACAGGCATTACAATCCAGCGTGGAGAACAAAATCATGCGCACCACTGCATTTGACGGTGGGCTGGCCGGGGCCGACATGGAGGAAAAATGTTCCAGTTCGGGGATGACAGGCATGGGCACACCACCGGTATCGATGTATTTTTCGATCAACCCCTGTAATTCTTCAGGGATTTGCCGGGAGCCAACCAGTACATGATCACCGATGATGAGGAACGGTACGCCGACGTGTTCGACGCCCAGGCGGTCACCCATTGCATAGAGCAGGTCAATGTCGGCGCGGGTGGAGACTTCAACCTGGAGCAGGTCAAAGACCGGGCCATATTCGGCTTGTAGGGGCGGCAGGGTGTTGGCGCGCACGTACTCGCAGTGACTGCAACTTGCCATCCAAAACATGACGGCATGTACTACCCCATCCGGTTTCCATGTAGGCGTACCCAAAGGGATTTCATCCCCGCAGATGTGGCAGGCTTTATAGGTGGGCGAGGGCCGCCGCGTCGCCTGGGCAACAGGCGTGGGCTAGGCTGGGAAAATGGCCAGGTTGAGAGCCAGCAGGCCCATAGTCAGGAAGGAAATGGCCCTCATTCTTCCATAAGGGCGTTGGTCAGGAAGGTGGTTACCTCAGCAATAGAAGGGACACGGCCTGCGCAGACCACTTTCTCGTTAATGACCAAGCCAGGGGTGGAGAGTATTTTATACTTCATGATGTCCGCGTAGTCGATCACTTTGATGATTTCAGCCTCGATGGCCAGGTCGGCGACGGCCTTGCGGGCTGCGGATTCGACGTTTTTGCAGTTGGCGCATCCCGGCCCAAGAACTTTGATGGTTAACATAAATTGACTCCTTTTCTTAAATAAGTTGGATTTCGATTCCATCCATTGCTCAAACCAAAGGGGAGGAAAGGTCAGGGCTCCTTTTCATCAGGCAAAAACTGTTCAATCGCATCCAGAGCATGCGCGGCATAAATCGATCCTGGGCCTCCGCCCATCAGAATGCCCACGCCAATCGTTTCCAGTAATTCCTGGCGGGTGGCGCCGGCCGCAATGGCATCGTGAACATGATAGGCAATACAGCCCTCGCAGCCAACGACAATACTGATCGCCAGAGCCATCATCTCTTTGACTTTACTGCTGAGTGCACCCTCCTCAATAGCTTTTTTATGCAGGCGGGCAAAATCGGACATCGGACCGGGAATCTCGCTCCCAAGCTGGGCAAGACGTTCTTCGAGGGATTTGTGCATTTCAATGTAATTGGTTTTCATCATCCAGCCTTTCCGGCGACCACCTCGATCTGTGGTTCAATGACGATCTCAGATTTCACCGAGTTTGCGACCAGGCTATATTTTTGGGCAGACTGCAGGGCGCGGCGGACACGGGCTTCCACGCGGGCTGGTTCTTCGTCCCCCGCGGCGATGCGGATAACCGGCCAGAAGCGCAGGTGGGTGAAAATCTCAGTGCGGTCCAGTTCAATCAGTTTGGTGCCCTCGGCCCGGCAATCGTAGGAGAGCAGGTTGAGTTTGAAACGTTCCGCCGCCCAGAGGAACATCATCATGATGCAAGTATTGGCTGCGGCTACAAAGGCATCTTCCGGGGTCAAGACACCAGGGTGACCCTGCGCGTCAGGCGGCGCCGAGAAGTCCATCTCCGGGCCATTGCCCATGACGATATGTCCCCAATGTTCGCCCTTCCATGCGACAGTAGTGTTATAAGTGGCAGTGCGGCTCATTTGACTGCTCCTTGCTGCTCGCAAAAGGCTGCATATTCTTGTAACAATGCTACCGCATAGGCATCATCTTCGCCGGGCGGAATCGGATTATAGATTTTCACGGTCTCCAGCAATTCCCGACTCGTATCTGGTGAGGCAATTTTGCCAGAGTCGTGGAATTGTTGGAAGATGAGCGGTAGCGCGATCAAGGTGACTGTCTGCCCATTAACGATGATATCCTGCACCGGGATTCCGGAACCGCAGGAACAGGTTGCCTGCACCGCTTCCGAGACGATGTCTTCCACGGCTCCCTTCGTGCAATTCCAGTGTTTATGCAGTAATTCGTCCACCAACTCAGAAACTCGCCCGGCTGTCGCCTCCACTGCCTGCTGACCGGCCTCATTCAGGCGGCGTTTCCCTTCCGGTTTTTCCAAGCCGCGTTCGGCGACGAGTTCCGTGACAACGATGCTAGCCGTAGGTTTGCCGGAGTACATCTCGGTGCCGCGCGCCGCGCAGCGTTTGTCACAGCCATCAATGGCAATGGTCGGGTAGAAGCGGGCAAAGGCCCGGTCTCCCTCACCACCAGCCAGGAAAAGGGGCAGACAGATGGTGACCGTGTCCGCCGGGCGTAACTGCTCGAGGACTTTGAGGGCGGCCAGGCGGGTTACCGTACCCTCCGGGATTTCCTCCCCGGAACAGGTGATTATGCCAACTTTTTTCTTAGGCAGGTCAGGCATTCTTCCCTCCCTGTTTTTCGGTAATGAGGTTATCCACCACGACAGCAACTTCCTCTGCCAGGACACGAGCCAATTTCAGCCCGGCCTCGTTGAGTTCGGCGATGCCTTGCGGCTTGAGATCCTTGTAACGGCGGTACACGTCCAGGACGGCAAATTCCTGCGCAATCGTCCCACCGCTCTGCTGGACCATTTTTGCGGCACAAGCCAGTTTACAGCCGTCAATAGTTACTGCTGGGCATTCTGCCAGGACAGCCCGGGATTCTTCGTCTCCAAGTACCAACAAGGCCAGCGGCACCAGTTGGGTCTGCCCGGGACGCAGGTCTTCGTTTACATCGTAGGCTGCTTCGCGACTTACGGTACCGTACGACTTGCCAATTCCACTGCATGGCACAATAATGACTTTTTGAGTCGGCGCGGTCATAGTTTCTTTGCTTCCTCTTCCGCCTGGCCCTTCATAATATTGAAGTAAACCTGCGGATTGAGTAGTTTGGCACGGTCTGCGTCCCAATCGGCGATTTCCATTACTGCTAACCAGCCTGCGCCGTATGGGTCCTGGTTGATGGCCTCCGGGGCGTCGTTCATCGCCGGGTTAACTTCTGCGATTTTTCCGTTCACAGGCGATGTATATGTGATGTTCACCTTGATGGTCTCAATGACCGCCACTTCTTCCCCTACAGCCAGAGTTGTTCCTGCTGGTTTGACCTCTGCGAAGGCCACGTCGCCGCTGCGCTGTTGGACAAAGTCAGATAGCCCGATGCGTACGCGCCCATTTTCCTCTTTTACCCAAACGCCTTCATGGTTATAAAAACGGTCAGTGGGAACCTTGAAGGTGAATTTATCCACAGTGGTCTCCAAAAAATCAGACATACGCTACTCCTTCGTTGTTAAATCCGGGCATTGTTCTACGGATGGATAACGCCTTCTGCCCTGCGGAAAGCAGAATAATTGTGGAGGCAACTTGCCAGCAAAAAACCTGTATTTGAAGCCGATGGATAAAAAGTCAAGCATGAACGTATTTGGGAGCCGCGAGATTTTCGATTACGTTAGGCAAACAATTCGGGCAACCGCATTGTTTTTCCGGGCTGACAGCCTCAATAATGGGCAGATTCACTCCACTGATCTTTGCCGCCTGCTGGATGAGCGACATAACCTCAAGTTTTGCAAGCCGGTAAAAAATATATTTACCCTCGCGGCGCGAATCCAGCAGATCTGCCTGACGCAATGCCATCAGGTGTTGTGAAATATACGCCTGGCGATAACCGAGTTTTGCTTCCAAATGACAGACACAAGCCTCGCCCGTACCAATGGTTTGTAGAATCTCCAGCCGCGCCAGCGGGGAGACGGTCTCGAACAGGGAAACAATAGGTTGAAGGGGATTTTGTTTTATCATATTCGTTTGCCTGAATGCATTATATGATACATTCAGAAAAATGAATATGAAAAGTGTCACATTTTTTATTGTAATATGTCATGTGTCCCTTATCAAAAAGGATATGTATTAACAGGATAAGAGTAAAATATACGGTATGAATACTCTTGATCTCATCCTCGCACGCTTTGAACAGATTTCCGTCATTCCGCGTATCTCCAGGCAGGAGGCACAGTTTTCCCAATGGTTACAGGATTGGGCAACAGAGCTTGGCTTCACCAGTAAGACGGATAACGCTGGAAATCTTGCCATTTATATTCCTGCCACTTCCGGATTGGAGAATGCTCCTACGATCATTTTGCAAGGGCATATGGATATGGTCGGGCAAAAGACACCGGACTCGAAGCATGATTTTCTACGCGACCCGATCCGCATCATCCGCGACGGAGACTGGCTCAAAGCCGATCGGACCACTCTCGGCGCTGACAACGGCATCGCCATCGCGCTGGCAATGGTTTTGGTCGAGGATGAAAACGTCCCGCATCCGTCGCTTGAGTTGTTATTCACAGTCGAAGAAGAAGTGGGTGTGGGCGGCGCGGATAATCTTGATCCCAGCCTGCTGTCTGGAAAAGTGTTGATTAATTTTGATTCAGAAGATGAAGGTGTTTTTACGGTTGGCTGTGCTGGTGGTGGAAGTGTCTTGATTCATTTGAAAGTCGTCTGGGAGACTGTTCCTGAAAATTACGAGACCTTTTACTTAAAGTTGAATGGTTTGCAAGGCGGACATTCCGGTGGTGATATTCATAAGCATCGTGGAAATTCTAATAAGATCATTGCCCGTGTTTTAGATAACATTCAAAAGGATGTTCCCATTCAATTAGCCGCGTTGATGGGTGGGACTGTCCGCAATGCCATCCCACGCGAAGCGGAAGCGGCTTTCGTTTGTCCGAAGGATTTGTCATCTGTTTGCAGTGAAAGCTTTGCTGTGATTGCAAGCGCGATCAAAAATGAATATTCCGGGACCGACAGTGGGTTAAATCTCTCGCTTGAAAGAGGACAGGATGTAATCAGCGTGATTAATCGTAACGATACCGGGAAGGTTATTCAATTGATGGTAGCCTTGCCAAACGGTGTCGCTGAAATGGCTGTGGGTGTAGAGGGATCTGTAGAGACATCAAATAATGTGGGGATTGTGGAACTGAAAGAAGACGGTCTGCACGTTGTATCCAGTCAGCGCAGTTCAGTGTTATCGCGTCTGGAAGAGATCACTCAACGCGTAGATGCGATTGCCCGCCTTGCCGGCGCAAAAACCGAATTGACAAAGATCTCCCAGCCCTGGCAAGCGGACATGGATTCGCCCTTGCTTGAGAAATGTCTCCAGGTTTACGAATCGCAGTTCAAACAAAAACCTAAAGTGGAAGTCATTCATGGCGGATTGGAGTGTGGGGTTATAAGCGAACGCTGCGGAGGCATGGATTCGATCTCGTTCGGCCCGACGATTATCAACCCACATTCGCCTGATGAAAAATTATTCATCCCATCTGTGATCCGCGTCTGGGATTTTCTGACCGCCCTGCTCAAGTCTTATTAGCGGAAAATCGCCACGGTTTGCCCGGTTGACCAATCACCGATCTTTTGCCATCCTCAATTACCCAAACCCGCTTCCACATACTTTTCATTAGACTTGTTGCACAATAATCATGCGGATCCGTTTAGACCAACTGTCTTGATACAGCCGCATCTTTATATTGTTGCTATCACACGCCGTGCGATACGCGGATTTACAAGGGCAACAACGGAACGA
>Ga0315273_10004022_pt1 | contig 17861 bp, 18 predicted proteins | sample YL17G02_0_MG_FD_205753 | JGI IMG/M metagenome (GOLD analysis project Ga0315273, IMG submission 205753) | Sediment microbial communities from Yellowstone Lake, YNP, Wyoming, USA - YL17G02_0 | ecosystem: Environmental > Aquatic > Freshwater > Lake > Sediment | place: USA: Wyoming | collected...
CAGACCGGGGTGTTCGTCGAGGACGACGAGGCGCTCGACATCTTCGCCGACGGCGGCGCCAAGGTCGATCGCGGGGAGCGGATGGTACGCATCCCCGGCGAGGTCGTCGAGGCGGCGATCGCTGCCTGCCCGCCCGACGACGGCGGACCGGTGCGCTTCAGCAACTTCGACGAGGGCGTCATGTACGTCGACCCGCGCAGCGGCGAACGCCGTCGCCCGCTCAAGGCCGACGCCGCCGACGCCGCCCTGCTGGTCGACGCCCTTTCCAACATCGACAGCTACGGCGCCGCCGTCCGGCCGACCGACGTACCGGCCGCCACGGCCGCCGTGCACGGCTGTGAGGCGGCGCTGCTGAGCACGACCAAGCACGTCGGCACCGAGGCGACCAGCGGCTGGGAGGTGCGCCTCTGCGCCGAGCTCGGCGCCTGCGTTGTCGGCAGTCTCGACGCGCTGCGCGACGACCCCGTCGTGGGCTTCGGCACCTGCCCGGTCAGCCCCTTGAAGCTGCCCCGTGACGCCACCGAGGTGATCGTCGAGTGCGCCCGGCTGGGCCTTTCGGACTGCATCCTCTCGATGGCGATGGCCGGTGGCTCGGCGCCGGTCACCCTGGCCGGCACGCTGGTCGTGCACAACGCGGAGGTGCTGGCCGGCATCACGCTGGCGCAGATGACCGAGCGCGGCTCGCCGGTGACCTACGGCTCGTCGACCACGGCCATGGACCTGCGCTTCGCCGCCGCCTCGGTGGGCTCGCCCGAGATGGCCCTGATCGGTGCCGCCGCCGCCCAGATCGCGCGGCGCTACAAGCTCCCGAGCGTCATCGCCGGTGCGTAGGGCGACTCCAAACTCGGCGACGCCCAGATGGGTCACGAGAAGACGTTCACCGCTCTGGTGGCGGCGCTGGCAGGTGCCGGCGACATCTACGGGGCGGGGATGACCGAATCGGGCGTAACCTTCGATCCGGCGATGCTCGTCATGGACGACGAGTGGATCGGGATGATCAGGTTCTTCCTCGGCGGCATCAGGGTCGACACCGAGACCATCGCCGGCGCCGACATCGCCGCCGTGGGGCCCTTCGGCGACTTCCTCAGCCTGCCGAGCACTTACGCCCACATGCGCGGGCAGTCGCAGCCGCGGCTGGCGGACCGCCGGGTGCGCGAGGAGTGGGCCGCCGACGGGTCGACCGACATGTACGAGCGCGCCCGCGTCAAGGCCTGCGAGATCCTCGAGAGCCACGAGCGCGAACCGCTCGACGAGGAAGTCAAGGAGCGGATGCGGGCGGTGGTGCAGCGCGTCGACCGGGAGCGCGGCTCGTGACGGCGGTCGCGATGCACGACGGCCCTCGCCGACGAAGGGCGGCAGCGCTGCGCCGCTGAGAACCCGATTGACAAGGAGTCGACCGCGATGACCCGGCCACTGCTGCACCTTCTCTCCGATGACGAACGTGCCACGCTCAACGAGCAGACGCTCACCGTGCTCGAGGAGGTGGGCGTCGCCTACAACACGCCCATGGCCATGGACGTGCTTGAGGGGACGGGGGCGGTCCTCGACCGCGAGCGCCTCACGGCGCGGCTGCCGCGAGAGCTGGTCAGCCGTTGCCTGGAGACGACGCCGAGCCAGGTGCTGCTCGCCGCCCGCGACCCGGCCCACGACGTGTGGCTGGGGGGCGGCAGCCTGAGCTTCACGAGCGACGGCACGGCGACCTACGTCGTCGACGACGAGAGCGGCGAGCGCCACGAGGGCAGCGCCGCCGACCTGCGCACCATCATGCGCCTCTTCGACGCCCTGCCCGACGTCGACTACGTGTGGCCGACGATCTCGGCCCGCGACCTCGACCCCTTGACCGCCAACCTCGAGATCGAGGCGATCTCCTTCCGCTCCTGCGCCAAGCATGTGCAGGACGAGGTCCGCGGGCCCGAGTTCGTGGCGCCGCTGCTCGAGATGTTCGCCGCCGTGGCCGGGGCGCCGGTCGCCGAGCGCCCGGTCTTCTCGACGATCAACTGCACCGTCGCGCCGCTCGCCCACGACGGCCCCATGACGGAGGCGAGCATCGCCCTGGCGCGGGCCGGCGTGCCGATCGCGATCATGCCCATGCCCCTGATGGGCACGACGGCGCCGATCACGGTGGCCGGGGTCACCGTGATCTGCCTGGCCGAGCTGCTCTCGGCGCTCGTGCTCTTCCAGCTGGCGGCGCCTGGCTGCCCCCTGATCGCCTCGCCGGAGCCGGACTCCGCCGACCTGCGCAGCGGGCTCTACGTGTGCGCCTCGCCCGAGGGCAAAGTCGCGACGCTGGTCTGTGTCGAGATGGCGAAGCAGGTCTACGGCCTGCCCACCCAGGGCGGAGGTTTCGACGGCGACGCCAAGGCCCCCGACTACCAGAACGGCATCGAGGGGGGCGACGTCCTCCTCGACGTGCTGCTGGGCGCCGACTCGCTCGTCGGGCTGGGCTGCTTCGACGGCGCGCAGGCCACCAGCCTGGCGACGATCGTCCTGCATCACGACGCTGCCGGCATGGTCAGGGCGGAAGCGCGGCAGCCATCGATCGAGGCCGCGAGCTGCCTCGTCGACGACATCCGCGCGGTGGGACCGGGTGGGCACTACCTGGGGCGGCGCAGCACGCGCGAGCACGCCCGCGACGTCTGGCAGCCGCGCATCATGCGGCGCGGCGCCTTCGAGGCGTCGCGCGGCCGCACCCTGGTCCAGGACGCGCTCGAACGGGCGCGCGAGCTTCTGGCGACACATGAGGTGAAGCCGCTGGCCGAGGACGTCGATCGCTACATCGACGAGGTCATCGCCGTCCACCGGCGACTGGCCGTGCGCACGGCGTAGGCCGATCTCATGACGACCATCGAGGTCATCACACCCGACCAGCGCGCGCAGGAGCACGAACGCAACCCGTACGTGCTTGCCACCGCGGGCCTGCGAGCCGAATCCGACCTGATCCTCCATCCAAGGAGGCGATAGATGAGCAGGACTCCACCACGGGCCCGTGCTCCCACGGGCAGCAGCTACGCCTTGGCGACCGGCCCCTCTTCATGGAGAGGCAATGGGGATGCTGGGGCAGCGCGTCGTGTGTGTCAGACAGCTGGGCTGAACGGCTCCCTCCTCAGCGCGGCTTCGGTGTGAGGGCAGACCGACTGGCAGACGCCGCAGGTTCCTGCCCACTCTGGGTGATCCCAGCTCTTCTTTTCGCACGGCACTACGTCGTAGACCTCTTGGCGCTTCACGCCGGCCCGCCACAGCACATCCTTGCCTGACCCCGTGGGACACGCGTCGACGCACAGGCGGCAGGCCCCGCAGCGGCTCTCCGTGATCGGTGTGCCGGTAGCCAGCGGCATGTCGGTGAAGACGGTGGTGAGCCGCACCGCGGCGCCGAAGCGCGCCGAGACGAAGAGGGCCGTCTTGCCGATCCAGCCGAGGCCGGACTGCGTGGCCGCCGTCTTGTGGCAGAAGATCCCGGCGTTCGTCCAGTCGATGTCAGGGGCATCGTCAGGCGACTCCATGACGTTGCCGATCTGCTCGGCGACGTGGCCCCGATCGCGAATGAAGTCCATGACCTTCGCTGCCGCGTTGTCGAGACCAAGGAAGAGCCGGGAGAAATCATCGTAGAAGGCCTGAGACATGTGCAGCTCTTCGATGTCCTTGAGACCCTCGGTCGAATGTCGTCCTATCAACGAAATGGCGAACGGCAAGTCTGGCGCAAGGTCCCAACCAGGGTTGGCCGCTACCCCCCACTCGTTGACGACCGTCCCGTCGAGCAGCTCATCGATAGTCCGCTGCACTTCAGAGCACATGGCCCGGCCCTTTCACTAGATTCATTGATCGGAGTACTGTGCGAGGAGACACGTGTCGCCCTGCACCATGCCCATCAGGTGCTTCTCGGTCCAGTCGGGGCCCACCTCAAGCTCGTGCACCTGGGCGGTCCGTCTTGTCGACCTTCAGGTCGACGGCGAGCACGTGCGGGTTCTGGCAGAAGGCGATGCACTGCGGCTCGCCGCCGCAGAGGTCGCACTTGAAGGCGACCTGCTTGTCGGGGTGCTCGTGGATCACCCCGGTGGGGCAGACGTCGTAGCACTCGCCGCAGTTGGTGCACTTCTCGTCGAGGACGACGAGCACGCTGCCCTTCACCGCCTCGCCGTGCTTCTCCTTGCCCGGGTAGTCGCCCTTGACGCGGACCGTGATCTCCTTGGTCACGATCGCGTCCTCGGGGCAGGCCTCCTGGCACTTGGCGCAGGCGGTCTGCAGGCAGGTGTGGCCCTTGATCGCCCCGGTCGTCGGGTTGACCTCGCTGAAGAGGCGGGCGACCGAGGGGCGGTAGGCGCCCTCGTGGTAGGCCGAGCAGGCGAGCTCGCACATGTGGCAGCCGGTGCACTTCTTCGAGCTGATCATCACGTGAGGCATAGTCTTCTGTCCTTTCGTCTCTCGTGGACCGGCCGGCTAGAGGCGCACGTCGACGCCGAGCTCGACGAGCTTGGCCTCACTGGGGACGCCGTTCTCGTCCCAGCCGCGGAGGGCGTAGTACTCCTGGAGGGCGGCGGCAAATGCCTGATCGCCGATGAACTTGCCTGCCGACAGACCGTCGGCGAACGCTCCCTCCTCCGCGCGCATCAAGGTCGGAAGATCGTCGGCTTCGACGCCCTCGCGGAGGTTGAACAGGCGACCCAGGTTCCAGACGCGCTCGCCGAGCTGGAGGAAGTCATCTTCGGATACCGAGCGCCCCCAGATGCGCTCGCACAGGAGGCACAGCTGCTCGACATCCACCTGCCAGAAGTCGCAGAGGCCGGCGCTCCACTTGGCCGCGCCCGCGTTCTGCAGATCCATGTTGTACTGGGCCTTGCCTTCGAGGCTGTCCGGCGGCCGCGTGCCCGACTCGAGCTCGTCCCCAGCCGGGAACGCGCGCATGTGGCAGCCACCGCGGTCCGAGGTGGCGTAGGCAAGGCTCATGCCGAAGCTGCCGCGCGGGTCGAAGCCCGGCAGCTCGAGGCTCTTGACCTCGAAGCCGAGCTCCGGGTGCCCGTACTTGGCGGCCAGGGCGCGCGCCCCGAGGGCGAGCTCAGCGCCGACGCCTTCGCGCTTGGCGGTCAGCGCGGGAGCCTTGACGTACGAGTCGGTCTCGCCGAAGCGCAGGCCGAAGTCCTCGACGCCCTTCTCGGTGAGGTCCATCGCCAGAGCGACGACGTTGCCGAGAGATATGGTGTCGACGCCCCACTCGTTGCAAGCCAGGTTGAACCGCATCAGCGCCTCGATGTCGCTGACGCCGCAGTTCGAGCCGCAGAGGGCGATGGTCTCGTACTCCGGGCCCTCGCAGGAGACGCCGCCTGCCTCGTGCCACTGCCGGCAGGCGACCGGGCACTGATAGCAGGCGCGGACCTTCGTGCGTATGGCGAGGAGCGCATCGGAGTTGATGTTCTCCATGTCGGCGAACGTGCCCGATGAGAAGTTGCGCGTCGGGATCGCACCGGCATCGGAGTAGAGCTGTGCGCCGCCGGGAGTGCCCTCCTCGTGCATCGCCAGGTTCTCCTCGTTGAGCACGTGCTCGGTCTGAAGGCGGTAGGCGTAGTCGAGGAACTCCTTGGCGTCGCCGACCGACACCGAGCCCGTGCCCCGAATGGAGATGGCCTTGAGCTTCTTGCGTCCCACCAACGCCCCATGGCCACCGCGCCCGGCCTTGTGGTGGAGGTCGGTCGAGAGGCACGCAAACGCGATCTCGTTCTCGCCGGCGGGGCCGATCGAGAGCGTCTTCGCCTCTGGGTCGAAGTCGCGGCGCATCGCCTCCTCGATCTCGGAGGTGCGCATCCCCCAGTACTTGTCCTCTGCCGGCACGAAGGAGACGAGGTCGTCCTTGACGGTCACGACCACGGGCTTCGGCGATTCGCCGGTCACGATGATGGCGTCGTAGCCCGCGAACTTCATCTCCGGGGCAAAGGATCCGCCCACGTAGCTGTCGGTCAGGATGCCGGTGCGGGGGCTCTTGCAGCCGACCACCAGGCGACCTCCCAGGAACACACCGGTGCCTGCGGTCGGGCCGCTCATGAGGATGACTGGGTTCTCCGCAGCCCACGGGTCGACACTCGTAGGCACCTCCTCCCAGAGATAGCGCAGCAGGAGCCCCTTGCCGCCGAGGTAGCGTTGCGCCCACTCCATGTTGAGCGGCTCGACCGTACTGGTGCCTGCACTCAGGTCGATCCTCAGGACGCGTCCCTTGTAGAAATCCATTCCGACTCCCTCTGGAGAGTTGTGACCGGACCCCAGTCGTTGGTCCACCTTCTTCCCTCGCCAAACACCCCCTCGGTCTCGCGCAGCTTGCCGATGATGCCCTCAGGACGTCAGCACACCAAGGACATGAACCGCTTCCTCCTCTTCGCTCCAAGGGCCACGATCTCGGCCTCGACCGACTCCGGGAGCCACATCAAGACCCGGAAGAGCGTGCGTCGAGCACCGTGCGGCCGAACGCCCCTGCTTCGGCGACGCCGATCACCGAAGTCGGGGCACGCGACCGCACGGCTGGCGCGCCCGTCGCGGGGCCCTCGCCACCGCGGCACCGCCGTCAGCGGCGCGGCGCGGTGTCGTACGTCTAGTCCTCCACGGTGGCGCGTGCCCGCCTGGAGCGGCGGACCAGGAGGAACGCCACCACTGCCGCCGCAGCCGCGACGACGACGATGACGACGATCAGGGTCGAGTTCGCGCCGTCGTCGCCGGCTGTGCCCACTACAGGCTCCAGATTGTAGAAGGACCACGGATTGAGAAAGTGGAAGAACGTCGGGCCCTTGCCGTGGTTGGCGACATCCCAGCCCTGCCACGTGTCGGTGCGATAGGCGTTCAGGTGGTAGGGGTGGGTGGTCACGATGACGGGGCAGTCCTCGTACATGACCTGCTGCATCTGCTTGATCAGCTCGGCCCGCTCGTTCTCGTCGAGCGTCGCGTTCTGCTCCTTGTCGAGGCGGTCAAACTCCGGGTTCGACCAGGCCATCTCGTTCCAGCCCTCGATCTGCGCGGTCGTGTAGCAGTCGAGCGTCTGGCCGGGGTCGTAGTAGCCGTTGCCCCACTGCCAGTAGTAGATGTCGAAGTCGGGTGCGAACGTGTCGCCGTCGTAGTTCCAGATGTTGTCGTAGTAGACGCCCTCGTCGAGGACCGAGAGCCGGGCCTTGACCCCGACGTCACGTAACCAGCCGGCGGTCAGCTTGACGGCATTCTGGCCCTCCAGGTCGCCGGTAAGCGCCCAAAGGCGCAGCACGATGTCCTTGCCCTCGTACTCACGGATACCGTTGCCGTCGCCGTCGGTGTAGCCGGCCTCATCGAGGAGCTGGTTGGCCTTGGCGGGGTCGAAGTCGCGGCGCACCCCGTCAGGAGGCCGCCAGCCGTAGTCGGGGTCCGCCCAGACGCCCGTCGGCATGAACGTGTAGCCCGTTTTGGCGTGGTCGTAGTATGCCGTCCGTACGATGCTCTCGCGGTCGACCGCGTACTCGAGGGCCTTGCGGAAGCCAGGGTCGCGCAGCACGGGATGACCCTTCGAGTCTGGGCTGTCGTAGCAGTTGAAGGCGAGGTAGGTCCAGCCGAAGAGGCCGGCTTCCTCGACCTTGACACCGGGGGTGTTCTTGAGCGCCTCGTATTGCGCCGGGGGAAACCGGGCAATGCCGGCGAGGAGGCCGGACTTGAGGTCCGAGACCATCGTGTCGGCGTTCTTGTAGGTGACGAAAAGAACCTCATCGACCTTGGGCGGCCCCAGCCAGAAGTCCTTGTTGGCCGCCATGCGCACGTAGTTGTCGCGCTTCCACTCGACGACCTGGAAGGGACCACTGCCGATACTCGGAGGCAGGTTCTCGAAACCGGCCCCGGCGTCTTCCGGCGAGATCTTCGACCAGATGTGCTCGGGGACGACGGGGAGCCAAATCCTCGCGAGGTTCGCCCTGGGGCGCGTGCAGATGACCTCTACCGTGTAGGGGTCGACGGCGACGGCCCTATCGATGTCGCTCATGAAGCCGATGTAGGCCGACATCTCGTTCTCGATGATGTAGTTGAAGGTGAAGGCGACGTCCTCGGCGGTCACCGGCTCGCCGTCGTGCCAGGTGATGCCCTCGTTGAGGCGGAAGGTCCAGGTAAGGCCGTCGGGCGAGACCTCCCAGCTCTTGGCGACGCCCCTGTCGTCCAACTTCAGGGACTGAGAGTCGCGGCCGCAGAGAGTCAAGTACTCCTGCGAGAAAGTGTAGTAGGCAAGGTCCGACCACCCGATGAACGGGTTCAGACTGTCGGGTGCGAGCGTGGTGCCGATCTTCACCACCACCTTGCCCGCCTCGGCTGGGGTGCTCGCAGCTGGTGTGGGACTCGCCGCCGTCGCCCGCGACGAGATGATGCCGGCGGCCAAAGCTGCGGCCGCAGCTGCGGCACCGATAAGGAGGACGACTCGCCCGGATAAGGACCCTCGTTTCATGCCCACTCCCTTGTCGCTTGGTCTCTGCTCGAGGCTCTCCGGCGTGTCTGACGCGGGCGGTGCCGCACGTCTCCCGCGCCGCGCTTCGTGCCACGGAGGGAACCTCCGACTCTTGCCAATCCAGTGTGAGGCAACCGGCCCATTTGGCTCATCTCAGTGCCGGAGCTCGGCTTGTGTTCGGCTTCTTCGGCAGGACCTCTCGAAGACGCCCCGCTGTCCCGCGAGGCCCACCATGGACGCTCCATGGTCCAGAGATCTTCGGGCCTCAGGTTTCCTGTGAACACCTGGTTGGGCGCGTGTGCGACGGCCTCCTCGTGTGTCCGCAGCTTGCTGCGTACAGCGGCGAAACGCGCCCGTTCTCTGTCGGGCTTGGAGCCATAGCGCACAAGGTCGGGCACGTGCTCGAGGACCAGACTCGCCCCGAGGATCCGGGCTCGCCTACTCACCCTTCACTTCCCATACGGTGCCTGGAGGAACGTCCGCTTCCATCATCTCGAGAGCGCGGCTCACGATCGTCCTCTTCAGCGCCAGTTCGTCTGCCGCGCTCAAGGTCGGGTCACCGGTCGGATTGGTTATGGCTACGCCCCGCACCACCCGGTTCGCCCCGATCATCACAGCGATCGTGGGCAGGGCAGTCACGAGCACGGAGACGATTCCCTCACGCTCCAGCTCTCTGCTCAGCGTTGCCCCGCAACGCGTCCCCGTTCCTCAAGTCCCGGTGACGAGTGCCGCCGCGACACCAATCTCCTTGAGTCGCTGGGCGATCTCCCGCCCGAACTTCAGTGAACGGGCAGTGGCCGTGCAGTTGCCCGTGGTCGAGTAGAGAAAGCCGTCGACTCGTCCAATACGACCCTCTCGCTGCAATGCCCTGACAGCGTCCAGTGGGACCAATCGATTGGGGTCGCGGTTTGCGACGTGCACATCGAATCCACCATGGACGCTTTCGTAACTTCCGGACTGCAGACTGTCGAGTCCACTGATGTCGTAGCTGTGCCATCCCTTCGCCCGGCACTGCTCGAGACGATCGGGGTTGTCCTTGGGCACGACGCCCGCCTCTGTCACAAGCGCAATCGTCGCATTCGCGACACTCGCGAGCGCTTGGGGGACGGGAACCTTCTCCAGCGGGGGCTTTGCCTCCGTCTCGTACGAATCGCCCGCGATCTTCGCCAGCATCATCTCAATCGCCCTGTCGGCCCCGCTCTTCTCGACGAAGACGTTCGCTCTCTGTCCTCTCGGCAAGTACGTCCCGGGAGGGGCGGACTCTGCTCTTCCCTCGACGACGGCATGCGCCAGGTCGCTCATCCTGGGGAGAACCTTCCTCATGCCTGCTACGCCTTCTCCCGTAGGCACGATGTAGGCGGCTCCATCGGCAGCGAGCACCCCCGGATTCTCCTCGTGCATCCCGCATACGGCGGGGATACCACGCCGTACCGCCTCCCGAGCGAGAGTGCCGCACGCATAGCCGTAGCGACCTGCTGCGAACGCTGGACCGCAGATGAGGACATCCGGCTTCTCATCTTCGATCCACTGCAGGAGCTGGCCGAGAGCCTCGGACTCCATCTCGCCGAAGTAGTCATCACCGCAGACGACCGTCGCCGAGACCGCGATGTCCAACTGCCGACCAGGCCCGACTGCGCCGTCAAGGCGCAGCGGGCGTTGGCTGGCTGCTTCCTCTCCACCGCAGCCGGCGAAGAACTGATTCAGGAAGTGCACGGCATTCATACGTCCACCGTCCTTAGAAACGTGTCCCCCATCTGGCTACTCGAGCCGAAGTACCCCATAAGCGAGAGGGGTCCGGGGCTCTCGATCGGTGCGTTGCTCTCGACATCGTAGAAGTGACCGCCGAGCGTCGTCTCAGGCTCCCACTCCCGCACCAACTCCTCGTGGTTTCCTACACTGATCACGGCGTCAGCCTCGGGAACGTGGTCGATGAGCCCACCGTTGGTCTCACTGACTATGACCGTCGTCTTGACTCCCATCGCCTCGCAGGCTCGACACGTCAGCATCGTGCCCGTCTGCGCGTTGCCGGTACCGTAGGACGCCACGATCGCCCCCGTCGCCCCCAGGCTCTTGGCGAGACGGGCGGCGATCATCGCGTGCCGTGACTTCTCGAAGTTGGACTGCAGATAGGCAAGCGTCGGGATGACGCCAACGAATCTGATCCGTGTTCCGTGAAGCTTCAGCAGCGAGAGCACGAGCTTGTTGCGTTGGAAGAAGTGCGTCGGGTTCCGCACACCCGAGTACTCATACGCTCCTGCCGTCAGGGCGCCGTCAAGGACCTCTCTCGGGTCGATCAGAAACGGCACGGTGTCCTTCATGGAAGATCCGTAGAAACAGGTGTCAAGAAGGGGCTCGTCCGCACCCACCTGGATGATGGCGGCGATGCCCGGAAGGCCAGCGGGCACGGCGTCCCAACGAAAGATCTCACGATCGTCCGCCGGTGTGTCGATCGTGGCGCTCGCGAGAAGGCGTGCGACACCGGCGGTGGCTCGCCGTATGGCTCGGTCGCACTCTGCCAGTGGATCATCCGAGTTGCAGGTGAACTGCAGCACGACGTTCGTCGTGGACCCCCAGTGCGTGTGGGGGCGACCGGGCCCGTCCATGTCGATGATCGAGTGCCACCTGATGGGAGCTTCCATCTCGCGTTCGAGGTCGTGAGTTGCGCGGAAGTCGCAAAGCGGAACAACCGCCAGGTCAGCAAGTCGGTTCGTCAAGCCCAGACCGAGGGGTTCCAACTTCCCAATCACGCCAGCGAAGGTGGTCTCGGGAGACTCGGCCTTGATGCAAGGCTCAACGGCATCCAGTACGTTGGCAAGACGTACCGACTCGCCGGGCTTGACGAGAGACACTTGCACGTCTGTGACTGCCGGCTCCGAGAGTGCAGACTCGCGAAGCTCCTCGAGATTCACCTCGAGTCGTCCAGCCAGAAGCCGAGTCTGCGGGGCGTTTCGTACTTCAGCGACGCGATAGCTCGCGACCACGAGTGCAGTCGCTAGGTCCTTGCTGGTGCCGGAGCTGTCAGCCACCATCACTTCTCACGTCTCCTCGTCGCTGCCTCTCTTCGGGGCCTGTACGTGCTCCTACTGGGCAGGCGGCCACACAGACTCCGCAGACGCCGCCGTAGACAGGCCAGAAGCCGTCCGTGTAGTGCTCACAGGCCTTCTCATCGAAGAGCTCACTGCGGGAAGTTCCTGCCTCCCAGCTCACGTCTCTACCGGCGTTGACAGGGCAGGCTCTCACACACGCAACACAGGTTCCGCACTCGCTCTTCGTCACGGGCGTGCCCTGGGGCAGGCTCACTGTCGTGAAGAGCGTGGCGAGACGTACGCGGGGTCCGAATTGGCGGTGAACGAAGAGGGCTGTCTTGCCGATCCAGCCAAGCCCGGCTTGCGTCGCAGCCGTCTTATGTGGGAAGACGCCCGCCGCACCCCAATCCACAACCGCATCCGGATCCGCGATGATGGGCGGGATGAACTGAACCTGATGACCCTCTCCTACGAGCAGGTTGGCCAGATCTTGGGCTGCCTGGCTGAGGAGCCAGTTGACGCGCAGAAACTCTCCGAAGTAGGACTCGGTCGGTCCTTCTGTGAGTCCCTTCAGCGACTCAGGCCGAAGTCGCTTGACTAGTGTTATCGCCGTCGGCAGGGGTGGCGAGAGCGGGAAGCTAGCGTTGTCCGCGACTCCCCAGTCGTCGATCGTGTTCGCCTCCAGTATCTCCCGGATACGGCGGCAGATTGTCTCCATCTGGCTCAACGTGACGAGTGAAGGAAGCGGTCGAGTTGCTCGTCCTCGGCCGCAGCCGCCTCGCCGCCGTTGCGCGGCGGCACCTTGGCCCGCTTCACGGCCACCTCGATCCCGGCTCGAACGTCGGCCTCGATCTCGCGGGGCGTCAGGTGGACGAGCGAGCCGTCCCCCATGCGCGTGGGCATTCTGTAAGCCAAACCGACCACCTCCTGCCGCGGTCTTGCGCGCGGCCTCTCAGTAGCGCCAGGTCAGACCGTGGAGCCTTGCGACGACGACGCGCCGGAGCGACTCCGGGCGGCGGCGTCGCGGTCGGCCCCGTCGACGATCGCGCGGATCTCGCGCAGCACGTCGTCGGGCAGCGGCTCCGGCTCGTGCTCGTCGAGCAGGCGCCGCGCCTCCGCGGTCGAGCGTGCGTAGAGGTCCGAGCCCCCGTCCGCCGCCCAGTCCTCCCGGACACGGCGGTCGATGAGCCTGGACTGCGACTGCGAGCGCATGAACTTGAGCGTCGAGTCGAGCGACAGGAAGTCGCCGAAGGGTCCGACCTCCCTGATGTCGTCCACCCCCAGCAGCTCGTCGGTGACCGGCACGCCGCCCACGGCGTGCCTCACCATGCGGACGAACTCGTTGTCCATGACGAGCTGTCCGAAGTCGAACGTCACACCCGACTCGATCATCCCCGCGCCGTAGATGAGGTTGGCTCCTGCCAACGCCGGCAGCAGCGCGGTGAGGGTCTTCTCGTGGCCGGTCTGGGCGTCGAAGACCTTGGAGTCGCCCTACAACCCGGCCACGTAGCTCGGCAGCCGGTACTGGCGGGCGATGAAGGCGACCGCGGCGCTGATCACGCCGCACTCGGGAGAGCCCACCGAGGCCGCTGCCAGGCGCAGGTCCATGGCGGTCGTCGAGCTCCCGTAGAGCACCGGCGCCCCCACCTGCGTGAGCTGCGAGAGGGTGATGCCCGCGAGCACCTCGGCGTTGTGGACCACCAGCGTGCCGGCGAGGCCCACCGGTGCGGAGCCCCCCGCCATCGCCATGGAGAGGATGTTGCAGGGCATGCCGGCGCGGGCCGAGGCGACGATCACCTCGGAGCAGTCACGAGGGAGCTTCAAGGGGCTCACGGGGCAGACGCCGGGCATGAGGATCGGCCGCCGGCGCAACTCGTCGCGCCCCCCGACCACGGCCGCCGCCATGTCCAGCATGACCTCGGTCTCCCACTTGGAGAGGGGGCCGACGCAGATGTTCTTGCTGGTGTTGCAGAGTGCCGCTTCGTAGCTGTGGATCGTCGCCGTCTCGGGAGACACGTCCTTGGCACCCACGGCGATCTCGTACGCGTCGAGCTCGCTCATCGCGTCGGCGAGCCGCGCCGTGTCGGCGACGTCCTGCTTCGTCGGCTCGCGCGACTCCCCCGTCTCCCGGTCGACGATCCTGATGCCCTCACCGAACGTCGTGAACCCCACGCGACCGGGGTCGAGCATGAGGTCGTCCTTGGGGTGGCGGCCGGCGGCGAAGACCCGCTCGGGCGCCGAGTCGACGGCGGCTTCGACCAGGTGCGGCGGGATCTTGACGACGCCCGTCTTGCGGTCGACGGAGGCGCCCCCGCCGTCGAGAATGTCGATCGCCTCCGGGTCGTCGGTGAAGACCCCGGTGTGCTCCAGCACCTCGAGCGTCGCGAGGTGGACGTCCTTGAACTCGTCCTCGCTGAAGACGTTGAGGCTGAAGCCACCGCTGCGCACGCGGCCGGCATGGTCACGTCGCTTCATCGTCCCGCCTCCCCCACATTCGTTCGTTCTACGTATAGAGAACCACGCAAACTGTGTCAAGTCTTCGCTGTGATAGGTTGATTGTTGATGGAGGTGTGAAGCGACCTTGGCTCAGACAGAGCAGCACGCGCTCAAGCGCACGAGGCGCCAGCAGGCCGCACTCGAGACCAGACAAAAGCTGATCGAGGCAGCGATTCTCTGCATGGCAAAGTACGGTCCCGCCGGAGTGACCCTCGACAGGGTCACGGACACCGCGGGCGTGTCTCGCGGCCTCGTGCGCCACCACTTTGGCGGCAAGAGGCAGCTGCTCATCAGTGCGTTCGACCGCTTGGCGGATGAACAGCGAGCGAAGTTCAATGGCGGCGACCCAACGACTGAAATCGATGCGGTCGCGACGCTGCGCACTACTGTCGCTACGTCGTTGCGCGATGCCGTGGGCTCGCGATCGCGCGCGCACGCGTGGTTCGGATTCTGGCAGGCGGCACTCAGGGATCCCGCGCTGGGTGAGGTCAATGAACGCCTCTACGCCGATGAGCGCAGCCGGTACGTCGAACTGTTCCGCGCCGCCGCGCAGCAGCTGGGCCTCGTCATCGATGAGCGCCAAGCCGGCAGGGGGCTCCAGGCGTTGGCCGACGGCATGTGGAATGAGCTTGTCGTCGACTCGAGGGACTTCAAGATCGAGGAAGCACTCGAACTCTGCAACCGCTTCATCGATTTGACCCTGAAGGAAGGAGGAGCAGCTCGAGAGGGGAGCAGCGACGGCTGACTTGGAAGGCGACTCCGCAGTCGCTGCGTCGAGCCCGGCCTGCAGCGGCCCGCACTACCGGCGTCCCCGCTCGCTCCCTGCTGCTGTTGCTGTCGGCGTGCCGGCGGAACCAGGCGGCCAGGGGACCAGGGACGTCTGGGCGCCCCAAGGCTCAACACAGCTCTGAGTGGCAGAACCCCCTTTTCCTCGGTCATGCAGTGCTGTCGCTGACGCCTGAACTACGATTGGCGTGAGTTCCTGCGTCACTGCGAACCCGACCGGCGACCGGCGCCTGTCCACGCGGAGCGACGTGTGCACATGGTCGGCGTCGCACTCGCTCGCCAAGTCGCAGGGATGACGCCAGCGCGATCGAAGCCCTTCGGACCACGGCAACCCCGTGGAGGGCATCTCCGCGCTGGCCTGAAGGTGTCGGCGATGGTCATGGCCTCGCTCCCCGCAACTTTCCCTTGACATAGCAGCGTTGCGCGGCCGGCGGACGCCGCTAGGGTCGTGAATGTGGACGCACTGAGTAGTGACCCCTTGGAAGAAGCCGACGGCCGGGGTTGCCTGAGAGAATCCAACATGAAGTCGAAACAGGCCACCCGAAGAATGGTGAGCCCGGCATAGTGGGACCTTCTCGCGAAGTAGCGTCGTCTCTCCACGCCCCGATGCTCCCTTCAGGGGCAGGGCGTGGCCGCGCATCCAAAGCGGAGCCGCGGCGCGCCGACATGGGTCGCCATCGGCGAGCGTAACGGCGACGCCGACATGCCTGTGACGCCCGGAGATGACACGGGGTGATGCCGGCGCCTCAAGAAGGCAACGCAGCCGTCAATGCGGGCGCCAGCGTGGGTGCGGCCGCCACCGTCTGTGCCTCGTCGTGGAAACGGCGCGCGCCGCCTGCGGCCGAGGTAGCTAGCGGCGCAGTTCCCGATCCGCAGCTTTGAGGATGCGCGTGAGCTCGTTGCTCTGATCGTCCGGCAGGGGCTCCGGCCGGTAGTCGCGCAGGATGGCCTCACCCCGTTCGCGCGCCACCTCCACCGGGTCTCGGTAGTGCCCGTCCGCCTCCAGCTCATGCGACACTGCGAGGAGCGCCGCCTCCTTCATGTGACGGCGCGTGTGGCGGTGCCCAAGGAAGTGGCCTCCGGGACCTACATCTCGTATGACATCGAGCGCCAGCTGCTCCTCGTCCGTGTTCAGCTCGCCCAGTAGGGAGCTCACCTTCATGTAGATGTCGTGGTCGAGCATCATCTCCTCGGGTGAGAAGAGCGTGTAGACGTTGGTGAGGCCGAAGCCGGCCACGGTCTCGGCGCCGTCGAAGACGGCCAGCACGAGCGCTTCCGTCTGCTCGACCCCGGACTGCCAGGTGCCGGGCAACTCCGCGTCCGTCCCCCCGAATGCCCCCAGCGCGGGCACGCCCCAGGAGTGGGCCAGGGCCGTGGCCAGGAAGCGAGCCTGGGGGTTGAGTGGGGACGTCAGCACGCGGCCGTTGCGGGGGTCGACCCTGGCGGCGGGCGGGGCCTGCAGCACGGGTGCGCCCGGGTAGGCGAGCTGGACAAGGACGCTGGCGCTGACGACCTCAGCCGCGGCCAGGGCGAACGCCCCTGCGGCGGTCGCCGGTGCCGTCATGCCCCTCCTCGAACCGCTGTGGAAGGCGATGGGCACCCCGGCCGAAGCGAGCACGAGCGCCGCCTCGATGGCGTCGCGGTCTTGGACGAGGGGCGAGACCGGGCAGATGAGGTCGGACAGCAACGGCCGCTCGCGCAGCGCCTCGCGGCTGCCGGCGATGACCGTCGCCATCTCGACCGCGTACTTTGCCGCCGCCTTCCCCATGAACATGCCCTGCAGGTGCTTCACCGTGTTGTTCCAGGCGGCGTCGAGGTCGTGCAGCGGCCCGGTCTCACCGCAGTCGCAGGAGGTCACGGTGGGCCACCAGAAGGCCAGGCTCGGCAGGTAGTCGAGCAGGCGCGCGATGTCGCCCACGTCGGCCTTGGTCGAAGGACGGCGCTCGCGCGTACGCCAATCGATCACCTCAGTGCCCGAGCCGTCGGTCGTCGCGTACGTCACACCTTCGGTCAGGGGCAGGTGGAAGGCCGGCGCGCGCGCCGCGAGCGTGAACTCCCTCGGTGCGCGCGCCATCGCCTCGAGGACGAGGTCGGGCGGGAAGGTGACCACCCGACTTGCCTTGTCCACCCTCGCGCCATGGTCCGAGAGCACGAGCAGCGCCTCGCGAGAGTCGAACCGCACCCCCACGGTGTCGAGGATGTCCAGCGTCGCCTCACGCAGGCGTTGGAGCTGCTCAGGTTGATAGAGGTGCAGGTTCGGCGCACCGCGCAAGGGGACGAGAGGCTGCCGCTTCAGGATCCGCGGCGCGCCCGCCGCGTCGGTGCCGACGACCGACCGCTCGGCGGCCTCGTCTGTCTCGTCGGTGTTCACGAGCGTGTGACCGCCCTGGCCTACGTGCCGGAGCTTGCCGCCGTCGCCCGGGCCGTCCTCTTCCTGAAGCGCTCCACGCAGTTGATGGGGACGTCGAGCAACGCGCTGATGTTGAACTTGGCTTCGATGGCGTTGGGCTCATCGGGGTAGGTCGCTTCGAAGGTCACGATGCGACCGAGCCCCAGCTCGGCGCGGACGTCGGCCATCGCGATGGGGTCGGAGAGGGTCGCAGGCTCGACCCCCAGCCGCTCGGCGACGTAGTCCTTGGCCTGCGCCAGCCTCATCCCCCTCGTGAGCTCCAGGCGAGCGACCAGATCTCCGGCCGCCCGCATGCCGCCCATCCCCGAGGCGTTGGCGTGTGCGGAGGGCATGCCGAGCATGTCCCCGCCGCCGACCTACAAGCCGTCCAGGCGCAGGATGTCGACGCAGGCCCGAGAGGCCCGGCTCACGGCGTCGACCGGAGCGTAGTTGCTCATCGGGACGGCGCCCACTCCCATGCCCACGTTCATGTGAATGGGGATGGCGGACGCCTCGCTGCAGGGCTTGACGATCGTCAGCGCGCGAGCCACGTTCCAGGCACACGACTTGCCGGTGTTGACCGTGACCGCGGGGCCAAAGATCGTCGCCCCAGCCTTGGCCGCGAGCCGCATCTGCTCCTTGGGCCAGAGACCCGCAAGGCGGACGCCGTCGTAGGTGAGCTCGCCGTGCATGCCGAGGACGAACTCCCCCGCCATGCCCACCTCGATGCCCAGCTCCG
>Ga0315273_10004023_pt1 | contig 17861 bp, 15 predicted proteins | sample YL17G02_0_MG_FD_205753 | JGI IMG/M metagenome (GOLD analysis project Ga0315273, IMG submission 205753) | Sediment microbial communities from Yellowstone Lake, YNP, Wyoming, USA - YL17G02_0 | ecosystem: Environmental > Aquatic > Freshwater > Lake > Sediment | place: USA: Wyoming | collected...
AACGAGATCCTCGATATCCAATCCGATGGTAAACCAGTCGGTAAACCTGATCCAAGGAAAGCGAGACTGGACGTGATTGAAAAGGCAGTGAACATGGGGGATAAACTACAACCAAATGGCATTTAACCGGCAACAATGAGGACCAAGGGTATGAAAAAACTAAAAATTGAAACGCTCATTGTGTTGGTTATGGCATTAGGTTTATTTTCAAATAACATGATTGCACAAAAATACCCGAATGAAAATGTGACATTAAGCCCCCGGGAACAGAGCATTATTGCCATTGCTGCACTAACTGCAAAGGGTGATTTGTCAAAATTAAACACAGCGCTGAATGCTGGTCTCGAAGCAGGTCTTACCATCAACCAGATCAAAGAGGCCATCGTTCACCTGTATGCGTATTGTGGTTTCCCGAGAAGTATCCGCGGGCTGCAAACCTTTATGGAAGTATTGACTGAACGCAAAGCCAAAGGTATAAATGATGTACCGGGAGCAGAAGCATCTCCAATTCAGGAGGAACCAAGCAAATATGAGCGTGGCAGGGAGGTTTTGGGAAAACTTACAGGAGCACCCCAAGGTGGACCAAGAACAGGATATTCTGCATTTGCTCCCGTAATAGATGTATTTCTCAAAGAACATCTGTTCGCCGACATTTTTGAACGTGATGTTTTAACCTACTCCGAAAGAGAGCTGGTAACCATATCGGTAATCAGCAGCATTGGAGGTGCAGAACCCATGCTGCGTTCGCATTTAAATATCTGCCTGAATGTAGGCTTAACACCTAAACAATTACAGCAATTCATAAGCATTATTGAATCAACCCTGGGCAAAGAAGAAGCAAATGCAGCCCAAAAAATTCTGGATGAAGTGCTTAACAACAAAAAAACAGCCCTTGTTTTTCCAAAAGGAGATGTAATTACCAACAACAACTTTACAGGTACGGCATGGCTTCAAATGCTTGTGAACAATGACAGCACATACTATACCTCAATTGGTAATGTAACCTTTGAACCCAAAGCAAGAACCAACTGGCATAAACATCCGGGTGGTCAAATACTCCTTATAACAGACGGCCAGGGCTATTATCAGGAAAAAGGCAAATCCGCTCAGTTATTGCACAAAAGCGATGTTGTAAAAATCCCCCCCGATGCAGCGCACTGGCACGGTGCAGCGCCTGATAGCAGTCTTACCCATATTGCCATTAGTCCTAATACCGATAAAGGAAGTGTTGTATGGTTGCAACCTGTTACGGACGTTGAATACAATAGCTGTGAATATAGGAGGTGATTGATAAGTAGCTGACAATTAATTATAACCTTCCAAATGACCTCCACATATCCAGCTCTTCACCAAACCTGTTGTTGATGACCTCGCATGTTGTATCAATGCGCATGGTTGCCCGTTCTTTCAGGTTATAGGAAGGCCATTCGGGCACTCCTTTCGCAGCTGTTTTTCCTGTCCTGGCGAACGTAGTCCACAATTCGGCAAAGTTGTGCGAGGCAACAAACCGCTCCGGCCGATTGCCGCCAAAACTCATCCGGGGTTGTGAACCTTCTTTGGGTGGAATCTCGCTGTTGAATTTAAAGGAAATGTCCATGGCATGCGGAGTGCCCATGGGATAGTCGGTTCCGGGGATTTTCATCTCAGATTTGTAACCGAAATTATATAAATAAACAGGAGCGCCCTGCTGCTTTGTCTTTTTCTCGGCAATTTCCACAGATCCCAGTCCCATCATGGTAATTGACGAAATGGTCACAAAAATATCCGCAGCGGATGCGTTGGGCCTCGATTTCCGGTAGGTATCTATAATTTTCCGGGTATCTGAACCATACTGCGACCCAACGCACACAGACCTGCATAGTAAGTTTGAAAGAGCATTTCAAATGCCCGATAATCTCCTTTATGAATGGATTCTATGAGGTATTTCTCCGTTTCAGAAAGCATATTTTATAAATTCTTTGATTGCTTGTAATCCTTTAGACCAAAAAAAGTGTCTTTATTATGTTAGAGTTTAGCAACCGTAGTAGTATTAGTAGTAGTAGTTTGTATAGTTTAGGTTGATTAATTGGTTTGAAGTTAGGGTAGCCACCGTGTGTGCAAAAACCGGTGGCTTATTTTTTCAGGAATACCCTCCTGAGTTCTTCCACCTGGTCTTCTTTAATCGGGATCAGCACTCCGATAGGCCTGGCCATTACAAGTGATTTGGCGCTGAACTCTGCCACTTCCAGCCTGTCAAATGTTTGCAGCAATTTGTCACCGGTGACAAGAATAGCATCGTTCTGAATAAGCACTGCAGGACTTCCGCCTGCGAGCAGTCCCGGAATATCCCGGCTGTCCTGCTTATGAATGCCAAATGGCAGCGCCGGAATATCCTGCAAAAAGATCCAGCTTTCAGGAATTGTACGAACATCCAGCAGGGTACCTGTCACCCCGAAGGCCATCAGGTAGGGCGACTGGGTAAGGATAATTGAATTAATTCCCGGATTATGCCTGTAGATTTCCTGGTGCAGCCAGGTTGCCCGGCTGGGTATTTTAGCGGGCTCACGCATGCCGTCCCTGATCTGAACGATATCGCCGATCTGCAGGTCCCATCGGGGAACATTGGTTGGCGTAATCAGGAAATCATTGTTGCGCCATCTAACGGATACTGTGCCATAGGTGCTGATCATCAGCCCCTGGTCGCAGGCGCGGTGAACAATGTTGCAGATCTCTGTTCTTTTTTCCCGTTCATCAGGAGGATAGGAAACCTCCTTCATCTCGGGCGGATATTCTGACATATACGCCTCATAATCATCAATTTGCTTATCTGTCAGGTATTGCGGTGTCCCGATGGTATTGCCATACAGGATGGTACGGGCACAGAACTCGAGCGTTTCAAACCGCTGGAATGCATCCAGCAGGTCGTAACCGCCCAGCACCGTTCCATGGTTTTCCATAATGATGGCCTTGTAACCCTTTTGAAATTCAGCACCGATCCGTTCCCCCAGCAATTGACTGCCTGGCAGTTCATAGGTTGCATACCCGATGGGACCACAAATGTATTTAGCCTGGCTGATCACATTGGTATTTGGTATGTCATGGACAATACTGAATGAAACCAATGCCGGCGGATGGGCATGAATAATGGCGCGGATGTCAGAACGCATTTCATAGATTGCCTTATGGAACGGAAATTCTGAGGAAGGCTTGTGTCTGCCGGTTATAGTGCCGTCATGTCTCACACACACAATGTCGGATGGCCGGAGCGAGCCTTTGTCAACAGCAGAAGGTGTTACCCAGATGTCCCCGTTTTCATCGATTACAGAAATGTTGCCTCCCGAGGTGGTTGTCATGCCCCTCCGGAAAATCCGGCTGATCACCATGGTGATCAAATCACGGATGTGCATCAGTTGGGGATCGAGTATGTCATTCATGTTGAAATGTTTATTATCTCAGAATTATTTTGAAGTGTAATTTGTAATCAGTTGTATGTTGTGATTGTTGTGATTGTTGGCTTTGTCCCCCGCTGGCGGGGGTAGGGGGTGGATTAAACGGGATTTGATTCAGTATCCATTAAAATCCTCCCCCTACCCCCTCCAAAGGGGGATATTCCTACACACCCCTTCTACCGATTACCTCTTTCAATCCTAAGTCCATTCTTGGAATCCCTTGTCCGAAAGCCGCCTCCCACACAACCATGGCAGCACCCAGCCCTGTGGCATTGTCAATCTCTGAAGTATAAACCTCTTTACCGGGAATGCGGGAGGCCAGCAGGCGGACAAACAGCTCATTCCGTGCAAAGCCGCCCGAGATATATACCACACTCGTTTGATCATCGGCAGGAATGATAAGGCTGATCGACTCCATGCACAGGTCAACCAGGTCAAGCATAAGCTGATGATATGCATCGGCAAATGTCAGGAAATGAGATAGGTTGACCGACGAATCAACATAATCTGCAGGCACTCCCTGCCGGAAAAAAACTCTTCCCTGATTGTTCTTTAACAGCCTGTCTATCTTTTCGCTGGTTGTTTTTATAGTTTTGTAGTGTCCGGCGACAACTCCAAAATGCTTGTTTAGTCGTTCCACATTTACATCATGGATGTGCCCGAGGAACAACCGTGAGGATTTCACTTGCTGTTGCTGGATGCTCATATAACAAAGGGAATCCTTCCGAAGTTGTTCTGCTGTTAAAGGTTCCTTATTAAAGGGATTCATAAAGATGCACCAGGTACCGGTGGATATCAGAATAAACTGCTCTTTTGTTGCTTTAAGATACGGGACCAGTGAAGCCGAACTATCATGTATGCCAATTCCGGTTTTAATCAGATTACCTTCAATAACCACATCTGTTACTGTAGAATTCGAAACAGGCTGCGGTAATAAAATACCTTCTTCTTTTAGCCAGGGATGATACCGGTGGTTATCAAAATCCCACATAGCCGTGTGGCAGCCAATTGAAGTATACTCCGACACCATTTTATGGGTAAAAAAGTTACTGAAATATTGCGGGAAGTGCAACACTAAACTTACCCTTGAGAAAATCTCCGGCTTTTTCTTTTTCAGCCATAATACCTGTAAGCCCGAATTCAGCATCCCCAAAGCAGGTGATGCTGTTTTCCGGCTGAATTCTTCCACTCCGCCCCATGCTTCATAAAAATCCCCGAGTACGCCATCTGGCATAGGTTTCAGGTAATTATAAACAGGAGTCAACCTTTTACCCTGTCCGTCGAGGTACATCAAACTTGCACCATAAGTCGTGAAATTTAAGGCTTTGACTATATAAGTTCCTGCTTTAATGATACCTGATAAACAGGATTGCATCCAGGATTCTATTTTAGCAATATCATCACCGGCAAAGCCATCGTCATCCAGAATCTCCTCAAATATCTTTTCTTCCTGATGCACCAGTTTCAGTTCTGAATTAAAAAGCAGGAACTTCTTATTGGTTTTCCCTACATCAAAAATGGCAATTACTTCCCTTGGCATACGTTATAATTTAAGCTCGTTTGCTTAATACATCCTTTTCATATTGTTGAATTTCGGCAATATAATCTTCTGCAACAGGCACATTGTTAGTGAGACAATAGTAATTATAAACGGCCCCCAGCGGTTTTGTTTTCATAACCTCCATCAGGGCGAGCCTTTCGAAATTCTTACCAGCTTCTTCGTATTTCTTAAGCGTTTCTGTGGGTTCCAGCAAGGCATACAAAAAGGCCAGCTGGGCAGCCCTTGTTCCAATAACATAGGCACCAATGCGGTTAAGACTGGCATCAAAATAATCCAGTCCCACATTTACCCTGTTCAGTGCATTACAGCGCACGATCTCCTGGGCAATAAGCTGGATTTCATCGTTGAAAATCACAACATGATCGCTGTCCCACCGCACGCCGCGGGTTACATGAAGCAACAATTCATCAATGTACTGGAGAACGGAGGAAATCTTGTCACCAACCTGTTCAGTTGGATGGAAATGACCATTATCAAGACAAATCAGCTTGTTGTTTTTAATAGCATAACCCAGGTAAAATTCAGCTGATCCAACCACCATCGACTCGGAGCCAATGCCAAACAGCTTACTTTCCAACGAATCTTTAAGGTATTGTTTGGGATATTCTTCCTTAAAAATTTCATCGAGTGACTGTTTCAGCAATGCCCGGTGGGCGTTCCGGTCTACCGGGGCATCTTTCGAACCATCGGGTATCCATATGTTGTTCACGGCAGGAGTTCCCAACTGCTTGCCCATTTCAGCAGCAATCTTGCGGGTACGTCTGGTATGTTCGATCCAGAATCTACGGTATTTTTCAGTCTTGCTTGACAGCGTAAAACCGTCATCCGCATATGGGTGCGAGAAGCATGTGGGATTAAAATCGAGCCCGGTTTCATGTTTCCTGGCCCAATCGATCCAGCTTTGGAAGTGCTTAACTTCGATCTGGTCGCGGCCGACCTTTTCTCCTTTGAAGTCGCCGTAAATGGCATGCAGGTTTAAGCGTTGTTTCCCGGGCAACAGGCTCATCACTTTGTCGATATCCCGGCGAAGATGATCAATGGTGCGTGCTTTCCCGGGGTAGTTTCCGGTGGCCTGAATTCCTCCGCCTCCCAGCACCGCATCGGGGGTTTCAAATCCACCAACATCGTCGGTTTGCCAGCAGTGGAGGCTGATTTTCACCTGATCGAGTCTCTTTATGGCTTCTTCGGTATTAACACCCAGCGTAGCATATTGCTCTTTTGCATAAGCATAAGCTTCTATTACCTTTTCTTTATTCATGATTCCTTGTTTTATTTCATTACTTCATTTCTTCATTACTTCATTACTTCATATAAAAAACTTCTTCTAACGGAATTGAAACAGGCGACTTATCAGGATTTGTATCCATAATATCCGCCATATAGGCCCACCATTTCTGAACCATGGGATTATCAACCAAATCCTGCGATGAATTTTCTCCATCCTGATTTTGAACTGCAAAAAGTATGTCAGTCTCTTCATCCAAAAAAATGGAATAATCACTAACTCCGCTATCATGCAGCAGTTTAACCAATTCAGGCCAGATGGAGGCATGCCTGCGTTTATACTCATCTTTTTGACCTGGGTTAAGTTTCATTTTAAATGCTACCTGCTTCATATATTAAATATTAAGTTTTACTACAAAAGTTGAAAGAATCAATATGGTGATGCCTATCACCAACACCACAAGGGTTCTTGTTCCAGCGCCCTTCCACTCTTTCAAAATGATTCCCCAGATATTGCTGAATGCAATGTTCATCGACATCAGGATACTCCAGGCAAAGGCAACCATGGTTGCTGGAAGCATGCTTTCACCCATTCCCATGAAGAAGAATTGCATATACCATAAAGTACCGCCAATAGCTGAAAAGATGATATTGTTGATCAATACTGATGAAGAAACAGAGAAATAATCCTTGCCGGTTCCGTTTTTAATGTTGAGAAATACACAATACAGGAGGTTTGTAATGAAACCGCCGAGGGTGACAAACATAATAACCGGATTTTTGGCAAAAAGCGGATTCGTTTCCAAATTCAATGCTGCATCCTGTATAGGTTTACCGGCAGTGAGTCCGAAATTGAAACAGGCACTCATAACACCGGCCAGTATAGCAATCAGAACACCTTTTTTCAATGCAAATTCCTTAATCGCTGCTTTCTTTTCTTCTTCAGTCATATTCTTTCCTTTCAGACTTGCAGCATATCCGATAATGGCAATTCCGGCAATACTCACTGTTATCCCAACAAGCATGAGAATGCCTGCCCGATCTGCAAACAGATTTTGTCCGGCCACAATGGGTGGAATAAGCGTTCCGATGGCTGCACATAAACCCAATGCAATCGATTGGCCAAGGGCAACTCCGAGGTACCGCATGCTTAATCCGAAGGTAAGTCCCCCAATCCCCCACAAAGCTCCATAAAAAACAGCCCACCATTTAGCGGATGCCGGTGCACTGCTGAAAATCAATCCGAGCGTCCCCGAAGGCACAGTGAGCCAGGCAAACAGTATCGGAACAATGACCCAGGAAAAGATGCCCTGAACTATCCAATAGGACTCCCATGACCAACCTTTCACCTTTTTAATGGGGACATAAAAACTGGCTGCGCAGATACTGCCAATTGCCATTAAGACAATGCTCAATATTGAGTTCATGATTTTACAAATTATATTAGTAATTTGGCTAAATTGTAAATCAAATATATTATTCATCTCATGGGATTTCAATATATAATATGGCAATTGTTTATACAAAATGATATTGCATAATGAAAGACAATTTTAAATACCTTACCCATAATCCCGATGACACAAGCTGGGGGTTGTACCTTACCGTGGTGGGGTCTGCCAAAGTTGAACCCGAAACCGAATACCCACCTTCAGGACATCCCACGGGATATCACTTTAACTGGCATAACGGGCGCATTCTTCAGGAATATCAGATCAATTACATCACCGAAGGAGAGGGCATGATGGAAACCCGTGAAGGTTCTTTCCCGGTAAGGGAAGGTTCGGTAATCATTCTTCGCCCGAATGTTTGGCACAGGTACAGACCGTCGAGACAAACAGGATGGATGGAGCATTACGTAGGGTTTATGGGCGAAATTGCTGATAAAATGGTTAAATCATCTGATTTACTTAATGATTCTCCTGTTTTACAAATCGGATTTCAGGAAGACCTCATTCATAATTTTCAAGATATTTTTAATCAGGTAAAAACGGAAAGACCGGGCTATCACCAAGTCTGTTCAGGTCTGGTAGTGCATATTCTGGGTCAGATTGTTTCGCTGAAAAAGAATGAAAACTTCCGGCACAGCCTGATAGAAAAGACTATTCAGAAAGCATGCCTGATCATTCGTGATAATCCGGCCCAAAACCTTAACATTGAAAACCTTTCCGCTGAGCTAAATGTTAATTATTCCCTGTTCCGCAAAGCATTTAAAAAATACACCGGCCTCTCCCCCATGCAATACCACACCGCGCTGCGCATGAAACAGGGCGTATACCTGCTCACCAACACCGATCTCAGTGTGAAGGAAATTTCATTCAACCTGGGTTTTTGTTCGGTATTCTATTTCAGCAAGCTGTTTAAGGAAAAGACAGGTAAGACTCCGAGTGATTTCAGGAGGAAAACCTGAACAATTAAAGAATTTGCCAATTTGCCAATTAAAAAATGGTTATCTTTGATAAGCAATGGTCAAGTTATATTAATTGAAGTTATTGGCAATTCATCACAATAAAAATGAACAGAAACAATCCGGTTTTAGAATTAAGCTTTAAGTTTGCATTGGAAATTATTGAATTTATTGAGACATTGGAAGAGAAGAAAAAATTTGTTTTATCAAGGCAGGTTTTGCGTTCAGGAACTTCAAAAAATTCTCACAAGTATTATTTATGCATCTAAAAGCAATATGCGATAATTACCACATTATCACATTAGTACATTGGCATATTGGCACATTGGCACACCTGCCTGCGTGCCGTGCACTCCGGCAGGCAGGTTGGCATATTGGCACATTAGCACATTAGCATATTGGCACATTAGCATATTGGCAAATTAAATGAATACTATTGAGAACCCCGATCTTCAGTTAGCATTCGATTTTGTTCAGTACACCAATCGAAACATTTTTCTTACCGGGAAGGCTGGTACCGGTAAAACCACCTTCCTGCACAACCTCAAAAAATCATCACCCAAGCGGATGATTGTGGTGGCGCCTACAGGAGTAGCCGCCATCAATGCAGGCGGTGTGACAATACACTCATTTTTTCAGCTGCCTTTTCATCCTCACGTTCCCTCGTTATATGTGACCGACAGCTATGCGCAGAACCCACCGGAATCACAGGGTTCACCGGCTTATAAAATGAACCGCGAAAAGATCAGCATCATGAAAAGCCTCGACCTGCTTGTTATTGATGAGATCAGCATGGTGCGTGCTGATTTGCTCGATGCCGTGGATTCAATATTGAGAAGGTACAAAGATCGAAACCGGCCCTTCGGGGGCGTTCAGCTATTGATGATCGGCGATCTGCAGCAGCTGGCTCCCGTTGTAAAAGAAGAAGACTGGGAAATTCTGGGGAAGTATTATGACACGGCATTCTTCTTTGGAAGCCTTGCACTCCGCAGCACCGATTACGTGACCATTGAACTGAAACATATTTACCGGCAACGTGATCAGGATTTTATTAAACTGCTTAATAAGATCCGCGACAATCAGTTGGATTCCGACGCGCTTAAGGAGCTGAACAAAAGATATGATCCGCATTTTGACGCAGATTCCAACGGAGGATATATTACACTTACTACCCACAATGCCCAGGCACAAGCCCTCAATGATACAAAGCTGGAGAAACTTCCCGGTAAAGCCCGTTCATTTATAGCCCTCGTTAAAGCTGATTTCCCTGAGTATTCTTACCCAACAGCGCATGAGTTAATACTGAAAGTTGGTGCCCAGGTCATGTTTGTTAAGAATGACCTTTCAAGGGATAAACTTTTCTTCAATGGGAAAATAGGCAAGATAAAAGGATTTGAGGACGACCTGATAGTAGTAAAATGTCCCGAAGATGATTCGCCCATATTGGTTGAAATGGCCGAATGGCAGAATATGAAATACACACTCCATGAAGAAACCAAAGAAATCGAGGAAACAGTTATTGGTACCTTTACACAGTACCCGTTAAAACTAGCCTGGGCCATAACCATCCACAAAAGCCAGGGACTCACCTTTGACAAAGCCATTATTGACGCCCGTGCTGCTTTTGCCCATGGACAGGTTTATGTGGCGTTAAGCCGTTGCCGGACGCTGGAGGGACTTATATTGAGCACACAGGTCAGCCAACGGGGCATTATCAGCGATCCCACGGTATCGGGCTTTGTGCGAGAGGCTGAACAAAATCAACCTGATCAGAACCAGTTAATCGAATCAAAGAAAGCCTACCAGCAAATGTTGCTTACTGAATTGTTCGATTTCAATCCCATTGTACGAGGCCTGTACTATTGCCTGAAGCTCCTGAATGAACACCGGGAAAGCATAATTCAAAATCCGCGTGAAAAACTTGATCGTGCTGTTGCCTCCTTTAAGACAGATCTTATAGGCGTATCTGAAAAGTTTTATCCACAGTTGAGGCAGCTTTTAGCCTTGCACACAGATGCAGAAGCCAATGTCATGCTGCAGGAAAGGGTAAAGAAGGGCTGCGAATTCTTTGCAGATAAACTATATGCTGCTATGAACGAAGTAATGACCGGGACTGTCATAGAAACCGATAACAAAACAGTTCGCAAGTCGGTTGCTGAAGCTATGGAAAGGATAAGGCAAGAGACTTCTGTAAAGTCGGCATGCCTGGACGCGGTTAAATCGGGTTTTAAGGTAAAGGAATACCTCGAAGTGAAAGCCAGGGCAGCTATAGAAATTCCCCCTGCCAGAACTCCTGCAGGTAAATCAGTTGAAGATTCCTCCGGTGTTATTCAGCACCCTGCCTTGTATAGCCGGTTGAAAGCATGGCGCGATCATGAAGCCAGGGAGATGAACCGTCCCCATTATATGATACTCCCCCAGCGTACCATGGCCACCCTCACCAGTTTTCTGCCCCAATCACCTGCGGCATTGAAACAGGTTAAGGGCATGGGCAAGAAAAAGTCAGAAAAATATGGTGATGAGCTGTTGGCAATGATAACTGCCTATTGCCGGGAAAAAAACATTGCGCCCCCGGTTCAGCATGATGCAGAAAAAGTTAGTCCTGCCAAAGTAAAAACCGACACCAAGTTAACCAGTTTTAACCTCTTCCAAGCGGGAAAATCGGTAAATCAGATTGCGGAAGAAAGAAATATGGCAGTAGCTACCATTGAAGGGCACCTGGCACATTATATCGGCACCGGGGAACTATCGGTTAATGAATTTGTATCACAGGATATCACGGCACTCATTGCAAGCCATTTTGAAGGTAAAGGAGACCATCAGATGGGGCCGGTTAAAGCTGCACTGGGTGAACAGGTTTCATGGAGCGAGATCAGGTTTGTGATGAAGCACCTGGAATATTTACGGAAAATCAAAGAACAGGACGATCGCATTAAGAGTTGACACTTAATCAACTGTAAAGTAGCTGATAAACCAGGTTACGTACTATATTTACATGCAAATTAAAATAAATGTAAACATCTGTTAATATCATGCATATAACCTATGAAAAATTAACGGTTGATGAAACAAGTCTTTTTCATTACCAGGAATTTTTGCAAACCCGCTTTACTTCAGGTTTTCACCTGCATGATGAATTCGAGCTTATTCTGATTGTTAAAAGTCATGGTAAACTTTATGCAGGAAGCAACGTTGCCAATTTCAATGATGGAGATTTGTACTTTTTCGCTCCCGTACTTCCCCATTGTTTCTATAATGCACGTGGATACGAAAAAGGACAGGTGCTGGCCAATGCAGTTGCTATATGGTTTAAAAAAGACTTCCTGGGAACCGATTTTTTTGAGAAAACCGAAAGCATTTTGCTTAAACGGTTGATAAAAAAATCGGAAAGAGGGATACAAATTAATAATCCCTCAAAACCGCTCATTAAGAGAATAGTTAATTTAAATCGAAAGGAAAATCTTGAAAAAATCTCTGATTTATTATTGATTTTAAATGAGTTATCTGTTAGTAAGAACACTAAACTACTCAGTATTAGCGATATAATTGCAACGCCTAACCTCAATGATTCCAAAATTATAAACGATGTATTTAGGTATGTAGCAGAAAACTTCGAGAAAGAAATAAGTTTAAAGAAAGCTGCCTCTGTTGCTAATATGCAAAAAGCCGCATTTTGCAGATATTTCAAACGAAGAACGAAAAAAACATTTACTCAATTTGTAAATGAAACCCGGATCATGCACGCTCAAAAACTTCTTGTTGAAACAGATAAAACAGTTACTGAGGTAGCTTTTGAATGCGGGTACGAAAATACTTCCTATTTTAACCGTCAGTTCAAAGTCTGTTGCAAAACATCACCCATGGTCTTCAGGGGATTGTTGAAACAAAAGTAGAAGTCCTGGAAAGGATCCTTTTAATCACTTTGTGATCATCATCCGGATGATCAGTTCACCCGCAATCGTCTGTCATACCTTCCAAAATTGTTTCAGCACAGGATATAGTTGTTTATAGGATTCGAATTTTTTGTTATAAATTCCTGCTCTTTCAGGATCCGGGCAGAAGATCTCATTATCTGCCCTGTTTTGCCGAAGCAATTGCTCAACAGGAATATGCCCAATGGCGCTGCAGGCCAATAAGGATGCTCCATAGCACCCGGCTTCTTTAACATCGCGAACGATGATTTTTTTATTGAGCACATCTGCTTTCATTTGGGTCCAGGTATTATTACGGGTACCTCCTCCCGTGGCAATGAGCGTATTAATCATCATCCCTGACTTCTCCATCAACTGTAAGTTAAGTTTCATTTCCATGGCAACTCCTTCGAGAAGTGCTTTGGTAATTTCTCCTTTTTTGGTTGTATGCTGAAGTCCGATAATGGCTCCTTTAGCCATGGTATCAAAATAGGGAGTTCCGGTGGCTGAGAAATAGGGAAGTACAAGCAGATCAGTGGGGGCATGAGGCATGGCATCAAGGAGTAATGTATAAGGATTTTGTCCTGTTATTACTGCCCGCGCAATTTCTGACTGACCAAGTTCATCGCGCATCCAGCGCAAAATATTGCCTCCCGTTAAACTATAGGCAACACTGGTATACTTACCCTTTATTGTGTAATCATAACAGCAAAGGTTATTTCGCTGTAATTCGGAAGAAAAACTTGGCTTATCAAGTATCGGACAAAAACATTCCACAGTGCCTGTTGCATACATGCACATCCCCGGTTCAATAACCCCGGCGCCCAGTGCTGCACAAGTTTGATCGTGCCCACCGCTCACCAGTGTTACCTGATTTTTGAATCCAAGTTTCTTACCCATGTCACTACCCATGGTTCCAACAATTTCACCTGGTGCCGAAGGCCTGGCAAGTTTTTCAGCAGTTAGTCCTGCAGCTTCAAGTATTTCATTGCTCCAATTATGCCTGATAACATCAAACAGCATTGTTCGGCCTGCCATCGGCCAACTTATTTTTGGTTTGAGTCCTACCCTGAAATGAAACAGATCTTCGAAGCATAGAAAATACCGTGCATCCTTCCATATATTTGGCTGGTTCTGTTTGATCCATAGAATTTTATAAAGACTGAACAACGGATGGGGTGTATGACCGGTAATGCGGTATATTTTTTCGATCCCGAAGTTACGGCTCCATTCAACTGCAATGTCCCTGGCCCTGGCATCTGAAGAAACCATGGCATTTCCGAGGGCGCTGCCATCTTTTCCAACCGGTGTAAACGCCTCACCCTGGCTGGCAATACTCATGGATACAACAGGATCGGTGATTTTTGCATTCACCTCAACAATCACCTCAAAACACATGGCGATCACTTCATCAGGATTTAGTTCTGCCCAGTCGGGGTGTGGATGTAAAACAGTGTATTCCCGGAATGAGGAGGCAAGTTCCTTTCCCTCACTGTCAAATACTACAGCCTTACATCCCCCGGTACCTATATCTAACCCCAGATAGCTCAATTCATTCGTTTTTAAAGTTCAGTAATTTCATACCCAAGATAGCTGATACATGCTTCACGCAGGGCAGTAGCAACCTGACCTGATGTTACACTCACATGATGGCGGTAGCCGTTGTATCCGATTTTATAGAGTTTCTCCTGTAGCCGGTCAATTTTAGCTACACCTCCGCAACCGAAAAATCCTTCCTGTATGGGATCACTGGTGAATTCCCCTTCTCCCATGTAAACATGAAGCTTACCATCCTGAGTTTTTGAACTGGCAAAGGTGATCTTGTTTGGGGCTATGCGTCCAACATTACAGCCGAACCCGCAACCGGCACCAAGCGACTTGGCAAACATGGGATGATCAATGACCTCACCTTTGGAAGTCATCATACTCTGTGGCACGGGGCCACAATGGAAGAGTATGCATTTGTCAGGATCTTCACCGTAATTGTTATTCCAGTCGAGACAGGTTACCGGTTTAGTTGATGCCAGGTTTAATGCATACATAGTAATGGCGTTACAGATGTCTAGTTCGCAGGCTGCCGGAAATCCCCGGTCATTAATTTCACTTAACAATACACAGGGGGCTACGCCAAATTCCTTCTCCATTTCAATCCAACAACGCAGGGCCAGTGCATTAAGGCCGTATTCAACTATGATCTCATCAATAACAACACCAAAACGCACGAGGTTTTCAAATGACTTTTCAGGAACTTTTTTAAAGTTTGTATAATTTTTAAGTCTCTCTGCTTTTTGCTTCGCTGCTGAGGAAGCTATATCAAGCTTGCGTACCCGGCTGAATATTTCTGACAGGTCAAGTACTTCGGTGGTGATTCCGTATTTCTGGAGCGCCAGCTCATCATAACGGACCGTTTTAAATGCCGTAGTTCTTGCTCCTATTGCTCCCACCGTCATTCTTTTCATGCCGTTAACAATTTTGCAGACTTTATCAAAGGTATCAATTTGCTGTTCGAAATCTTTTGAAAAGGGATGCACGGTATGTGGCGGGAAAACGGTAAATGGCAATTGATACTGGTAGAATACATCCATGATTGAAAATTTTCCGCAGAATGCATCACGACGCTGGTGGAAACTCATTTTATCCAGCTCATCCGGATAAGCAATGATATAAATTGGTACGCCTGCGTCCCGCAGGGCTGAAACAGCACCGGTTTCATCCCCAAAGTTAGGCAGAACCAGCACGACACCGTCGAATTTGCCGCGGTTGTCATCCAGGAATTTCGCGTATTTTCGTCCTTCTTCGGGACTTTCAACAGCCCCGAAACGGGTCAGGTTGCTATCCATCATCAGAATGTCGTGACCCAGTTTTTTCAGCGTTTCACTTACTTCTTTTCGGGCTTCGGCAATTAGTGTTTCCGGAAAGAATCCGCGGTTGCCAAAGTAAAGTGCGAATGTTGATTTCGATTTTTTCATAGGAGTATTATTTAAGTAAGTATTTTGTTAGCCGACCCTGCTATTTCAAGCTGGTTGTTGATAATATCGAGCATTTCGTTATATACTGCATCCTGTGCAGCTTTGATTGAATCATTCATAAGCTTTTCATAAGGTTGCCTGATCGCTGTGGCAATATTAATTTTGGCAATACCCTGCTGAAATGACTTCATCAGGTATTCCTTTCGTATGCCGGTTCCGCCATGCAATACCAGGGGCACCCTAACCAACTCATTTATAACCTTCAGATGTTCGATATCAAGGCGTGCTTCCACCTTTTTCTCAACGCGTGCTGCAGCGGAAATGGCACCGTGAATATTACCAATAGCAACTGATAACCAATCAGTTTTGGTTTCATTTACAAACCGTTTGGCATCCATTTCCGAGGTGAATCCTTTGCCTGAAGTAAAAAGCTCCTCATAGGGTGGTAAGGGCCCTGATTCATGTCCCATCACCGCTCCAAGTTCTGATTCAACAGGTATTTCAGCCATGTGGGCTATTTCAACGATCTTCCGGGTTTTTACAATATTCTCATCAAGTGAAAGCCTTGAACCGTCGATCATTACTGAGTCATACCCAAGGTTTATCGCTTCGGTAATTATCTTTTCGAATTCCGTGAGTTGATTATCCTCATCAATCACCGGCACGTGATCCAGGTGCAATCGCGTATAGCGAGCGTCTTTCAGTTTTTCATATTCATCACGAATTGCTTTAACACTACCTGATTTGAACTTAATCCATTCCAATCGCGCAACCATTATCAATCCGAAAGTACCTGTGTCGGACAACGCCCTTATCACTGGCTCCATCATGGGCAGGTAAGGTATGTTAAAACCGGGAACAACAATCCCATTTTTCCAGGCATTGATTATTATCTGTTTTACATTAGTGCCAGTATTAATCATAGGTTGTAAGGTTACTTGTTGAGATTATACAGCGGTCAACCAATAGCTGTCTGACTTCTGAAAGCCTATCACGAAAGTAAATTGTAAAATCCTAAGAATGTAGCAATTGATTTGCCATGTATTGAACTATATTTACATAGTGCATAGTACTATTTTCAATAACTGTTAATATTATGCATATATCCACTCCAATTAATGTCTATTTCAGATGCCATTATACTTTTCTGATGATATTATCCATCTCATTCAGCAAGGCAGCAATAACGGGATTGTCTCTTTTCAAGGTATTGGTTGAATTGCGAATAACATTTATTTTAACCTAACTTAAAATAACCAATCTAATTTAGCAAATTAATTAACACATTAGCATATTAGCATATTGGCAAATTGGCATATTATCAAATTATCAAATTAGCAAATTAGCAAATTAGCAAATTAGCATATTAGCATATTAGCAAATTATTAAATGTATGAAAACAAGAATATTATTATTTTTCTGGCTGTTTGTCTCCTGCACTTCTCCATCCTGGCAACTGGGCACATTTGAGAAGCCGGCTGATAACCCTGTCTTAACGGCTGACAGCACTTACCTGTTTCTTTGTCCCGTTCAAAAGAAATGGGTAAAATGGCAAAAGGCGGATGTTTTTAATCCGGCTGCTATTGTGAGAGACGGTAAGGTATATCTGCTTTTTCGTGCGGAGGATAACCCTGCAGCAGGCATTGGGGGACGCACATCCCGGATTGGCCTGGCAGTGAGCTCTGATGGTATTCACTTTCAAAAAATGAAAGATCCTGTATTGTATCCTGACAGCAGCAGTTTCATTCAGTATGATTATCCGGGGGGATGCGAGGATCCCAGGATAGTGCAGTCAGAGGATGGGACCTATGTGCTTGCCTATACAAGCTGGAATAAAATAGTCGCCAGATTAAGTATTGCCACATCAAGGGATTTAATTCATTGGGAAAAGAAGGGCCCTGCTTTTGCCAAAGCATACAATGGAAAATATCTCAATACCTGGTCGAAATCTGGTTCTATTGTAACCACCCTGAAAGACGAAAAAATAGTGGCAGTAAAAATCAACGGCAAATACTGGATGTATTGGGGTGAGGGATTTGTGAATGCGGCATATTCTGACGATCTCATTGACTGGACGCCCACCCTGGATGAAAAGGGTGAACTGGCTAAAGCAATTACTACAAGAAAGAACATGTTTGACAGTGACCTGACCGAACCCGGTCCACCAGCTTTGCTTACCAAAAAAGGAATTGTATTGTTATATAATGGGAAGAATGCAAAAGGAGAAAATGCCGATCCGGCCATTCCGGAAAATACCTATTGTGGCGGACAGGTCCTATTTGACAGGAATGACCCGACAAAGGCTGTCGACAGGGCTGCGGCCTGCTTCATCAGACCCGATTTGCCGCATGAGGTTTCAGG
>Ga0315273_10004024_pt1 | contig 17860 bp, 16 predicted proteins | sample YL17G02_0_MG_FD_205753 | JGI IMG/M metagenome (GOLD analysis project Ga0315273, IMG submission 205753) | Sediment microbial communities from Yellowstone Lake, YNP, Wyoming, USA - YL17G02_0 | ecosystem: Environmental > Aquatic > Freshwater > Lake > Sediment | place: USA: Wyoming | collected...
CACCTGCAACCGAGAGGAATGCTCTTTATCAGGGAAAATACCCATGTGTATGAAGGCATGATAATAGGCGAGAATTCAAGGGCAAATGACCTTGAAGTAAATGTCGTTAAGGAAAAGAAGCTGACAAACATGCGTGCCTCTAACGCAGATGATGCGCTTCAGCTGATACCTCCAAGGATCATGAGCCTGGAGCAGGCGATAGAATTTATTAAGGAAGATGAGCTTGTTGAGATAACACCTGAATCTGTCAGGTTGAGGAAAAAGCGACTCGAAGCCAACAAAAGGCATTTAGATAAAAAGGCGATAAAAGCCGCGGAACTATGAGGGCTTAAACACCCTTTAATCCATAATCATCCATAATTTATCTTGAATAAACTGAGGATAGAGTATTTTCGCTCATTCTCGGTCGTTCCTCCCTCCGAGGCTTTTGCCTCTATATTCATTCATAAATATATTTGACTATCAGCAAAAGAATCCGCTTAAATACTCTATCCTCAGGCGTTATTCGAAATTTAATGAATATTCTGAATTAATGTAACTCCTGCAGCAGTTCTTTTTTATGTTTATAGGTCTTCCAGCGGTTATGCATCCAGAGGTATTGTTCCGGGTATTTCCGGATAATTAGCTCCATCTTTTTGTTGACCTCTTCTGTCAAACGAAAGATCTCTTCTTTTTCGCTTCGGTATTCTCCGGGCGAAACAGGGTCAGAGACGATGCCTTCAAAGCTGTATCCATCTCTACTCCTGCAGCAGGCAACTACAACAATCGGTCTTTTGTATGCAATGGAAAGTATGGCTGGTACGGGTGTAGTGGTAGCTTTACGTCCGAAGAAATCAACCGAAATCCCCCGCATGGTACTCTGATCCGGCAGCATACCGATGGACTCTCCATGCTGCAATGTCTTCTGGAGGGTGAACATGGCATTCTTCTTCGGGATAATAACCTGCCCGCTGCCGGCCCGTTTTTTGTATATCAGTTTTTCGAGATAGATGTTGTCGAGTGGTCTTACCACGACTACCAGAGGGATACCTACAACTGAACTTACATGGGGCAGGAGTTCCCAGTTCCCGATGTGCGGTGTCACAAAAATGCAGCCCTTAGAATCATCGTGGATTCTTTTTGCCTTCTGAAAAAGCTCATCAAGAGCGAGTGATGCCTTCCGAAGATCATCCTGAACACTGCCTGATTTCAAAGCAGCCTGAAATTTTGAACCCTCAAGGAACGTGAGAAAAAATGATATGCAGCTCATGCGCGCGATCTTTCTGATCTCCTTATCATCCTTCTCTCCTGCATAAGCATGTTTAAGGTTATCGACTGCAATCTTACGGCGTCTCGGTACGAGAAGATAGAAAAGGTTTCCCAGCAGGCTGCTTATAAGATGGATTATTTTCAGGGGTGTTATACGGCAAAAGACAAGAAGGGTATAAACAGCTATATACTCAACAACCTGAAGGGTTTTCCCCTTTTTGGAACGCTTCTTTTTAGGTTTTTTAGGGGATTGTGTATCTGCACCCTTCACTTCAACCATCGGTCGTATCAAAGAATGTCAGATGTGCTGAAAAAATACCACAATGTGACAAGATATTATTTATGATACACATGACTGCAAATCTCGAAGTTTGTTTATTAAGGCAGAAGGCTGGCAGTCCAGTCTTAGTGTATATAAGGAGTCACCGCGGCCTTTTTTCAGCACATCTGACATTGCTATTAAACTTAATTTTGGAACGCTTAAGTTCACTTTAAAACCTGTACTATGACAGAGGAAGACTGTCCGCCAATGCCATAGCTGACAGATAAAAAATGATCTTTTTCACACTGCTGATGAGAACCCGATATCCTAAGTTCGGTAAATTCCTTTTCACTCTCCCTGAAGTTCAGCGTAGCAGGAGCTATTTTATCCTGGACAGCCTTAATACCTAATATTATCTCGGCAATATCACTTGCTGCACCGAGATGTCCGGTGTAAGGCTTCATGCCGCAGATGGGAATTGTATGATTCTCTTTGTCGCATACCTGCATGATTGATCTCATCTCGGATTTGTCGCCTTTTTGAGAGCCGCTGCCGTGGGGGCTGATAAAGGCAAGGTCTCCGGGATCACATGAGGTTTCATTTAAAGCAGCAGCAATGCTTCCGAGAGTAACGTGTGAATGAACGCTTATCCCTCGGTCATTCGAGAATTCTATGCTGTTGCCGAATCCTTTTATTTTCCCCAGAATAGTTGCCCCGCGCTTTTCAGCAATGTCTGAGGCCTCAAGAAAAAGCGCAGCCCCTCCCTCGCCGGGAATAAAGCCGTCTCTTCTCCAGTCAAAAGGCCTGTAAGAAAGGATACCATCTCTGCACTGAGAGACAAGACCCAGTCCTTCCATCTCATAGAGAGGAATCTCTGTGATCCAGTTGCCGCAGCCTGCTGCCATTGCAGCATCTGCTTTGCCCTGTCTGATACTCCTCCATGCGAGCTCGACTGCATTCCCTCCGCATGGAGAGTGGCTTGCAAGACTTGTATTGGGTCCCATGAATTCCAGATAGGCTGAAAGAAAGCTGAAGAGATTATTATTAATGGATTCAAGCAGGAAAAAAGGATTGACCTTATCGAGGGTTGACCTGTTTAACCTCTCAGGGTCTATTGCATGCCATTTCCCATGGGTACCATCCTTTGTGGCAGGATACATGAAATCACAGCCGACTTTTGTTGTGTCTCCTGATGCAACGAACAAAGCCCTTCTGCCGGGTTGTATGTCCGTGATATTTATACCGGATGAAGATAATGCATCACGTGCTGCATTGAATCCGAGGATCGAGCCGCGGTTCAGAAATTTCATCTGCCCCAGGAGTTTATGAGGGATATCCCTGTCTGTTTCGGCTTCTTTGACCTTTCCCATAAACTGCAGAAAGCCCGGCAATCCATCATTGGGATAATGTGCTATCCCTGTCTTTAATGCCTTTACATTCCCCCAGTTTTCTGTGACACTGTTCCCGGTGGGTGTTATGAGTCCCATTCCTGTTATTACTACTTCTCTGTCATACACGTATCATCCCCTCGTCAGAAGCTTGAAGAATCTCTTCTGTTCATTGGCGTCTTCTATCTCTTCAAAAGCGATTGTCTCTCCCTCAAACTCAGCTGTGATCTTCTTTTTTCCATCAACCATACCAACGCCCAAATATATTTTATTATCTTTTTCAGGTCCCTGGATCAGTTTCACCTCGAACTCAACCCGGTCACCCGGAAATGCAAAACCATAAAACTTGCACTTGTGAACCTTTGTTATAAGAAACCAGTCTTTGAAATCAGAGGATGCTGCCACAAGCCAACCGGTAAGCTGAGCTATTGCCTCAAGCAAGAGCACACCGGGCATGATCGGGTTTTTCGGGAAATGGAATTCAAGGAAATCTTCACTCATGGCAACATTTTTTATGCCCCTGATACCTTCATTAGACTTCCATTCAGTGATGCGGTCGATAAGTAAATATCGCATGTATCCTCCTGTACCCCGTGTTCAGTTCCCTATAAGGATCACTGAAGCTACGGCGTAATCTGATGCATGTGAGATAGAAACAGTCCACTGGCAAATCCTTCTTTTTTTTGCGAGCTTTTCAGCCCAGCCTTTTAGATGAAGCTCCGGCTTCCCTGAAGGAGCCGGGAGAACTTCGATCTCCTGGAAAAGATGATCAATCCCTGTTCCGGAAAATCCTGTGCCGAGGGCTTTCACAAACGACTCTTTTGCAGCAAAGCGGCCTGCAAAGTGGATATAAGGATCTTTCCTCGACTCGCAGTATTCCCTCTCCTTTTCAGTAAAAATATCTGAAATAAAAGTGCTGTTTTTCTGTATTATGCGCTTCAGTTTAGAAATATCTACAATATCAATTCCCTGAAGAATCTTCATCATGATACGCTTAACCCCCCGTCAACCGATATGGCCTGTCCCGTAATATAATCTGACATATTGGATGCAAGAAATAAAACAAGGAGCGCAACATCACGGGGTTCTCCGAACCTGCCACATGGTATCCCTTTAAGGATATCTTCACCTGCCCTCTTTCTTGCCCTGGTGCTCATATCTGTGACAATCATCCCCGGCAATACAGCGTTGACCTGTATGCCCTTGCCTGACAACTCAACGGCACAGGCTCTGGTGAAAGATATCAAACCGCCTTTTGAAGCGGCATAGTTTGTCTGTCCGCGGCCGCCTTTGATCGCACTTACTGAGGAAATATTGATGATCTTCCCTGCGTGCTGCGGCATCATCATTTCAGCAGCTAATTTTGTACAGAGGAAGGCGCCTCTCAGGTTCAGTTCAAGCACCCTGTCCCAATCAGAAAGCCCCATACTCAAAAGGAGGTTATCCCTGATAATCCCTGCATTATTGACGAGGATATCGATTTTATTGAAATGGGTTTTGATATGGGCAAAAAGCTTTTCGACTTCCTCGGGTTTTGCTATATCAGCCTGGAAGATCTCGGCCTTGCCTTCCTGCCGGATGATCTCTTCCCGTATCTTTTCAGCTTCTTCCGCTGACCTGTTGTAATTGATTATGACATATGCTCCTGCCTGTGCAAGGAGCAGACTTGTCTCCCTTCCGATCCCCCTTGAACCTCCGGTAACGAGAGCAATCCTGCCTGTTAAATCTATTTTCATTGTTCTTCTCCATGATACTTTTTAGTGATGATGGAAGCGTTCTGCCCTCCGAAGCCAAAGGAATTTGAGATCGCAGCCCTCACTGTCATCGACCTATGCACATTCGGGACATAATCGAGGTCACACTTTGGATCAGGACTGGTCAGATTTATTGTAGGATGGATTTCGTTCCTTTCGGTGCTCAATACCGTGAAAACAAATTCCGGGCCGCCTGATGCCGCCAGTAAATGCCCGATCAGGGACTTGCTTGAACTGATCGCAAGCTTTTGGCTATGATCCTGAAAAACATTTTTTATTGCAAATGTCTCCATTGCGTCATTAAGTTTTGTGCTCGTTCCGTGAGCATTAATATAATCTATGTCATGATTATTCAGACCAGCATCATTCAGGGCAGCCCGCATTGACTTTTCAGCGCCGCGGCCCTGCGGATGCGGGGCTGTCACCTGATATGCATCCATTGATGAACCGTACCCTGCAACTTCACAATATATCTTTGCTCCTCTGCTGACTGCATGTGATTTTTCTTCGAGGATTGCAATGCCGGCTCCTTCCCCCATAACCAGTCCTGCCCTCTTCCTGTCAAATGGCCGGCAGAGGGTCTGAGGACTTTCAGATGAGGTTGCAGCAGCGCTGAGCAGGACAAAAAAGACGAGCCCTACAGGATTAATCATCGAATCAGCTCCGCCTGCAACCATCAGGTCAGCATCTCCCCTTTGCACTGCGCGATAGCCTATCCCTATAGCCTGGGTTGCAGATGCACAGGCTGTTGTGATAGTGCAATTCATGCCATGCAGACCGAATCTCTTTCCGATGAGGGCAGAAGGCCTGTGCGAATTGTTTCTCATAATGGACTCTCTGTGCACGCGACTGTATTCCATGCCGAATCTTTTCATATTAAAATTTCTATCGTCAATCCAGTTTTGAATGTCCTCTAATCTGTTGATGCCAAGCCCTGCTGCAAGGGCAACACCGTAATTATCTCTCTGTTTCCCATAGTCTGAAATGCCTGCGTCGTTGAGTGCATTCTTTGCTGCCCAGAGGGCAAAGAGGGTTCTCCTTTCACCTTCTGTTAGAGATTCTTCTTTAAATTCCTCCTGTAACTTATGCCAATCTTTTTCTCCCACCTCACCGACCGCCTGAACAGGAGATTTTTCAGCAAAGGGCAGGGTGAGCTTTGATATGCCGGAAATACCCTTGAGGGCTTTCTCCCAGCTTTCTTCAACATCAAGACCAAGGGAGGTTGCCATTCCAAGGCCGGTAACGACTACCCTTCTTTTTTTATGATTTTTATTCAGATTCACTGAATTTTCCATCCGCTGTAATATTCGAACCTCTTAATAAGTTCTTCTGGTTGTACATCGTGAAAATGGCTGTAAATAATCCGGTTCAGGGAAGCAATACATTTATCGTTGACGTATATGCCGGCCATGCCGAGCGAATCTCTCCTTGATGTTGAGACGATTTCACCACGGATCTCTGCCCTGAACCCGGGCCGTAAGTTCGAAGTGATCGTAACATCCTCAATCAGTGACATGATCGCAGTGAGCCTGAAATCATGAGAATAGATGATAAGCCATCCGAGTAGCTGAGCCATTGCCTCGATCATGATAGCCCCGGGGACCATGGCAATCTTTGCATAATGCCCCCTGAGGAATTCCTCTGAAAGAGAAAAGCTCTTTATCCCTGTAATTGATTTGCCTTTTTCTATATGGGTAACTGCATCATAAAAGAGAAATCTCATATTTATTCCTAAGTTATCTGACAGCCTCTATTATAATTGATGCAGCCTGGCCTTCGCAGCTTTGACAGTTGATCAGTATCTTTTGCAGGTTCATTCTTAAGGGTTTTCTCACAAGATTAAACAGGATACTGCTATCCGGCGAAGACGTAATCGTCGGCGGGACTATGCCTGACTCAAGCATCGAGATCCCGAGTATGATATCAACAGCAGGCGCGCCTGCAAGGAGGTGGCCTAATGCGCCCTTTGAAGAAAATACATTTACCTTATCTATACAATCAGCAAAGATATCATGAATCGCATGGATTTCATTCTTATCTCCTGACATGGTTCCATCACCGTGTGCGATAATCAGGTCAATATCGGATGGCTTAAGACCTGCGCTGTTAAGGGCTCCCTGCATTGCATTGCCGAGTGCACGTGCAGCAGGGCCTGAAAACTTTCCGTCAGACTCAAATGCGAAGCTGTACCCGGTTACAGATGCAAGACAGTGCATTCCCCGCTCAACCGCAGATTGACGGGATTCGAGTGTCAGGACGCCGCAGCCTTCCCCAAGTATAGTCCCGTTCCTGTCAGCAGCAAAAGGTCTGCATGCCGGTTCGGTCCTGTCTTTCGAAGTATTTAGGATGCCGCTGAGAAGTCCTCGTGCGATACTGAAGGGTGATATCTTCTCACTGGCGCCTCCGCAAAGAACAGCCTGTGCCGTACCGTACAGCAATGTCTGCGTCCCTTCTGCAACTGCCTGAGCGCCGGAGTCGGCATGTGGCGAAAACACTGTATTTTCACCCCTCATACCGAGACTTATGGCAACCTGGCAGAAGCTGATATTGTTCAACATTGACAACGGCCAGAGCGGATAAATATCCCTGTATCCATCTCTATAAAACATATCGTAATTCAGGCTGCCGGAGGAATTCAGGGATTTCAGGACAGACAGAAGGAGGTCTTCGGCCTTATAGTCGACCATCCCAATACCGGCAAAAAACCCTAAGTCTTCTTTCCGGATGGAAGCCTTATCAAGGCCTGCCTGTGAAAAGGCGTCATGCGCACATTTCATGAGCATATATGAATGGGTATCCATAATGCGGGAATCCCTTGGATGGATACCGAGATCCCGGGGTTTAAGGTCTTTTACCTGTGCAGCGTACGTGCAGTCAAACCCCGATGCATCAAAGCCCCGGATAGAGCTGATTCCTGTTTTCCCGGAAAGCAGGGCATTCCATACCTCTTCTCTTCCAATGCCGAGTGAACAGACTATGCCGGCCCCGGTTATGACGACACGGTTATCGGTCAAGAGCACCTCTTAAAGATTCTATAGACATTATTTTGGGTAGCCGCAGGCTTTAGCCTGCGTGTATTTAGACAATCCTTTATACATTCTCAATTCTATAAACAACTACTACTTCTCTTTTATAAAATTCTTTAGGTAATCTGTGTCTTTTTTCTTTTACATTTATAGTCATTCTAAACATTTAAGGTATTTTCACGCAGGCTAAAGCCTGCGGCTACCATTTCTATTCTCAGTTCTTACGGAATAGTTAAAATGACTATCCATCAAATTTGCCGATACAGAGGCATGCATTCTGCCCTCCAAAGCCGAATGAATTCGATATGGCGATCCTGTGTTCCTGTGTTCTTGCCACATTGGGGACATAATCAAGATCGCACTTTGGATCAGGGAACTCATAATTAATTGTGGGAAGGATGGTGGATTGATTCATTCCTGCAAGTGTCAGTATGCACTCTATGGCGCCTGCAGCGCCTATGGTATGTCCCAGCATGGATTTATTGGAGCTTACCGGGATAATCCCTGCCCTTTCGCCGAATACCTCTTTTATCGCAACAGTTTCAGTCAGGTCGTTTTGGACTGTGGATGTGCCGTGCGCATTGATATAATCAACGTCTTCAGAAGATATGCCTGCATCCTCCAATGCACCTTTTATTGCCAGAATTGCGCCCAGTCCTTTTGGGTGAGTATCAGTAATCCTGTATGCATCGGCAGAGGAAGCGTATCCAAGGATCTCTCCGTATATCGGCACACCGCGTGAGCGTGCATGCTCCAGTTCTTCTATAATAATAGTGCCTGCGCCTTCTGACATTACAAACCCGTTTCTCTTGCGGTCAAATGGCCGCGACGCTTTTTGGGGTGTGGTATATCTTTCAGACAAGGCCTTAATCAGCACAAAACCGATGAACCCTACAAAATTTAATGTAGTGTCACAGCCTCCGGCGATCATAACATCAGCCTTTCCTTCCTGGAGCATCCTGTATGCTTCACCGATTGCCTGAGAGCCTGCAGCACATGCGGATACGATCGATAGATTGGGGCCTTTGCAGTTAGAGAGTATCGAGAGCATCGATGTCACAACATCAGGTTTTCTTCTTAAGAAATTGAGATACGAGTACCCTCCTGCCTGCAGCAGGCCTTTCATATCCCAGGAACCATTCCCATTATAGAACCGGTGGAGGAAGACGAGATCTTCTATAGTCGGGTTATCAGCATGATAACCGAGAGAGACGCCGATTCTCTCCCGTGCTGCTATTTTGTCAGTTTGAGCCTGTTCAGTTGCCTCGAGGGTTGCAGCCCTGATCAACCTGAGACCGCGGGCAGAGAATTTATAATACCGCTGAGCTACAGGATCATGGATCTCATCAAGCCATCTGTCCTGTACCTGTCCTCCAATCTGACAGGGTAACCCTTTTGTATCAAAAGAGGTAATATAATCAATACCTGAAAGCCCCTGGCTGGCGCTCCTGAATGTTTCTTCTGTATTTTTCCCGAGGGGAGTTATCATTCCATAACCGGTTACAACTACCCTTCTTTTCGGAAATTCTCTGGACATAATAAATGAATGCAGATGTATTAAAAAATCTTCTTTTCTTCCTGGACCTTTGTCAGCCAGGCCTTTATGAGATCATCGCCATTTGTAAAGGCTGCATATTCTTCGCATGAACCACATTTGATGCGGAGACTGTTTTCTGACTGCCATTCAGAATTTCCGCAGGCCGAACACTTTTCAGGGAGGCTGTCGAGAATATCCAGCACGCCGTTTGTTAAGGACTGAACTGTGACCAGGGCAGGCACTTCGTCCATATCCATGCCGGGGCGCAATTCAGGAAAGCTTTCGCCCATGCGGAATTGCAGCAGAGAGACAGCTTTGTCGGTAATCTGGCTGTTCGCATCAATGGCAGAGCCCTCACCGAACATCTCTTCGATATGCTCAAGGATAAAATGCCGTGCCATCTTGATCCCGAAAGCCTGCTCAAGACGGTAATTGATATCGAGGAAATCGAGAGACTCTGCGCCCAGATCCTTAATGAGAGAACTCTCCGGCTTGATGGAATCCTTATCAATATTAAGCGTTTCCGCTGTCGCTTTTTTGACTTCCTCAAATACAGTTGCTTCTGTAATAAAATTTTGACTCATAAGGTAACCTCCCAATAAGGCATATATTTCAATATGATAATTCCTGTTTTTTGTCTGCTTTGGGGAAAGGCCTGTAAAGTCTGTTGCTGAGTCCCCTGTCAACAACGATCATCTGCCCTTGTATGCCCCTGCTCGCAGGGTCACAGAGGAAAAGGACAGCGTCTGCTATTTCATCAGGTTCAACAAAAAGCTCATTAGGTATCTGGTCAAGTTCTTCCCAGTACTGGCGGAGGACTTTAAAAGAGTCTGTTTTCACAATGCCCCCGCATATGCCATTGACTGATATCTTCCTTGTGCTCAGACTTTCAGCAAGGTCTCTGACAGCGGATTCCATTGCTGCCTTCATGGTCCCAAGTGGATATGCAGGGTTGTAAAAACGGCTTCCGAGACTTGATATAAAAACGATTTTTCCTGCTGATTTTTCCAGCAAGGGAATAGCTGCCTGGACGCAGAAGATGTTGCCAAGGTAATTCGTTTCAACAAGCTGCCGCAACTCTCTCTCGGGGAGTTTCTCCAAAGGTTTAAAAGGAGCCTTTGCAGCGTTCAGAATGAGAAAGTCCAGACGACCCAATTTTTCATTTATTTCATGAAACATCTCTTTCACTGATTCCTTCACAGCTATATCAGCCTGAATGAGGGAGGCACGGCGTCCCATCTCCCGGATATCTTTACACAGGAGTTCTCCCTGCTCCTGGGATTTGCCTCCTGATTTGCGGTAATTAACAATAATATCAGCGCCCTCCCGTGCAAAATTCCGCGCAATCGCGCTCCCGATGCCACGGGAACTACCTGTTATTAATGCAATTTTATCTTTGAAGAAATTACAGTGCATAATTTTGAATCTATAATATATCATAGATGAATATATTATAGGAAAGGTTGAAAACGCTTCTTTTAAAGGGTACTATTACTACTACAGCGAACTTTTCAATAAAAACCGCTAAGCAATGGCTTTTAGTCGTCATTCCGGGCTTGACCCGGAATCCAGAACGTATTGAAAACCATGGATTCCCGATTACGAACTTCGGGAATGACAAAAAATACGCTGGAGTATTAATAAAAAATGATTGAAACACGGCAGGAAAGTGATATAATTGATCTGTTTAAATGGATAAATATAACAAAAATATAAGGGGGAAGCTATGAAAAAGCAGGGAATAGCTTTAACGCTCATCATTCTTCTGATCATTCCGCTCTCAGTCTATGCAGGCGCTCCACTTGACAGCGTTAAAGGAAACGTCAATAAGGTGCTTGATGTCTTACGTGACCCGGCTCTTAAGGGAGAATCAGGGAAAAAGACCAAGAGACAGAAAATCCGGTCTATTTCGGACAAGATGTTCGATTACTCCGAGCTTTCAAGGAGGACATTGGGGCAGGACTGGAAGAAACTTAACCCTGCGCAGCAGAATGAGTTTGCCGACCTATACAAGTCTCTCCTTGAAGATGCGTATGCTGATAAGATCATAAACTATACGGATGAAAAGGTAGCCTTCAGCAAAGAGAACCAGCTCTCGGAAAAAACATTTGAGGTGCAGACTACAGTTTTGACAAAAAAAGCTGATATACCTATTTACTACAGGGTAATTCAAAAGGATGGAGAATGGAAGGTATACGATGTTGTTATCGAAGGCGTAAGCCTGATCAATAACTACCGCAATCAATTCAGGGAGATCCTCATGAATAAATCGCCTGAAGTATTGATCGATACATTAAGAAAGAAAGTCGGAAAGGCATAAAAATAAAAGGTTGTACTGAAAAAGGAGGGGAGTTCATGAAGCTGATTATTATGATATGTGCAATCTTCACATGTCTTTCGTTGAGTTCCTCCCAGACATTTGCTGTTTCTCCCGGAGATGTCCTGGAAAAATCTCTCATTGAAACCGAAGAGGAAAAACCCCCTCATGAGCAGGAGAAAAAACCTCTTATAACAGACCAGGCAAAACCAGATGCAGCGAAAGCAGAGCAGCCTAAATCTCTTGCGACCGGGAACAATGAAGGCGAAGAAGAGGGTGAAGGCGAGACGGTGAAGATAGCCGATCCTTTACGTCCATGGAACAATGCAATGTACCATTTTAACGATAAGGTCTATTTCTGGATACTGAAACCTGTTGCCCGGGGGTATTCAAAGGCAGTTCCTGAAGACATGAGACTCGCGGTCAGTAACTTTTTTTCAAATCTTGCCATGCCAATACGTTTTATCAGCAACCTTTTACAGTTGAAAATAAAAAACGCCGGAAATGAACTGCTCCGGTTTGTTTATAACACAACAGCCGGGGTCGGTGGTCTTGCTGACGCCGCGAAACTCGATTTCGGCATCAGGCAGCATGATGAAGACCTTGGCCAGACCCTTGGCAGTTATGGCATCGGCCATGGGTTTTATCTTATTTGGCCTTTCCTTGGTCCGTCGTCTCTTCGTGATACAATCGGCAGGGTCGGAGACGGTTTCCTGGATCCGGTTAGTTATGTCACACCATGGGAGTCAGCCGTAGGGATAAAGGTTTATGACAGGGTGAATGAAACGACATTCCATATAGGAGATTATGAGGACCTTAAGAAATCAGCCATTGATCCCTATGTTTCTTTGCGTGATGCGTATGTCCAATACCGTAAGAAGAAAGTAGAGGAAACTGATACGCCTGCTGAAGGGGAATCTCAGTCTTTTTTACAACCGGTTGGAAACCCGGAACCTGCACAGATGTCAATGACGGAGCTTGAACCTGATCAACAACCTCCTGAAAAGCCGGAACCCGTAAAGCAATCAGGTCCTGTGCCTGAACCTGTACAACAACCAAATGTACAACAACCAACTGAACAAATAGAATCCGTAAAACAGCCGGGCACATTTTTTAAGCATGCAGAAACATTCGTTAAACTGCCTGAACTAACTCAGAAGCAAGTTGACCAAAAGCCGATAGAAAAAAGAGAACTGCTTAAATCTACGGTTCCTGATAATCAGCATGGAAGCAATCCTGTCCATGTTCAGATCGGATTATTTAAAAATAAAAGCAATGCAGAAGATTTTAAAGAAGAATATAAAAAAAAAGGCTATGATACTTTTACTCTTGAATGCCCGACAAAACAGCCGGGTGCAATCTACAGGGTTCTGATAGGTAATTTCAGGAATAAAAAAGAAGCTGCCCAGCTGGCATCCGAAGTTCGCAGCAACGAAAAGATTGATGCAATTATTTACCATGAGTGATCCTATAAGGAGGAACAGATGAACAGATTCAGATGTATAGTTGTATTTGCAGTATCAGTTATGATGATGCTGACAGCTGCCTTATGTTTTGCAGAAGATGAGAAAACTGAATGCAGTCCTGATGAAATCTACGATGCCTGTGACAAAAACAAGGATGGCAAAATAAGCAGGGAGGAATGGAACACGATTGATACCAACAAGGACGACACTATTACGAACGACGAATGGGACCGTTACAAATATAAGAGTACAGAGAAAAAAACCAGCCCTTTCCAGATAAAGTATTTTGACGTATACGGCGATGGAACTATGGACAAGGAAGAATTTTTAAGACACTATCAGAGGCTTCAATAGGGAACGGATTTAATTGTTTGATCATAAGTAAAACCGCATTATTATCTTAATGTTGTCATTCTGGCTTGTCCAGTCGCCCCGGCGACTCGCTGAGGTGACCCGACAAGCGGGAATGACATAAAGTGTTAGCGCCTGCTCTTTCCATGTCTCATTTCTATGTCTTTGTATGGAGGTGCAATTTTTTCTTCTTCTTCATCAAATCAACCAGCTCTGTATGCATCTGTGTGATTCCTAACCTGCATATGACACAGATGCCGTCTTTCTGGTTCGTTGTATTGTCGCATTTCATGCATTTATGAGCTTTCATAGTATTTACTACCGCCTTTCTCCTGTTTTAATATCTCTGTTTCCTTAAATTGTCCCACAGTCAATTTGCTAATTACTTTTACAATATACCAAAATTATTAAGAAGTAATGAATGGAATATGAAGAACTTATGAAGACGATGCGGCCTGGAGAAAAAACCATATTGAAAATTTTTGGAAATAGGGTAATCATTAAATATGAGTCAAAACAATCTTGGCGACAGTAATAAATCAGCGCTGGCCAGGGAATCAGAGGCTTTTCTGACCGAAACAGTACGCAGTGCTCTCGAAAATTACGAGATAAGGCCCTCGCAGTTGAAGATGATGAATGCCGGCGCGAGGAATATAGAGGAAGGCGGAATTCTCCTCGCAGAGGCCGGGACAGGGACCGGCAAGACTTTTGCTTATCTCATCCCTGCGATCCTTTCGGGAAAAAAGGCGCTGGTGACAACCCGCACAATCAGCCTGCAGGAACAGCTCGTCTCCAAGGACCTCAGATTTCTATCTTCTCTGAGAGAATTCAGATGCGCAATCGCCAAGGGAAGGGGGCACTATCTCTGCAAGAGAAGGTTAAATGCGTTCAAGCCTGCTGACAGGGGTGACCTCGATGAGCATAAGGATCTGCTTGAATGGGTTATGGAGACGGAAACAGGGGATATCGAAGATTACATCTCCCGAAGGAAACCCGTCATATGGGAAAGGATATGTTCCGATGCGGATGCCTGCAAAGGTAAGAAGTGTCAGTTTTACAGAGACTGCTATTATCTTATGGCACGCCAGCAATGGTCTCAGGCCCAGATTGTAGTTACAAACCATGCCCTTCTGGCAGTCAGTGCCATGATGCAGCATGATTCCAGAATACTACCTGAAACAGATATCCTGGTAATTGACGAGGCGCATGCTTTAGATACAGTTTTTTCCGACCAGATTGGGATGAGGCTATCAAACCGGGGTCTCGATAAGATATTCAACAGGCTGCTGAAGACAGACGAAAGAGGCATTTACAAGGGGCTGCTTTCAAAATCTCCTGCACTTTTTCCGGTTGTTGAATCATTAAGGATGGAGACATCCTTTTTCTGGGAACAGGTCGCAAAGGAAATAAAAAGCAGAACAATTATAAGAGGGCCTTTGCCCCTGAAATATTCTTTAATGGCGCTCGTTGAATCTATAGAGACACTTCTTGAGGGCATCAAAACATCCGCTATGGGCCTCTTTGAGGAGGATGAAGAGATCGAGCTCAAAGCTTCAATCGTAAAGCTTCTTGCTGTTGTAGAAGATATGAAAACATTCTGTGACGAAACTCCCGGTTTTGTCAGATGGGTTGAGACAGAAGAAAAGAATACTGCGCTCAGGATCTCTCCCGTATATTCGTCCGAATTCATTAAAAGCAATCTCCTGCCGGAATATAATTCCATAATCCTGACATCTGCTACCCTCTCTGTCTCAGGAGATTTCAATCTTATAGAAAATACTCTTGGTGTCCATGGTTCAAAAAAGTTGTATGTTTCATCACCTTTTGATATGAAAAACCAGGTTTCTGTAGAGATAAAAAAAGGCATCGACCTTAGAGATGAAGACAGCATTGAGAAACTGGCTCGTGTAATCATTGAAGAGGCGGGCCGGGCAAAGGGCGGTACCCTTGTCCTTTTTACCTCAAAGGATGTCATGAGAAAGACCCGGGAACTGACCGCTGAAGAACTATCGAAGATTAATCTTAACCCCATGGTGCAGGGGGAATCCTCAAGCAGGAGAATGCTTGAGACCATGAGAAAAAGCAGGAATACAGTAATCTTTGGCCTTGATTCTTTTTGGGAAGGGGTTGATGTTTGCGGAGATAGCCTAAAGTGCCTCATTATTACTAAACTGCCATTTGAGGTTCCTACTGAACCTATTTTTCAGGCGAGGACTGAGATGATCGAGAGGGAAGGAGGCAATGCTTTTTATGAATACAGTCTCCCACGTGCTGTATTAAAATTCAGGCAGGGCTTTGGAAGGTTGATCAGAAGCAAGACGGATACAGGCAGGATTATTATCTGTGATGAACGGATCCTGACAAAAACGTATGGTAAGATGTTTATGAAAAGCACTGTGCCAGACTATGCATAAAGTCGGTATTCTTGCCATTTGTTTGTCATTCCGGCTTGCTGCCCGGTCACCTCATCCCGAAAGCATTCGGGACGAGGCGAGAATCTTTTCGATGGCTTCACAGAAAGATTCCCGACGCGCTTCACTTGTCCGCACACAGGCGGATTCGCCGAGGAGAACGGGAATGACAGTCTTTGGATTTATCATGCATTTATGGATAGACTCTAAATAATTTTAAGTCAGATGCTTTACGGATATGGAAATAGTTGACCGGCTAATAATACATCAGCTTGCGTTCCAGGTCTGATGATCGGGAAAGCCTCTTTGCTTCATCGAGAGTTATGATATTCTGTTTGCAGAGTTGAATCAAATGCTGGTCGAGTGTCTGCATCTGATATTCATCGCGCCCTTTTTCAATGTGGTGTTCGATTTCATCGAGGTGACCATCACGGATACATGCCTTGATTGTAGATGTCGTATACATTACTTCTAATGCCGGCAAAATTTGATCACCGCTCTTTCCCCTTACGAGTCGCAAGGAAACCGTAGCCACCAGGATTTCTGATAGTCTGTGGCGGACATTCTCCTGGGCCTGCGGGGGATAGTACCCGACAATGCGGTTGATAGTAGAAGCCGCATTGTTAGTATGGAGGGTCGATAATACAAGATGTCCTGTTTCAGCAGCTTTGATGCAGGCGTCTATCGTTTCTATATCACGCAGTTCTCCGACCATGATGACATCAGGATCCATACGCATAGCTGCCTTTAAGGCGCCTCCAAAACTCTCTGTATCGATGCCCAGTTCTCTCTGGATAATACAGCTTTGAGTTGAAGGGAAAATGAACTCGATGGGGTCCTCGATGGTAATAATACTGTAGCTGAAATTGTCGTTGATAAACCGGATCATAGAAGCGAGCGTCGTAGATTTCCCATTGCCGGTGGGTCCGCAGACAAGGATCAGTCCGTTCGGGGCTTTTACAATACTCCCCAATACAGCGGGGAGATTCAGTTCTTCGAATGTGCCGATATAGTGAGGTATTACACGCATTACAATCCCGATATTGCCGCGCTGCCGGAAGATGCTGACGCGAAAACGACCCACGTCAGGCAAAGTATAAGAAGTGTCGAATTCCGTTAAATTTTCAGGAAGCTTTCGTCTGCTCTGCTCCATAACAGTTGAAGCGATAAACTCGGTATCGGTTTTTGTTAAGGTATTCAGTTTTGAGCGTATCAGGTGCCCGAAAGCCCTGAATATCGGTGGATTGTCCACTTCAAAATGGATATCGGAAACCTTCTTTTTAAAGGCGATTTCAAGAATTTGCGTAAAGGTGGCAATGTCCATAGTCTTTTCCTTTCCTGAATTATTTATGATTCCATAAAAGCCCTGAGTCTCTTCATTTCCGGGACGCCTTAGCGAGCATCTTGCGGTGAAAGGCATTTTCGATAGCCAGTCCGGCCTGGTCTGCCAGGATTTCAAGTATATCATTTTGTACCGGCGACACATCTTGCTTGCCGTAATCGCCATATGTCAGGGTAACGATTTTACCGCGACTCTTCACTGGAAGGAGCAGTATGGTTGGTTTGAGGGGTGCACCAATCCCTGCATAAAGATATTCCCTTAAGACTTTATCATCACACTCTCCATAGAACAACTCTCCTTTCCCAATTACATCACGGAAGACGGAAGTCTCTGTCAGTGGAATCTTCAGTCCCGATACCGAACTTGGTCCCTTATCCCTTTCAGTATGCACTCCTATGGCTCTTTCGCCTGTAAGCTCTGCAGGGCGAACGATAAAAGTAATTGAGCGCTCAAATATTTCAGCAATGTACTGAAGAAGGGCAAATGATATATCAATAGGTTCGTTAAGGCCACGAAAGGCTGATAGCTTTTCCCTGAGCTTTCCGAAACGGTTATCTCCAATTGAGAGCTGCTGCTGTTTATCCAGTAAATCATTGATATACGATTTGAAGGTCTCCAGAAATTTTATCGTATCTTCAATGAACATCTCTTGTCTGGCCTCCCTGAGGGGTCTGGGAAAGACGGCCCTGACACCATCGTTAAATGATTGCAGAAAAAATGTATAATGCAGGACAGAGGCGAATTGAATGGATGACACC
>Ga0315273_10004025_pt1 | contig 17860 bp, 14 predicted proteins | sample YL17G02_0_MG_FD_205753 | JGI IMG/M metagenome (GOLD analysis project Ga0315273, IMG submission 205753) | Sediment microbial communities from Yellowstone Lake, YNP, Wyoming, USA - YL17G02_0 | ecosystem: Environmental > Aquatic > Freshwater > Lake > Sediment | place: USA: Wyoming | collected...
CTTAATCCTGACGGTTATTGGGATTCCCGGCTTGCGGCCTATGTCTATGAGGGCAAACGCATCCTCGTTAAGTTCGGCAAATACGGCGATGCCTATGCGGATTATGTGAAGCTCTTTGACGGCTATACCGGCGGGATAATATGGGGGGACGAGTCTGTCGAATTCGATATCGAAGACCCGCGAAGGTTCCAGGAATAGCCATGCTGAATATCAAACTTCCCAAGACCCGGTATAAGTTGGCGGCGGGCGTTGCGCCTAATTATCCAAACCTGGAAGAGCGGGCCGACGGTGCTCCGATACCCATCGCGTATGGCGACCTTCATGGCGTTATCCCCATTTGCATCGACGAGACGATCTTCAAATACAAACTGGCCGGCCACGCCATCCATGCCATTGATACCATCAAGAATGTTGAAAAAACATTAGTCCTAGGCTCGGATTATAGCGTTGACCTCGGCATCGCTGAATTCACGTTGAGTTCGACTCCGCATCTGGAAGCCCTGACGCCCTATTATTTCGTCATAGATGGAAGTTATGGGGTTAGCGGATCAAATTACATATCCTTCAAACGCCCTGGAGGGGCGGGGTATCCAGACGGCAATCTTTTTACCATTGATGCGGGCGGATTATGGACTTCGGTTCCAGCAAGCGATTTGCATTACCGAATATATGGCAAGGCCAACCTCAGCGATCAGGAAGTGGTGAAGGTCGATACTACAAGTTATTCCACATCGGCGGGCATTGGGCTGAATGACGACCCATCCCGGACCAGGCTAGCGCAATCATTCATAACGGGAGCGGAGGCGTATTATCTCACCCGTGTCTCGCTCTGGACAAAACGGTATGGAAACGTGACGGGAAATCTTCGCGTTACCATCTTGTCTGAAGCCGGAGCTCCCGTGGAGACGGGCGAGGTTCGGGTCGGCGTACAGTCAATGCTTCGGGCCATCAATACCACGCAGGTTTGGCATGCGTACGCTATTTACTTTCCGTTGCAAAACGAGCAAGCGAGCCTAATTTGCAATATCGAGGGCGCAGAAAAGACGATCGGCGTTGCACCCCCGGCTGTCGGGGCAACCATTATTGACGGGGCCAATTTCCTAGAAGACTTGGTCGTGACGCGACTGGGCAAAACAACCGCAGGATTACTGGACGCGACAGCACTGGCGAACTTCAAGGCGAAACGAACGCAGGCCATCGCGGCTTATGTTGACCGCGATACGACGTTCGGCGAGATCGTCGGGAAGTTGGAATCATCCCTCCTGTTCAAATTCGTTCCGCTCCATGATGGGACGTATGCGCCGACGGTCTATGAGGCCGACACCGTTGAGGTCAGACCGCACTTCTTCGATGAACACTTCCTTTCGTTCTCCATGCGGCGCGACTTCTCGGCAGTCAAAACCATCGTCAAGGTGAAGTATGACGAAAATCCGGGGAACAATGAATTCAAGGTTACCGAGGCCGACTCCGACGTTGCCCGTTTCGTTTATGGCGTAGAGGATACGCTGGAGGTCGAAACGTACCTAAAGACTGAGGCCAATGCGGCGACGCTGGCGGCGGATTATCTTGGGATGTACGAGACGCCGCCGATTGAGATCACCTTCGAGATTCGGGGTTATGGGTTGAACCTTATCCCCGGACGCGACAAGGTAAAGATCACGCGCACGCGGGCGGCATACGCGGGCGGGGCATTGAGCGGCGTCCTATTCAGGATCACCAAGATTACGAAGAAACCGGGGACGGCATCGACGGAAATCGTTGCTGTTCAGGACGATCAAACCTACTGAGAAAACCATGAGCATCGGGGAAAAATTCGCAACGAAGAACGAGGTAGAGGTTCTGCGGCGCAAGTTACAGTTGGCCCTCAGCGGGGCGACCATTGTCCAGATAGAATCGGAAGAAACCGGAGTGGCAAACTTCACCGACCTGGCCGACGTTCCGCCGACCTATGCGGCGGCGGGGAACTTCGCGGTGCGCGTCAAGAGCACGGTTGATGAGTTGGAATTTGCAGAGATTTTAGGTACGGCAAACCAGATATCTATCACGCACAATGCGGCCAACGTGACGATTGCGGCCATTCCCCAGTTCATCCTAAGTGACGCTTCTGCTGCACCTTACATCAAGCTCGTCAACGCCTCCGATACCGCCCGCGACCCCGTCTTCCAATGGGCCGTCGGCGCGACGCCAGTCACGAAGTTCACGATGGGCGTGGACGACAGCGATGGCGATAAGTGGAAGGTATCGGCAGGTTCAGCCCTCGGAACGACGGGTTTATTAACAATCACATCAGACGGGTTTGTTGGGATATCAAACTCTAGCCCGGAAGGGTTTTTGCACGTTACGTCCCCGCTCGGGGCATCAACATCCGACATGATTTTTGAAGATTTAAATGCGAATCGAGCCGTCCAATTAGTGTTAAGAAACACCGTAAGAACGTGGACGATAGCATCTGACGCTAGCCCCGACCGCTTTGGAATCCACGACAGCACCGCCAGCAAGAACGTGATATTCATAGAAGGCGGGTCTGGGAATATTGGGCTGGTGTGGGAGGACGTAAGCGCATGGGTTGGAGCCTACGGCGGGTCGTTCTCATTTGGAACGAATGCGGCTAATCTCATTGGGATGAAAACAAATTCAACATTCCCAACAACCGTCCCAAGCGGGGTCGTTGAATTTGGCCCGGCATCCACATCTGCCGGGACTTCTTTAGCTATTAAATCCGGCACCATATCGTCGCATGTCGGGGGGAGCCATCTTTTTATTAACGACACCACCAATGCCAATCAGACAATCGGCCTAACAATAACGACGACGGCACTAGATGAAATTATCTCCCTGAAGCTCGCCGGACTTGCCCACGGGATGACCACCTATACGGAAACCGACACGTTTGGGGATATCCGCGAAAACTCCAGTGCTAGTAATGGCGGGATTGAAATCAATGGCTATACAAAAGGGTCCGTTGCCATCGGGCTTTATGGGTTTTCCACGGCAGGAGATACCGCAACCGGCGACTTAGCCTTCGGTGCATTAACCTTTTACGCACTCAAGAAAAGCGGGACCGCCGCCGCCGATTTCTTGGCCACCGAAAACGTGGTGGTAATCAAACCTCACTACGGAGGTGACCTTTGCGGAGTGTGGGGGTGTAGGGCCAACGGCGACACCTGGCAGAGCGGAGTGATAACAGCCCCGACCCTAAACCTGAGCGCGACGAGCAATCAGATTGTTCTACAGAGTGCGGGTGTGACGGGGACGATCACGGCGACGCCTGCAAGCTCAAACAAAGTCTGGACGCTCCAGGATGTTACCGGGACGATCTATCAGACCGGCGGGACGGACGTTGCCGTGGCCGATGGCGGTACGGGAGTTTCCACCTTTGCCCTGAATGGCGTCCTCTTCGGAAATGCGGCCAATGCAATAGGTGTTACCGCCATCGGTGCGGAGGGGCAATTCCTTAGAGTGGGTGCGAACCCGTTTGTTCCGGCATGGTCAACCCTGACGCTTCCTAATACCGGAACGGCGTATCGCCTGCCTGTATTCTCTGCCACGAATGTGATGACCGAGCTGGCGGCGGTGGGGGCTACCGGACAATATCTTGCCGGGAATACGGGAGCCATTCCGAGTTGGGCGAACATATCTGCATTTGAGCCCGCTCTTGGGAATCCCGGAACGACCGGCTGGGTGCTTTCCTCTACCGATGGCGGTGTTCGTTCATGGATAGCGGCGGGTGGAGGCGGGACGTTCCTCAGCCTGACCGATGTTGACGAGCCTAACTATACGGGCCACGCTGGACACTTTGTCGTAGTCAATGGAGACGAAGATGCTCTTATATTTTCGGCCTCCTCTGTCGCGGCCCATGACGTCCTGTCGGTCACGCATGGGGACACGTTGGCATCTGCTGTATCCGTGGGATCGATGATCTTCGGAAACGCAACGCCGAAATGGGCAGAATTGAACGCGGGGACCGAAGGTCAAATATTGGAAATGGGGGCGACATTGCCCGGCTGGGGACGGACGATAACAATATCCGATTCTGCCGCATCGGGCGGTAGCAATGGAGATATTTGGCTGGAATACTAATATGGCAGAAAGGCATTGGATAAATGGTGGTGTTAATAGCCTCTGGAGTACCATTGGTAATTGGTCTCTGACCGAAGGTGGGGCGGGGGGTCAAGCTGTACCTACTGCGGCTGAGGATGTGTTCTTTGATGTGGGAAGTCCCGCTTGCACCCTAAACACCACTGCTAGGGTTTGCAAAACCCTCACCGCTTCGGCATATACCGGTACACTTACATTTACTTATAATCTAAGCGTTTCCGGTAGCATTACCATTGGTGCGAACGTGCATTGGTCTGGAGCCGCCAAATTAATTATGCTTGTCGCCGGGACATGGACTACTAACGGAAATACGATTGGGGTGCCGATTACGATTGGCGACTTCACGGCGGGTACCGTTACGTTGGCAGACAACCTGACAACTTCGGGTGACCTGCAACTTATTAATGCTACCAGCACTACGTTTTCTGGGGATTTTCATCTTACTGCCGCCACTTGCTCGATTCTTGGGGGCCAGACCATCACTATTGTTCACGATGTCACCATTACCGGCATAACGACCATCACCAATCCAGAGGTCATCAATGGATTGTTTAATTGGAATACGGGCGGACTTACGTCATCGGCTACGTCACCCTTAACCGGATCGGCGACCATTGTTCTTACCGGGGGTACGTGGCAACAATCGGGAGCCTCGTCGGCCTGTTCAATGAATGTGACATTTGCCGAAGCCGTAACCGTATCTGGAACTATTTACTATGCGGTCAGTGGAACACCGACACTTACCTGGTCATCGGGCACGATAACGACTACGAATTCAACCCTTTCCATTGCTTCTGCCTGTACACTTAATACCAACGGGATGAGTTGGAATAACATCACGATCACGGCTACCTTAACCTTGACAATCAATTCTCTGTTGACGGTTACCGGAACCTTGACTCTTCCCGCTTTTGCTATTACTTTCGCCGGGACCGCCGGATTCACGGTTGGAACACTTACACATACCGCCCTTACGGCTACAAGAATTTTTACTTTTGAAGAAGCCGTTACTTATACCATTGCCGATGCGATTACGGCTACTCACGCCGCCGCCCAAGCCGTAAGATTTACATATACTTCCGCCGATGCTAATATTAAAGCGATTATCACCCTCGGTTATGGGGCCACACAGAACATTTCTCACCTTGATCCGACCAGGATAGATAGTTCGCTCGGCCAACCCATATTCAGTTTTGCCGGAGTGATAACTACTTGTTTTAACTGGTCTAACGACTTGGGTCACGGGCGTATCATACCGGAGGCGGGAGGCGAATCTGTGACGGTCGCCGGGATAACCAAAAATAACGCCGGGGTCGCGCTGGGTTCATGCGACGTTTATCTATTCCGCGACAACGGAACCGATACGGCAACATACATAGCCTATCAAGAAAGCAACTCTGTCACTGGGGCTTATTCTTTTACGGTATTTCCCGGCTCGGTCTATTTCGTCGTGGCCTTCAAGGGCGGGGCAACACCCGTTATGGACGTGACATATAGGGATTTAGCGGCGGTATAAGATGTCAGACAAGAACCTTTATCTGCGCTCCCTGACGGACAAGGATGACACGGCAAAGAATCTCAGGCTCAGGTCTGATGCGGAAAAAATATCGGCCAAAATTCGGAATCTTAAAGCCAAGGTCGGTGGGGTTTGGACGGCCATTTCTAAGGTCTCAACGAGGATAGCGGGTTCATGGGTTGAGGTTGGCGTGAGTGCCAAGGCTGGCGGAGATTGGAAAGTGATACATGAAAAGTAGGAAAAACCATGTTTGCTGATGACAAAATCGGGATCGGCTACGGCCTCATGGGCTTGCTTCAGGATGATGCGAAGTTCGTGACCTTTAACGGCAAGGCGTGGATACTGGACGAAACGGCCCTGACCAAGCATCTCAAGGCGATAAGTGCGGCGGGGGCCAACTTCGCCAGGTTCCTTCCGTGGGGGGTCTGGGGTTCGCATCCGGGCCAGAAGAAAGCCTATCAATTCCAGCCCTACTTCCTGGATACGTCGCGGGACAAGTGGGACTTGAGCGCGTTCAACACGCATTATTTCCCTATCGTTAAGCGCGTCATCGAAATCATCAACGGGCTGAATATGACCGTCATGTTCTGTCTATTCGACGCCTGCCAGTTCCACGGCGGCTATTCCAAGTGGTCTCCCTGGGTCTCGAACGTGCAGGGCATCACGACGCTCTACGATCCGGCAGCAGATGTCTACACAAAGCGGTGGGTGTCAACAATGACTCTCAGGTTCAAGGATGCCGACGTTATCTGGGCCTTCGGGAACGAGATGAATAACGCGGCCTTCCCCGCGTTTGCCAAGCGCGTCATCTTCCCGTACATCAAACTCCGCAACCTGGACTTCAACCGCATGACCTACGGCGCGACGATGATGTCCACCGCGTATCTCGGCAACCATCAATATGAAGATAAATATTGTCCGCTTGATTATGTCAAGCGAGACGTTGGCGACGTATTTGGGGATGAAGCAAAACTTGATGTATATCGGGAGATTCACGGATGCGGTGGTATCGAGTGTGGGGCGGAACGCCCGTTCGGAGCCGACGTTGACCAAGCGCTCTTGGGATGGGGAAAAAATCCAATCCGCAAGATATTCAGCGACGACGGATGCTACACGGGGAACAGCAAGTGCGATAAGCGGGATAAGGGGGCGCGTCCATCGGCTGAGTCCTGGGCGAAGATGGCGACGTATATCCTCACGAACTATCCGGTCACGAAGGGCGGACGGGATAGATTGATAAATTTCGAGCATCTTCCCGGCGTCTATCCGCCCGATACGGTATGTCAGACGGCGACGATCAAGGCAATAAGCGTGGCGTATCGCGCAAGGTTTGGGTGCTGGCCGAAAAATTGGGGAAAATATGGGGGTTAAACATGGCAGTATTTTCTATAGACGATGCTGTTTTAATAGCGGTGGTAGGACTTACGGTGAAAGAGGGTGCAAACTTGTGGCTAAAATACAAAAGTAAAAAGAACGGAAATGGCAAGGATAACCTCCGCGGGATTCTTGAGGATATTAAGGGAACCGGGAAGTTGACATTATCCAAGGTTGGTGATATAGAGAAGGAACAGGGTCTAATAAAGTTAGACCTAAAGGGAGTTATGACGGACATGGTTACATTCAAGGAAAAGTGTATATCCTTAGATAAGGACGTAACTAATCTTGACCAGCGGATATTCGATCACGTTAAGGCAGGAGGGTAACATGGCATTACCAGCATGGTTAATACCAGCATTAATTTCACTTATCCCGATGTTGTTTGGGGGAAAGAAGGACGAACAGACACAGGATACTACTCAGGATACGACACAGACAACCGTAACCCCACCCTGGCAACCAAAAGACCCCGGATATAATATTATGAGCCCATACCTTATGAGTATGCTTACGCAGAACATGGGTAGGTTGAGTGGTGCGGGGTATCCGGGTGGCAAGGGGATCGGCGGCGATATGACATCACAGCTTATCGATATGCTTAGTAAGAGTTGGCCCGACATACTGGGGAACGCGTCGAAACCTGCGGCTCCGGTTAAGCCCGAAGAACCAAAGGATACCCTCGTTGCGTGCCTGGTCCGTTGCGAGAAAAAGCCGGGAGGGATTCTTGGGCACGACTTTATGGAGTGCAAGGACTGGTGCAAAAAGAAGTTCGGCAAAGAACATCTCATCGGGTCGTATCTATAGGAGGATAACATGGCTTATTTTTTAGGAAAAGAAACAACAACGGCCCCGATTAATAATCAAACCCCGACTACTAAAATGGCTAGTTCCTCGGCATCTCTAACGAGTTGCGACAAAATAATGAATCAATGCCTGATTGATGCCACGACCTTTGAGGAAAAGCAGAGATGTAGGACGGCAAGGGACGCCTGTGCGATTCGCGCCAACACAACGCAGACATTGATGCCGACAGAACAGACACCAATGCCCAAAACCACAGTCGCGGGAGATATTTCGTGCGGTCCGGGCAAGCCCTGTCCAAATTCAAGCGACAAGTGCGTAAATGGCTTTTGTGTGCCCGTTGACCCGGGGCCAGAACCACCTAACCCCACGCCCCCCCCGCCTCCCCCGCCATCAACCGGTTGCCTTGCTGGATGTGCACTGACGGAGAGTGAGTGTATGGTTAAATGCGGTGGAAATTCACAGTGTAGGGACATCTGTGCCGAAAGAGGCCTGGCCTGTAAAGCGAAGTGTAATGCGGATGCAGACCCAGGGGTGGGGTGCGTGAGTGATGCCTATTGCATAGCAAAACACGGAGCTGGATGGAAGTGTGTTATTCCCGAGGGTGCTACGCATGGGTTGTGTAGGGGGCCAGCTCCAAGTAAGTGCACCCCCGGGAAAAAATGTACCGGACCGAAAAGGCCCAATTCTCAATGCGGCGGGTTGACTTGCTTTAGGCCCAAGTCTTGGGACGGCAAAGATGAATCCGTTCCCGGAACCTGCTATTGCAATACGGGCGCGGGCCAAGATGGTGGTGATGGTGGTGATGGTAGTCTGGGCGAATATAAATATCCGTCTAACCCATACGAACACATGGGTGAATATGGCTATCCCGCAGGGATGCAGGAATTGATGAGCCTTCTGCTCGGGCGCGGAAAAAAACTTCTCGGGATGCCGCTTGGCTACAGTCAAGAAGCTATGGACAAGATGTTTGGGCTTGGGTTTGAGGGTGTCCGGGGTCAAGAAAGGGGAGCGAGAGAACAACTTCTCGGAGACCTTTCTAGACAAGGTATGAGTGGTACGGGAACAGCCCTCGATAAGACCTCCGACCTAGCATGGAATACAGAAAACTCCATTACGGATTTAGCCAGAACGCTCTTTGTGGGGAATGAAGAAAAGAAGAAAGCAGACCTGCTGGATTATACGTCTGCGGCGCAGGGCATCATGGGCGGCGGTGGACTTCAGTACGAGAATCTATTGGAAGACATAAATTCGGGTAGGCGCGGAGAGACGTTTAATATAGAGCAGTTGCAGGAAGCCATAAATGCGGCTAGGCGTGGCGAGAGTACACAAGCCCTGATGCTATTGATGCAATTATTGGGGATACTAGGAGGATAAAATGCCTAATGTATATGCACAGAAGATGATAGACATGATGAACCGGACTGGTCAGCCGATGACCACTACGACTACCGGGAAAAGTACGGGAACCACTACCGTAAAGCAACCAAATGAGGGGCTAGACCTAAGTAGTATTATGCTAATGCTTATGATGAATAGTATGTTTAAGGATAAGGGAAATACGAATCAGTCCGCCCTAAATTTATTGAGTCAGCAAAATCTTCCTCCCATGAGAACGGACAGTTCGCTTAGTACCCTTCCGACTAGCTATGAAACGAATCCCCTGATGACCTCATCAGCGGCAACCGCTATGCCTACTGGGATGGGTGGAATGGATTTACAGAAACTAATCCAGATTCTTGCGTCCCTAAAATCGGGGGGAACGGATCGTCCGGGGTATGGACCATTTACGACATAAACAAAGGAGGCTCTCATGGCCTTTAATATTAATTTCAAGAATACCAACTCGCTTCTACGCCAAATGATACCATACCTTATGCAGTATAAGCTAGGCAATATAGACCAGCAACAGCGACTAGAAACCATATCGGAGCAGGACAGGCTTATGCGTGAACGGTCAGCCATAGATGCGGTTGAAGCACAAAGAAATGCGACGGAGAAACACCGACTTACGATAGACGAAATTTTTACTCGGGCCAATGCTGAACTTTCAAAAGAGCCGGGATATACTTATCTTCAAGGAAAGGCCCGACTTGCCCGACAACAAGGAAACAAGGCCGACGAAGAACTTTATGCAACACAAATGGCAGAAACAATGACGCCCTATGTTCAAGCCTTGTATAAACAAACTACCGGAAGAGACCTTACGGAAAAAGACATTGCGGCAACACTAGCAGGGGGAGGGGTTACCGGAGCAGAGAAAGGAATCTCTGAATATGGAACAAGCAAGAGATTCACAGAAGAACTACCAATTAAAAAGATAACCGCAGAAACTTCGGCGGGACACCTTAAATTGGCAAGGGAACAATTCGGAGCAGAACAGGGGGCCGGTGGAAAAACTACCGATTATTATAAAGTCATGCACACCAAGATTACGAACGTACAAAGATATCTTACTTCCATGAAAGAGTTTATCGAATCGGGCGCAGATACGTCTACCATACTTATTGATTGGAAGAAATTAATGGGCGGCCCTGCAACACCACAGTTGTTGGGACAAGCATTATCTCGGTTAAGTAAATATGATACTAAGGCCATGAAGGTTTCTTTGGGTCCGGAAGAAGAGGCATGGTTAGATAGGGCATGGGATATTACGGAACTTCAAAAGGAAAAGGAATCGGGAGGCATTGGTTCTAGTGTATTGGAGGATTTTAGCGGGCAACCAACAACCGCACCGGTGACAATGCCAATTACCACTCCGACAACTATGCCAACGGCACAACCATCAGCTCATCAGACAGGAGAAAAGAAAATGCTAACGGTTAATGGTGAGCGAGGCATTTATATTTGGGACGGTGATAAATGGCTCTTGAGCAACAAGATACAATAAGTTCACTTCCGCCCGTTCTTACCGACGAGCAAATGAATGCGTTACTGTCTGCTCAAAAACAGGCATTGCCACAAACCTTGACTGATGAAGAAATGATCCGCTTTGAGACAATGCAGAAGCCATTATTTCCGGCATCTCTTACAGATTCAGAAATGAAAATAGCAGAGAATCCATCCTTTCTAAAAACGCTTGGTCAAGAAGTCGTTGATAAATTAGGCGGTTCGGTCGAGACAATTCTTTCTGCCGGAAGTGCGATAGCGGGATTCCCCGCCGGAGTGGGGGCGGGTTTGGCAAAACTCGCTTATGATACTTGGAAGGGCGGGGGTCGAGACATAGATATTCAGGCCGCAAAAGAGTTCGGAGAGAAAGTTTCCGAAAAAGTTATTTATCAGCCAAAAACGTCTTTTGGACAAACGACTGTACAGGTATTGGCCGCTCCTTTTGCTGTAGCACAAGAAGGAATTAAAATCGGAGCCGAGGCGATAACTTCAGACCCACAAGCGCAAGCGGCGATAACCATGGCGGGGGATGCGGCCCTGGCTTTCCTTATTCCGAAATTAACAAGGCTTACAAGAGAAGCGGGGAAGTTCGTATCAGCCAGGATATACGAAGATTCCATTCGTCAGGTCGTCAAGAAGGGTTTGGACACTGGGCACACGCCTGAAGTTATGAATGTCATAGAAAATGCCATTAGAAAAAAAGTAACTCCGGGGACAATCTTTGAAGAAGTTAAACGAGTTTTCGGAGTTCGTAAGGCTGGGGTAAAGGAGGCCGCGCCCAGACTACCTGAACAGCCGATAATTCCGGAGCCTGAAATTGCCCCAGAAGCCCCTGAGGCCCCGCCAAGGCCTATTGCAGGGGAAATCACGTCTCCCGCGAGGCCCCCGCAGGTCGTTTTGGACGTAACTCCGAAGACTGGGGGCGGATGGACCTATACTTTCAAGCCCGGGATCGTAGAGCCGCCACCGACACCCAAGGTAACGACACTTGAACCCATTGAACCACCGACCCCTACTCCACCTACGGTAGAACCATTTGCCACTGCCTTTGACTCTCGTGGCCTTGGATCGTTCAAGGATATCAACGTCTGGAGAAAACAAGTTCAACCCTTCGTCGAACAGGGCTATCTCATAGAATACGGACACGAGGGCGGGACGAAGGGGTGGGCGAGGCTTGCCGGAAACGTGGGGCCGGGCAAGGGAAGACTTATCCCTAGGCCAAAGCCCGTAGAGGGCCTTCCGAAGCCGCCTGCGCTGACCGAAATGGAGGGGATACTTGAATACGAGCGTCGTTTCGGCAAAGAACGGAGGGTGGGTCCAAAATTATCCCCAAAAGAATTAGAAGATATCTACGGTTACGAAAGACGGCACATCGAGAGGCGGGCGGTCGAACCCGCCGCGCCGCAAGGAAAGATACCCGAAAAGGTGTCCGCGCCACAGGGAGAGATTCCGCCCCCAGTAGAGATACTTCCAGAATATACGAAAGAGATGGCAGAGGCAAAGGCTGAGGCTGAACGCCTTAAAAAAGAGGCGGAGTTTCAACACGACCTAAAGGCCGGAACAGTAGAGCGAACCCCCAAAGAAATAAAGCCCGCCTATAATTTTACAGATATAGAAAAAACCAAGCTGGCTAAAGACATTACCTATCTGACATCCGGCTCAAAGACTCCGCGAATGTGGCGCGAACATCCCGAACAAATAGAAGCGAATAGGAACGAACTAATTACACACGCCTACTTAAAACTAGACAAGGTTCCTAATCCCGCAGAACTTAAAGAATTCATAAACAACTATGCTCGGAACATAAGGGGCGAGCGTTTGCAGACCCGCAAAGAACAGGCTGAGGCAAGGGTAAAACAGTTTCCCGTCGTAGAGGGAGAGGCGGGACGGATTGAATATGATCCAAGCGAAGAAGCATCTATATTTGGAAAACAGGAACCAATAGAAGAAAAGGCTTCTGCGGGAAAGGTAGCCGACGATATTCTTAAAGAGGCCGCGTCCGGCGATAATAGAATTGTAGAAATTATTAAGGCTCGACATTTATCCACCCCCGAAACCTTCGATTCATTGGGGAAACGACTTGGCATGACGGGCGGAAACGTCCACCACTTATATAAAAAGGGCATGGCTAATCTTACAGACCCAGATAAGATGGCAGAGCGGGTTGCCCGACTAAAAGGAAACGAGGGTGAGAAAAAGGCAGAGGAACTGGCAAAGAAGATGGAGGCCGATCTTGGCCCGACAAAAGTAAAGGCTGGACTTTCCGTTCAAATGACTCATCCTCCAGCCCCACCCACCGGGGGTAAACCCAAGTTTGCCTTCCCAGAAAAGATAGAGGAGCGTTATCAGAAAGCCAAAAAGGTTCCAAAACCTACGGTTGGCGAGAAGGCGGGAGGGTTTCTTACGGGGGTTAGACATGGCATAACAAGAACATATCCCAACCTTCCGAATACCGGAGAAAATGTCGAATTTAAACAGGCATTAAAAAGGCTTGAAAAAGCACCAAGTATCATAGCAGACAAACTCGTCAGAACAAATAGGAGCATGACCTATAAACTTAATGCGGATCAGTATGATTTGGCTAATCGCAAAATCATTGTTAATGACCTGCTTAAAGAGGCGTCCATCGGGCATGAACTTCCCTTCGGGTTTGATGAGGCCACGCTCAAAGATGTTGCCCCCAAGTTGAATGATGCCATTGGAGATAATCCTGTCATTCTTGATGTAATAAAGGACAGGAAGGAACTATGGGATGCCACCAGAAATGATTATATATATTGGCGAGACAAGGTTGGACATGACGTTACTGCGGTATTAAACAATAGTGATTATTTTAGACATTCCATCCTTGAATTGATGAACAAAAAAAGACTTGTATCTGGAATGGGGAAAAAACTACGAACCCATACCGGTCAATCCTTCCTCAAGAAACGTGCCGGAAGCGAGATGGATATTCTTGCCGACTTCCTACAGGCAGACCACGAGGTTTTGAGCCAGATGCTTTATGATATTGAAGAAGCTAAAACCATTGATTTTTTTAGAAAAAAGGGGGACGTCTCGAAGAAGCTAAGAAAAGAAGCCAAGGAAAAGGGCGTTCCCATTGAAGACGTTATCCCCGAAGGCTATACGAAGTGGCAACCAAAAGAGGGGCATACGTTTTATGTTGCTGACACACTTCCGGCCAAGGTTGCAGAACAGATATTGAGTGGAGAGATAGAAGACCTGGGCGTTGTGGCAGAGAGTCTCCGCAAGGGTCTTGCCATGGGAAGGGAACGAGAAACTTGGATTATACGCATAGAGGTTGCCGATACCCTAGATGAACTCAAGGGGCCACAAAAGCTAACCCTTGCCGGTGAGGTTTTTAAGGACATCAACCTGGCGTGGAAATGGTCAGCCCTTTCACTTCCTAGGAGAACCATAAAATATAATATTAGAAACCTGAGTGGTGATGCCGAACACATAGCCGTTGGTAATCCAAAAACATTCCTTCGTTTTCCTCGGGCCTTTAGAGAAATGTTTGAGGTTTATTTTGGAGACCGTCCATTGACGGGAGATGCTCTAATATTTGCCGACAGGGGAGGGCTTCAGACTACGCTTCAGGTTCAGGAAATAACCGACATACCCAAACTCCCCATGTTCAAAAACCTATATAAGGCAAGCAAGCTAGATGATATTAATATATTCAAAAAGTATTGGAGGGCAGTAAATAAGGTTTCAAACTTTAGAGAAAGCGTTGGGCGTTATGCGGCCTTCCTTGAATATAAAAGGCAGATGCAGAAAAATCCAAATGGTATGCCGGATAATTATGGAGCCTCGATTCCAGAAGAGATTCAGGGATTGGCTGACATAGACGACCGGGCCTTTCGCCTATCAAACGAATTGCTTGGGGGCTATGACGAGGTTTCGGCAACTGGACAAGTTCTTCGTCGGGGCATATATCCTTTCTGGTCATGGCCAGAAATTAATACCAAGTTCTATTTCCGCATAATGAAAAATGCCGTCTATAACGACGACGTTTCCCTGAAGATGGGCAAGAAGATGTTAAAGGGAACGGTGGCCGGGGCAAAGGTTGGCATCGGAACCACCCTAAAGATCGGTAGGTTTGCAATACGGGCAATGGGACTTTCGATTCTGTTGGCGGCATACAATAACATATTCTTTCCAGACGAAGAAAAAGAACTGCCCGAAAATGTCCGCTATCGGGCGCACATAAACTTTGGACATGACAAAGATGGAAAGCCGGTCTATTTTTCTAGGCTCGGAGCATTGTCAGACTTCCTGCAATGGTTCGGAATGGATGCCCCCCAAGCCCACGTTGCCGATTTCCTGAATGGAAGAAAGACCATTAAAGAGATTGCTATTGATATGGCAAAGGCCCCCATCAATGTTCTTGTTTCTGGCATCTCGCCATTCCTAAAGGCTCCATTTGAATTGGTGACTAGGCAATCGCTTTTCCCCGATGTCTTTAAGCCATCTAAAATCCGTGATCGCGGACTTTATTTATCCCGGCAGATTGGATTAGAGGATGAGTTTAGAACAATCATGGGGAAACCGGGTAAGCCCTATGTGTCAACCCTTGACCAGCTTGCCCTATATAAATCTGACCCACTTGAGACAGCCTATTATGAGATACGAGACATTAAGTCTGACTGGCTAAAAAAAGAAGGAAAAGAGTCCATCAGCTTTTATCTAAACCCCTCATCCGAAGCCCTGTATAACATGAAGTTGGCCCTAAGATATAACGAGCATAAGTTAGTCAATAAATATGCAGAACAATATGCTCAGATAGTTATCCTTCGGCATAAGGGTGAATCGGAAAACGCCATCAGGAAATATATCAAAGATGGAATCACTCAATCACTTGAAAACCTACACCCCCTTTCTGGGTTAAAAACATCTGAACGGAAACCGTTTCTCCTCTCTTTACGACCAGAGGAAAGGGATGTTCTAGCGAAGGCATTAAGATTCTATAATGAAATCTTGTTAGGAAATAACGACATGGGAAAGAACGATTAATGTCAAAGAAGTACGCATCGAATACCCTGGATAACGAATCAACCGACAAGTTATTCTGTACAGTTGCCAAGAGATGGAAGCTGAAACGCCTATTGCTGAAAGCCGTAGCCATCTGCGAATCTAGCCTAGATGAACACGCATACCGCGCCGAACCCGGATTCTTTAGGCGGTATCTAGCAGACAAGCCCGAATGGAATACGCAAGACCCGGCCATTGTCTCGGCATCGCACGGACTCTTTCAGTTGATGTGGCCCGTGGCGTGGGCATTGGGGTTCAGGGGGACGCAGGACGACCTATGGAACCCAGTAATTAATGCGGGGTTAGCGGGAAAACTTCTCCGCAAACTACTAGACGAGGTTATAGCAGACAAGGTATGCGACAGGTTCTTCTGGTTATCGCCGATATCGGTCTGCCTGAGCAGATATAATGGCGGGAATCGGGGAAATCCCGACGATAAGGGAGTTCTTAGGAACCAGAAGTATGTCAATCGGGTCATGTCTGAATGGGAAAAGCTAAGGGTCAAAGAGGAAGAGTGCGTTAATGGCGAATAGGTTTGGCAGTCAACTGGGTAGCACTAGGTTTCTTTATATTCAGGAGGGGCTTGCCATTGGTGTCATGGGGGCAGTCGCCAAGACTATCTTCCCGACATTCCCAGTCCTAGAGCTTTACGGTTTTGTGGCCCCACTAATAGCGATAGCCTTTGGTCTTAAAACATGGGGAAATGGCAAGGAAACCATTGAAAAAGAACCCACGTCGGACGACATCCCCATCAGATAATTAAACGCCATGGATATATAGGATAGGATGATTAAGTTAATCCTCAAGTCTTTCTCTAGGAGAAACAAATGTCAAGAGTTCATGGTTACTCGCACGGGTTTGAATGGACGGGGGATGCCGAGAAAAGCCTAATCAGCATCCTGTCCACGGGTTGCTCGACCTACCAGGCATCTAAAAAGATGTCGGAACAGTATGGGAAAAAGATTACCTATGCCTCTGTCCATAGTTACATGAGCCAGCACGGGATTAGGGTTTCCGCAACCCCTCTTGCCGAGAACTACGACATCCCCGTTTTCAATGGCGACTTGAAGTTGCCTATGGACGACTATCTTCTGTGTGCAGACTACCATAGCCCTTATTTTTCTGTCCTCTGGCACAATCGGAGCCTTGCCATCGCCGAACGGTTCGGCATCAAGAAGCTCGTCGTCATCGGAGACCTCGTGGACTTCGGCTTCGCATCGTTCTTTTACGCAGACCACAAGCCGGGTATAGCCGATGAGTCCGACGAAAACAAGCGGCTCATCCAGTCCATGCTGGCCCAGTTCGAGGAGATTGTCGTCGTCAAGGGGAACCACGAGGACAGGCTTGGGCGGAATACTAACGGCATCATTCAGGCTCGGTATCTCTTTGAGCTTTGGAGTGGCCCGGAGTATGGCAAGCGGTTCAGGTATAGCCTATACGACAAGCTCACCATCGGCGGTGAATGGCTATGCGTCCATCCAAAAAGTTACTCACAAAAGGCCGGGATAGCATCGCGCCAGCTAGCCTCAATCCACCTCAAGAATATTATCAATACACATGGACACCACGTGGGGTGGAACTACGATCCGAGTGGGAAGTTCCTGGCCGTTGATCTTGGCGGGATGTTTGACGTTGACAAGATTGAATATTTGAACATAAAAAGTACAACGCATCCGAGATGGAACTCCGGGTTTGGGATGTTCAGGAATGGATATTTTCACCTGTTTGACGAAAGAACGGATTGGGACTTCTGGTTGAAAGAGGGCACATGAAGATAAGCACAATCATTAAGTATGGCTTAATAGTTGCGGGGGCACTTATTATTGCTATTTTATTCTTGAGGTCATGCTCATTGTATGATGCTAACAGCATATTAAAGGGTCGCTACATTGAACTCCAGCGCATTGCCGACGCCGACCACGCAATACTGACCAAGGAGATTGGTCATCTGACCAATGATATTGCACAACGCGATGTTCAAATATCACGGTTACGGGAGTCCATAACGGTCATTAACACGGCACTTGTCGAAAGCGACAGGGACTTGGCAACCCTTCGCGCTTCGTGGTCTAACCTGAGTGCCGAGTGTGTGCAAAAACTGCAAGAACTGGATTCCGCGTGGATAGAGAAGGAATTACTCTACAA
>Ga0315273_10004026_pt1 | contig 17859 bp, 18 predicted proteins | sample YL17G02_0_MG_FD_205753 | JGI IMG/M metagenome (GOLD analysis project Ga0315273, IMG submission 205753) | Sediment microbial communities from Yellowstone Lake, YNP, Wyoming, USA - YL17G02_0 | ecosystem: Environmental > Aquatic > Freshwater > Lake > Sediment | place: USA: Wyoming | collected...
CCCGTAACTACGCCGCCCAGAAACGCGAGTGCCTGCTGCGAGTCCTGACACATGACCTGATGATCCTTAAACGTGCCGCCTAAGGTTTTCAACGGAGCATTAGGGACTCTTAAACGAGCGCCCGCGGAATGCGGGCAGGTCCATGCGCCAAGACCCATCCAATCAAGAACCGCTGCCGGCCGACCAGACTGTGGGAGGGGACGACGGTCTGGAAGTCGTCGAGACTCCCCTGGAGACCGAGGGCGACGGGCTGGAGCGCCTGCGGATCGACGTCCGCCGGGCCTTGCCGGGCCGGCGGCTTGACAAGTACCTCGCCGGCCGCCTGGGAAAATTCATCTCGCGCACGGCGCTTCAGCATTACATCCGCGAGGGCAACGTCACGGTCAACGGCCGGACCGTCAAGCCCAGCTACGTCATCCGCACCGCCGACAGCATCGACATGATGCTTCCGCCCGCCCGGCCCAAGGAAATCCCCCCCGAACCGATCCCCCTGGACATCGTCTACGAGGACGGCGACATCCTGGCGGTCAACAAACAGGCCGGACTCATCATCCACCCCGCCCGGGGCAATTGGACCGGCACGCTGGTCAACGCCTTGGCGCATTACTTCCGGGCCAATTGGCGGGACATCGCCGAGTTGCCGACTTTCGGGGAGGTCTTCCGGCCGGGCATTGTCCACCGGCTGGACCGCGACACCACGGGCATCCTGCTGGTGGCCAAGACGGACCTGGCGCTGTGGCGGCTGGGGCGGCAGTTCGAGCTGCGGAAGATTCACAAGACCTACACGGCCATCGTGCACGGGCTGGTGCGGCTGGATGAAGATGTCATCGACGAACCGATCGGCAAGCACCCGAAGATCCGCGAGAAGTACGCCGTCCACCGCCAGACGGGGCGGCCCTATGGTGTTACCTCCAAGGAGGCCGTCACTCGGTACAAGGTGCTGGAAAGAATCCCGCGCGTGGGGCCTACCGCCGCGGCGTTCAGCCTGGTGGAGCTTTACCCCCAGACCGGCAGGACTCACCAGCTCCGCGTGCACATGAGCTACATCGGCCATCCCATCGTCGGCGACCGCATGTACGGCGGCGGGCCGATCTACCGCAGCCAACTGGCGGGCCGGTCCGACGTGGCCGAAGGCCCCCTCATCACCCGCCAGGCCCTGCACGCGCACACCATCGAGTTCCGCCATCCCCGCGGCGGCGAACCCATGAAGCTCCAGGCCCCCTGGCCGGAAGACTTCGCCTCCACGCTGGAAGAGTTGCGGAAGCTTTCCGGGGCGTTATAATGCACCACGTTGTTCAGCGGGCGATTAGCTCAGTTGGCTAGAGCGTGCGGATCACACCCGCAAGGTCACAGGTTCGACCCCTGTATCGCCCAGTCTTCATTGGCCGCAGTGTGGCGGAAGAAGACTGCCCCGGCGCAGCCCGGCGGGGCGAAGATGGGCGGTTTGCCGTCCTGCCGACGCGGCGAGCTACGCCCTGGCAGGCCCCTCGATGAACGACGAGTTCCCTTTGCCTACAACCATCGGCCGGCCCTACGCGATGCAGCATCGTCCCTTTTGGGGGCACTGAACGGTCATGTTGGCCATAATCCCCGAAGCCCTGTATGGCGGCCTGTTGTCTCACAGTCCCTGGCTGTTGTGGGCCTGGGCGGTGGGGGCCTTGGCGGTCTTGGGCGCGGCGGCGGATCGAGCGGTTTGGGCGGCGGTGCGGTTGGCGGCGGAGTTGGGCATGTCCCGGATCGTCATCGGGGCGACGATCGTGTCGCTGGGAACCACCGCGCCGGAGGTTTCCGTGTCGGTGGTGGCGGCGATTCGCGGGCAGGGGGGCCTGGCGCTGGGCAATGCCGTCGGGTCGGTCATCTGCAATACGGCGCTGATCTTCGGCCTCGGCTGCGTTCTGACGCAACTGCCCATCGACCGGGCCGTCCTGCGACGGCAGAGCTTCATGCACCTGGCTGCTGTCGTGTCGTTGATCGGTATTGTCGTGATCTTGGCGGCTGCATCGGGGACGGTGCACGGCCTGGCGATTCCGCGCGGCGTGGGCGTGGCGTTTCTGGGGGCCTTGGCGGCCTATATGTACCTGACCATCCGCTGGGCGCGCGGGGGCCTGGAGGCTCTGTTGCCGGCCGATGCACACGAATCGCAAACCTCGCGGCGGGCCAAGACGCACGGAGCCTGGATGAGCTTCATCGTGTTGGCCGTGGGGCTGGCGGCGGTCGTGCTCGCCTCCGACGCGCTGGTCGGGTCGGTGGTCGCGCTGAGTCGGCATTACGGCGTACCGGAAGACGTGCTGGCCGTGACACTGGTGGCATTCGGCACATCGGTGCCGGAGCTGGCGACGGCGATTGTCTCGGTGATTCGCCGCCAGGGGGAACTGATGATCGGAAACATCCTGGGCGCCAACACACTCTGCATTCTCTGGGTGACGGGCGCCTCGGCCGCCGTCGCGCCGGTAGAGGTCCCCGCGAGTTTCTTCTACCTCCACCTGCCATTGATGGGGCTGGTGGCGGGACTGTTCACCGTGTTTGTACTCCGGAGCGGCACGCATTTCCGCCGCCGGCAGGGGGCGGGGCTGCTGGCGATCTACGCCGCTTACATCGCCGCCCTGGCCGTCTACACGCTCAAGGCCCAATAGCGATCGTCCCTCAGATTGCGTTGCCCGCAGGCGCCTTGCATTGACCGGACGGGGCGGATAGGTTTCATGGCCGCGGGGCGAGCCGGCGCGCGGAGCGGTTTCGCCGTAACCGATGTGGCTGGATCGCAACTTGCCCTCCGCATGGGCGAAAGGGCCGACATGAACGCCAAGACGCCGGCAGCGGACGAAGAAGGCGGCGCGGTCCAGGGGATCTTCCATCTGACCCGGACAGATTGGCAGATCATGGCCGGGGTGTTCCTGTTGGCGCTGGCCGTGCGGGGGACATATCTGTGGCAAAGCTCCGCCAATCCCACGTTCCGTACCCCTGTGGTCGACGCCGAGACGTATCACACGATGGCCTGCACGCTGCTGAAGCGGATGACAGGGGATACGTCCTTTGCTGTTCAGCGCGGCGGCGACCCGACCCACTCGGGCTTCTTCTGGCAGCCGTTTTTCTATCCGTTCTTCCTCTCGGTGATTTATCTCTTTGCCGGCCCGTCGATCCTGACAGCCAAGATCGTCCAGATCCTCATCGGCGCCGTCACCTGTTCGCTGACGTATCTGCTGGGCCGGACGGTCTTCTCGCGCGCCGTCGGCGTCATTGCTGCCATCCTGGTGGCCTTCTACGGCCCGCTGATCTTCCTGGAAGCCGAACTGCTGGGGGAGGGGCTGGCGGCGTTCTGGTCGCTGGTGCTGATCCTGCTGTTTCTCAAGGGGCGCGACGGGCGCGGCTACTGGATCTACCTGGCCATTGGGCTGTGCGGGGCGATGGCCGTCATTACGCGCCCGACTTTTCTGGCGTTTTTCCTGGGCGCCTGCGCATGGTTGGCCGTGGTGCTCTATCGCCAGATGGGTTGGCGGCGGTTTCTGGCCCCCGCCCGCAACTGCCTAGCCGGGTTCCTGCTCGTTTCGCTGCCGCTGGCCTTTCTCAACCACAGCAGGACCGGCAACTTCGCCATCATGCCTTCATCGGGCGGGATCAACTTCTACATCGGGAATAACCCCGACGTCTGCAAGACGCTGACCATCCGCCCGGGCTGGGCCTGGGAGAGGCTTACCACCTGGCCGGAGCGGGAGGGCGTCCGTGGCGAGGCGGCGCAACAGGCCTTCTACTACAAGAAGGTCTGGGAATACGCTTCCAGCCAGCCGCTGTCCTTCCTGGGGGGGATGGGCATGAAAGCGATGCGGTTCCTCTGCACACGGGAAATCCCGCGCAACGTGGACGTCTACATGTTCGGCCGATGGTCGTCGCTGCTGAAGGCCCTGGTGTGGAAGGTGGGGCCTTTTGGGTTTCCCTTCGGCGTACTGCTGCCGCTGGCGGTGGCGGGGGTGATTGGCTGTTGGCGACGGATTCCCTGGGCGTTGGGCCTGTTCATCACCCTCTACCCGCTTGGTATCATCCTGGTGTTCGTCACCGGGCGCTACCGGGTTCCAACGATTCCCGCTTTGACGGTTGTTGCCGCGGCGGGGCTGGTGAACCTCCTTCAGCTTATCGCCCGCCGCAGGTGGACCACGCCGGCCGTGGTGGCGGTCTGCATGGTTGCCGCCTTGGCGGCCGGTACGCTGGGCGGGCCTTTCTGCGAGGAGCAGGTCAACTACGAGGCGGAGCTGAACTTCGACCTGGGGATCATCCAGTATAACCTCAAGCCGCCGCAGTTCGACAAGGCGGCTGACTATCTCAGCAAGTCCCTGGAACTCAAGAGCGACTACGCGGACGCCTACAGCGAGCTGGGGAATGTCCGTGCCCTGCAAGGCGACTTGGCCGAGGCGTCTCGCTGCTACTCCCAGGCGGTGGAGCTGGACCCCACCCACGCCAAGGCGATGCACAACGCCGGCCTGATGGCCTACAAGACGGGCTACGTGAACGAGGCGATGGAGCTTTTCCGGAAGGCCTTGGCCATTGATCCCTCGATTGCCAAAACGCATTACTACCTGGGGCTGGCGCTGGCCCGGAGCGGGGATTTCCGCTCGGCCGTCGAGGAGTTGGAGAGGGCACTGACACTTCCTGTTCCGCTGGCCGACCGTACGCAGGTGCTCCAGGCGTACGAATCACTGGGGGAGGCAATGCTCCGGGTGGGCAGGTCCGCCGAGGCGGTCAAGTACTACCGTAAGGCGGTGGAGCTGAAAACGGACCACCTGCCTGCCATCGAGGCCCTCACCTGGCTGTTGGCGACGCACCCAGATTCCCATGTCCGCAACGGTCCCCAGGCCGTGGCGCTAGGCCAACGCGCCACCACCATCGCCCCGACCCGCTGGCAGGCGCAAGATGTTCTGGCGGCAGCCTACGCGGAAACCGAAAGGTTCGCCGATGCCGTCAACGCCGCGCGCATGGCCCTGGCGCTGACGGAATCGGCGGGCCAAACCGCCGAGATTGAGCAAGTCCGCGCCAGGCTTCAACTCTATCAATCCAGCCGCCCGTACCGCCAGGGGGCCGAGGAGCTTACCTCCCAGCCGGCCTCTTCCGGCATATCACCGTGAAGTCGTTGGGCAGGTAGTCGTCGTGGATCGTGCCATCGCAAGGGAACCGCTCCAATAGTCTGCGCACCTCGTCGGGGTCATAATAGAAGCAATGGCCGTGACGTTGGGCGGCGCGGCGGTGGAGCAGGTTGAAGGCCACCGTCTCCCGGGCGATCTCCAACAGCCGTTCGAGGGCGACGGCGAGGAACTCCTGGTTGTTGCCCAGGCGCAGGTTGAACGTCCCGGAGCAGAAAACCACCGCGAAACTGCCCGGCTCGAAGGGGTTTTCGGCGAACACGTCGGCGTGGACAAAGCGCACGGCGGGGTGTTTCTGCCGGGCGGCGGCTACCATCTTCTCGATGAGGTCCACGCCCGTATAGTCCACGGGTATGCGCCGCTTCTGGCAGAACGCCCAAAGATCCCCCAGCCCGCACCCGACGTCGAGCAGCGACTTTCCGGCCAGGTCCACGTGGCGAATCAGTGCTTCGAAGCGCGCCTGCTGGCTGGCGGAATCGGCCCAGTCCAGGATCTCGTGGTGTTCCCGGTCCGGCGAGATACGGGGTTCATAGTGGGCGTGGATGGCCTTCTTGCGACTCATCGGGCGGTGTTCGTGGGTTCTTCGTAGATTTCCGCTCGGGCGACCAGATCATCATAAAACGCCTGTCCGCCCAAAGCGATGCTCCAGGGCAGCAGCGCCCCGCGCGAATCCCAGTAGTCGATGTCCCTGGCCTGCCAGTCGCAGGCGATCTGCCGGAATGTCCGATCCAGCAGGTACATCTGGATGGCCTTGATCCGCTTCCACACGTTGCGGATCTCCGGGGACTTCGAGTTTACCTCCGCCAGCCGGCGCCTTTGGCCATCCAACTCGGCGACTTGGCGGACCTCCGAGGGGAAGTTCTCCTCCAACCACCGCTGACGGCCTTGGGCACTGCGTAATGTCTCCAACCGCCCGGCCGAGCGGGCGGCGACGGCTGGGTATTCCTCCGCCAGCCGCCCGGCGGGAATCTCCGCCGCGCCGAAATATCCCCGCAGGTGTTCCGGCAGGAGGATCACGGTATCGATGTCCTGGAGGCGGTCCAGCAGGTGGAACCGTACTCGCACCAGCGGCTTGATCGTCCCCGGCAGCAGGCCCGCCTCCGCGAGCCGCTCCGCCAATCGCAAGGCCGCCGGCATGTAGAGTGAACCGCGATACGGCAGCGCCAGCGAGTCGCCCTGCCGGCCCAGGCGAACCTGGATGGCCAGGAGGATGGCCTTTCCGACCAGGCAGCGCAGCCCCGCTTGGGCCAGTTGGCTCATCGAGACTCGCCCGTCGGCGGCGACGGCGAACTCCCGGTCATCGGCCCGAAGGGATTTTCCCGTAAGGAATATGCCCGTGCGGACTAAGTGGTCCTGGCGCTGGAGGGTTACGAAGAAGGGAAGCTCGCCCTGGGTTGTGTCCAGCGGCCGCAGGGCAGAATCGGTCTCTGACAGCGACTGGTTATACAGCCCCGCCGCTTCCTGATAGCGCAAACAGAAAACTCTCAGCAACTCCGCCCCCGCCGAACCGTCCCGCGGGGCCAGCAGCGAGGAGAGAAAACCGACCTCCACCGTTTTATCGACGTACCGGCGCAGCCAGGAGGCGTAAAGGTCCACCAGCCGCCCTTGCGACAACTCCGCGATGAGTTGCTCGACGTGGCGGCGTTCCTGGGCGAACCATTCCGTAAGCCGGCAGCGCGGTTCCTCCTGGGGAAACGTTGCCAGCATATTCGCGCGGGCCTTGTCCAGAAGCTCCAGCAGGAACGCAGCCGCCTCGGAGACCCTCAAGTCGCCGATGACGCGATGATGCTGCACGTCGCCGACATAGCTGGGGCCGATCAGTTGCCAGTTGTCGCCGCAAGAGAACTCCTCGTAGAGGTCGTCTACCGTTCGCCCAAGCTGGCGGGCCAGAGCGGCGGTCTTGAGTCCCGTAAACTCTTCGAAGTCTCGAATCTCCACGGGTAACCGGCCCAGGAAATCGCTGTAAAACATCGCCGCGCCCCAGTCCGAGCCGCCACTGCGATAGAACCGTTCCCGCGCGAGGCGCAGGGCGGATTGGCCGGGCGGCGATCCGACAGAAGTGAAGGCGACGTCCACATCCTCGATCCAGTGGCGCAGCGACATTCCCCCGCGTGCAAGGGCCTGAAGCTTGGGCACAACGTCCCAGAGACTGTGACAGTTCTGGTCGATGCTGAACATGGCGGGGTCAGTATAACCGCTCGGCCGGGGACACTCGACGGTCTGGGCGCGCCGACGGACTACCTGGCGGGCAGGCGGGCGGAGACGTGCGGTGCCTGCATCGCCCGTTCGGCCAAGTCGCCGTGAATCGTCCCGCGATAAAGGAAGCGAACCGCCGTCTCCAGGCACAGATCGCTGACCGAGCCGCTGGCGTCCATGGTCAGATACACCTTCAGCACGTCGCCGCTGCGAACATGGACCCGCACGGGCTTTCCGCCGGTGGTGTATTCCTTCGGCCAAGCGAAACGTCGCGCGGCCAGGATGGCGGCGCCTGCCGACCCGGTGCCGCAGGCCAGCGTCTCGCCCTCCACGCCGTACTCAAAAGTCCGCAAGGCCAGTTCGCCGGTGGAGAGGACCTGCACAAAGTTCGCGTTGGCGCCCCGGGGACCGAACATCTCGCTGCGGCGCAGGACCGCGCCGACGCCGGCGACGTCCACCGCCTCTACGTCCTGGACGTAGGTAACCAGGTGTGGCACGCCGGTGACAATGTAGTCGCACTTCCAGGTCGTCCCGCCAGCCTGGACGTCCAGGTTGGTCCGCAGGTCCTCCGGCAAGGGGATGCAGACCCGCACGTACCCGTTGTCGCTGGGCCTTCCGATCACCACGCCGGCGGAGGTCAGGACCTTGATCTCCGGTCCCGGGACCCAACGATTGCCCAATACCCAGCGCACGAAGCAGGCCGTGCCGTTACCGCACAGTGCCGCCTCCGAACCGTCAGGCTCGAAGAACCTTGCCCCCAGGTGTGCGATGCCCTGAATCTCGCTGGCGACGGCGAAGATCACGCCGTCGGCGCCGATGCCCATTCCGCGGCAGCAAAGCACGCTGGCAAAGGCTCCGGCGCGATGGGGGGAAGCCAGCAGGTCGTCGAATCGTCCGTCCTGGCCGTCTATACAGATGAAATCGTTACCGCTTCCGGACAGCTTGGCGAACTCAATGGTCTCGGTCATATACGACACCTGCCCAAGGCCCCCGCCCGGCTGTGGGCAACCTTATGATGCGGCGAATTCCGCCGCAAGGGCGCCTGGAAAAAGTATAGCGGACCGACGGGTGGGATTCAAAGCCGCCCCGGCGGACGGCAAGACGCGCTAGCATGACTTCTTCGGTTCGTCTTCCGCCGGTTTGGCGGGCGTTTGTTCATCTCTACCGCCGACCTGGGCTATCGCGCAGAGCTTCAACGCCTGTTCGACGGGCATGTCCACGGTCCGAACGTGCCCGGGGTCCACGTACACGGTCATGCCCCCGAACATGTAACTATAGGGCAGGTACACGGCCACTTTGGGATGTCGGGGGTCCTGAACAACTCCCGGCGGACGCTCGTTGGTCAGGATGCCCAGGAGCGTCATCTGGGTTCCCGGGGGGGAGTATTCGACCACCCTGCCCATCCGTTTGGAGTCTCCGCCGAACAACCCCATCAGGTCGCGCACGGACTCATAGACAGTCTTGACGCCCGGCACGCGGGCGATCAACCGCTCTATATGTCCCAGCAGGCTGCGGAACAGCCAGAACCTGGCCAGGAGGCCCGTCAGGTAGATGGCCGCCAGAACGACGACGGCACCCACCCCCGGCCAGATGTGGACCTTGAAACTGCCGAACATCGCCGCGCCGAGGCTGTCCAGCCAGACGCTGATCCAACGGATCACGTAGATCGTGACGGCCAGGGGAATGATCACCACCAGGCCGGTGAGGAAAATGCTGATATGCTTTTTCATGGCCTTGCCGCTTTCCGCGAATCCGGCGGCGCTCAGCCGCCTCACGCCCGGCCGGAAACGCCGAAGGTTTCCAGCGCCGCTTCCTCGTTCTCGGCGAACGACAGCATTTTGTCCAGCCGTGTGATCTTGAAGACTTTGCCCAGCTCCGTCCGAATGCCGCACAGCACCACCTTGCCGTCGATGGCCTGGGACTTCTTGTGCAGGGAAATCAGCACGCCCAGCATCTGGGAGGTCAGGAACCGAACTTCGCTGAAATCCAGCACGAGCTTCCGCCGGGCCTCCTGATCGACCAGTTGATAGAGCTGCTTGGCGATGGTCCCGACGGTGGCGGCGTCGAGGATCGAGGCGGTGCGGAAGGTGACCACGCACACGCCGCGGATTTCTGATATGAGCAGATCACCTGTGGACATCGCTAGGCCCTGCCTTCGCAAAGACCCCATACCAGGGGCGATGTTGCAGCGGTATTGTAAACATCCAGGCCGGTGTTGTGGATGAAAATGTGCGGCGCGCTTCGTATGGCGGGTTGCGCCTTGTCTGGCGCCGACGGCGCGCGGTATGCTTGCCGCACGGTTCCCGCTCTTGCGATGCCAGGAGGCGCCATGATTACCATCAGCGCGTTTGCCGATGAGATCGGCCCGGATTTGAAGCTCCAGATGGACGTGTGCCAATCGCTGGGCATCCGGTGTATTGATGTCCGCGCAATCGACGGGGTCAACGTCTCCAGGATGAAGGTCTCCCATGTCCGGGACTACAGTAAGCAGATGCAGGACCGCGGTTTTTCAGTTCCCTGCATCGGTTCGCCGCTGGGCAAGATCCGGCTGGATGAGGACTTCGACGCCCATCTGGACATGTTGAAGCACACCTGCGACGTGGCGGCGGCCTTTGGGACCGCCAATATACGCATGTTCAGTTTCTATGCCCCGCGTGGCGGGAAAATCGCCGAGCATCGCGGGGAGGTCATGGACCGGCTGGCCGCCATGGTCCGCCAGGCCGAGGCCGCAGGGATGGTCCTGTATCACGAGAACGAACGGGACATCTATGGAGACACTCCCGAGCGGGTGAAGGACATCTTCGCGACGATACGGTCGCCGCATCTGAAATTCCTCTACGACCCCGGTAACCTGACTGTGGAGGGGCTGGCGCCTTACGACGATGGCTGGAAGAAGGGCCTGGACCAGATCACGGAGTATCTCCACATCAAGGACAAGCTGCCTGGGGAGGCGGTCTTTGTCCCGGCCGGGGAGGGAGTGGCCCAGTTTGCGGAGATCTTCCAGGACCTCAAGGAGCGTAACTGGAGCGGCTATGCGACCTTAGAGCCGCATATGAAGGCGGCGGGGCGGTATTCCGGGTTTAGCGGCCCGGAGATGTTTGTCAAGGCTGCCGAGGGATTCAAACGGATTTGTGACCGCGCGGGCGTACAATACCAATAATAATGGATGACCCCCAACGGCGTTGGTGGCCGGGCACTGTGTCGGCTGGCTTGGTCGGAAGGGACTCCGGCGGGACCGTGGGATGTCTCCTGCGTGGTTGGCGCAAGGGGGCGTTTCTTGGCGGATCGGAAACGGCGGGGGAGGAAAGGATGGCACGTGGAAAGCCAGGAACGTCGTCGGCACCGGCGACTGAGGCTCAAGTTCCCGGTGGTGTTGGCGGGCGGTGGAGATGTAAGCGGGGCAGCTCAACAATGGGTGACGTCCAACGTATCCGCCGGGGGCATGTTCATTCAGGTGCCGCGCGAGTGTGCCTCGCCCTGCGGGGAGGAGGTGGCCTTTGAGATGGAAGTTCCCCCGGGAGCGGGCTATTCCGCCCAGGCTGGGAAGATCAAAGGCGCCGGGCGGGTCGTACGCGCCGAACCGCTGGGGGAGGGTGCCATCGGCATGGCGGTTCAGTTCACGGATCCCTTGGCGCTGGAGTTCTGAACCTCCCGTTTGGGCGGAAGGCCCAACCAAAGGGAGCCTGGGGCAAAAATCCGGGAAATTTTTCTTTGACAGGCACTCGGGCGGGGATATATTCGATGGACTATTGTCAGGCCTCGGTGGCGGCGCACCCAAGCAAGCAAGCAAGCAACGGCCAGGGCGTCGGCTCGGCCGCTCGGGTTTCAGTATGCTGCTGTAGCTCAGCTGGTAGAGCGCGTCCTTGGTAAGGACGAGGTCATGGGTCCGATTCCCATCAGCAGCTTGCCGTCGCATCGGGCCGCTACGGGAGAGGCGGTTGAAACGAAGGGCGCCGCGGCAGGCGCCTGGCGACAATTGGAATCGCGCCTCCGGCCCCCATGAGGGGCGCCGGCGGGGCGAGTGACAATAAGACGCATTCCGGTATACCGAACCAGGAAACAAAAAAACCGCTGTCCTACAGGAGCGTGACTCATGGCAAAAGAAGTCTTCTCTCGGACCAAGCCCCACGTGAACGTGGGCACGATCGGGCACGTTGACCACGGCAAGACGACGCTGACGTCCGCCATTACCATGGTGCTGGAGAAGCAGGGCCTGGCGAAATACAAGAGCTACGACGAAATCGCCAAGGCCTCCGAATCCCAGGGCCGCCGCGACGCGACCAAGATTCTGACCATCGCCACCGCCCACGTGGAGTATCAGTCGGCCAAGCGCCACTACGCCCACGTGGATTGCCCCGGACACGCCGACTACGTCAAGAACATGATCACCGGCGCCGCCCAGATGGACGGCGCTATCCTGGTGGTCTCCGCCGCCGACGGTCCGATGCCCCAGACCAAGGAACACGTGCTGCTGGCCAGGCAGGTCAACGTCCCGCAGTTGGTGGTCTTCCTGAACAAGGTGGACCTGGTGGACGACCCGGAACTGCTGGAACTGGTGGAGTTGGAAGTCCGCGACCTGCTGAACAAGTACGAGTTCGACGGCGACCACGTGCCGGTCATCAAAGGCTCGGCCACCAAGGCGCTCCAGGATCCCGGCAATTCCGAAATCACCAAGCCGATCATGGAACTGATCGACGCACTGGACAACTACATCCCCGAACCGGTCCGCCAGATCGACAAGCCCTTCCTGATGCCCGTCGAGGACGTCTTCTCCATCAAGGGCCGGGGCACGGTGGGAACCGGCAGGATCGAGCGAGGCATGGTCAAGGTCGGTGACCAGGTCGAGATCGTGGGCCTTGGCGACACCCGCACGACCACGGTGACGGGCGTGGAGATGTTCAACAAGACCCTCGACCAGGGCCAGGCCGGCGACAACGTCGGCTGCCTGCTGCGGGGTATCGAGAAAGAGGAACTGGAGCGCGGGCAGGTGCTGGCCAAGCCCGGCAGCATCACCCCACACCACAAGTTCGAGGGCGAGGTGTACGTGCTGACGGCGGAGGAAGGCGGGCGGCACAGCCCGTTTTTCACCGGGTATCGCCCGCAGTTCTACTTCCGCACCACCGACGTGACGGGCACGATCAAGTTGCTGGGTGGGGCGGAGATGTGCATGCCCGGCGACAACGTGACGATGGAGGTGGAACTGCTGAACACCAAAATCGCCATGGAGGAAGGCCTGCGGTTCGCCATCCGCGAGGGCGGCAGGACCGTCGGGGCCGGCGTGGTGACCAAGGTTCTGGAGTAAGTCTGGCATGGCCAAGTCGAAGGCCCGCGAATACGTCTGGCTTCAGTGCTCCGAATGCGGCAAGTTGAACTACCGTACGCAGGTCCGCGTTGCCGGCGGGGCGCCGAAGCTCCAGTTGAAAAGATATTGCCCGGAGTCGAGGACACACACCGAGCACAAGATGAAGCGCAAGTAGCCCCTGGCAGCGCCGGCGGGCGGGCGGAGGGTTTCCGCTGCGTCCCGCCGGAGGGAAAGCCACCAGGCGGGCCAGGAAGCGGCAGGACCCGCGACATACGGCAGTAGCTCAACTGGCAGAGCAGCGGTCTCCAAAACCGCAGGTTGGGGGTTCAAGTCCTCCCTGCCGTGGTGGTTGAAGAGACCGGCAGCCGACCGACGGACCAGTCGGCCTGCCACAATGGACGAGGATATAGGAACCGTGGCGTTCTTTGAGATCTACAAGCGAGGCCAGGGCAAGCACACTCGCATCATCACGTTTGTCAGCGCGATGGCCATCGGTGTTATCGGGGCGGCGGTGCTGAGTAAGCGGCTCGCCGTTTACGGCGGTCCGGTGCTGCGTTTTGGGCTGCCCACGGCGATGGTGGTGGCGCTGGCGGTGGTGATGTTCTGGATTGTCAACCGGCCCAGGTCGGCGGACTTCATGATCGCCACCGAAGGGGAGATGAAGAAGGTGTCCTGGTCCAGCCGCCGGGAGATCGTCGGGTCCACCAAGGTCGTGATCATCACGACCCTGATTATGGCCGGGACCTTGTTCGGCGTGGACCTGCTGTTCACGGTGGTGTTCCGTTGGCTGGGGGTGTTGGGCTGACGTTGTCCCACAAGGCGCTGATAGCGGAAACAATCGGAAAGAGCCTCCATGGCTAAGCAATGGTACGTGTTGCGAGTGGCCTCCAACAAGGAGGACCAGGTCCGCGAGGCCCTGGACCGCAAGGTCAAGATCGAGGGCCTGACGGACAAGATCGGGCGCATTCTCGTTCCGACGGAGCGGCGCCCTTCCCCGCGCGCCAGGACGGGCGGCAAGAAGTACGTCGAGCGCAAGATGTATCCCGGCTACCTGTTCATCGAGATGGAGTTGGGCGAGGACGGCCGGATCGGCGAGGAGGCCTGGTTCCTGATCCGTGAGACCACCGGTGTGGGCGACTTTATCGGCGCCGCGGGCAAACCGACGCCCATGCGGAACTCCGACGTGGAGAAGATGCTGCTCCAGGTGGAAAAGGCGCAGGATGGCGCGCCCCTTTCGGTGGAGTTCAAGAAGGGCGATGCCGCCAAGATCAGGGAAGGGGCCTTCGAGAACTTCGAGGGCCAGGTCGACGAGGTTCTTCCCGACAAGGGCCTGGTCCGTGTGATCGTGACCATTTTCGGGCGGGCGACGCCCGTGGAACTGGAATACTGGCAGATCGAGAAAACCTGAGGCGCCGACCGCCCGCGCGGGTGGTCGCAGTGTGAGAATCCGACATGGCCAAGGTAATCGTTGCGAAGATCAAGTTTCAGGCTCCCGGCGGGCAAGCCACCCCCGCGCCCCCGGTAGGACCGGCGCTGGGGCAGCGCAACGTCCCTCCGGGTCAGTTCGTCTCGCAGTTCAACGAGCGGACCAAGGAATACAACGGGATTCCCATCCCGGTGGTCGTCACCGTCTACGCTGACCGGACGTTCAGCTTCATCACCAAAAGCCCGCCGGCAGCGGCGCTGCTGAAGGAAGCAGCGCAGATCGCCAAAGGCTCCGGCGTGCCCAACAAGGAGAAGGTCGGCACGGTGACGGCCGAGCAGGTTCGCCAGATCGCCCAGAAGAAGCTGGCCGACCTCAACGCCCACGACCTGGACCACGCCTGCCGGATCATCGAGGGCACGGCCAGGAGCATGGGCATCACAGTGGTCAAGAAGTGACCCGGAGGAACCGGGAGGCTCTAACGCAGCCCCCCGGCGACATGGGCCCGACAGGCCCAGGCTCGACCGCGGGCCTGATACGCGGCAGTTTCGACGCAGAGAGTCGGGACGCCAGGAGAAATCAATGGCCAAAGTTCGAGGCAAACGCTATCGCGAATCGTTGAAAAACGTCCCCCGGGAAAAGTTGTCCCTGGCCGAGGCCGTCCAGGCGGTTAAGGGCTTCAAGCCTACCAAATTCGACGCCACCGTTGATCTGGTGTTGCACTTGGGAATCGACCCCAAACAGGCCGAGCAGGCCCTCCGCGGCAGCATCTCGCTGCCCAACGGTATCGGCGTATCCAAGAAGGTCGTGGCCTTCTGCGACGGCGAGGACGTCAACCGTGCCAAGGCCGCCGGTGCGACCGAGGCGGGGGGCGAGGATCTGGTCAAAAAGATCATGGATGGCTGGACTGATTTCGACGTGGCTGTGGCCACCCCGGCCATGATGCGGACCGTCTCCAAATTGGGGCGTATCCTGGGTCCGCAGGGCAAGATGCCCTCGCCCAAGGCCGGAACGGTCGTCGCGGACATCGCCACGGCGGTGAAGGAGTACGCCGCCGGAAAGGTGGAGTTCCGCAACGACGACGGCGGAAACATCCACGTGCCGGTGGGAAAGGCCAGCTTCGAGGTCGACAAGTTGGTCCAGAACGTCGAGGCATTCATCGGCCACATCAAGCGCATCAAGCCGCCCACCTCCAAGGGAACCTACATCCGGCGGGCCTGCCTGTCGGCGACGATGTCCCCCTCGGTTCAACTGGAAGTGGAATAAAGGCAGGGAAAGAGCATGAGCAAACCGGTTAAAGAGCTTTTGCGGAAAGAACTAGCTAAGCGGCTGGAGGGCGTGACGTCGATGGCGATGGTGGGCTTTTCCGGCGTGGACGCCGTGACCACCAACGCCCTGCGCGGCCGCCTGATGAAGAAGAACATCCACATGGCGGTGGTTAAGAACTCCGTGGCTCGCTCGGTGTTCAAGTCTGTGGGCATGGAAAAGGCCGCCGAACTGCTGGAAGGCCCCTGCGCCATAGCCTACGGCGCCGACAGCGTCGTGACGGTCGTGCGGGAACTTCTGGAGGCACGCAAGGACGCCCCGAACCTTGTGGTCAAGGCGGCGTATATGGAAGGGGTGTCCTTCGGCACCGGGGAGATCGAGGGGCTCAGTAAGTACCCAAATCGGGAGGAGGCTGTTGCGAGGGTGGTTATGGCGGCGCTGTGGCCAGGCAAGAAGCTGGCCGGCTGCCTGATCGCACCGGGCGCCAAGCTGGCGTCGATACTCAAGGCGATCGAGGAAAAGCAAGGCCCCGCCGAAGGGGCCGGCGAGGAAGTGGCCGCGTAGCGAATTCGTGAGACACCAACAGACCGACTGCGGATTGGTCCCGATTCGTCGGGATTAAATGGGCGCCAGCGGGGCGTCCGCCTATCAGGTCGGCGTGGAACGTAGAGGACGGAGTTGTCGAACATGGAACCAGAGACCACCGAAGTGAAGAAGGACTTTCCAGCCGGGATCAAGGAACTCGGAGACAAGATCGTCAAGCTGACGTTGAAGGAGGCCGTCGATCTGGCGGATTACCTCAAACAGGAATACCAAATCGAGCCGGCGGCCGGAGCGACGGTTGTCGCTGCGGCGGCCCCGGCGGCCGCGGCGCCGGTAGAGGAGAAGACCACCTTCGACGTGATCCTCAAAAGCGCCGGGGAGAAGAAGATTCAGGTCATCAAGGCCGTCCGCGCGCTGACCAGCCTGGGGCTGACCGAGGCCAAGGACCTGGTGGAAAGCGCGCCCAAGGCGGTCAAGACCGCTGTTTCCAAGGACGATGCCGAAGACGCTCGCAAGAAACTCGAAGAGGCAGGCGCCACTGTCGAGGTCAAATAGCAATCCGCCGGTTCGCCCGGCGCACACGATTCCCCCGCGTCGCGGGGGGTCGTCTGCTGCGCGGGCGGCTGAAGTAACGAGGGCAATCCGATGGTGCGAATGACCAAGGTTCGGAGTTTCTCGAAGATCGGCGACGGCGCTCCGATTCCCGATCTCATTGAGATTCAGACGGCCAGCTATGCTCGCTTCCTTCAGGCCGACGTGGAACCCCCCAAGCGCAAGAAGGAGGGGCTGGAAGCGCTCCTCCAGGAAGTCTTCCCCATCGTCAGCTACGACGAGCAGACGAAGCTGGAATACCTCTACTACGAACTGGGCGAGCCGCGCTACAACACCCAGGAATGCCGCGATCTGAAGCTGACGTACGGGATGCCCTTCCGCATCCGCTGCCGCCTGAGCCGCACGGACTCCAAGGACGTTGTGGAGGAGAGCATCTACGTCGGTGAGATCCCTATCATGATCGGTGGCGGGGAGTTCGTCGTCAACGGCGCCGAGCGGGTGCTGGTCTCGCAGTTGCACCGCAGCCCCGGCATCGACTTCACCGTGGAGATGCAGGAGTCGGACCGCCCGCTGCACGGGGCCAAGATCATCCCCGAGCGCGGAAGCTGGATCGAACTGGACGTCAACAAGAAGGACTTCCTGTCCATCCGCATCGATCAGTCCGGCAAGATTCCGGCCACCACGTTCCTCCGCGCGATGGACGCCCGCTACGGAACGACGGCGGCCATCATCCGCGAATTCCACGAGACCCGCACCGTTTCGGTCGATCAGCTTCGCCCGCAAATGGTGGCCGTGGAGGCGGTGGTGGACCCCGAAAGCGGAGAGGAGTTGGTCCCGGCCGGTGGACAGATCGGCGAGGCCATGACGAGGATCAACCTCGCTGCGACCGGCAGTTTGGGTACGAAAACTGCAGGTTCCCGGGACCTGCGCGAACTTGCACTTGCCTATGTCGAGAGTCTGTTGGCGTTGGCGAAGGCCAATGCTGCGAAGGGATGGGCAACCAGTGGCAAGAAGGCTGACGATAGCTCAGGCATCTACGTCTTCAGGAACTCGAAGGAGGGAACGAAGCCCGTAGTATACGTAGGCCTTGCTGGCAAGAGTCTGCGTGACCGCCTCAGAGACCACTGGAGCAGCAACGTCGATGGCAGCAACTTCCGCTGGCACATCTGGGAGGAGATCAGACCACCTGCCGACAAGCGTCTCAAGGATGAGGTCAAGGAGGACCATGGGGCTACGAAGGCGATAACCGAGTGGATGATGGATAACCTTGAGTGCACTTGGTGCGCCGCGCCCTTCCCCCCTCCCCCTGGCTCTGGGGAATGGGAGAGGCTGGAGGAAATGCTCTCGAGCCTTGGCCTTGAGGCGAAGAAGCACGAGAAGGGCGTCGTCAAATGCGTGCTTAGCTACTTCGAGGACAGGGTGATGGTTGAGTTCCCTGCGACAAGAGGTGG
>Ga0315273_10004027_pt1 | contig 17858 bp, 17 predicted proteins | sample YL17G02_0_MG_FD_205753 | JGI IMG/M metagenome (GOLD analysis project Ga0315273, IMG submission 205753) | Sediment microbial communities from Yellowstone Lake, YNP, Wyoming, USA - YL17G02_0 | ecosystem: Environmental > Aquatic > Freshwater > Lake > Sediment | place: USA: Wyoming | collected...
TGGGCGATCCACGCGGCGACACCGTCGCGGAACCGGCCGTGCATCGCGCGGTCGGTCTCGTCCCATCCGGCGGCGACGCGCGCCCCTGCCCGGTGGAGCCCGATCGTGCGGGCGAACCGGTCCTCGCCGAGCGTGCGCTCGGCGAACACCTCGCTGAGGCGCCCGGTCGCGGTGCGCAGCAGCAGGTCGAGTTGGAAGAGCCGCTCGCCCGCGGTGACGAACCCCTGCGCGAACCAAAGGTCGTCGAGGGACCCGGCCTCGATGTAGGGAACGCCCCAGGTGTCGCGGCGGACCGAGACCGGAGCGGTGAGCCCGGGGGCGGTCAGCTCGCCGTCCGCCGGGAACAGGGCGGCGGCGGCCAACGCGCGAAGCCCGTCGATGAAATCGCTCACGGCGGGAGGTTACCGGACGCTTCGCGCGGGTCAGGCGTCGACCTGGGTGTTGCCGAGCCAGCTCTCGTACAGACCGGCGTATACGCGGCCCATCGCCACGAGCTCCGCGTGCGTGCCCTGCTCGACCATCTGTCCGGCGTCGAACACGAACACGTGGTCGGCGGCCTCGGCGGTCGAGAGCCGGTGGGCGATCGTCACGGTCGTTCGCCCCGCCGACAGGCGCCGGAGCGCCTCGGTGATCCGTTGCTCGGTCGCGGGGTCCACGGAGCTCGTGGCCTCGTCCAGGATCAGCAGGCCGGGGTCGCCGATCTGCGCCCGAACGAGCGCCACCAGCTGGCGTTCGCCGACGCTCAGCGCCTCTCCGCGTTCGCCGACGAGTGTGTCGAACCCCTCCGGGAGCGCGACCACCCACTCGCCGAGACCCAACTCTTCGAACGCCGTGATCACGTCGCGGTCCGAGGCGCCCTCCCGCCCGTACCGCACGTTCTCGCGCACGGTGGTGGCGAACAGGAAGCCGTCCTGCGGCACCATGCGCACCGACCCGCGCCGCGACGCGGGGGCCAGCTCGCGCAGGTCGGCCCCGCCCACGAGGATCCGGCCGCTCGCCGGATCGGCGAGCCGCGACATCAGCTTCACGAAGGTGGTCTTGCCGCAGCCGGTCTCGCCCACGATCGCGACATGGCCGCCCGCCGCCACCGACAGCGAGATCCCGTGCAGGACCTCCGGTCCCGTGCGGTAGGCGTACCGCACCTCGTCGGCCTCTACGGCCAGTGCCCCTCGCTCCAGGGTGACCCCGGGCGACGGCTCTACGATCTCGACCGGCAGATCGAGGACCGCGAGGATCTTCCGCCAACCCGCGATCGCGTTCTGCGTCTCGGAGTAGACCTCCGGAAGGTCGGTGAACACGTGCAGGAAGACATCGGCCAGGAACAGGAAGGCGGTCACCTTCCCGAAGGTGAGTCCCCACTCGGGGCCGTACGTCGCGCCCAACACGATCACGGTCGAGAGCGCCACCGCGTAGAACACCGATGACAGCGGCCAAAGCGTCGCCGCGCGGAAGTGGGCGAGCACCTCGGCCCGGTACCGCTGGTCGATCGCGTGCTTGACCCGCTCGTCCGTCAGGTCCTGGAGTCCGTACGCGCGCACGACCGCGGCGCCCATCACCGACTCTGAGACCTCCGAGAGCATCTCGCCCACCCGGGTCCGTGCCGCGTTGAACGCGGCCGTGAGCTTCGCCTGCAGGGCGCCGACGACCAGCAGGAGCGGGATCACGAGCAGGGCGACCGCGATGGCCAGCTGCCAGGCGTAGGCGAGCATCAGCGCGAAGGCGCCGATCACCTGGGTGAGCGAGATGATCCACGCGATGCCGCCCCACTCCATGAACTGCTGCAGCGCGTCGACGTCGGCGGTCACGCGCGCAACGAACACCCCGCGCTTCTCGTCGGACTGCTCCGCGATCGAGAGGTCGTGGATGTGCGCGAAGGTCCGCACGCGCAGTTCCATCAGCGCCGCCTCGGCGGCCGTCACGAGACGTCGTCCGGCCTCCCGTGCGGCCGCGAACGCGAGCCCCACCAGCAGGATCGCGGCGAAACAGATCGAGTACACGTACGCGGAGCGGAACCCACCCGTGAACCCGTTGTCGAAGACCTTCTGGATCAGGACCGGCGTCACGAGCGAGGTCACGGTCACGCCGAGCGAGACGATCACGGTGAACCCGAGTCCGCGGCGCAGCTCGGGGCTCTCGCCGACCCCTCGACGAAGCACGGCCCAGGCGCCCTGCAGCTCCTCTGGGACGGGGATCTGATCCTCGTCGCCGGCGCGGGCGACCTCGAGCTCCGTGACGGCGCTCATCGCTCACCCTGTTCGTACGCCTGGATGATCGCCGCGTAGCCGGACATCGAGGCGAGGAGTTCCTCATGGCTCCCAGTGGCCGCGACCCGCCCGTCCTCGAGATAGATGATGCGGTCGGCAAGCCTGATCGTCGACAGGCGGTACGCCACGACGATCAGGGTCGTGTGAAGCTCGCGTCGGAGCGCACCCAGGATGTCGGCCTCGATCGAAGGGTCCACGGCCGAGGTCGCGTCGTCCAGGATCAGGACACGGGGGGCGCGCACGATCGCGCGGGCGAGCGCCACGCGCTGGCGTTCGCCGCCCGAGAGCGTGTGACCGCGCTCGCCCACCACGGTGTCGTACCCGTCGGGCAACGCGCGGATGAACCGGTCGGCCGACGCGATCTTCGCGGCCGCCTCGACCTCCTCCTCGGTGGCGTCGGCGTCGAGCGCGATGTTCTCGCGGACGTTCGTGGAGAACAGGAAGCTCTCTTGGAACACGATCGCGGTCGAGCGTCGCAGCGATGTCGGGTCGGCGTCTCGCAGGTCGATGCCCCCGATCGAGATCGACCCCCCATCGGGGTCGGCCAGCCGCACGAGCAACTGAGACAACGTGCTCTTGCCCACGCCGGTCTGCCCGACGACCGCGACCGACTCCGAGGGCGCGACCTCGAACGTCACCCCGTCGAGGACGGGCTGCTCGTCGTATCGGCGCCGCACGCCGAGGACCTCCACGCCGAGCGGCCCGTCGGGGAGCGCGCTCGGAGCCGCGGGCGGCGTCACCGTCACCTGTTCTTCGAAGACCGTCTGCAGCCGGTCCCAGCCCACCACGGCGCGCGGCAGTTCGGCGAGGATCCATCCGATGAACCGCATCGGCCAGGAGAGCAGGCCGAACAGGGCGACGAACCCGGTGAGCTCGCCGAGCGTGACCGCGCCGCTCGCCACACGCGAGGCCCCCACCGCCAGGAGCAGCGCGGTCGCGAGGGTCGGCAGCGAGTCCAGCGCCGCCTCGAAGGTGGCGCGAACGTACCCTCCCGCCACCCGGTGGTCGCGCAGGGCGGCCGCGCGCTCGCGGAGCCGAGTGGTCTCGGCGGCCTCCCGCCCGAGCGTCTTGACCACCAATGCTCCGTCGATCGACTCGTGCGCGACGGCCGAGACCTCGCCGATCGCCTCCTGGGCGCTCCTGGCAGGCTCCTCCATGCGGCGGGCGAAGCTCCGGTTCATCAGCGCGAGCGTGGGAAACATCACGAGCCCGATCAGGGCCAGCCAGACGTCGGTGCGGAACATCGTGATCAGAGCGAGCACGACGAGCGCGAGGACGCCGATCGCGAACGGCACCGGCCAGAAGACGTCGACGGCGGCCTTCACGTCGGCCTCCATGTGTGCGAGCAGCTCGCCGGTGGGTGTCTCGCGGTGGTACTGCAGCGCGAGGTCGCGGTAGCGGTCCGAGATCTGCGTGCGAAGGGTCGCCATCACGCGTTCACCCGACACGCCGCTGTAGTAGCGGCGGATCATGATGCCGAGCGCCCGCAGGCACCCGAACGTCATCAGCGCGATGACCGCCGTCCAGATCGCCTGACTCGACACGCCGCCCTCGAACGCGGGGCGCAGCACGTCGTCGGTCGCCCGGCCCAGGGCCTGGGTCAGCAGGAGGGACGACACGGCGAACAGCAGGGCGCCGGCCACGGAGACCGCGAACGGCTTCGGGTGCAGCTTGATGTAGGCCCAGACGAGACGCATCCCGCGCGCGAACAGCCCACGTTGGCGTAGCTGCTGATCTTCGATCGCGACGGCCATCGGCTCCCTCTCATCACGGCGCCCACCCCAGCATCGTACGCACGCAGGCCCCGCGTCGTGGGCCGTAGGTTGAGCGCGCCGCACCCCGCTGCGATGATGCGGGCATGACCGACGAACGTCCATGGCATGCGACCTACCCGCCCGAGATCCCCGTCAGCCTCGCGCCGTACCCGCGTGAGTCGGTGTTCGCGTTGCTGCAGAACGCGGCCGCGGGGTTCCCGGACCGGCCCGCGCTCGCCTTCTTCGGGCGGCATCTCAGCTATGGCTGGCTCCTGAAGGAGGTCGAGCGATTCTCGGCCGTGCTGGCCGGCCTGGGCGTACACAAGGGCGATCGGGTCGGTTTGATCCTGCCGAACTGCCCGGAGTACGTGATCGCCTGGTACGCATGCATGAGGATCGGCGCGATCGCGGTGGGCAACAACCCGCTATACACCGAGCGTGAGCTCGAGCACCAGATCAAGGACTCGGGCGCCCGCGTGATAGTGGTGCTCGACCAGGTCTATCTGCGCTTCGGACGTATCCGTGAGGCCGCGGGGGTGCAGGAGGTCATCGCGGTCGGCCTGAACCACTACATGAAGGCGCCCCTCAAGTGGCTCGCACCGATGAAGTTCAAGTCGGACGCGAAGAAGCACGAGACGCCGCTGCCGTTCATCCCGAAAGACCACCGGGTGCGCTGGTGGGGCGACGCGATGAAGGCGACCGGCCCCGTGCCACCGGTCGCGCGCGTCGAGGATCCTGCCTCGGAGTGCGCCGCGCTGATCTACACGGGGGGCACGACCGGCCTCTCGAAGGGCGCGATGCTCTCGCACATGAACCTCGTCGCCAATGCCCGGCAGGCCTCGGCGTGGTTGGCGGTGGTGCGCCAGGGCGAGGACGGGATCCTCGCGGCGTTGCCCTTCTTCCACTCGTTCGGGACGCTCGCGATGAACTTCTCGATGACGAAAGCTGCCAAGCTCGTGCTGATCCCCCGCTTCGAGATCGACATGGTGCTCAAGGCGCTCTCGAAGGAGAAGCCGTCGCTGTTCCCCGGCGTGCCGCGCATGTACATCGCGCTCAACGAGGACCCGCGTACCCCCAAGTACGACCTCGCCACGCTGAAGGCGTGCGTGAGCGGCGCCGCGCCGCTCCCCATGGCGGTGGCCAAGCGCTTCGAGGAGATCACCGGCGGCGCCAAGGTCGTCGAGGGCTACGGCCTGACCGAGTGCTCGCCCGTCACGCATGCGAACCCGCTGGCCGGGGAGCGCCGCGAGGGCTCGATCGGGATGCCGCTCCCCGACACCGACGTGAAGCTGACCGACCTCGACGAGCCCGACCGGGTCGTGCCGCAAGGCGAACGGGGGGAAATGTGCATCCAGGGGCCGCAGGTGATGCTCGGCTACTGGAACCGGCCCGACGAGACCGCGATGGTGATCCGCGACGGCTGGCTGCATACCGGCGACGTGGCCGTGATGTCGCCAGACGGCTACTTCACCATCGTCGACCGCATCAAGGACATGATCATCGTGTCGGGCTTCAACGTGTACCCGACCGAGGTCGAGGACGTGCTCTACCACCACCCCAAGATCTTGAAGTGCGCGGTGGCGGGCGTGCCCGACGAGACCACCGGCGAGCGCGTGAAGGCCTACATCGTGCTGCGCGAGGGTGAGACGGCGACGCCCGCGGAGATCACGGCGTGGTGTCGCGACCCCGAGCAGGGACTCACGGGTTATCGCGTGCCCAAGGACATCGAGTTCCGCGACTCCCTCCCCGAGACCCTGATCGGCAAGGTCCTGCGCCGTGTCCTCCAAGACGAGGAGCGCAAGAAGATCGCCGCGGCAGGCGCCTCGGATGGCGCCGCGGGTCCGTCCGCCTCGTGATCCGGATCGACTTCGACCTGGGTGCCGGCGTCCGGATCCGGCCGCTCGACCTCGGCGACGCTGAGGCGCTCTTCGCTGTCGTGGACGCGAACCGCGATCGGCTCCGGCCCTGGATGCCATGGGAGGACTCAACCCGCTCGCCCGACGACATACGCGGCTTCATCGAGCGGGCCCGCGCCTCGTCGACCGATGCGGAGGGCAACGGCATCTGGGTCGACGGGGAGCTCGTGGGCACGATGGGCATGTCGATCGACACGCTCGCGAACTCCGCCGAGATCGGCTATTGGATCGACGGGGAGCACGAGGGCCACGGCATCGTGACGCGCGGCTGCCGGCGGTTCATCGAAGAAGCCTTCGGCGCGTTCGGCCTGCATCGGGTCTCGCTCCTGACCGCCACATCGAACCACCGCAGCCAAGCGGTGGCGGAGCGGCTGGGCATGACCCGGGAGGCGGTGCTCCGTGAGGCCGAGCGCTCGCCCGATGGCTACCACGACATGGTGGTGTTCTCGATCCTCGAGCACGAGTGGGCGCCCGCGTGACCGGCGGCCCCTTCGAGGCGGTCGTGTTCGACCTGTTCGGCACGCTCGTGCCCGAATACGCGAAGACTGACTTCTACGGCGCGGTCACGGCGGCCGCCGACGTGCTGGGCGCCGATCAGGAGGCGTTCCGGGCCGAGTGGGACCGCACCGCGACCGCGCGGCAGACCGGCGGCTTCCCGGACCTGCCGTCGAACCTGCGGGCGATCTGCGACGTGCTCGGCTTGTCCGCCGACGACGCGACGATCGACCGCGCCCTCGAGGCGCGTGAGGCGATGTACCGGGCGGGGTTCCATCCGCGCGAGGGCGCGCTCGAGACGCTCACCGAACTGCGGTCTCGCGGGTACCCGATCGCGCTCGTGAGCATGTGCGCGCCCGACATCCCCGAGCGGTGGCGGGAGCTTCCGCTCGCCCCTTTCGTCGAGGTGACCGTCTTCTCGAGCGAGGTGCGCCTGCGCAAGCCCGACCCCACGATCTACCTCGCGGCGACCGACCGGCTCGGGGTCGCGCCCGAGAAGTGTGTGTACTGCGGCGACGGGGCGTACGGCGAGCTCACCGGCGCGGCCGCCGTCGGGATGGCGCCGTTCCTGATCCGCGACCCGTCGCTCGACCATGACGAGCTGCTGACGCCCGAGCGCGACGACTGGGACGGCGCGGTGATCGGGGACCTCCGGGAGCTGCTGGACGTGCTTCCGGAGCGCTGAGCTAGCCTCCTCAACCCAGGTCGAGACCTTCGGCCCCTCAAGGCGCGTTCCCGGCTGCCGACCTTAGGGGGCAGCGACCGCTCCCCCCGAGCGTCTCGCGTATCGATGCCGATGCGCGACGATCGCCGCGCCGCCGAGCGGCAGCGGCAGCCAGTACGAGACCAGCCGGTAGGTGAGGGTGGCGAGCGCCGCCTGGCCCGCGTTCACCCCGGCGAGCGCGAGCATCCCGGTGAGTCCGGCCTCCACGAACCCGAGTCCGCCCGGCGTGATCGGGATCATCGCGAGCACCATCGATGCGGCGTAGGCGAGCAACACGAGCGTCGGCCGCGGGCGCGCCCCCGCCGCCGCCAAGGCCGCCAGCAGCGCCAGGTAGTCGAAGAGCCAGTTCCCCGAGGCGAAGAGCAGCGCCTTCCACCACGTGTCCCCGAGCGAGTCACGGATCTCGTTCCGTTCGCTCACGAGCAGGCCGGGCAGGTCGTCGCGTGGGGCGCGCTTCCTGAGGGCGCGGTTGCGCACCCACTGGATCCCACCGCCCACCTTGCGGAGCGCCGCCTCACGGCGGTAGAGCACCCATCCGGCCACGAACCCGACGACGAACAGCAGTCCCCCGAGCCACGCCGCCTGCGCCAGCCCGCCCGGGATCGGCCGCCCCGCGAGCGCTGCCGGGACCGAGAGGATCGGCAGGGCGAACAGTGCGCCGGTGCTGATCAGCGAGGCCACGGTGAGCCCGGAGCCCACACGAGCGGGCTCGACCCCGGCGTCGGAGAGCATCTTGAACTGCATCGCGCCGCCCGCCGCCGCGCCGCCCGGCACGACGCGGCTCACGGCGTTCCCCCCGAGCTGGGAGGTTGCCACCGCGAACCACCGGTTCGTCCTGAGCGCGAGTCGCTGGAGCCCCCAGGCGCACATGAAGCTGGCGGCCTCGAGCGCGAGCATCACCGGGTACCAGGCCGGGTTCAACCTCAGCAGCTCCGGCCAGGAGCGGAAGACCGAGATCAGGCTCGGCCACAAGACATAGAGGGTGATCGCGGCGACCGCGAGGAACAGCAGCCGCGGCCAGATCGCCTTGAGGATCTCCTTCGCGCTGCGCTGCTCGAGGCGCTCGACCTCCTCGATCTCGACGGGGGTCGGCGGGTGAAGGGGATCGTTCAAGCGGTCAACCCTCGCACGGGCGCGCCCTCGAGCCGCTCGGTGGAGCGGAGGGCGGGCGGGGGCCTCGGACACCCAGACCGCGTTCGGTCGTTCACGCTCCCATCTCGCCGGCGAGGGCGAGCACCCTCGCGCGCTCGTCGTCGGTAAGTCCGCGAAGTGGCGCGCGGACGTCGGCGCGCAGCAGCACGTCGCGCGCGACGAGCACCTCCTTCAGTGCCGCGTGGAACGGGATCCCCGCGAGCCGGGCGCGGAGCATGCCCACCTGCCGGTGCGCCTCGTCGCTGCGATCGTGCACGAGCGCAGCCGTGATCTCGGGGAACGCCGCCGCGAGGCCGCTCACGCACCCGACCGCGCCGGCGGCCATCCCTTCGAGCGCCAGCGGCTCCGATCCGATGAACACGTCGAGCCCGAGTCCGAGGTACGGGCGCACCGCCTCGAACGGCGAGTCCGAGACCTTCATGCCCACGACGTTCGGAGCCTCGGCCCGCAGCCGCTCGGCCACCGACGGCGGGATCGCGTAGCCGCTCCGGCCCGCGAATTCGTAGACGTAGAACGTCAGCGGGTCGGCGGCGTTCGCGGCGCTCCGCAGGTGCCGGAGCAGCTCTTCCTCGTCCAGTGGGAAGTACGGCGGCGCGATCACCGCCACAGCGTCGGCGCCGACCTCGACGGCGTGGGCGGCGAGAGCCACGGTGTCGGCCGTGGTCTGCGCGCCCGCGTGGACCGCCACCTGGAAGCCCACGGGTCGGTTGTCGATGAACAGCTCGGTGGCGGTGCGACGCTCCGCGACGCTCAGGAGCATGCCCTCGCCGGTGGTGCCGCACGCGAGCACACCGTCGACGCCGCCCTCGGCGAGGAACGAGGTGAGCGGGGAGAACGCCATCGTGTCGAGCGTGCGCCCGCCGTCCTTCAGCGGGGTGACGCTCGCCGCGATCGCCCCGTGGAGGCGGGTCATACGAGGTTCCGCAGGGCGAGGAGGCCGTTCGTGACCGGCTTCTCGGCGATCCGCCGCATGAACCAGGGATACCAGTAGTCGCCGTACGAGATCAGCGTCCGGATCGTGTAGCCATCGCGCGCGTAGCGGAGCTGATCGTCGGAGCGGATCCCGTACAGCATCGCGAGCTCGAATCGATCCTTCGCTCCCTCGCCGAGCGCCCGCTCGATCCGGTCGACAAGGTCGGTGTCGTGCGTGCCCAGCACGGTGCGGCGCGCACGCCCATCCGGATCGTTCACCAGGTTCGTCGCCAGACGCAGGTACGCTTCGTCGATCAGCCGCTTGTCGGTGAACACGTGCTCGGGGGGTTCCTTGTAGGCGCCCTTCACCAGGCGGATCGATGGCCGGTACGGCAGGAGCCGTTGAACGTCGTCCCAGGCGCGCTTCAGGTAGGCCTGGATGCAGAGCCCGACGTCGTGCCCGTCCTTCAGGAGGCCCTCGTACAGGTCGAGGGTGCCGTCGACGTACCCGGTGGATTCGATGTCGATCCAGACCGTCCTACCGAGTCCCTTGGAGCGCTCCGCGAGCCGCGTTACCTGCATCGCCGTGTGCTCGGGATCCAGGTCGAACCCGAGCTGGGTGAGCTTCACCGACACCTCGCTGTCGACGCCCATCTCGTCGATCCGATCGAGCAGCCGCAGATACTCCGCCGTTGCCGCCGTGGCCTGGCTCAGGTCGGTGACGTTCTCGCCGAGCACCGTGAAGGTCGTCGGGATGCCGTCGGTGCCGAGGCGCTGCGCGGCGGCGAGTGCGTCCTCGGCGGACTCGCCCGGCATGAACTTCTCGACGGTCTTCCGCACGAACCAGAGACGGGGGAGGCGCTGGCGGAGGGTGGTGTTGCTCGAGGCCCAGAGGATCGTGTCGCGAAGCGGGTGCATACGCAGCGAGCCTACCGAACACGACGGGGAGCCGCCGCACGCGTGCTACCGTCCGCGCATGTCTGAGCCTGCCGACACCGCCGCGGTGCCCACCGACCGCACCCGCGTCCGCCGGATCCCCGAGCTGGGGGCGTACGATCGCCCCACGATCGACGCGATACTCGACGCCGGGATCGTCGCCCACCTCGGTTTCGTGCACGAGGGCCAGCCGTTCGTGATCCCCACGCTCCATTCGCGGATCGGTGACGTCCTCTACGTGCACGGGAGCGCCGCGAGCCGCACGCTGAAGTCGGTCGCCGAGGGCCTTCGGGTCTGTGTGACCGTCACCCTCCTCGACGGCATCGTGCTCGCGCGGTCGATCTTCGAGCACTCGATCGACTACCGCTCGGTCGTGGTGCTCGGGGCGGCGCGTCTGATCGACGACCCTGAGGAGAAGCTCGCCGCTCTCCACGCGTTCAGCGAACAGGTCCTGCCGGGGCGATGGGACGACTGCCGCCCGCCGTCGGACCAGGAGCTGAAGGCCACGAGCATCCTCGCCCTGCCGCTCACCGAGGCGAGCGCCAAGATCAGCGCCGGCCCGCCGGAGGACGCCGAGTCGCCCGACGGCGCGCTCGACGTGTGGGCCGGCAACATCCCCTTGGTGGTGACGGCGAAGGCGCCCGTCCCGGACCCGGCGCTCCGCGCCGGCATCCCGGTGCCGCCCTATGCGGCCGAGTATCACCGCCCCGGCCTCACCGACTGAGCCCTAACGCGGGGCGGCCTCGATCGCGCTCACCAACTCCCGGCAGAAGTCGGGGATGTCCTCGACCACGCGCCCCCACACGATCGGCCCGTCGCGGAAGGCTGGCTCGTCCACCCACCTCGCGCCGGCGTTCACGAGATCGTCCTTGATGCCGAGGCTGCCGGTGGCGCGCCCGCCGGCGACGATCCCCGCGGAGATCCCCACCAGGCCCGCGTGGCAGATCATGCCCACGATCGCGTCGCGGTCGTGCACCCGCTTCACGAGCGAGGTCACGGACCCGTAGCGGCGCAGCTTGTCGGGCGCCCAGCCGCCGGGTACCAGGAGGGCGTCGAGCATCTCGGCGTCGACGTCGTCTATCGCGACGTCGGCCTCCGTCACGAGGCCGTTCTTGCCCGTGACCGGCACACGAGGCTGCAGACCGGCGACCGTCACCAGGGCGCCTTCTTCCCGGAGCCGCATCACCGGCACCCAGAACTCGAGGTCCTCGAAGCCCTCGCCGAGCAGGACCACCACCGTGCGACCGTCCAACCGTCCGGCCATGCCGCCATCACCCCCGAAGGATCGCTTCCTCACAGGCTAGCGGTCCGGTGGCTCACTCCTTGAACTGCGCCTCTTCGGTCGAGCCCTTCAGCGCGAGGGTCGACGAGCTTCCGCCCGTGATCACGGTGGAGACCTGGTCGAAGTAGCCGGTGCCGACCTCGGCCTGGTGGCGGGTGGCCGTGTACCCGTCCTCCTCCATCGCGAACTCCTGCTCCTGCAGCCGCACGTAGGCGGTCATGCCCTCGCTCGCGTACCCTTTGGCCAGGTCGAACATGCTGGCATTCAGCGCGTGGAACCCTGCGAGCGTGATGAACTGGAACTTGTAACCCATCGCGCCGAGCTCCTTCTGGAAGCGCGCGATCGTGGAGTCGTCCAGGTGCTGCTTCCAGTTGAACGACGGCGAGCAGTTGTAGGCGAGCAGCTTGTCGGGGTACACGGAATGGATCCGCTCGGCGAACAGCTTCGCCTCGTCGAGGTCGGGGGTCGAGGTCTCGCACCAGAGCATGTCGGCGAACGGCGCGTAGGCCTGGCCGCGCGCGATCGCGGCCTCGATGCCGTTCTCGACGTAGTAGAAGCCCTCGTGCGTACGCTCGCCGTTCGTGAAACGACGGTCACGCGTGTCGATGTCCGAGGTGATGAGCGTCGCGCCGAGCGCGTCGGTGCGGGCGACCACCATCGAGGGCACGCCGAGCACGTCGGCGGCCAGGCGCGCCGCGGTCAGGGTCCGGATGAACTGGTCGGTGGGCACCAGGACCTTGCCGCCCAGGTGCCCGCACTTCTTCTCCGATGCGAGCTGGTCCTCGAAATGCACGCCGGCGGCCCCCGCCTCGATCATCGACTTCATCAGCTCGAAGACGTTGAGCGTGCCGCCGAACCCGGCCTCGGCGTCGGCCAGGATCGGGGCCATGGTATCTGCGCGGCGCCCCTCGGCCCACGCGATCTGGTCGGCCCGCTGCAGCGCGTTATTGATGCGCCGCACCACCGATGGGACCGAGTTCGCGGGGTACAGCGACTGGTCGGGGTAGGTGTGGCTCGCGAGGTTCGCGTCGGCCGCGACCTGCCAGCCGCTCAGGTAGATCGCCTTCAGGCCTGCTTTCACCATCTCGACGGCCTGCCCACCAGTGAGGGCGCCCAGCGCGGCCACGTACTCCTGGTCGTGCACGAGCTCCCACAGGCGCTCTGCGCCGCGCCGCGCGATCGAGTGCTCGACGCGGAACGACCCGCGGAGCCGCACGACGTCTTCGGCCGAGTACGAACGCTCCACGCCGCGCCACCGCGGATTCGTGTCCCACTCGCGCTCGAGCGCCTCCGCCTCTTGGAGGATCCGCTCCTCGATCCGCTGATCCGTCATCGTCGCCGCCCCCTTGGGTCCCTAGCTCTCGTCGCCAATCAGATCACCGTCTCCGGCCCGACCTCCCGCCGGAAACGAAAGGACCCCTCGCGAGCGAGAGGTCCCCCGGGCACGCACGGACGCCGAAGCGCCCGGGGCCCCTACTCGTGCGATACGCAGTTGAACGAGGGTTCAAACATCTGCTGTCATCTTGCCACACCGGGGCCCGGGCCTGTCAAACCGCCGAAGGACCTATCTCCGCGGGGCCCCTGACCTCAGGTCAGCGCGCCCGGATACCCGTCAGGTCGCGAGGTACCGGGCAACCGCGACGCGGTGCGTCCCCTCGACCTGGCCGTCGCCGGCCACCACGATCTTGCCGTTCTCCTGGATCGCGACGTCGCGCGCCGTGTCGTTCCCGCTGCCGAAGTCGGTGAAGACTTTGCCGTTGCCACTCCAGGACTGGTCGAGCGCGCCGCCCGGCTTGTAGCGGAAGACGCCGAAGTCGTCGGTCGTGTCGGCGCGTGTCGCCCGCCCGACCACGATGAGCCTGCCGTTCGCCTGGATCGCGACCGCCGATGCGAAGTCGTACTGCTTCGTGAGCTTCGTGACGACCTTGCCGTCGCCGCCGAAGGTCTTGTCGAGCCGGCCCTTCGGGCCGTAGCGCACGAGGGCCCAGTCGGCTCTTCCGTTGTCGTTCGCGTACCCAACCACCACGATCTTGCCGTCGGGTTGGAGGGCGCCTCCGTACCCGATGTCCGAGCCCTTGCTCACGTCGGTCATGTTGAACCCCTTGTTCCCGAAGTTGGGATCAAGGGTGCCCTTCGGCCGGAACTGGGCCACGGCGAACCGTGGCGTGAGCCCGCTCTCGGCATAACCGACACCGATGAGCTTGCCCCCGGGGACGAACAAGAGATCGCGGATCGACTCGTCGCTCGAGCTCAGATCCACCGTCACGCGGCCATCCTTGCCCCACGTCTTGTCGAGCACGCCGCGGGGCCCGTATCGGGCGATCGCCCATCGGCCGGTCGAACCGTTCGAGGCGAAGCCGCCCGCCGCGATGTTCCCGTTCGGGTAGACCACGACGGCGTTCGCGCCCTGGTACCGCTTCCCGAAGTCGGTGAGGACGATGCCGTCGCCGCCCCCGAAGCCCGTGTCGAGACCACCCTTGGGGAGGTAGCGCACGATGGCGAACGAGTTCTTGGACGACGTGTCGCGCTCGCCCGCCACCACGATCTTGCCGTCCTCCTGGAGCGCGAGGTCGAAGGCGTAGTCTGAACCACCGAGGTTCGTGGAGACGCGCCCGTCCTTGCTGAACCCGGTATCGGGCGAGCCGTTCGGAAGGAATCGCGCCACCGCGAAATCGGGATGGACACCCTGGGTGGAGCCGGCCACGACGATGCGGCCCTTCGCGTCGATCGCTACGGCGTACCCGTTGGCCCCGTTCGCGAATGCCGTGGCCCTCCCATCGTTGCTGAAGAACTTGTCGAGCTGGCCGGGGCCTGCGTGTGCGGGAGCGGTGAGCAGCGCGACGAGCGCGAGGGTGAACGGTAAGGCGGCGATGCGGCGACGGCTCATGGGTCCCTCCCTGGTTGCGTTCGCAGGGTATCTCCTGGGCCCGTGGGGTCAAGACCCGCGGGGCCCAAGGCGTCTCGGGTTAGGGAACGATCTTGGAGATCGGGAGCTCGAGGATGTCGGTAGCGCCGGCGGCGAGCAGCTGGGGGATGAGGCGGTTCACCCCGCGCTTCTCCGCCACCGTCTCGATCGCGTAGCCGCCGCCGGCGAGCGGCGAGACCGTGGGCGCCTTCATCGAGGGCACCACGGCGATCACCGCGTCGCGGTCGGCCTCCGAGACGTTCAGCTTGATCAGGACCCGACCCTCGGCCCGCAGCGCGCCCAAGAGGAGCGTCGTGATGTCGTCCATCGCAGCGCGCTTGACCGGGTCCGCTACCGCCTCGCGGTTGGCCACCAGCACCGGGTCGGAGGTGAGCAGGGTCGCGATGATCTTCATGCCGTGGGCGCGCAGCGTGCTGCCGGTCTCGGTGACGTCCACGATCGCGTCGACGATCTCGGGGACCTTCGCCTCGGTGGCGCCGTAGGACCAGGCGACCTTCACCGGGATGTCGAGCTCGGCGAAGAACCGCTCGGTGAGCCTCACGAACTCCGTTGAGATGCGGGACCCGGCGGGCATCTCCCTCGCGGCGTTCGCGGGGTGCTCGTTCGGTACGGCGAGCACGACCTTCGTGCCGTGGCCGGGGCCGGTCTTCGCGTACGAGAGGGTGGTGAGCACCTCGACGTCGGCCGAGGTCTCGGCGATCCAATCCTGCCCCGTGATCCCAAGATCGAAGAGGCCCTCGGCGACGTAGACGGGGATCTCCTGCGGGCGCAGCACGCTGACGCGCTCGATCCGGTCGTCGTCGATGCTGCCGTGGTAGTCGCGGCTCGAGCCGCGGCGCACGTGCAGGTCGGCCGCCTCGAACAGGCGGAGCGTCTGCTCCTCGAGCGAGCCCTTGGGGATGACCAGCTTCAACATGGTCGAGGGAGTCTAGCGGTGACGGCGAGCCTGCCGTCAGGCCTCGAGCGTACGGAAGAAGCAGGAGCGTTCGCCGGTATGACAGGCGGCTCCCTGCTGGTGGATCTTCGCGACGATCACGTCGGCGTCGCAGTCGACGTGGAGCTCGTCCCAATGCTGCAAGTGACCGCTCGTGTCGCCCTTGCGCCAGAGCGCCCGCCGGGATCGGCTCCAGTAGACCATCCGGCCCTCGGCCAGCGTGCGCTCGAGCGCCTCGCGGTTCGCCCACGCCATCATCAGGACCTCGTGGGTCTCCGCGTCCTGGGCGATCACGGGGACCAACCCGCGCTCGTCGTACGTGAGGCCATCGAGATCTACGGGGCTGCGGTCCACCGCCTCCGCGCTCACAGCCGGACCTCGAGGTCCTTCGCGCGCAGATACTCCTTGATCTCGCGGATCGTGAGCTGTCCGCGGTGCAAGCGGCTCGCGGCGAGCACGGCATCGGCGCCGCCCTCGATCAGCGCCTCCGCGAAGTGGTCGAGGTCGCCCGCACCGCCGCTCGCGATCACCGGGACGCGCACCGCGTCCGTCAGCTCACGTAGCAGATCCAAGTCGTAGCCCTCGCCGGTGCCGTCGCGGTCCATCGAGCTCAGCAGCACCTCGCCGGCGCCGCGTTCTGTCGTGGCCTCCAGGGCCCACTCGATCGCATCGCGTCCGGTGCCGGTGCGGCCGGCGTCGACGAAGACCTCCCAGCCCTCGCCGCCCGCCCGGCGTTTCGCGTCGATCGCGATCACCATGCACTGCGTGCCGAACCGGTCGGCGCACCGCTGGAGCGTCGCGGGCTCACGCACGGCTGCGCTGTTCATCGAGACCTTGTCGGCGCCCGCGCGCAGCAGCTCGTTCACGTCGCCCTCGGTGCGAACGCCACCGCCCACCGTGAGCGGGATGAACACCTGTTCGGCCGTCCGCGAGATCACGTCGAGGGTGGCGCTGCGGCCCTCGACGGTCGCGGTGATGTCGAGGAACACGAGCTCGTCGGCGCCCTCGCGGTCGTAGTGCGCCGCCATCTGCACCGGGTCGCCGGCGTCCTGCATGTCCTGGAACTTCGTCCCCTTCACGACACGGCCGCCGTCGACATCGAGGCAGGGGATCAGTCGTTTCGCGAGCATCGTCGTCAGCCCCGGATGACCTGCGCGAGCTTCAGCGTCTTCTCGTAGAGGGCCTTGCCCGTGACGGCGGCCTCGCAGCCCATGTCGCGGAGCGCCCAGATGTCGTCGGCATCGCGGACGCCGCCGCTCGCGATAAGTGGCGTGTCGGTGAGCTTCAACACGTGCGTGTAGAGGCGGAGATCGGGGCCGTCGAGCGTCCCGTCGCGCGCGATCGAGGTCACGAGGTACCGGGGAGTGCCGGCCTCGTCGAGCGCCGTGATCGTCTCCTCGAGCTTTGGGCCTTCTTCCTGCCAGCCACGGACCATGACCTTGCCGCCGCGCACGTCGACCGCGACGACTACGCGCTCCGCGAACTCCTCGACCGCGCGGGCGACGAACCCGTGGTCGAGCGCGGCCTGGGTGCCGAGGATCGCGCGGGCCGCGCCGTCCTCGATGATCTCTCCGATCGCCTCCAGGGAACGCAGTCCCCCGCCCACCTGCACGGGGATCACGACCGCATGGCAGATCGCGCGGATCGCCTCCCGGTTGTCCCCCTCTTCGAGCGCGGCGTCGAGGTCCACGATGTGCAGCCGCCGGGCACCTTCCTCCTGGAAGCGCTCCGCCACGGCCACCGGGTCGTCGGCGTAGGTCGTCTCGTCGGCGGGATTGCCGCGGAGCAGGCGAACCGCGCGTCCACCGCGCAGGTCGATCGCGGGGATCACGATCACTGTTGGGCCACCGCCTTCACGAAGCGCTCGTAGAGCCGGAGCCCGGCCTCGCCGGACTTCTCGGGATGGAACTGCGTGGCGAACACGTTCTCGCGGGCGACCGCCGCCGCGAACGGGCGGCCGTGCTCGGTCACGCCCACCGTGTCGTCGCCGGGGTCGGGCGCGAACGAGTGCACGAAGTAGAAACGGGTGCCGTCGGGCAGGTCCTCTGTGTAGGGGTGCGGACGGGTCCACGTCACCGTGTTCCAGCCCATGTGCGGGACCTTCACGTCGTCGGGCAGGCGGTGCACGCGGCCCGGCAGCACGGCGAGCCCCTCCTCGGGATCTTCGTCGCTTCCCTCGAAGAGCACCTGCATGCCCACGCACACGCCGAACACGGGGCGTCCTGTGCCTCGGAAGTCACTGATCGCGGCGTCGAGCCCGTGGTGGCAGATCGCCCGCAGGCACGCGCCGAAGTGGCCCACGCCCGGGATCACGAGCGCGTCGGCGGCCGCGATCTGGGTGGAGTCACCGCTCACGACCGGATCCCCTCCCACCCGCGCGAGGGCGCGGGAGACCGAGTGCAGGTTCCCGGACCCGTAGTCCAGGACGGCGATCGTCACAGGGTGCCCTTCGTCGAAGGGACGTCGCCGCGCCCGGTCAGGGCGCACGCGTCGCCGAGCGCCTTCGCGATCGCCTTGAACTCGGCCTCGCAGATATGGTGGGAGGAGCGCCCGTACCGAAGGT
>Ga0315273_10004029_pt1 | contig 17855 bp, 13 predicted proteins | sample YL17G02_0_MG_FD_205753 | JGI IMG/M metagenome (GOLD analysis project Ga0315273, IMG submission 205753) | Sediment microbial communities from Yellowstone Lake, YNP, Wyoming, USA - YL17G02_0 | ecosystem: Environmental > Aquatic > Freshwater > Lake > Sediment | place: USA: Wyoming | collected...
CTATCGACCTGGACACCAGGTGGTCGCAGGCCCCGTCGATTCTCGCGCCGCGCTCGTCGCAGCGAATCGTGAAGCCGATCAGGCGTGCTTGATCGCTCAACGCTTCGGGTCGCGCCCGCCAACCTCGCCAACCGAAGCATGGTTGGATCGCAGCTTCGAGCTGCTCAGCACAACAAGGTTCGCGAGGCTCGAATTGCGCTGCTATCTGATTCCAGCGGCGAAATAGGGCGTTCCCGACGCCTTTCTGGCGGGGGGCCGGGCGGAGGCCTGCCCCATAGGCGTTAACCTAACACCCATTTCTTCAGCAGGGTGGTCATGCCGGTCATTCGTCATGTCCATTGGCGACGACCGTCGTCGAGACGGCGACCCGGTTCTCCGCGAGCGGTGGCGCCGAGGAGTGCGAGCAGGCCGGACGACGGACAGAGCGCCTGCCTGAGGTCATGTACCAGGTCGACCGGCGTTAGAAGTACCGTGCCAGGATGAAGCGCAGCGCCCAGCCGTGAATGCCGCACGCGGCGGCGGCGATCAACCACTCGCGATTGATGCCGGCGTGCCAGGCCGGCCTGGGAACTACGCGCCGTGGCAGCATCGCGGCAACGCTCCAGAAGACAACGACCGAGGACAGGTAGAACCCGATAAGGTAGCGCCCCAGCAGGTTGCGATGCAGGTAGTAGCTCGACACGGCGTACAGTACGAGCGCCGCGACCCACCCGACGACCAGCAGAGCCAGCCAGATCGCGCGGCGAACGTCGCCGCTTCTTCCCACCTGGATCAGCAGCCCGATCGCGGCGGTCGCCGTCAGCAGGACGAGCACGGACATGAAGCCGTCGCCGGGCAGCGTATCGACCCAGCCAAAGCCCTCCCAGAACGATGAGGAGAGCAGCAGGTCGTGATGGCGCAGGCGCATTCCCGAGAGCGCGACGGCAAGAATACGGCGGGCGTACTCCCCGGCCGAAGCGGCTGGCGCCAGCTCGCGCGTCTCAAGAATGGGATACGACACGAAGATCGAGGCGGCCAGGCTCACGATGATCGACGCGGCGGCTCCGTAGCACAACCAGCGCACCGAGCCGGTGACGAATCGGCCCGGCGTCGCCACCCGCCTTCGGAACCATCCAGTGGCCAACTCGAACGCAAATCCCATTGGGGCGACGGCGGTGATCCATCCGGGATGAACGCGGAGCGGCCCAATCAGGGCCTTGATCCCCTCAGGCACCGGAGCGGCGTCGCCGAGCCAGAGGCCATTTCTGAATGCCGGTATCGACAGCCACTCGAACGCGGCGAGCCCCGCGCCGAGGCCCGCCCAGAAGATCAGGCTGCGGCCGATGTCATGGCCCGCCCGGCCGTCCGAACGCGATCCGAGCCACGCTCGTCCGGCCACCACGGCGGCCAGGACGGCGCCAAACGGGAGCCCGCTCCGCCCGCTCCCAAACACCGCCGCCATCGCCAACCCGAGTGGCAGCCCAAGCAGATGGACTCGAGGGCCCTCAAGGCAAAGACCAGCGATCATCATCGCCACCACGAGGTAGGCCGACGTCAGGACCGCGAACTCGGAGACCTGCGTCGCGAAGAATGGCAGCGTCGGCACCAGGAGCAGGGCCAGTGCCACCGCGTACGGTGCCGCGATCGATCCTGAACCAGAGATTCTGACCATCGCGGCCGCGATACCGAGCACGAGCGCGAACAGCAGGGCATTGGCGAACCTGATCGTCAGCAGCGCATTCGCGGTGTCGAATGGCCGGACGGCCCGTGCCAGCAGCTTCCACCAGAGCCATGTCGTGGCGCTCCGTTCGGCCACGTTGTGGGCGAACACCTCTTCGCCCCAAGCCGTCGGCGCCGGGCTGCCAATGTCGACAGGCCTGAAACGGCTGTCGCCGTGAAAGCGAATCCGATCGAAATGGCCGGTCCTGGCCAGTGCCGAGGTGCCCTCGTTCAGTGCCGGCCGGTCCGCGACGACGGCAAAGGCCAGCATGTGATCCGGTTCGTCCGGCGCCTGGAGCGGAGGAATCAGCACCACGTAGAACAGCGCGAGCGCAAGTCCGAGACAGGCAACGCCCACGGCGCCCGAAACAGCCTCGACGGGCCCATCACGATTCTCCGCCGGCGCCAGCATCATTCCGGCGGCGAAGACCAGGGCCAGAGCCAGGACGACTGCGCCCCACAGCCACGCTGTTGATGTCGAGCCCTGCCACATGTACGCGAGCAGATCAGCACGGCGCCGGGCGGGCCCCGAGAACGAGTCGACGTAGAGGCCGCGCGCCACGGCCAGGAGTGATTCGCCGCCGGGTGCCGGATCTGAGAACGACATCCACTCCGGGTTGTACTGGCTCGCCGGGATCCAGTAAGAGACGAGGCCCAGGTGGCCCGGGCCTCGGAACGTGACGGTCAGATCAATGCGCCCGGGGGACGAGGCGGGAAACGGCGACCCGCACGCCGTGCCGCGCTTGAACGCGATGTACCTGCCATCGGACATCCTGGCGCCGGGTTCCGCCTGGTACACGCACTCGGTGCCTCTGATGCGGATTTCGCCACCGAGGAGAGTGGGCGCTGAGTCATAGGTGACAAACTGGAGGTGGATTTCCTGGTGGCCAATGATGCGCTCGGGCCGCTGCTGCCAGAATCCGACCTGCGCCCGTTTGACACCGCCCGGAAGGTAGGTGACGCCGAGATCCACCGCCGTTCCCGGCCAGTTCGACCCCTCACTCACGATCTCGGTGTCCAGAATATTGGGCACCTTGTGGAGGAGGGCGCTGATGACGGGAACACCCAGCACCGCGGTAAGCAGTGCCGGCCAGATGATCGTCTGGAGTTTCACGCCTGCCGATCCTATTGTGGCACCGTGACCGGCACGACGCCGATGTCCCTGGTCGCACCGCTGTCGTCGACGGCCTGGACGAGAATTGCGTGGGGTCCCGGGCCCATGCCGAAATCCACCTCGACGTTCCAGCCGTGGATGTCCCCGCGTCGCGCATACCGGGGCATCTGCCTGGCGACATCCGGCCGGGGCACGTTGAGCCGCACGCTCGTCTTGTAGTGGCCGTCAAAGTAGATCCGGATCTCGGAGATCCCGGAGTCGTCGAGGGCCCAGCCACCCACGAGGGTCTTGCCGGGCTTGAGGACGTCGCCGGCCCTGGGAATGTCGACCACGCCCAGCGGCAGTTCGTTGTCCGGATTCTTCACCCGCTCCCCGCAGGCGAGGAACGACGCGAGGACGACGGCGATGGCGCCGACGCGAACGACGTGCCGACGAATCACAAGATCTCTCATGGCGCACTCCCTGCATTCCCGAATGGTTCTGCTGCCGGCGGCGGCGGGAGATCGACGGTCCGAGTTCGTTCGCTTCTCAGTCATACCCGCACGCGATAATCCGGAAAGTCGCGTGTCAGATGGGGATTGTAGTAGGGATCACGTTCGCAGACGTCGGCCCATGTCTTCCGCATGTCGTCGAGGTCTCTCGAGTTCCAGATTCGGTCGGGGACCGTGGCGGATTCGAGGTGATACATCTCCGCGTGCGGCGTGAAGACCACCCTGTAGCCCTCACGACGAAGACGCAGGCAGTAGTCGGTATCGTTGAAGTCAAACACGAAACGTTCGTCGAACCCGTTCATCCGCTCGTAGAGATCGCGCCGCGTCATCATGCACGCCGCGGTGACCGCCGAGTAGTTCCTGATGATGAGGGCGCTTGATCCATACCCGGCCGAGGATCCCGGATGGCTGTGGAACGCGTGGGCCGCCAGTCCGCACACGCCCATCACCACGCCGATGTGCTGGATTCGCCCATCCGGGTACAGGAGCTTCGGGCCGACCACGCCAATCTCCTCCTGCTGCGAGAACTCGAGCATGGCCTCGATCCACTCGGGCGAAATGATCTCGATGTCGTCGTTGAACAGGATCAGGTGACTGCCACGGCTGTGCCGCACGATGAAGTTAATCTTCCGGGCGTAATTGAACCCGCCCGCGCTCTGGTGATGCAGGCGCGTATGGGGAACCGATGCCAGGAACGCCTCCGTCGCCGGCGGCAAGCTGCCGTCATCCGCGATGACCAACTCGTAGTGCGCGTACGTGGACTTCTGCACGATCGACGTGACACAGGTCTCGAGCAGATTAATCTGACGCCCACCGATGTCGCGCGTGCGGCCGGCGGTCGGGAGGATGATCGACACCAGCGGCCGGCCCTCGATTCTGTGGCGCACGCGGTACAAGCCGTTCGCCGGGCCGGGCACCACGGCGGCATCCAGCCCGCAGCGCGTCACGTGATCCTGCAGCGCCTTCTCTCCTGCTTCGGAAGCCCAGTGCTTGGCGGCGCCAGACGAGGCCACCGACTCGGGAAGTTTCCGCCACCGGTAGAGCATCTTCGGGATGTGATGGATGCGCTGGGTGCGTTCGCTGATGCGCAGTGCCAGGTCGTAGTCCTGCGCGCCATCGCAACGTGACCTGAACCCGCCCACCTCCCTGACCAGGCTCGCGCGCAGCACCATCAGGTGACACGTGTACATCGTCGACCGGAAGTGCTCGGGCGACCAGTCGGGCTTGAAGTACGGGTCGCAGCGCCCTCCGGCCGCGTCGAGCTTGTCTTCGTCCGAGTAGATCCAGTCGGCCTCTGGGACCTCGTTGAGGGAGCGGGCCACTTCGTACAGGGCTTCTGGCGCCAATTCGTCGTCGTGGTCGAGCAGGGCGAAGAACTCGCCGGTCGCCAGATCGAGCGCCGCGTTTGAGGCGGCCGCGATGCCCCCATTGCTGGCGCAGTGGACGACACGAATCCGCGAATCGCCAAGCGCTTCGTACTCGTGCAGGACGCGAAGAGTCGTCTTCTTGGTGGACCCGTCGTCGGCCAGACACAGCTCCCAGTCCGGGTACACCTGGCCGCGCACCGATTCGATGCAGGCGCGCAGCCACTTCGGATCCGTGTTGTAGACGGGCGTGATCACGCTGAAGCGCGGCCGGAAGCTGAGTCCCGGCACCGCGGCGGCCATGTGCGCGAGATCGGTTGCGGCAGGCGTGTTGAGCGCAATCCAACGCCGGTATCGCGCGGTGTGTTCGTCGGCCGACTGCAAGTCCCTGATCTGCCGGAGCGTGCCACTCAGTCCCGCGCGCCGGACACGAACGCCCAGCGCCCGAATCGACCGCCACCTGTCGGCGGGCGTCCGCCGCCATTCGATGCGCGGTTCGCCCCAGATGCCCCAGGCGTGGGCCCCGGACACCCCTGCGGGCAGCGTCGTCGAGAGACGGATCACGACCTCGGGCAGCGTGCCCGGGGGCAGGCGCACAGCCAGGCGGCGCCAGCGACGGTCCGCGAACCGTTCGCCGGGATTGAGGCGCAGCGAGCGCGCTGCGCGCCAGTTGAGAGAGGCGACCGTGACCTCGAGATCGAACGTGACGCCGCCCCGGTTGTTGGCCCACACGATCGGCAGGAGGCCGCAGTCCGCGACCACGCGCGCGCCGGCCTGGGGAGCGCACCGAAAGGCGATCGACGAGTTGGGGTGCATGAACAGCGCGTGGCGGATCTGGTGGCTGATGCGAACCGGCGGCAACCATCGAATCGCGTCACCGGCGTGAGGCTGGTCGGTTCGCTGGTCGTCCAGGGCCTGGAAGCGAAACAGATCGGTCGTCCAGTAGAAGCGATGAAGGGCCGTGCCAATTCCGCCCGCCAGGCCGCGACTGCCGAAGAAACGCCACGCCGCGCCAAGCGTCCACAGCGGGTGCTTGGCGAAGACCATGTTGGCGTGCAACGCGATCCACGCCCGCCGCGGACGCGAGAGAGTCAGGTGATGCAGTTGCTGGTGAACCCGGTAGGCCTCGTCCTCGAGGCCCGCCAGTGCCGCTTGCTCGCGCGCCAGCACGAGTTCGGGCGGCTCGTCGCGTCGCCGCGTGGCGTCGGACCCGTGCTGGCCATCTTCGTCGGGCCGCACTGGTTCCGAGGGCAGCGACGCTCTGGCTATGAATGTCTGTGCTGCTCCCCGACGCGGAACCAACAGCCGTACGACGCGGGTGATCCGGTAGATCCAGGTGGCCTTGATGGCAATGATGCTGGCCAGATCAGCGTCCAGCGCACGGCGCGCCTCGCGCTGGCGTGCCCCGATGGCGTCGAGTTCGATCGCGATCTCATCGCGGCGAGTCTGCACGGAACCCTCATGCGCGGGCCACCTGGGGGTGGCGGCGTCGCAGGTCATCGGATCGGTGTGGCCGCGAGGTCCGCGTAGCGGGCGAGTCCCCCGTCAACGGTGCCATCATATAACAGCCGACCATGGTCGAGGACGAGTACGCGGTCGCAGATCGACCGCACCGCCTCGGCCGAATGCGAGACAAAGAGGATCGTCTTGCCGCGAGCCCGGAAATCCGTCACGGTGCGAATGCACTGCTGCTGAAAATCCGCGTCACCCACGGCAAAGATCTCGTCGAGCAACAGAATGTCCGGATCGAGATTGGCGGCGATCGCAAAGCCGATCCGCATGTGCATGCCGGACGAGTAGTTCTTGATCGGCACGTCCATGAAGTGCTCGAGTCCCGAGTACGCGACGACGCCCGGGTAGATCTGTTCGGTCTCGCTTCGCGACAGGCCATGAATCGAGGCATTCAGGAACACATTCTCGCGCCCGCTCAATTCGCCGTGAAAGCCGACGCCCAGTTCGATCATCGTGCCGATCCGGGCGGCGCGGGCCACCAGGAGGCGCCCGGTCGTGGGCCGGTGAAGACCGGCCACCAGCTTCAGGAACGTACTCTTTCCCGATCCGTTTCGTCCGACCACGCCGACCGTCTCGCCCCTCCCAATCGACAGCGACACATCCCGCAGCGCCCAGAACTCCTCGACCCTCTCCCGCTTGCTCGCGTGGAACAGCCCCAAAAACCGGACCTTCAGCTCGCCGGCCCGGTTGTGGCGCAGGAAGAACCGCTTCGACAGGCCCTCGGCGATGATGGCGGCGTCCATCAGAGTTGCTCCGACAGCCGGTCTTCGACCGCGAGGAACACCCGCACGCCAGCCCACAGGGCACCGAACGCGTAGACCGTCGCGAGGAGCCAGACCTCGGCATCTGGCCACTGGCGGTAGTAGAAGATCTGCTGGTAGGCGACGATGAACGGCGACAACGGCGTCAGCAGGATGATCCCACGCAGCCCCGCCGATACCTGGGTCAGCGGGTAGACGATCGGAGTCAGCCAGAAGAGAATCGACAGGGCGATTTCGAGCAGATGCCGGACATCCCTGAAAAACGCCGTGCCTGCCGCGAGCAGCAGGGCGATCCCCACCGTGAACATCACCTGCAGGCCAAGGAAGATCGGGTACAGCAACATCGGTCCCGATGGCGGCACCCGGTACACCAGCAGCATCAACGGCAGGAACACGACGATCGTCAGCAGGTACTGCGCCAGGTTGAAGAGGACTGTCGCGATCGGCAGGATCGCCGGCGGGAATCTGACACTTCTCATCAGGCTGCCGCTGTCGATGATTGCGCCGGTCGACATATTGGCCGAGCTGACGAAGAAGCTCCACGGCAGGATGCCCAGAAGCAGGAAGAACACGAAGCCCTCGACGCTGGTGCGCAGGATGTACGTGAACGCAACGGCGTACACGCCGATCATCACCAGCGGATTGACGAGTGACCAGAGGAATCCGAGCACCGATCCCCGGTACTTGAGCTTCAGGTCCTTCAGGACCAGGTTCTTCAGCAGTTCCCGGTAGCGTATCAATCCCGCGATCGTGCTCCCGATGCTCGGGCGCTCGGTTGCGCGGTCCATCATGTCCGTCATACGTGGCGGGATTAGACTATCATGGGCTCCACTGCCGGACATGCGAATCCTCCACGTCACGCAAGGCTATACCCCCGCAATTGGCGGCACCGAACTGCTGATTCAACGTGTCTCCGAGGAGCTGGCGCAGCGGTTTGGCGACCAGGTCGCCGTCTTCACGACCGACTGCCTGAGCGGCGAAGCTTTCTTCTCGCCGCGTCTGCCGCACATCAAGACGGGGTGGGAAAACATCGGCGGCGTGCGCGTGCGACGGTTTCCCGTCCGCCGCCGCGTGAGCCAGGCGCTGCGCCGTCCTCAGGCACTGGCGTACCGGCTCAGATTGCCGTTCAACGAACGCCTCCGGGCGCTGGCGGGCGGTCCGATCGTGCCAGGGCTCCGTCAGGCCATCAAGGCGTGGCCGTGCGACGTGGTTGCCGCCTCTTCGTTTCCGTTGCTGCACATGTTCGACGCGCTGGCCGGAGCGCACGGCGCGGGCCGTCCGTGCGTACTGCACGGCGGGTTGCATCCTCACGATGACTGGGGGTTCCAGCGCCCGACGATCTACCGGGCGATTGCAGAGGCGGACGCGTACATCGCGAACACACAGTTCGAAGCCGACTACGTGATCGGCCGGGGCGCAACACCCGGACGCGTACACGCCGTCGGCGTCGGCGTAGACGTCGAATCCTACGAGGGCGTGACCAGCGAAGAAGCCAAGTGGCGCGTGGGCTTCGACACGCATCCGCTGGTCGGCTTCATCGGGCAGTTGGCCGGCCACAAGGGCCTCGACACACTGCTGCGGGCCATGCCTCGCGTGTGGCAGGCCGAACCCGACGTGAACCTGTTGATAGCCGGCGGCCGGACGTTGTTCACACCCGAGGTGGAGCGCGCGATGCGCGGGTGGTCCGCCGACTTCCAGCGCCGGTCGCGTCTGCTGGTGGACTTCCCGGCCGAGAAGAAACCCTGGCTGTATGGGGCGATTGATCTGCTGGCGTATCCGTCGGGGTACGAGTCGTTCGGGATCTCGTACGTCGAGGCCTGGGCGGCCGGCAAGCCCGTGATTGGCACGCGATCGGGCGCGGTTCCGTCGGTCATCTCGGAAGGCGTGGACGGCCTGCTCGTCGACTACCAGGACGATCAGGCGCTCGCCCGCGCCATCCTGGACCTTGTACGTTCTCCGGAACGGGCGCGGAACATGGGGGAAGCCGGCCGCGCCAAGACCCTGGCCCGGTACACGTGGAGACGCGTCGCTGAGCGCTTCCGTGAGATCTATACTGAGGTGCTGAAGACAAAGCTCCGCCTCCACGCCGTGCCCTGAGCGCCAACCCGCACCGTAGGAGACAGCGACGAATGTCCAGGATCTTTATTTCGGGTGTTGCCGGTTTCCTCGGAAGCCATCTGGCCGACAGAATGGTCGAGCTTGGCCACCACGTCGTCGGCACCGACAACATGATCGGCGGATACGAAGACAACGTGAACTCGAAGATCGAGTTCTACTCCTACGACTGTAAGTTCCGGAATTCGATGGTGCGCATCACGAAGGGCTGCGACATCATTTACCACTGCGCGTCGACACCCTACGAGGGCCTGTCGGTCTTCTCGCCGCACCTGGTGACCGAGAACACCTATCAAATCACGCTGTCCCTGTTGAGCGCGGCGATTGAGAATCACGTCAGGAGATTTGTCTTCTGTTCAAGCATGGCCAGGTATGGTGCGCAGGAGCGGGTGCCCTTCGTCGAGGACGCCGTGTGTCGCCCTCAGGACCCCTATGGGATCGCGAAGTACGCCGCAGAGCTCTCGATCGCCAATCTCGCGAGCGTGCATGATTTCGAGTACGTGATCGCGGTCCCGCACAACATCATCGGCCCCCGCCAGAAGTACGACGATCCGTACAGGAACGTCGCGTCGATCATGATCAATCTCATGCTCCAGGGGAGACAGCCGATCATCTATGGAGATGGGGAGCAGACGCGATCGTTCAGCTTCATCCAGGATGATATCGACTGTCTCGAGAAACTGGCGTTTCAGGACAACGTGATTGGGGAAACGGTCAATATTGGTCCTGACGAGGAGTGCGTCACCATCAATGAGCTCGCCAGGACCATTGCGCGCCTGTTGAAGCGCGACCTGCAGCCGACGTACCTCGACGATCGGCCCATGGAAGTCAAGATCGCCACCTGCTCGGCAGACAAGGCGCGAAGGCTCCTGGGGTACGAAACCAAGTACAGCCTCGAACAAGGACTGATGGAGATGATCGACTACATCAGGACACGGGGACCCAGGCCGTTCAGGTACCACCTGGACATCGAAATTGTCAGTGACAAGACGCCTCGCAGCTGGCGAGAACGGCTGTTCTAGCCGCCCGGAGAGAACAGGCGTCTCAGCCGAACCCAGGCCACGCGCAACCGCCAGAAGCGGCTGCGTTCCATGTGGCCAATCGTGTCGAGGGTTTCATTCAGTCGGGTGGCCACCCGGTCGTGACTGCTGCGCAAGTCATCACATTCTGTCCGCAGGGCGTCGCGCTGTGCGGTAATCGTGTCGCGTGCCGCCGTCAGCACGTCACGCTCGACCCGCAAGGCGTCACGCTCGGGTTCCATGGCCGCCAGCGTTTTCTGGATGTCGGCCGAATAGTTCCGGGCATCGGTCGCCGCCGAGAGCAGCGCCCAGTAGCGGCGCTCGTAGTCGCGCACAAGCCGGTGCACCGGCTCCTGCCGTTTCCTGAACCGGGCCGCCCAGGGCACGATGTACGTCGCGTCGTAATCCACGTCGCGGTAGAATCCGTGCCGCGCGAACTGTTCCGCCCAGTACTCGGGCTGATGGACATTGAGGTGGGTGGGCTCGCGGTGGTCGACCGGTGATGACGAGAACATGACGTCGGCGGTCTGGGCGCACATGTTGGCGATGGCCGCCTCAGCTTCGCGGATCGGCATGTGCTCGGCGACCTCGATCGACATGATGAGATCCCAGGGGCCACCGAGATCGCCGGCGACCGAGCCGACGCGGCAATAGGGCTTGATCGGATCGTAGACCTGCTCGATCGCGAACGGAGAGATGTCGATGCCCCAGGCGTCAACGCCGCGGTCGCGCAGTGTCTCGACCAGGAATCCCAGCGCGCATCCGGCGTCGAGCACGCGTGCGGGCGCAATGTCGGCAACAATCCGTTCGGCGATCTGGCCGAAAAAGTCCAGCCAGAGGTCGTTGCGGACGTACGGCTGGCCACAGCAGTGGCGGTAGTAGTAGGCGTCAAACGAATCGGCTGGAATCACGGGCAGTCTCCCGCGCGGAGCAGGCACACGTTACCACAGGTTGACGGAGAGAACGGGGCGACGACCTCAGCCGGCGCGACGCGACGGGCTGACCGGCGCGGAGGATGCCCGGTACCTGGCGACCAACTGCATGGACGCCAGCGGCACCACTGGAAGGAAGTATTTCTCCCAACAGAGGTAAGACCACGGCATGACCAGCAAGAAGGAGAGGATCGCCAGACTGCAGAAGAACAGGAAGTCGAGGTCTCTGCGCTTCCAGCATGTCCACGCGTCGCGTACGACGGCGAGTACCACCGGCATTCCCAGCAGGCAGGCGACGAACAGCACGCTCTGCTCTCGCTGAACTCCGACGATCATGCGGACGGCGCGGTGGAAAAAGCCGACGGTCTCGATCCCGGCATTCAGCGTATAAACCGGCGGGGCGATCGGAAACAACCAGTACGCGCACGCGAGCAGGAACCCCGCCAGCGAGAGGCTCGGGTTCTCCAGATAGAGACGCCGCCAGAACAGCACGACCAGCGGAAACAGATAGACGAACATCTGGCTGACGTAGAGGCTGAGATATGACGGATGAAACGCCGGACGCTCATCGAGGAAGAGCCGCCTGAGCTGGTTGTCCGGACTCAGCCCGCCCCACAACAGCGCCAGCGCGATCATCGGCAGCAGCGAGACGCCGAGAGCCAGCAGCATGCTGAGGTCGGCGCGATCGCGTTCCTTCGCCAGCCTGAGCAGGCTGTACACCCCGGCGGCCAGCACCAGGAACACCAGATACTGCCGGCAGAGCAGCCCGCATGCGAGAGCGACAGCCAGCAGGACGGGCTTTTGCCTGAGCACGGCAAGGCAGGCCAGAACCAGGAACGCCATCGCCAGCATGTCCGTGAAGACGAAGACGCTGAAGCCGATCATGTACGGCTGAACAACCACGAACACCGTGGTCAGAAGCGCGGTCCTGGCATCCCGGAAGACGGTGAAGAGCAGGCGATGCAACAGCACGTACGTGACGATGGCGATGATCACCGACAACAGCCGCAACACCTGGATATCGATCCCGAAGAGACGGCCCCACAAGCCATACAGGGCAAACGGCAGGGGCCCCGACATTTCGTTGTACGTTCGCAGGGTCTCGACGCTCATGCCGTCGGCAAAGGCTCTGGCGGTCGCGACAAAATGCGCTTCGTCGCCCCAGTAGGGGCGCCGCAGGTCGATGAAGAGGATGACCGCGCTCTGAAACAGGATCAGAACCACCAGCAACGGCACCAGAGTGCGGGAGTATGTTGTCATCGGCCGGCGCCAGGGCTCACCACACGCGGGCCGCCACAGGGTCGTGGCCGCGAGCCTTACGTCGCCTATTATTCCCATGAGTTCGTGCCCGTCAACCGGATTCTCAACAGACGCCAGACAGATGTCGGGACTACGTCTTTGCTCAGGAGTCTTTGCCGAGAGGCCTCGTCTTGAATGACGAGAATGTATTCTGCTGGAGGGCGATGCAACTGAGATTACAATTTTACCACTACGATGAGACAGAGTGATCAATGAGTCCAGGCCCCTTCATACGGCTCGACAGCCTCCGTTCGTGGCGCTCGTCGTGGGCCGGCGCACTCGCGCTCCCGTTGGTCGGGCTGCTGTGGCAGTCGTTCTTCTGGCTCGATCGCGTTCCCCCCGTCGCCAAGGCGGCGTACGCCGGCCTCGCGCTGCTATCGGCGATTCGCCCGGCGCATGGATTGCTGGTGATCGCCGCGCTCGCGACGTTGGGGGGTCCAATCGCCGGTCTGGTGGGCGCGCCGTACGAACGCATGGCCGAAGCGCTCGTGTTGACCTTTCTGGTCGGCTGGCTGGTGCACACCGTTATCAGACGCGAGTCAATCCTGGATGGTGACGACAGCCTGTCGGCGCCAATCGCGCTGTTTGCGCTTGCCGTCTCCGCTTCGCTCGTCGTGATGTCCGCCGCCGTGCAGGCCGCCACCGCGCCGCCCTGGCCATATCTTCGACTGGCCACCAACCTTCTCGCACACGACTATTTCGGCGGGACGTCCTTCGAAACCCACAACTGGTACCAGGCGGCGCTGTTGGTCGAAGGCGGATTGCTCGCGGCCGCGGTGCTGCAGTTGACCAGGCGGCGTTCCGACCTCCAGGTCGCCCTGGCCCGCATGCTCTCTCTCGGTATCGTCTCGGCTGCGGTGCTGTCGGCAGCGCGGCTGGGAACGGGGATGATGCGGTCGGCCGATCCGGCCGCATTCCTGCGGCATGCGCTCACCTCACTCCGGTTGAGCATCCATACCGGCGATCTCAATGCCGCCGGTTCGCACTTCGTGCTGGCGCTGCCGTTGCTCTGGGCGCTTGGGATGATGGTCGGACGATGGCGATCCGCCTGGTTGCTTGGCATCATCCCGGTGATTGCCGCGCTGTGGCTGTCGGGATCGCGGGCGGCGCAATCTTCAATCTCGCTGACGCTCGCCGCCGTGATCGCGGTCGGGGCCGGGCGCCGTTCCAAAGCGCGGCTGGTTCCCGTCGTCGTTGCCGTCATCGCCATGATTGGCGCGGTGATCATCTTGCGACAGACACCCGAAGCGTCGGTGGTGACGACGCTGTGGATTCGCTGGCTGTTCGCGCAACTCAGCTGGGACATGTTCAAGTCGGCGCCACTGTTCGGCGTGGGGATCTCCGAGTACTTTGGTCGCTCGGCCGCGGTGATGCCCGACGCGCTCAAGGCCTACTATGTGGCCGAGAACGCTCATAACAACTTCGCCCAGATCGGCGTTGAACTGGGGGTGACGGGACTGGGCCTTTTCCTGTGGGTGCTCGCGTCTGCCTGGCGCCGGGCCCGCGAAGGATTACTGGCAAGTACGGATCCGCTCTTGCGGGGCCTGCTCTTGGGCCTCGCCGCCACCCTCCTGACGTTTCTGACGGGACATCCGCTGCTCATCGGCGCGTTTGCCTGCAGCTTCTGGATCGCACTCGCACTGGCCGTTGCGCGGGCCGATACCGTGAGCGGCCAATCCGCGCGTGCGGCACAGGCATTGCCCGCGCAGGCCGGGATTCCAATCCCCGCCGCCACGCAGCGGCGCGTGGCGGCGGCCATCGCGCTGGTCATCGTCGTGTCGGTGCCGTTTCGCGCGCATCTGGCCGGTGACCAGGCCAGCCTGTCCCGCGTGCGGTACGGCTTTACGCCGGTCGTCGTGGATCCGGCGTCCCATGAACGCTTTCAGTGGGCCGGGCCGCGCGCGACGTTCTTCGCGTCAACCCGCGCGCAGAGCCTGTACCTGTCTGTCTGCCCACCCTCCGATGACGATCCAGTGGAACTCGAGCTGAACATCGACGGACGCGTCGCCGACCGCATCATGCTTCGTGACGCAGTCTGGAGAGACATGCGGCTGATCTTGCCGGTCACCAAGACGGATCACGCGTTCAGGCGGATCGACCTGATCGTGACATGGTCCGGCGAAGACAAGCAGGCCGGATCATCGCAGCGTGATTCAAACGGCCCCCGGGTCCGTGTGAGGACCGTCCACGTGCAGTAGCCCCGCGAGTCGTTCCGTGCGGCGCGCCTACGCCTCCAGGTGCGCCTCGCAGGCGGACGCCACGCCCAGCAGCGCCTCGGTGGCGTGGCGGCGTCCCACCAACTGCAGGCCGCACGGAAGGCCCGCCGAGGTCCGGGCCATCGGCAGCGAAATCGCCGGATGCCCCGTGACGTTGAACAACTGCGTCAGGCGCAGCATCATGTTGCGAACAGGCTCCTTCTTCCCCGCGAGGGTCACCGAGGTGGCGCCGATGAGCGGCGCGGGAATCGGCAGCGTCGGCAGCGCCAGCGCGTCGCAACCGGCCAGCGCCGTGTCCACCTCGGCCCGCAACACGTCGCGGCCACGCTGCGCGCGCACGTAATCCTCGGCCAGCAGGTACCGCCCCATCTCGATCCGGAGCCGGACATTCGGCGTGTAGAGTTCAGGATGCTGCTCGATCATGCTGGCGTGATACGCCGACGCTTCGGGCAGTGAGGTGTGGAGATAGATCGCCCCGATCTCTGCGGCGTGGGGGATGGCCACGTCGACCGTCTCGGCCCCGGCCTGCCTCAGCCACGCGAGGCGTTCGGCGAATCGCTGCCGAACCTGGTCGTCGACGATGTCGAGAAAGTAGGGACGCGGGATGCCGAGACGAAGGCCCTGTACGTCGGATCGGGCAGGCAGCGGCCAGAGCGCGGCCGACCGGTCTCCCCGCAGGACCAGGTAGAGCAGCCAGGCATCAGCCACACTTCTCGCGAGCGGCCCGACGTGATCGAGCGACTCGCTGAGCGGCACGACGCCGTCACACGGCACTTCGCCCCACGTCGGTTTCAAGCCCACCGTGCCGCACGCCGCCGATGGAATGCGAATCGATCCGCCGGTGTCGGTGCCAATCGACGCGACGGCCATGCCCGTCACAACCGACACCGCCGACCCGCCGCTCGAACCGCCGGGCGATCGCGCCGGATCGTGCGGATTGCGCACCGCGCCGTACGCCGAATCCTCACTGGTTGTGCCAAAGGCAAACTCGTGCAGGTTGGTCTTGCCGACAAAGACCGCGCCGGCCTCGCGCAGCCTCGCGGTCACCAGCGCATCCTTCGACGCGACATGACCCTGCCGGACCTGCGATGCGGCCGTGGTTGGCACGCCGCCGACGTCGATCAGATCCTTGAGCGACATTGGGATGCCGTGCAGCGGCCCGCGACAGCGCCCGGCGGCCAGTTCGCGATCGAGCGCCCGCGCCTGATCGAGCGCCTCGTCGCCGGTCACCGTGATAAAGGCGCGGAGTTGCTCGCTCTTGCCAGCAATCTCAGCCAGGCACGCCGCGGTCAGCGCCTCCGACGTGATCGCTCGAGCCGCGAGAAGCGGCGCCAACTCGGTAATCGCACGAAAGTGCGGCGCGGTGTCGGTCATCGCCCGGCTCCGTGCAGCCGGCGCGCGGAGTCTCCATGTGTGCCGCCATCGGCCTGCTGCCGGACGGCGCCGGCCAGATCATTCCAGTCGGCCGCGCGCAGGAGGCGGGTGGCCTGGGCAAGCGTGGCCAGGAGCGGCTTCAGTTCTGGCAGTCCCCGCCGATCGGCATCGGCACATGCGGTATCGAGCCAGTTTTCAAGAGTCATGTGAGTGCCTGTTCGCATGTCGCGTCGTCGCGCTTGACCGAGAGCGCAACACCGTCGCCAATGGGAAGCATTGTCGTGAGCAGCCTCGGGTCGGCCGCCAGTCGCCGATTGTATCGGGCGATCGCGTCGATGGTGGCCGGATCGTGCTTCTGCGTTCCCTGTGGGAATCCGGGGACGACATCGCCGCTCCAGAGCACGTTGTCGGTGACCAGCGCCCCATCGGGCCGCAGCAGCGCGATGATGCGATCGAGCATGGGTTCGTATCCAAGCTTGTCGCCGTCCTGGAAGATGAGGTCGAATGGGCCGGCAACCTTGTGCAGCAGGCGCGACGCGTCACCGACCAGCACGTTGACACGATCGGCGAGCCCGGCCTGCGCAACATGCTGGCGTGCAACGGCCGCCCGGGCCGGGTTCAGCTCGAATGTGAAGAGCAGGCCGTCGTTGGGCATGGCCCGTGCGAGGTGGATGCCCGAGTAACCGTAACCGGTGCCAATCTCGAGAATCCGCCGGGCCCGCATCGCGCTCGCCAGCACGTGCAGGAATCGCGCGGTGAGCCCGTCCAGCGCCGGCACGCCGTCCGCCATCGATCGGCGGCGCACCTGGGTCAGCACGTCGTCTTCGGCAAAAGACAGACTCTCAACGTAGGCGCCGACAGCGCCATCCACCATCTCACGCATGTCCTGTGATTCTACGTCTACTGCGTGCCGCGTCCGGTCTGCTCGCCAATCCAGGCGCTGATCAGATCGAGAAATCCCGGCACGAATTCCTTCTTGAGTGTCGCGTATTCGCCGACGCCGCCGGTTTCCGAATCCTGGTAGAGATGATTGGCGCGCGGAAACACCTCGACGCGGTAGTCCTTGAGGCCGCCGCGCGCGAACGCCTTCTCGATGGCGGCGCGATTCGGCGCGACCGGCACCTGCACGTCATGTCCGCCAAACAGCACGAGCGCCGGGCAGCGCACCTTCTCGAGCGCCGTCACCGGATCGAAGTCGAGGAAAAACTTGAACCAGGGCGTGCGGACCGCATCCAACTGGGCCTTGATCTGGGCCTCCGCGAACTTGTCCACGTCCCCGATCGCTTTCCGCTGGGCCTCAGGCAGCGCGTCCACTCCGGCTTTGATTTCGCCGCGGATCATCGCGCTCACCTCGTCCCAGCCCGTCCCGCTCCGGACCGCGGCGAACAGCTTGCGCTGGATCTCCTGGTTGCGGCGAATCTGCTCATCGGTTCGCCCCGCCGGGCGTCCCACCAGTTCCGACTGCGCCAGCATGGTCTGTTCGCCTGTCAGTCCCGGGCCCGACATCAGGATGATGAAGGCGACGTCGGCCGAACGTGCGGCCAGCATCGGGGCCACGAGACCTCCTTCGCTGTGGCTCATCAGGCCGACGCGCGTCTTGTCGATCTCCGGGCGCGCCTGCAGAAACCTTACGCCCGCCAGCGCATCGTCGGCGAAATCCGCCGTCGTCGACTGACTCGTGCTGCCCGACGATCCTCCGACGCCGCGGTCGTCGCAGCGCAGCACTGCGATACCATGCCGCGTCAGGTGGTCTGCGATGACCCGGAAGATCTTGAAGCCGAAGATCTCCTCGTCCCGGTTCTGAGCACCGCTCCCGGTAATCATGACCACCGCAGGGCTGGGCCTGCCGGAAACAGGAAGCGTCAGCGTGCCGGCCAGCGTCACCGTGCCCGACTTGATCGTCACCTCTTCTTCCTTGTACGGAGGTGGCGGCACAGGCGCGGCAGGTGCTGCCGGCGGC
>Ga0315273_10004030_pt1 | contig 17853 bp, 7 predicted proteins | sample YL17G02_0_MG_FD_205753 | JGI IMG/M metagenome (GOLD analysis project Ga0315273, IMG submission 205753) | Sediment microbial communities from Yellowstone Lake, YNP, Wyoming, USA - YL17G02_0 | ecosystem: Environmental > Aquatic > Freshwater > Lake > Sediment | place: USA: Wyoming | collected...
ACGAGACGCCGCAGTTCGTGCACGCGTTCTTCTCGGAGAGCAGCCACGTGTCGCGACCGGGACCCACGTCGATCAGCACGGTCCCGTCCGCGAGGCGCAGTGCGGTCTCGAGCGACTCGGCGATGCGGGTGCGCGCCGTCTCGCGCACCGCGATGCGATCGACCACCACGTCGACGTCGTGTTTCGCGGTACGCGCCATCGTGATCTCGTCGCCTAGGTCATGCAGCGTGCCGTCCACCCGCACCCGCACGAAGCCCTGCTGGCGGAATGCGTCGAGTTCCTTCTTGAAGGCGCCTTTGCGACCCCGCACGACCGGCGCGAGCACCTGCACCCGCACGCCCTCGCCGAGACTGAGCACCCGATCGGTCATCTGCTGCACGGTCTGGCTGGCGATCGGCCGTCCGCAAATCCAGCAATGCGGCTGACCGACGCGCGCGTACAGAAGCCGCAGGTGGTCGTGGATCTCGGTGATCGTGCCGACCGTCGAGCGCGGGTTCTTCGCGACGCTGCGCTGCTCAATTGAGATTGCCGGCGAGAGCCCGTCGATCGACTCGACGTCGGGCTTGCTCATCTGTTCGAGGAACTGGCGTGCGTACGCCGAGAGCGACTCGACGTAGCGCCGCTGCCCCTCGGCGTAGATCGTGTCGAAGGCCAGCGAAGACTTGCCCGAACCCGAGAGTCCCGTGATCACGACTAGCTGGTCGCGCGGGATGCGCACGTCGATGTTCCGAAGGTTGTGCTCGCGGGCGCCGCGGACCTGGATCTCGGTGGGGGCGGCGATCGGTGCGACGGGCGCCTCGCTCACCGAATCGTCGGCGGACTCGCGACGTCGAGGCGCGACGCTTCGGAGAACGTGCCCTTGCGCTCGACGTAGGTCTGTTTATGCAGCTTCTCGACGAAGCGCACGTACTCTTCCTGGAACGCCTGGTCCATCATCAGCTCGCGCAGCTGCGGCTTCGCTTCCTCGAAGCTGAGCGCCTCGACCTTGCGACGCTCGACGAGCTGTACGACCGCGCAGCCGACCGGAAGCTCGATCACGCCCGACACCTGACCCGGCTGCAAGCTGCCTGCCGCCTGCTGCATCCACGGTGCGAGCGTGCCGGCCGGTAGCCAACCGAGATCGGGACTTGCTTGCGAGACCTGACTCGCGACACTGGCGAAGCTCTCGCCCGCGCGAACGCGCGCGAGGCCACGCCGGACCTTGTCGCACGCGGCCGCGACCGACTTGGGCTTGCCGTCGTCCGCGCCCGCCGCCATGTGAACCAGATGCACTTCCTCGCCGCCCGCGGGCATCGCGCCGTAGCGTTGGTCGTAGAGCTTGCGGATCTGCGCGTCTTCGATCTTCACGCGCGATCGCACCATCCCGCCGAGCACCTTCTGCTGCACGATCTCTTCGGCGATGCGACGGCGGTAGGCATCGAAGCTCAGGCCCTGCGCTTCGACACTCTTCTTCAGGCCGTCGGCGTCGAGTTTGTTTTCCTTGGCGATGCCGGCGATCGCGTCGTCGACTTCGAAGTCGGACGCTTCGATCTCGACGCGCTTCGCGAGCAGGCCGATCATCTTGCGCTCGATCAGCTTGTCGAGCACGTCGGAGCGCAGCAGCACGACATCGGCGTCGGTGGCGCCCTGCTCGCGGATCTTCGCTTCGATCGGATTCGCGATGCGATCGACATCGGAGACGAGCACGACTTCGGTGCCGACCTGCGCGGCGATTCCATCCACCAGCGTGCCGGAAGGTTCCGCAGGAGGCGCGGCGGATGCGGCCCCTGCCGCTGCCGCGGCGGGATCCGCTGCCTTCCACTCCTCCGCGGACAGGGGCATCGCGAACGCGATCGCGATCAGCGCAACAGCCAGCGCAACAGCCAAGGGGCGATCGAACATGGAGTCCTCCAGAGGCAGCCGGATCCGGCGCGGCCCGGATACTAACGAACGGGGGCGTAGTCCCCCGAGCCGAATCGTTCGTCGCCTCCCGCTTTTGCCCCTTTAGGCTGGGAGACGGCGATTACACCGGCAGATCTCCGGCCGCCTGGGTGCACGCGGGCCGAGCCTCGAGCACTGCCGATCGAGGTGGCCAGGATCGGCCGCGGAGCGGCCGAATGGGATCCGCTTCGTCGCAAACGGCCGGCATTCACCGCGTCTGTTCGTACACCGGGTCACGTCTAGCGCACGCAGCCCATCGCAGACCGCTGCGCGCCGGCTCGCGCCAATGCGCACGCCTCTTGCATCGCACCCGCTCACACGCGCACTGCGACCCCTGCGGCCCTGGCAGGACATCCGTCGCGCGGTGCGTCCAGGAGCGAGACGATGCACGGCTCGAAGCGAACGACGTCAGTCGTGGTGTGGATGCTCGTCACCCAGATCAGCCTGCCCGCGCAGCCGGTGCGCGCGTTCTCCACCGACTCGTCCACGCTGCCGAGCGGACGCGGCATCGTGCCAGCGGCGGGCGCCGCGGGCGGCGCTGCGCCGGCGACCGATCCCTTCACCGGCGCCGCGGCATCCGCGATTCCGATCGAGGTGCCGCCCGGCACCGGCGGCATGACGCCGCAGCTCGCGCTGCGCTACTCGAGCCAGGCGCGCGGCGATTCATGGGTTGGCAGTGGCTGGTCGCTCGGCCTGCCCGCGATCACGCGCTCGCTAAGAAACGGCATTCCGGTCTACGACGACGGCGCGGACGTCTTCGAGCTGGACGGCCAGCCGCTCGTTCCCGAGACGACGAATCCCGCGCTGCCGCGTCGCTACCACACGCTGCGCGAAAGCTTCATCCGGATCGTTCACGAGGCGAACGGCACCTGGACGATCACGCGCAAGGACGGCGTGCTGCTACGCTTCGGTGTGACGACATCCGCCCGGGTATCGAACGCGGCGGGCCAGGTCTTCCAGTGGTTGCTCGAACAACAGGAAGATCGCCACGGCAACGCGTTCGTCGCGAGCTACGACCGGCGCGACCCCGGAACCGCCTACCTCGCGACGATTCGCTACACGCTGCACCGCAGCTCCGGTGGCGCGCTCCAAAGTCTGGACGGCAATCCGGCGAAGGATCGCCGCGTGGAGTTCGTGCTCGAATCCGCCGCGCGCGGCGACGTGGCCGAGGGCTACCGCACCGGGTTCCTGTCTCGGATCGCGCACCGGCTCGACTTCATCGACGTGAAGGTCGGCGCCACACTCGTGCGACGTTACGACCTTCGCTTTGCTTCGAGCCCCGACACCGCGCGCTCGCTGCTCGCGTCGGTTGCGCTGTACGGAAACGACGCCGATGTCGCGTCGCCGCGAGCGCCGTTCGTCACGTCGTTCGCGTATCACTCGAACGTCGCGGCCGGCACCACGGGCTGGCAGCTCGCGAACTGGAGTTGGCCGGCCGGCATCACGCTCGTCGATGCGAGTGGCCAGGACAAAGGCGTTCGCCTCGCCGATGTGGACGGCGACGCACGCCCCGATCTCGTCAAGGCGCTTGCGACCATGAGCAACCCCGATCCAAAACTCGCGACGTTCTCACTCAGCGCGGACAGCGGAATTTTCCTGAACATCGGCACCGGCTTCGCGAGCGTGCCGAGCCCTCTTCATCGGATCCCTGGATTCTCCGGACAGAACGGCCAGATCCCATTCTCGCTCGCCTGGCAGCACGCAGGAGCGTCGCGCACCACGGGCCTCGATATCCTCGACGTCACCGGCGACGGTCGCGCTGATCTCGTCGGCGGCGTGCGCGATCTCGATCCGGCAAGCGGCGTACGCGCGCTCTACGGTATGCCGGCCTGGTTCCGCGGCTCCGCGAACGGCTTCGTCGCCACCGCCGACGTGGGCGACGTACTCGACGATGACCTCTGGGGCATCAACCGATCGGGTGTCGTCGATCTGTACGTGTTCACCGCGACATCCGGCACGACCTCCGGCAATGCGCGTTTCGCGGATCTCACCGGCGACGGTCTGCCCGAGTTGATCGTGCGCGGCGCCGAGCACCGCTACTCGGCGATCGGGGGACCGCCTGCTGCGTTCGCGTCGTATGGATGGAGCTGCCTCGACCAGCGGATCACAAACTACTACTTCGAGAACCGCGGCGAGCTGCGCTTCGAGCGCGCGCCAGTCGTGGATTCGCCGGGCTCGTTCTGCCAGTCGTCGTTGAAGCGAGTCGCCACCGACTTTCAGCATTGCGATCTCGACGACTACATCGGGTGCGCCTACAAGATCCTCTACAACGAAGCGCAGCCGGTGTGGTTCCACGGCGATCCGCTGCTGGGCAACTTCCCGTGGACCTGGCTGGTGAACTGGGAGTTTGGCTCGCTCGACGTCGACCTGAACGGCGATGGCCTCGCCGACACGCTCTCCGCGAGCTTCGACCCGTATGGCTACGGCGCGGCTTCGACTGCGTGGCTCAACAATGGCGAACGCGGCTATCTCGAGAACCCGGCCTGGGCGCTGCCGAGCAACCTCTACCTGTATGAACTCGGCGGCACCTATTCGAACGACACCGGTGTGCGGCTGGCCGACGTGAACGGCGACGGTCGCGTCGACGTGGTGCAGGCGAAGGCGGGAGGGAACCGAACGACCTGGCTCAACGATGGCGACGTCAATGAGACGCCGCCGACTCCGTGGGTCGCGAGCGCCGCGTGGACGATTCCCGCCGGCCTCGAATTCGTCGCCGCGAACGGAGCCGACAACGGCGTGCGCATGCTCGATCTGGACGGCGACGGCATGACCGATCTGGTGCGCTCCGCGAACGGCGCGAACGAGTTCTATCGCAACCGCGGATCGATTCCCGATCTGCTGAAGTTGGTGACGAATTCCCTCGGCGGGCAGACGCAGTACAGCTACGAAGCCTCGACGCAACACGACACGACCGGCGGCGACGGGACGCCGGACCTTCCGTTCGTCGTGCCGGTTGTGGCTTCGGTCAGCGTCAGTCCGTCGCCCGGCCGGCCGGGCAACCTTACGAGCACGAGCACCTTCGACTACGAGGGTGGTCGCTATGACGCCGCTGCGCGCGAGTTCCGCGGCTTTGCCGGCGTCACCGAGACGCGTCCCGACGGTCGGCTGACGGATCGCGTGTATCACCAGACGGACGCGTTGTCCGGCCAGCTCGCGAGCGAAACTGTGCTGGACGCCGCGGGTCGTCAGTGGCTCGGCATCAACTACACCTACAGCGCCGACGCGACACCCCCGTACGCCAGCCAGCTCGTGCGCGTGGACCGACGCGAATACGACGGCCAGACGACGCCGCGACAGAGCCGCACCGAATTCCGCTATGACGCCGGCGGCGCGATCGCGCACGGCAACCCGACTGCAATCATCGAATGGGGCGAGATCTCGTCCGCCGGGACGGACGTCGTTCCCGGCGACACGCGCACCACCGAGCTGTCCTACCTCCCGAACGAGCCGCTCCATCTCGTCGACCGCGTGAAGACGCGCACCGTAAGGACTGGCGGATCGCCCGGCGCCGGTACGGTGGTGCGCGAATCGCGCTTCGCGTACGACGGCGACGCGACCGGCGTTGCGCCACCGGCGGTCGGTGATCTGACGAGGCGCATCGACGTCCTCGCCGACGCAGTGCTTCCCGATCCAACCACGACCTTCGCGTACGACCCGTACGGCAATCTCACCAGCGTCACCGACCCGCTCGCGAACGCAGGTGGCAACGGCGGCACCACGACGACCGAGTACGACGCCACCTATCACAGCTTCCCGACGGCCACCGTCAACGCGCTCGGGCACCGGACCGAACTCTCGTACGCGACGTCGCCTGGTTGCTCGGTTTCGCACAGCGCCGGCGCCGGACTCGTCGGGCAGCGACGCAGCCCGAACGACCTTGCCGCCTCCACTGCATGGGGACTCTGTTACGACGTCTTCGGTCGCCAGGTCAGCGAGTCGGGACCCGCCGGGCTCGCGTCGACGACGTGGAGCTACATCGATACGCCGCTGGACGTTGCGATGACGGAGTCGCGCAAGTCGTCGACGAACGCGTTCCGCACGAGCACCACGCACTACGACGGTCTCGGCCGCCCGATCGCGACCGACCACACGGGACCCGGCGGACAAACGGTCTACGACGCGAATTTCGTCTACGACGCCGTGGGCCGGCTAGTTGCGCAAACGCAACCCGGATTCGGCGCACCCGGTGCCGCGACGCTCTACGAGTACGACGTCGCAGACCGCGTGATCACCGCCACGTTGCCAGGCGGTGGGCGCGTCCACACCCGTCGCTACGACCGCGGCGCGGTCGAGCGGACCGACGCGAACGGCAACGTCGTTCGCCAGCAGCACGACGCGTTCGACCGCATCGTGCGTGTCGAGGAGAAGAACGGATCCGAGACCTACATCACCCGCTACGACTACGATGTGAGCGATCAGCTGACGCGCATCACCGATCATCATGGCAACTCGAGCACCGTCAGCTACGACCGACTCGGTCGCCGCAGCCGCCTCACCGAGCCCGACATCGGCCGTCGCGACTTCACGTATGACGGGAACGGGAATGTTCTCACGGAACTCGTCAACGGGCTCGAGACGATCACCTGGAGCTACGACAAGCTCGGTCGGCCGCGCACCAAGCGCGGCACGTCGCTGCGAAACCTTGCGGCGTCGTCGAACATCTGGGTCTACGACGGGGCTCCAAACGGCATCGGCATGCTCTCGGTGCGCAATGATGACGACGTGCACACCTATCGGGTGATGAACTACGATCTGCTCGGCCGCCCGTCCCGGGAGAAATACACGCTCTTCATCGCGAACAAGGGCGAGTCCTTCGACTTCGAGAACAGCTACGACCCGCTCGGCCAGCTGCTTTCGCGCAAGCACCCGACCGGCACGAAGATCGACTACCAGCGTGATGCGCGCGGCTACCTGACGAGCATCGCGTCGGGCCAGCCCTCGCCCGACGCGTCGGCGATCGGCTGGACCGCCGACGGGCACGTCGCATCGTGGTGGGCGCCCGGCGGCGTCGTGACCACCACTAGCTACGACGCCGAAACGCGTCGCCTCGCCGCGATTCGGGTCGATAGCCCGGGACCCGGGCTACTCATCGACGAGACGCTTCACTATGACGACGACGATCGCGTCACCAGCGTGATCGACGGCGTCGGCACGAACAGCATGGCGTTCGGCTACGACCCGCTCGATCGGCTGGTACGCACCACGCGTTTCGAAGCGGGCGTATGGACGATCCGAACGAACGCGTACGACGCGATCGGAAACATGCTCTGCCGCGACGCGACGGGAGCGAGGTGCGCCGGCGGAACGCTTCTGGCGTATCCGTTCGCCGCGAACGACCCGCTGCAGCGCGCGACGAACCATCGCGCAACCAGCGTTGCCGGCGCCGCGTCGGCCTACGACGTGAGTGGCGCAGTTCTCACGCTCGGCGGCCGCGGGTTCTCCTACAACGCGCTCGCAAACGTCACCGAAGTGTGGGACGGCAGCACCCTGGCGTTGCGCGCGAGCTACGACGGCAACGGCCGCACCTATCAGCTGCAATCCGGCTCGTCCGGCGAGACCCAGTACCTGCCGACCGACGACTTCGAATGGGGGGAGACGTCACACCAGGCACGCGTTCATGTGACGCTCGACGGCGCGCGCATCGCCACCCACACGATGAACTTCGTGCCGCCCGTTCCGCCGCCGGGTTGCGCGGGGCACGGGCCGGCAGCACCGGGTCGCGACTCGTCGCCGTTCGACTTCTTCGCTCCGGGCCTCGCCGCGTTGCTGCTACTCGGCGCCCGTCGCGGTTTCCGCGGCATTCCGGTGGAAAAACGCGCGCGGGTGCTCGTCGCGACCGGGACCGGCACGGCGTTCCTGCTGGTTGCGCTGGTTCCGGTGCCATTCGCGCGGCGCGGCGAAGCCATCGCGCAATCCGGCGTTCCCTCGTCCGTCTACTACCACGGCGATCACCTCGGCAGCGTGCTGGTCGTCACCTCCGCAAACGGAGCCCGGGTCGGCGCGCCTTCGTCCTTCGAGCCGTGGGGACGTCTGATCGGGGGGGGCGCGCTCTCGACCGCTTTTGGTTTCAATGGAAAACGGAGTGCGGGAAACATCTACGACTACGGCGCGCGGTGGTACGATCCGAGCATGGGTCGCTTCCTGCAGCCGGATCCGGTTATCGTCGATCCCTACGACCCGCAGGGCCTCAGCCGCTACAGCTACGTCCGCAACGACCCCGTCGGCCGGATCGATCCGACCGGCGCGTGGAGCCTCTCTGCGAACGCCTATGCCGGCCAGATCGGGAACTCGGGCTTCACTGGCATCGTGCTCGGCCTGGGGTTCAGTGGCGGCGGAAGCTACAGCGTCTCCGCAAGCGCCTTGATCGGCGGAATCCCCGTTGCGCAGTACGCCCAAGCGCTGCAGGTGTTGGGCGACTTGACCGCCGCGGTGAAGGTCGGGAGCTTCCAGTTCTTCAATCAACAAGGGACGACGTTCTCGCGTACACAACTCCCGGACGTCGGAGCAAACGCCCAGTCCGCGAGCTGGCGCACCCCGCAGAACCTCGCGGTGCTCGATAGTCTCGATCCGTACGTTGCGAATCTCGCGGCGCAGCATTTGAGCGAGATGACCGAGGAGGGCCTCGACGTTCGTCTTACCCAGGGATTCCGCACCTACGAGGTTCAGAACGGTTACTACGCTCACGGCAGGACGCTGCCCGGCGACATCGTGACGAATGCGCGGGGCGGGGAAAGTTTGCACAACTTTGGTCTTGCATACGACGTGGGTGTCTTCGACAAGGGCCAATATGCCAACCGCGGTCGCGATCCGCGGTATAGCCGTGCTGGAGTTCTTGGCGAAGGAGTCAGCGACGGAATCGGAGCCGAGCGCTTGAGTTGGGGAGGACGATGGGGGAAGCCCGACACCCCTCATTTCGAGTTCGACGGCGGTCTTCCGCTTGCCGAGATCCGCAGACGATTCGAAGCGGGCGAACCGGCCTTCTAGTTGCCCCTGTCGGAACCGCCAATCTGGTAGGAAGCAGTATGCGACCCCGAACCTGGATCCCGATCTACGCAGAGCGCTACCGCGGCGAGCGAACGGGTACACATGGACGGCTCGCTGCACTCATCGTGATCGTCGTTCTAAGCCCGCTTGGCTCGGCTTCCGCCGACGCCGATGAATACGATGCAGCCACCGCGATGGCAGTTCCTGCATCGGTCTCAACGGTCGTCGAGGCAGGCCTATGGGGCGACGGTGGCTGCTACCGGGTCGTGGTGACTCAGCGAGGCTTCGAGCACACCTACAACAACGTCTACGCCCAATGGCTCAGCACGGACGGCAAGGGAAAATCGAAAATCGAGAAGAGTATTCAGGTGAAACAGTTGAGCAATCTGGTTCCCTCAGTGATAGGCGACGTTCGGTTCGTCTTTCCCTCGAAGGAATCCAAAGGCGTCTTCGAGGTCGACGTGGTGAATCGCGACACGCAGAAGTCAGCGATTGCCCTACTGCACATGGGGAAGCCCGGTGAGCTATCTGTCGACCTGCCTCCAGCCGAGCTCGCGGAGTAAGTATGCGGCTCGGCTCTAGACGCGCGGCGAAGCGATTGTGATCTTGAAACCCTGTCGAGACTGTGGACCTGCGGACCCCGGACTCCTGTACCGGTCTGGGAAGATGGAGCGGTGCTACGACTGCCAGAACTTCTGGAATCTCTCCAAGAAGACAACTGGAGGCGGCGTACAGTTTTCGCGGCAAGAGTTCGTGGAATGGAAGCGTGCCGACGCGAAGCGGCGAGAGTGTGCATACTGCGGGATTGACGCTGCAGTTCTACAAGAACTCTAGAGTCTCAACGTCAGAACCAAGAGAACCTATGAGTCGATCGGAGTTGATCGCAAAGACAATGGAAAGCCGTATACGATTCTGAACATCACTCCGTGTTGTGGTCCTTGCAACGCGATCAAGGGCAGCTTACTAACACATGCAGAGATGAGACTTCTAGGCCAACAACTCAAGGAAATCTGGAAGCGAAGGCTGGTGGAGCGTGCGGAAGAGAAGGAGTGAGAACCGACGTCCTTGCGCCCTCCAGTCAGAAAGCACAACTACCATGAGCGCCAGAAAGATCGCTAAGGCCTCGAGCAAGCGCCCCGCGAAGCCGTCCCGCGGTAGCGCGGATCTGGTGCGACTCCGCAACATGAGCGAGCGGGAGATCGCGCGGACCTCTCCTCCCGAGCTCGCTGACCTCCCGCCGGATTTCTGGGCGAACGCGACGCTGGTAGATCCGCGCCGGCCGAAGCGCGAATCCTGATCGCGAGCGCCGCCCCTCACCCCCCGAGCTGCGCGAGCAATTCGTGCGCCGCCTTGAACAACTGCTCCGGCTCGCGCTCCCTCGGCAGCGGCGCGTAGATCTTGTGATTCGGCGCGACGCGGATGCCGAGCGTTGGGTGCGTGAGCAGCATGACGAGGCGCTTCGCGTCGATGCGGGTGCTCTCGGCGGCGGTGAACACCAACTCGCCCTGCGCGATGTCGATTGCCGCGACACCGAGCTTTCGCGCAGCGATCTTCAGGCGGATCACGCCCAATAGGTTGGCGGCGGGATCGGGGAGCGGGCCGAAGCGGTCGAGCAGTTCGTCGCGGATACGATCGGCGTCGGCCTGGTCGGGCGCCGAGGCGAGGCGCTTGTAGAGCACCAGCCGCTGGCTGACGTCGGGCACGTAGTCCTCGGGAAGCTTGGCCGCTACCGGCAGGCGGATCTCCGGGTCGATCTCCTTCGGCCGCACCCTCCCGCGCATTTCCTCGATGGTCTCCTCGAGCATCTCCATGTAGGTCTCGAACCCGAGTTCAGCGAGGTTGCCGTGCTGTTCGGCGCCGAGCAGGTTGCCCGCGCCGCGAATTTCGAGGTCCATCGACGCGAGCCGCATACCGCTGCCGAGTTCGGTGAACGACTGCAGCGCTTCGAGTCGTTTGCGCGCGTCGTCCGACAGGCTGCGTTCGTTGCCGCGCATCAGCAGATGACAGTATGCGCGATGCGAGCTGCGACCGATGCGGCCACGCAACTGATAGAGCTGCGCGAGCCCGAAGGTCTCGGCACGATCGACGAGCATCGTGTTGGCACGCGGGATGTCGAGACCGCTTTCGACGATCGAGGTGCAGAGCAGCAGATCCGCTTCGCCGTGCAGGAAGCGCATCATGCGATCTTCGAGATCGCGCTCGGGCATCTGGCCATGCGCGACCAGCACGCTCACCTCGGGCACGATGCGCTGGAGCAGCTCGGCCACCTGACCGATCGAGTGCACGCGGTTGTGTACAAAGAAAACCTGTCCGCCGCGTCGTACTTCGCGCAGGATCGCCTCACGCACCATCGACTCGGAGAAGCGCGCCACTTGGGTGCGGATCGAGAGCCGATCCGCCGGCGGCGTGTGGATCACCGACATGTCGCGCAGTCCGGTGAACGCCATCTGCAGCGTTCGTGGGATCGGCGTGGCGGTGAGTGTCAGCACATCGACTGTCTTCTTGAGCCTCTTGATGCGCTCCTTGTGACCAACACCAAACCGCTGTTCTTCGTCGACGACGAGCAGTCCGAGGTCGCGGAACTCGATGTCCTTCTGCAGCAGACGATGCGTGCCGATGACGACGTCCACCGAGCCGTCCGCCATGCCGAGCACGATCTGCTTCTGCTCCTTTGCGGAGCGGAACCGCGACAGCGACTCGACGCGAATCGGGTAGCCATTGAAGCGCTTGCGGAAGGTCTCCTCGTGCTGCGCACACAGGATCGTCGTGGGAACCAGCACGACCACCTGCTTGCCGTCCATCACCGCCTTGAAGGCGGCGCGCACGGCGACTTCCGTCTTGCCGAAGCCGACGTCGCCGCACACCAGCCGGTCCATCGGCTTGCTGTTCTGCATGTCCGCGAGCACGTCTTCGATCGCGGCCTGCTGGTCGGGCGTCTCCTCGTACGGGAAGGCGCCCTCGAACTCTTCGAGCGCGCGATCGCGCGGCGAGAACGCGAAGCCCTCCGCCAGTTCGCGCGCGGCGTGGATGCGGAGCAGTTCGCGCGCCATGTCGCGCAGCGACTTCCTGACGTTGCGCTTGGCCTTCTCCCAGGTGAGGCCGCCGAGTTTGTCCATCCGCGGCGGCACACCCTCGGCGCCGACGTAGCGCTGCACCAGCGACAGCCGGTGCACCGGCACGAAGAGGCGGTCGCCGCCGTCGTACTCGATGCGCAGGAACTCGTTCTTCGCGTCATCGCGACGCGCCGGGCCGACCGCGAGCTGCACGAGTCCGCGGTAGACGCCGATGCCGTGTTCGCCGTGCACCAGGTGGTCGCCGGTCTTCAGCTGCGCGAGCGATTCGAGCGCCGCCGCCTCGCGCATCGACACCTTGGTGCGCCGCCGCTCGCGCGGTCCGAAAATCTCCTCCTCGGTGACGATCACGGTGTGCGCGAGTGGCAGCGTGAAGCCTTCGGAGATCGCCGCGACGCGCACTTCGATCTTGCCGGGCCGTCCCCATTGCGCGATCTCACGCGCGTCGCGGGCGAGGCGCGCGTCTTGGCCGTACTCGAGCAGCAGCTGCCGCAATCGCTCTGCGCCCGAAAGCGCCGGCGTCGCCAGCACGACGCGCCAGCGCTCGCGGCACCAGCGCTCGATCGCGCCCACGAGCGGCAGCAGCGCGGCGTCGCCGGTGCGCGAGCGCGCGAGTTCGCGGCGCAGCTCGTCGTGATCGGTCGAGCGCAGCGCGATGCGCTCGGCTCCGTCGTCAGTCTCGATGTCGAGCCGTTCGAGCCAGACCGGCCGGCGCAGCGCGAGCGCCTGCTCCACCTCGCCGGTCGCCAACAATAGCTCCGCCGGTGGCACCACGACGCGGCCGGCCGCGCGCGCGGCTTCGAAGCTTTGGAACGATTCGTCGGCGAAGCGCGCAAGGCGCTCGTGCGCGGCCTCCGGCTCCTCGATCACTACGAGCGCGTCTTCCGGCAGGTAGTCGAAGACGGTCTCGACGCCCGGCTGGATCCACGGCGCCAGCGCTTCCGCACCGGGCGGCAGCGAGCCGCGCAGCAACGCATCGAGCGTCTCGTCGGTCGCGCGCGCATCGGCGCCCTGCTCTTCTGCGCGCGCGCGAATCTCGGGGCCGCGCTCGATCACCAGATCGCGGTCGAGTTGGATTTCGCGCGGCGGCGGCAGCGTCACGGAGCCGAAGCGTTCCTGGGAGCGTTGGCTCGCCGCGTCGAATTCGCGGATCGACTCGACCTCGTCGCCGGCGAGTTCAACGCGCACCGGACGCGCGCGCTGCGGTGGGAACACGTCGACGATGCCGCCGCGCACCGCGACTTCGCCGCGCTCTTCGACAAGCGCCATCCGCGCGTAGCCGGCCGCGACCAGTTGCGCGACCAAGAGATCGCGGTCGATCGACTGGCCGACATTGAGCTGCGTCGTACGCGCGCGCAGTGCATCGCGCGTGGGAACGCGCAGCGCGAGCGCCGAGAGCGGCGCGACGACGACGAGCCCCTTGTCTTCGGTTCCGCGCTCGCCGGTCGCCTCGAGCCAGCGATACAGCACGTCCATCCGCTGCGCGGTGACGAACGGCTGCGGCGAGAAGCGGTCGTAGGGAAGCGTGTCGGGATGTGGGAACGGACGGACCAGACCGCCCTCGTCGGCAGCGGGTTCGCCGAGCATCACGCGCAGATCCTCGAGCAGCGCGTCGGCGGACTTCGCGTCGGGCGCCAGGAACAACACGGGCCTCGGCCCAACGGCGTGTACCAGCGCCGCACCCGCCCACGCGCGTGCGGCGCCGCGCAGACCCGTGAGCCGCACGACACCCTTGCGCGCGAGCACGCGCTCGGTGAGTTCGTCGAAACTCTTCGGCGGGCGATTCAGCAAGTCTGTCGTCGACTCCCATGCGAGACACCGAACCTGAAACGCACCACGGCCCCGGCCCGCCCCGCGCGCGGGGTGGGTCGAGGTCGCGCACGAGTCTAGCCCGCGCTTCGGAGTGCGTTTCCGCCCCGAGCCGATCAGAGTTCAGGGCGCGGCGTGCGTTGCCGCCGACCGTCCGAGGCTTTCGAGCACTGCCAGAACATCGCGCGCGAGCACGATCGGATCGTGTTCCCGTTCGAGCGTGCGCCGCGCTTCGGCGCCCAGTTGGGCGGCGCGCGCGGGATCCGCGAGCAACGCGTTCACCGCGGCAGACCACGCGGACGGCTTTGCATCGTCCGCAACGAGCCACGCCGAGTGCTCGTGCGTGAGCGTATCCGCCACCGACGCGCGCGCGACGATCGCTCGCGAAGCCTCCATGTAATTGAGCAGCTTGATCGGAAAGCCGCCGGCCGCGCAGCGCGCGAGCAGCGTCACGCCGGAGCCGAAGGTGAGCAGGCGGACCTCTTCGGCGCCTGCGACGTGCACGGTTCGAAGCGGCGCTGGCGCCGTCCCAGCTGCGTGCGTTGCGACCACCACCGGCGCGGCGATCTCGCGCGCCGCCACCGCGAGCGCCGCGAGATCCTGATAGCCGTCGAGATTGCCCGCATAGAGCGCGTAGCGACCGACGTCGAGCCCATGAAGTTCGCAGGCAGCGGCGATCGCTGCGGGCGTGGGCACGAGGCGCATTGCCAGTCCCGGCGGAGTTCGCAGCACGGGACCGCGCGCATGTTGCGAAAGGTCGCGCTCGCCGGCGCGCGCGAGCGCGATCACCGCATCGGCGCGGCGCGCGAGGTGGCGGTCGATGCGCGCGCCGAGCCAGCGCAGCGCGGGCGCGAATTGCGGCGGCGCGTAGGTCGCGAGTTCGTGCACCAGGATCGTATGTGCCACATACGCCACGGGACGTTGCATCAGCGGGCGGACCCACAACGCGGCGAGCGCCGCTTCGGCGTTGTGCGCGAGCACCGCATCGAAGGGCGTGCGGCGATGCGCCGTCAGCAGCGATGCGGCGAGCGCGAGATCAGCGAGCGGCTTGGCGGGGCTCGGCCCCGACGCGAGCTTGCGCGGCGCCAACGGCGCGCGCACCAGCGCGAGATCTGCAGGAACCGCTCCCGCGCCGCGCCCATAACAGACGAGCGTCACGCGCGCGCCCGCCGCCTGCAGCGCGCGCGCCTGTTCCGCGAAGAAGACCTGCGAACCCTGCGGATAGGGAAACGGGAATGCGCCGACGAGGGCTACGTGCACGGACTCGCGAAGCGCCGCACTCCATCGCCCTTCCCGATCACGTTCGCTCCTGCACGCCGCGCTCGGATTGCTGCCACAACCGCGTCGCCGCACCGCCACGCACTTCGCGGTAGAGCGTCACCAGCTCGACGAGCGCGCGACCGATCACGCGCGGCGTCGCGCCCTTCGCGCGACCAGCGATGCGCGGGTGGTGCGTCACCGGCACTTCGCGAATCCGAAAGCCGGCGCGGCGTGCGCGCAACAGCAGCTCGGTGTTGACAAACGCGCCGATCGACGCGATCGGAAGCGCGTCGAGCACGGGTCGGCGAAAAATCTTGAACGCGCAGTCGATGTCGCGGACGCGCAGGCCGAAGAGAGCGCGCACCAGCACGCCCCAGCCGAGCGCGAGCGCGCGTCGTCGGAACGGGTCGTGGCGCGGCGCGCGGTAACCGGCGACGATGTCGAAGTCACCCGTGTGCGCGAGCAGCGCTTCGATCTCGCGCAGGTCGAACTGCAGATCCGCGTCGGTGAAGAACACGAGGTCGCCGCGCGAGGCGCGCAGCCCCGAGCGCAGCGCCGCGCCGTAGCCGATGTTGGCGGGATGGCGCAGCAGACGCACGCGCGGCTCGAGTCTGCGCTGCGCTTCGACGACCGCTGCGCTGCCATCGCGCGAGCCATCGTCTACCACGATGATCTCGAAATCGTCCGCGAGGCGCGGTGCGAGTGCGAGCGCAGACGCGAGCAGCGGCCCGACGTTCTGCTCTTCGTCGAACATCGGGAACACCAGCGAGATCATGCCGGGCCGCGCGGCTTGGTTCGGCATCGTCACTCCAGGTATCCGAGCGCTCGCAGCCGAGCCGCAACGAGGGCTTCTTCTTCGGCAGAGTAGGGCACGGGGGTGAGCGAACGCCCCCCGCTTCCGGCATGGCCCGCCGCATCGGTCTCGAGGCCCAGTGCGCGCAGCACGACCGCCGCGACGTGCGCGATCGACGCGGGTCGCTCCGCTGTCGCGTGGGTCGCGATCCAGATGCCGGTGCGTCGGTGCGTGCCGTTCATGCCGCGACCGCGTCCGCCCGCGAATTCGTCGTCTTCGAGCGTGCGCAGCGCGCCGCTCCCGGGGCGATCCCAGCGCGTTGCGACGAGCGAGTGCAGATAGCCGCGCTCATGGCCGAGTTCGAGTACGACATCGGGCGCGCGCAAGGCGAAGGGGCCGTCGTAGACTTCTTCGCGCGGCAATGCGCGCGCCACAACGCGCTGCTCGCTCACAGTTCCGTCGAGTTTCCAATCGAGCAGCGCGTCGATCACGTCGCGACGCACGCGCTCGTAGTCGGCGCGAGCCACCGATCCCGCTGCCTCACGGCCGGCGAGATTGATCCACACGCCCGGCTGCGTGTTCACTTCTTCGGAGAACGCGGCCGAGCGTGACCACTTGATGCCGCCGAAGCGCGCTGCGCTTTCGAGCCGCGCGGCCGAGCTGCGCAGGCGGCGGAAGATTTGCTGCGCGACACGGGGCGGGAGCACGTGCAGCGCGAGATCGCGCGCGCGGCGAGCAGCGCTGTCGAGTGAGCCCGCAGCGCGTCGGGTCAGCAGGCCGCTGTCGGCGAGGCGCCGATTCACGTGCACGACGCGGCGCGAGGCGCCGCCCTGCCCGTGGTCCGAGACGACGAAGCACGCCGCGTCGTCGCCGAATGCGTCCCGCAGCGCACCCACGGCGGCGTCGAGTCGCTCGTAGACTGCCGTGAGCGCGCCCTTTCTCACATTCGACGCGGACGCGTCGTGGCGCGGCGACGCCGCATCGTGATCGCGCCAGTAGTGATGCGCGACGGTGTCGCTCTCGGAGAAAACGACGACCATCAACTCGGGATCGCGACCCGCTTCGCGCAGTTGACGGAGCGCCTCGATGGCGAAAGCCGTCTTGCGCTCGACGCGCGCCAGCAGCGTCGCTACGGCGCGTTCGTGCCAGCCGTCCGCACGTGCGCCTTCGTCGAGATCGGGAATCATCCAGGGCCCGACGCGCGCGGCGACGCTCGTGTAGAGCGCCGGATCGCTCGCAGCGGCGGCATCGCTGCCGGTCGAGACGGGAGCGTCGAAGCCCGGGACGAGCAAGCCGTCGACGCGATCGGGCGGGAAGGTCGCGGGTACACCGAGACAGAGCACGCGCTTGCCCGCCCGCGTAGCCCGCATCCAGAATGATTCGCCGGCGCGATCGGCAGCATTCACGAAGTGGATGCGGTAGGCGCCGTGCTGCTTCTGCGTGAAGTCGAAGATACCGTGATGGCCGGGCGCGAGACCGGTTGTGAACGACGACCACGCCGGGAAGCTCATCGGCGGCGTCGTGCTCGGTAGCGGCGCGATGACACCGCCGTGCAACCACGCGGCCAGGTTTGGCAGGTGTCCCGCCGACGCGAGCGGACGCAGCACGTCCCAGTCCGCGCCGTCGAGACCGAGGACGAGTGCGCGCTCACGCAGAATCGACTCTCCCTAGCCGAGTCGGTCGATCACGGCTTTGGTGAACTCGTCCGTCGTCGCGTTGCCGCCGAGATCGCGGGTGCGCAGCCGCGGCTCCATCAGCGTGGCGTGGACGGCGGCTTCGATCCGCGTTGCCGCGTTCAGCTCGCCGAGGTGCTTCATCATCTCGACGCTCGAGAGGATCACCGCGGTCGGGTTGGCGAGTCCCTTGCCGGCGATGTCGGGCGCGCTGCCGTGCACGGCTTCGAAGACCGCGACCTCGTCGCCGACGTTTGCCCCCGGCACGACGCCGAGACCGCCCACGAGTCCCGCACACAGGTCCGACATGATGTCGCCGTAGAGATTGCCGAGCAGCAGCACG
>Ga0315273_10004032_pt1 | contig 17849 bp, 11 predicted proteins | sample YL17G02_0_MG_FD_205753 | JGI IMG/M metagenome (GOLD analysis project Ga0315273, IMG submission 205753) | Sediment microbial communities from Yellowstone Lake, YNP, Wyoming, USA - YL17G02_0 | ecosystem: Environmental > Aquatic > Freshwater > Lake > Sediment | place: USA: Wyoming | collected...
AGGGCTTTCGAAACGCATTCCCTCCATCGCAAGCAGATCCAAGACTCTGCTCGTCAGAACCTCGATTTCCACATTCTTCAACATGATCTACCTCACCGATGATTAGTCCACCACCCGATCACAGCAGGATAAAACTGGATGCTTCCTTCGCTTGATGCATTACCAATCACCTCGGGGCAAGAACCGGCCTTTTGCCCCTACCCCACGAGCCCGAAACCATATTTGTACCGATCGGAGACTGTGACTGGAAGCCGTCCGACCGGCTTGAACTCACCAAAGAGCACCTCCACCGCTGCCGTAACAGAATCAGGGCAGCTGCTGTAGGTGCAGAGACACACCGGCATGTCGGGAAAAGACTTGACCACATAAGGATTGTCCATCACTACCAGCGAAACGTGCTTCCCGATCGCTGCAAGCTTGTGCGCCTGTTCCAGAATCTCCTCGTTGATGCGCAGACTGTCCGCGGCGTAGCTGCGAATCCTGGTCGAGACAGCGAGGATAACGGCATCCGCATTTCGGGCTGCCGTCAGCGCCGCCTGCCAAGTTTCCTTCTTTTCCTCCACAAGGACCGCTTTGGCTCCCGGCTGCCTTTTTCGCACCTCTTCCACGAAAAGCTCGTTGGCATTCGGTTGCGGAGGTCCCAAATCCCCCCCCTCGGCGGCAGCAATCACAAGGATTCCTCTGGACCTGTCCAGCGGCATCCCCTCTCTTCTTAATACGGTGACCGCTTCGCGGGCCACCCGCCGGGCCGCAGCTTTGTGCTCGCTTCGCCCGACGATCCCGTCTAATGCGCCGACATCCACGGAGGACTTTTCAAACAAGCCGAGCCACTTCTTGGCCTGAATGATCCGTGTAACGCTCGCGTCGAGCTGGGACATGGGCAGCTTGCCTGATTCCACCGCTTGCTTCAGCGTCGCGATGGCTGCATCGACATCCGGCGCCAGAAGAATGTCGCATCCCGCCGCAACGGCCTTGAAGGCCATGTCACCGGGAGAGTAGTTTGCGGAGACAGCCTTCATCCCGAGACTATCGGTGGCAACCAGCCCTTTGTAGCGCAGTTGTTCCCGCAAAACCCCCGTAATGATGTTCCTGGAAAGGGTGGCCGGCAGGCCGGGCACGGGTTCGAGCGCCGGATAGTAGTTGTGAGCCGTCATGATGCAGTTCATGTATCCGGCCCGTATCCCGGCTCGATAAGGGGCCAGTTCCACTGCTTCGAGCTCGGCTCTGGTTCGATGGACCGTGGGGAGTTCCACATGGGAGTCGCGTGACGTTGCCCCATGGCCGGGATAATGGCAGATGCAGGTCAGACCGCGGTTTTCAACGATCCCGCGGCAGCTTTCCACGCCCAGCTCGGTGACCAGCTCGGGCTGTTCCCCGAGCGAACGGGTGTTAATGATGGGATTGGTCGGTTCGATGTTGACATCCAGCGTCGGGCAGGAAATCCAGTTGTAGCCGACCGCGCGCCCTTCCAGGGTGTTGACCTTCCCGAATAGATACGCCAGCTCCCTGGAGCGGGCGGCACCGAAAGCCATGTAGGCGGGGAACTCGGTGCCGCCGGCAAAATTCAGATGACTGCCGTGCTCCTGCTCTCCCACGAAAAGAAGCGGGTATTTGGAAACAGACTGCAGGTGATTCAGGAACTCCGCCGCCGCCCGGGCGCTGCCAAGACCGGCCAGAAGGCCAATGAAAGACCCGGCACGTCCTTTCGCGGCCAGCTCCTCCGCGCCTTTCACGTCCTTTGGGGTCATCCGGCCGCAGATGAGCTGGCCGATCTTGTCTTCCAAGGACATGGAACGGATCGAAGGAATTGTCCCAGCGGCTCCGCTCGCCGCGACAGCGAAAGGTTGCCCGGCGGCAGCCAAGCCGGCCGCGAGGCGCCGGCAGACTTCCCGGCGATTGATGCGCTCAGGCATTTAGTCCCCCTCCTCCCAAAACCCAGGTCACCGTGCGAAAGGCTCATCGAACCCGAAATGCTTCACCGCGGCAGCTATGGCCTCGTTTAACAATTGGAGGATCAGGTCCACCTCCTCCCTGGAAATGATAAGGGCCGGGGCCAGGACCAGAATGTCGCCGTTGTTCCTGAGAATGACTCCGTGCTCATAAAACCAGTCCCTGATCCACGAGCCGACGCCGAGCTTCGCATCAAGCTTTTTCTTTGTTGCCCGGTCCGCCATGAGTTCCACCGCCCACAGCAGGCCGATTCCCCGCACGTCTCCCACTATGGGATATTGGTATAGCTTCTCGAGCCCGCTCTTAACGTACAACCCGATTTCCGCGGTATGCTCAACGAGCTTCTCACGCTCAATGACATTGATGTTCGCCAGGGTTGCTGCGCAGGCTACCGTATGCCCCCCGTAAGTGCTGCCGCTGCGCAGTTCGTGGCCCGGGCCCTTGCGGAATTCATCCGCGATCTTGGGGGTGGTCACGGCTGCACCCAGAGGGATGTAGCCGCCCGTAAATCCCTTGCCCAGCGTGATGATGTCCGGGACCACATTCCAGTGCTCACAGGCAAACCACTTCCCCGTCTTTCCAAATCCGGTCTGGACTTCGTCAAAAATGAGCACGATCCCATAGCGGTCGCAAAGCGCACGCACTCCCTCCAGATACCCATCGGGCGGAAGCGGGTATCCGGTGTTCGACCCCGGAATCGGATCCATGATGATCGCCGAAATGGTTTCCGGTCCCTCAAACTTGACCAGTTTCTCCATCTCCTTCAGGCACGCCAATTCGCACGTCTCGCGCTTCAGATCCAAATCGCATGCGTTGCACCGCGCCGCAGGCGCAAACAGGCATCCCGGCAACAGCGGTTCAAAGTATTCTCGAAACCACGACAACCCGGTCACCGACATCCCGCCCAGCGTGGTCGCATGATAGGAGTGCCTGCGCCCGATCACCTTGTACCGGTGGTGTTGCCCTCGTTCCCAGTGATACTGCCGAGCCATTTTCAGCGCCGTCTCGTTGGCCTCCGAGCCGCTGTTGACAAAGAAGGACACCGACAAGTCTCCCGGCAGAAGCTCCGCGAGTTTTCGTGCAAGTTTGATCAGCGGGATTGTGAACGTATCCTCGTAGTTGGGGAAAAACTCCAGTTGCTCGAACTGCTCCTGAACCGCTTTGGCCACCTCGGCGCGGTGATGTCCGCAAATGGTCGTCAGAAGCGAGGCAAACGTGTCAAGGTAGCGCCTGCCGTCGATGTCGTAGACATAACATCCCTCCCCGCGGGCGATGATCTTCGGCCCCTTGGCAAGCGCAGCGTTGCTGGCAAAATGAGGGATAATGTATTGGAGGGCGTCCTTTCTTAACTGCGCTTTCTCTTCCTCACTCCATATCTTTTCGGCCATAACAGACCTTTCAATTCCCTTGTTTGCTTTCAAGTTGCCGAAAGCGCCTCCGGCGGGGAATTCGATCCCGGAAGACGGCTTTCAGCCATACAGTTTTCGGATTTTTGTCGAGGCCGATAATCCGATCGGGCAACTCTTTTGTCAACCAAAATAAACACCCGAAGGCTGCAGGGCCATCAACGATCTTTGACGGATTCCTGAAGCACTTCTATCTCCATGCTGCAACTAAGATTTACATACGCCGGTTAACTCAGAGCTCATCGCACTGCAAGCTGCGTGGAAGCGTCTCCGAGTCTTGCTTATTTGATTTATTTGTATGGCAAATAAAATTAAGGCATGTTCACCAACGAGCATTCTCTCGATTCAGCGTGCAGAGCTTCGGATTGGCGTGCGGTCCAGATATCAGGGCATGCAGACGAACACCTGAACAGCAACTGCCCCTCGGAGAGTGCTCTGTCCGAGATATCCCGACCAGCACACATGTCGGGCGACACTCGACTAAACCTTCGCATCCCCGACCTTTTGGATCCAGTTGCGCGTCCATTCCACAGACTCAAATCCGAGATCGGCAACCGTATTGGACAGGAAGATCATTCCCTCTATGCGTTTTTGCTTCAGCAGGCGCAAGCCGGTCTCGCATTGCTGCTCCATGGCCGGGATGGCGACGGATTTCCTCAGATCAAAATCATACATGTAGCATCCCAGCAGCTTACGTGTGTTCGGGGCCACCTTGTCCAACCGGGTCAGGTTCTTTTCGATGTCGGGTATCTCGGCAGAGCGCCAAGTCCATAGTGTGAGCACATCGATCAACTTCAGATACTCGCTCAGATCGAGGTCAAGCAGCTGCGTATAGTAGGTTGCCAGGATGTCCAGCCTTGTCCCGATGCTTTTGAGTTCTTGCCGGATCCGGCCCAGTTCCTCTACCGTGAAGACCGCCTTCTTCCCTTCCTTTTTGGAGGAGAAGAAATCGTCGAGCATGATTCCGGTAAAATTCGGTGTGCTCCTCGCGAGCTTCATCACTTCGCGGGTTTCCGCCTCGCTGTTAATACCGCCGGAACCGGTCACCGACCATACAATTCGCTTGAAGGGGCGGAGTGCAATCGCATATTGGGCAAATGGCAGCTCGAAGCGTCCGTACTTCGACTCTCCGGCGCTGGCCTGAACGATAATCAGGTTGGGAATATCAAAATAGAGCCCTGATTCGGCGGGAGTCATCAGCGATCTGCGCTGCACCGAGCCAAAATCGGTATTGGCCGGCACGGTGAACAGCCACAGATGGTCCCGGACGGTCCCCGCCCTGGCCTCGATACCCGGTCCTGTCATGGCTTCGAGGCCGCAGGCCGCGGCAGCGACTCCCGTTGTGGTTATGAAAGCGCGGCGTGAAAATCGCCCATCTCTGCTGGAATGGATCATGCAGCCCTCCTGTGTCTAGATGAATAAACCTGCGGCTCAAGCCGGCCAGGTTACGGCTTCGTAACGCCGGTTTTCAGGAACTCCTGGTACCGCCGTTTATATTCACTCTTGTAGTTCTGTACAGCCTGTAAATAGCTCATTTCGGGTGTGCCGGGCTTCATCTTTCCGGCAACGGTGACCTTTCGGGTTCCGGACGGCACTACCAGGTTGCCCTCTGAGACCTGTATCGCACGTCCATCAGCTTCAGCCCGGTCCACCTGATAGAACCAGGGCACCCGCAGGATGATTCTCTCCGGTGTTTTCCAGAATTGACCGGCGATAGTCACATCCCAGCCGGCTGCCGTGGTTTTGAGCGTGACGCTGATGGGTCCGAACTCCGTCGGCTCCTTGATGACCTCGATCCGTTTTTCGGGCTTAAGCCAGGCCGGGGAAAGTGCGGAGAAAAGAACCAGATCGTTCTTGTATTCGCGAACCAGCATGTTGCGGATCAATTCGATCGTCTTTCCCGATGCCGGGCCGTCCGGGAGCAGATTGTTGCCGTGGTGGTCGCGAGTGCTCCACGGGTATGTACCGTACTCCTGAGGCGCATGCGTGGAAGTTGTATGCAACAGCAAGGCATAGAGATCCTCAACGGCGTGCCGCTGATCCTCTTCCCTTCCGCGAACCAGCGCATTCTGGGCATTGTCCGGGGTGTGCCAGTAATGCAGCATTGGGGCGGTCTTGAAGGTATAGCCTTCCTGTTGCCTCCCCTCCGGTTGCGCCGGCCAGCCGTCTTTAGCGATGGCCTCCGGGTCGACGTAGTCCAGAATACCCTCAACATACTCGGACCTCGACTTCCGGATGGTTGCGGTCACGCGCGGATCGAAAGGATCAAAGAGCGGTTCCGGATATAGCGTAAGCAGGTTATCCCAGTCATTCCCCTCCACGGTCCTTTCCAGTGCGGGAGGGATATAACCGCTGCTTCGGGTTGTCTGTGCGTCGAGCTGTTTCTCAAACACCCGCCGGAAACGGTCGTACTCCGCTGCTAAGGCTGCGGCATCGTCTTTTTTGCCGATCGCTTCCGCGATGCTGATGGCGTTGCGGAGTCCGACAAGCATCCACACGTGCTGCCCTGTCGAGCGGGCGTCCTTCAGGAAAGCGTCATCCGGAATTTCCGAGGGCTGCATCAGGCCGAGCGGGTCTTTCGAAGTCATCGTCTTTTCCCACTGCATTGCCAGGAGAACACCAGGGTAGATCTGGCGTAGAAAGTCCTCGTCTCTGGTGAGCCGGTAGTGCCTGCCCCAACCCCAAAGCGCAAAGCCAAAGGTCTCCCAGTAATTGTACTGGGTGGTTTCGTGCGGGATGATAAAGGCCCCGTCGGCACGCTGTGCGGTCAGCGAGTAGAGCAATGCGCGCCGTGCGATCTCCGGCAATCCCATATAATCCAGCCCTATGAGCATGTGAGCCGTGTCAGAACCGCCATAGAACCGGTGATACTGGAACTTGTTCACGTTGGGCACATAGTCTTCCCCGACCCTGTCGATGGCGAGCAGATCGTAGACCGTATTGGCAAGAAGGTACTCCTGCACCTTCTGTTCTGGAATCCGCAGCGGTGGATTGGCCAGGAGATCCTGCCAGGACTTTGCCGTGGTCTGGAGCGCCTCCGAAGCATCCGCCTCGCTGACTCGCCGGTACAGAGAAGAGTCCACCGGCAGGGGAGCAACAGGCACTTTGAAAGGCAGGTCTTTGCTTTGTCCCGGCTTCAGGACAACCCGATAGGTGACCACACACATCGGGGTGTGGGGATTCAGCCCATACTTGGGATCCGGATTGCCACCGATCTCACCCGTAAAATAACGGACCATGCGGAATCCGCTGTCCGTCAAAGCCAGGGAGGCCTGGAACGGCTTGGGATCGGCTGGGAAACAGTAAAGAACGCGACCGTCCCGAACCGCGGCGTTGTCGACAAAAGAATATCTCCATGCCGGATTGAAGCTCTTCTGCCCCTCCACCAGCTCTTTTGGGAGCAGATCGAAGCGTTGCGAGAAGCGATAGTCGGCAAGGCCTCCCAGCTTGTTCACCGGGGCGCTGAAGCGCCACGCCGAACTCAGGAAAGCGGCACGATCTTCCGCAGCTTCGTTCTTGAGCCGTACGACGACCATATTCACCGGCAACTGCTCCAATTCGCCGCCGAGATTCGCAGCCGACATTCGAAAGGTATATCGGACTCCGTCGCGCCGAATGTCATACTGCACGATAGGAAGGTATCCTTGCTGCAACGTCTTGATCCGCTTCTCGACAGGCACAAGGGGATTTCCAGTGAAAAACATCAATTCCCCGAAGCCCGTGTACAAATACCCTTCGGGCGTCACCTCCGTCGCGACCGGCGCGTACAACGTCCCGATGACGTCGTTTGGATGCCTAAAGTATGAGAAGGGCTCTCCCGGCGGGTCGATGGCTGGATTCAGCATTCCGCCTGTGATTTGCGAGTAGAGAGGGCTTGAGAAAAAGACAAAGAGGATGAAGCCTCTAAGCAGGGCTGCCGGATGTGGTTTCACTGGATCCTCCTGAGATGTGCAGCATTGTCCAATCGTGGCATCGAGATCAGCTATCACACTATCATTTGTCTGTCAAAGTAAAATGGGATTCTCGTGGTCCCAAGGTGTGTGGCCTGGTCACGATACCCGCAAGGCGCTGAACGCACTGTCGGCGGCATTCCAAAGCCTCCTGGTGGAGGACGGCGATTTGCCGTGTATGTGCCCGGCTGCCTGGAATAGAGGGCCGGCAACGGGATGAATCAGGACGGCAGATTGAGAGTAACGTGATCGGATGCGACTGCCGCTGCCCTTGGGAACCTCTATACCCACTTTGTGTTGGGGAGGCCTATCTCGCCCGCTCTCGACATAAAGATTGCCCTCGTGTCGGTCCCAGGCTCCGCCGGCGGGGCGGGAATCGGCTTAACTCCGGAGCAACCCGCCGCCGGCAGGCATTCTGGCGGCACCATATTGTGTCATCCTCGGGGAAGGACATGTTTTGTTCCCCAAAATATTAGTTGACACCGGCTTTTTCGATCGGCTAGGATTTCTGCCGTGTAAGGTCCCCAAAGCAGGCTAAAATAAGCAGATAATAGGTTTGTCAAACGTCCTATCGCCTGCCGCATAGGGCTGGTTCAGTTCAAATCGCTATCCAGGGGTTCATACTGGGCAGTTCTTCATTGTTGCTGGGTGTGCATTATCTTTGTTGGAGGAAGAGCGGTGCAAGTGACCGAAACGTGGGTAGAACAATGCTCCAGACTGGCGACCACCATACGCTCCCATTGTCTTCGTATGACCCATCACGGCAAGAGCGGTCACGTGGGAAGCATGCTGTCGATGGCTGAGATCTTAGCCGTTCTTTACGAACGGATTCTGAGGGTGGATCCGGCCCGACCGAAATGGCCGGAGCGGGACCGCTTGATCCTGAGCAAAGGGCATGGTGGAGGAGCTTTGTATGCGGTCCTAGCCGAGCATGGTTTTTTCCCTAGAGAGTGGCTGATGACCTACTATTGTGACGAAGGTAAGCTCATGGGGCACATCAGCCACCATGTGCCCGGAGTCGAGTTTTCCACAGGCTCGCTGGGGCACGGACTGCCGGTCGCCGTGGGGATGGCCATCGCTGCGAGGTATCGCTCGCAGAAACACAAGATCTACTGCATCGTCAGCGACGGCGATATCAACGAAGGATCTACCTGGGAAGCAATCTTCTTCGCGGCACAGCATCACCTCGACAACCTGACGGTCATTCTGGACTACAACAAAGTCCAGGCCCTGGGCTTCACCAAAGATGTCTTGGATCTGGAGCCGCTGACTGAAAAACTCACCTCGTCCCATTGGTCTGTCCGTGAGGTAGACGGGCACAAAGTTCTGGAACTCGAGAAGGCCCTGTCCAGTGCCCCCTTCGAGCCGGGAAAGCCCTCCTGGGTAACCGCCCACACCATCAAGGGCAAGGGTGTCAGTTTTATGGAGAACACCGTGGCGTGCCACTACGGCTCAGTGAATGACGAGCAGTTGGCACAGGCGTTGAATGAACTGGGAGTCCACTAATGAGAGGCGTTTTCAACCAGGCACTGCTAGAGATCGCTAAGAACGACGACCGGATTTTCATGGTTCTGGCGGATATCGGATATGGAGAGATTGAGCCCTTCGCCGAGGCATTCCCCGATCGGTTTTTCAATGTAGGGGTGGCGGAACAAAACATGACAGGTGTGGCGTGTGGAATTGCCATGGAAGGAAATATCGCCATAACCTACTCCATCGCCAACTTTCCCACGCTGCGCTGCCTCGAGCAAATCCGCAATGATGCCTGCTACCACAACGTAAACGTGAAAATCGTCATCATCGGCGGAGGGCTCTCCTACGGCGCGCTCGGAATGTCCCACCAGGCAACGGAAGACATCGCGATCATGCGCAGCCTTCCCAACATGGTGGTAGTGGCGCCATGCGACTTTGCCGAGGCGATTGCCGCGACCCATGCCATGATTGCGCACGACGGTCCTCTCTACTATCGCTGCGGCTACAAGAAAGAGCCCGCCATCCACAAGAAAGCCATTGACTTCAAGCTGGGGCGCGCGATTCAGGTGCGGGATGGGACCGATGCCGCCATCATCTTTACGGGCACTATCGGGAATCAGGCTGCGGCAGTCGCTGAGGAGCTGGAGAAGGACGGAATTCACTGTCGTCTGATAAGCATGCACACAGTGAAGCCCCTGGACAAAGAGTGCGTCATCGCAGCCGCGAAGGAGACGGGCGGCATCATCACCCTGGAGGAGCACAACGCTTCAGGTGGACTGGGTGGAGCGGTAGCGGAGGCACTGTTGGACGCCGGCGTGCAGCCGAAGAAGTTCCTGAGGCTGGCGATTCCAGACTGCTACGTGTCGCTGGTCGGCAGTCACGAGTGGCTGCTGGATCAGTACGGCCTCTCCGCTCCGAAGATCGAGGCGTCCGTAAGGCGGCTCCTCGCTGCCTGAAGCAGCCAACACCCGGGCTGCCTTCAGACCCGGGGCCGCAAAGGTTTCTGGCCAAGGGGGGAAGCGCCGGAGCGACCCGTGTGTGAGCAAAGTACACTGCTCGCATACCGGTCGCGGGCTGGAGAAAGAGTACGCCCCGTTTCTTCCGCGGAATCCCGAACCCACCCGCAAATCTCAAGACACTGAAGCCTACGTGCAGCCGGCGTGCGCGCACGGAAATTTCCGGTGATTCTCTTATGCCAACATCAAGAAGACGGGTCTCCCTGGGTGGGATCGGAGCGAAACTTCGTTTGAGCGGACTTATGCTCCGGCCGCCTCAGGATAACCAGGCTGCGCGGCGCAACCTTCCAGTCCGAAGCAGTGCGCAAACCAGACGCGCTATACAGAACGTAGGAATCCCGCGTCTTCACCCGGGCCTCCACTTGTGAGAAATTTGCCAAAGCCAGATACATCGCTCGGTTGGCAAAGACGCTGGCCACCACCTGATCGGGCAGCGGTTCCGCAAACAGATCGCTGTCGGTAATTTCGAGGTACACTCGCGTGCCTCTCTCTGCCATAGGTCTGAAGAGATTCAGCCATCGATAATACACAGGCCTGGCCTCAATCCGGCCGGGGCAGCTGTCCCACCAGCCATAGGTGTGAGGCCCTTGTGGGTGAGACTCGTAGAACTGTCTGATTTTGCGAAGGTGCTGCATCCAGAATTCGGTCTCTTTGGCTGTATAGTTGACACCCGGCACAGACCCGCGTTCGCCGGTAAAAGGACGGCCCGCAAGGAGCAAGGGAAACTGCAGGTATGGAATTGAATGCAGGTACAACTCGTCCTCGCTGGCGATGCGAGTCCGACTCATGTCCACGCACGGAACGAGGTAAGGGGGATGGTCCTTGACGAGTTCCCGCATCCTGTCGAAGTCACTCACACCCTCGCCTACCCAAAAATAGTCATAGAGCTTGCGTCCTGCAGGAGGCCGGCGGTTTTGATGATACCACTGGCCTGCATGGAGCCAGACAATCCCTCGATAATGCTTTACTTCCTCATAGATGATCTCGAGCAGATCCTCAAAGGCACCGTCGACACTGGCGGATTCCTCGAACGCGTATACTTCATCGCTGGTGGGCGGATTCTTGAGTTCGTAGGCCGAAGAATGGCCCACATCGTTGTACAACCCGTCTACCTCATACTCCTCGAGGATCCTGCGCAACCTCGGCAAAAGATAGGCCCGCCAACTCACGCTGGCCGGAGAGCAATGGGCGTAGCGATAATAGACCTCAATTAGATCGCCGGGGTCCCGAGCCCACTCAGGCCGGAAATCCGGATCGTTGCGCTCGAAATAGCCACTGGACGTGTAGGGAACGATTTTCATTCCAAGTTGATGGCACCATTGGACAAACCTCTTAAAGCCCTCTTTGTTCACGGGAGTGAATTTGTCCCCTCCGAATAACCGTTCGGCATCGTTCCACTCCTCGTGCACATGGACCCAGGCAACGCCCGCATTGCTGAGTTCCTGGAGCTGCTGATGGTCCCACTCGTCGGGATTCCAAGGTTTTCGAGCCGGGTACTCACCCAGGTTGTAGGCGACATGACCGGGCATGTAATCACCGACTATCTGACGCCGCATGCACTTGCGGATGGCCTGATTGCACTCGGCAATGATCTCCAGCCGCCGACGGTGATCCTCATGGTTCCCCGTCACGATCGACAGGCTGCGATCCGGACGCCCGGGATGGCTTGACTCCTCTTTCGCGGGAGAACCCTCCAGCACACGAGACACACCTGCCGCGGCAAATGAAACCCCGACTCCCATTCCAAGGAATTTTCTCCGCTCCATTTTCTGCCTCCATACTGTCTTGCCCATGAGTTCCGACTCGTCACTCCCCGTTTGAAAACAACTTGCTGGGTGGAAGACCCATTTTGGCGTCCGCGGTGCTAAAGCTTCGTGTCTCCGACCTTCTCGATCCAGTCGCGCGTCCAGTCGACCGCTTCGTAGCCCACGTCGGCGACGGTGTTAGCCAGAAAGATCATCCCCTCAATCCGGCCCTCGCGGAGCCAGCGCAGGCCCGTTTCACATTGGTACTTCATGGCGTCGATTGGCGTCGATCTCTTCTCCGTGAAGTCCACCACGTAACAGCCGAGCATGATTCTGCACTTAGGCGCCAGCGCCCGGGTCTTCTTCAGGTTCTCCTCCAGGTGGACTAGATCCCCCGGCTTCCAGGTCCAGAGCGTCAGAACATCCATCAGTTCCATGTACTCGCGGACCGGATACTCCAGCTGCGTCGTGTAGACCGTCATGTAAATATCCAGCTTATTACTGGAGCTGTTGAGATCGCGGCGGAATGCTTTCAGTTCTTCGAGCGACAGGATCGCAACCCTGTCCTTCCGGTTCGTGAAGAAGTCGTCGAGGAAAACGCCGACGATATTCGGCGTGTGCTTGGCGAGGTCGATGATCTGCGGATTCTCTTCCTTGCTCCGGGGGTAATGGGAACTGATGAGCGACCAGACCACCCTCTTGAGAGGCCTGAGCCCGATTGCATACTGGTCGAAGGGCGGTTCCCAGGCCGTGAAAGGATCGTTGTGCTCCTCGCTCGGAATTATCTGAACCATGATGATGTTGGGGACGGCAAGGTAAAAGGCGAACTCCGCGGGGCTCATTACAGAGCGGCGCTTTATGTTGGGATAGTCGCTGTTCACGGGGCAGCAGAAAACCCAGAAACAGTCTCTCACGGTGCCGGCTTTCGCCAGGGCACCCTGGGCGGCCGCGGGGCCCCCGAGAGCGAGGCCCGACAGGCCCCCGCCTGCTGTGTTCATGAACTGCCTGCGACCGAACTTTGGCGTTGCGGACTGAAAATCCATGGACGTCCCTCCTGGTTTAGTGGAGCTTTCTTCCTGGTGCATTCTAATCCCAGTTCCGCGTCGCGGGCGCGGGAATCTTTCTCAGGGCCTGACCTTCCCGGTCGCGTAGTGGAGAAAGGCAGCCACGAAATATACGAAAAACAAAACAGTTGGCGTGTCTGATCCGTGCAATTTAGTGTGTTCTGTGCCTTTCGTGGCGGCCTTTTTTCTGCGCGCCTGTACCGAGAGCCTTCGACCACAATTGGGAGCACAAAGACAAGACACATTCGCTCGTCGCGGCTCGCCCCGTCCGTTCCACAATCTCCGCCCAATCGCCCGCTTGACTAGCCCGAGGCCGGCAGCTAGATTGGCCGCAGCTACGTAGCTGAGAGAGGTCCAGCTACAACTGGGGTCTCGGGCGGGGGACCAGATCGTATCGCACGACTGCCACCGTCGCGCGATCGCCGGGAGAGGTTACCATGTATTCGCGCTGGCTGCGGGCCCTTTGCCTGATCATCCTTTGTTGTTCCAGTGCTATCCCCCAGGCTGGCCAATCGGTGGATCCGTATGGTTTCGAAGAAAGAAGCGGCGGGCCGCCGGGCGCCCTCATGGGCATGCGGATGGAAAAGGCGCAACGATCGGCGGCCGGTGTCGCGATCGTGACGACGGGTAGCGAGTTCTCACTGGCGGACGACGGGATCCTGCGCTGCTTTCAGCGCATCCCACTGCGCCGCGAAATCGCACGGGTTGCGCTTCCCAAGGCTTCCTCGCCCTGGCAGGCCGGACCGGCGGATGAGTTCCGCTGCGTGTTCTACAACGAGTCAATACAGCTGGAGATTCATGGCGACTCGGTGATCATCCTGGGACCGAAGCAGAACGGAAAGCTCGGCTTCACCGGCCTGTTTGAGCCCGCCTACCACGCCGGGAAGGACGGCAGGTGGATATTTATCGATTCCCAGGGCGGTTTTGGCATTTACCCGGTCGAAAAGAAAACCGTCAGGCCGCCAGCTCTGCAGACAAAGAATTGGAACGTCCAGTATACGGTAAAGGAGAACGAGGAGATCTGGTTGTCTGTGTTTCCGCCGCGCCCCTACAACTGGAGGCGGGCCATGGAGCCGATCGCCCATGAGGGATCGCCCGGGCAACACTGCCCCACCGACAAGCTGATCCGCTCGGCGGCCCGGTTCTGCAAAATCTTCGTTGTTCACTCGTACTTCTGGCCCGGGGGCGACCGGGAGCCCTGGATCATCCCCCGTTTCGTCCCCGAAGACATGCTCGAGTTCAGCCGCATGCGCGACGAGGTGCACCGCAACGGCATGAAGCTGGTACCCTATTTCAGTCCCTACTACTACAGCGGCAACGATTTCTTCGGCGAAATCCGGCGGGCACTGGACGAATACAGAGTGGACGGCCTCTACTTCGACGGGATTTCCATGGATTTCCGGAAGTCGTACCACGTCATCCGCCTGGCGCGACAGATACTGGGACCTGACCGGATCCTCTATGTTCATTGCAGCAGCGATCCGCTGAGCAGCACCACTGTTTACTGCCCCTTCATCGACGCGTACGCCGACTTCCTGCTACGGGGGGAAGCGGGGCGCGGAGACCTTTCCCGCGACGACTTCGTCCGGTGGGTGCTCAGCGGATACAACATCAGCAATGCCGTAGGGTACTGGTGTTACTACGGCTCGACGGGCAAGGCCGGCTATGTTGCCGATGATCCGACCCACGAGGACATCGAGGTTGCGCTCAAGTACGAAGTCAGGATTCCACGAACGGAAGTGGGATTCGAGGTGATCTGGAAAGAGGACAGCGGCCACCTCGACCAGTTTGACAAGGTGTATTTCGGCAGGCTCGACCAACTGCGTCGGCAGCACTCTCGGTGAACCGGCAGTCCGGCCGCCAGACCGGCACCGAACGGTTCTCGGAAAAACACCCGCCACCGATGCACGAGGATTGCCACAGACGGTTCCTTCAAATCATCTGCACCTCTGGTGCCGCAGAGGTGGACTTCTCGGGGAAGAAAGCATTGATCGACGGGTTCATGTAACTGGCGGTGCGCGGCCGGACGTCGAAGGGTTCGATCATGTTGCAGACGGTAAGAGAGTCGTACTGTGATCATGCCTTGACCACATCCGGCGAAGGTTGCTCGTTGCTCGTCTTTCCTCCTGCGCGTTCGGGCCGCATCCTCCACTTTTGTGGTCGCATTAGACAACGCCGGGTCCGATAATGTCAGCCGTAGACCCGCGTCGGGCCCGGAGTTTCTCGAAGACCGACCCCCGTCCGTGTGCCCGGCAGATCCGGAGGTGTTGAGATGGTCAGCAGGCGCATTTTCTGCTCGGCGTTCTGGCAGGCGGTCATTGTCGCGCTTCTCTGCAATCCTCAATACGCCGCGGAGAAGGTCTGGAAGGCCGGAACGGCCAGGGTCGAGATCACACCCGACAAACCGCTCTGGCTAGCCGGATATGCGTCGCGCACCCATCCTGCGGAAGGAACGCTTCACCCGTTGTGGGTCAAGGTGCTTGCCCTGGAAGCGCCGGATGGTGCACGCGCCATCATACTGGCCAGCGATGTCCTGGGGTACCCGAGGGCCATGTCGGAGAGGGTGTGCGCGGATCTGGTGGCCCGATACAAGCTCGATCGCTCCGCCGTGTTCTTGACCAGCTCGCACACTCACTCGGGACCCGTGCTCTCCGGAGCGCTCCCGGACATCTACCCCATCGATGCGTCCCAGCTGGCCCTCATTGATGAATATTCCCTGCGACTGGAGCGGAGCATCGCCGACACGGCGGGCCGGGCCCTCTCGCGCCTTGCGCCCGCACGCATGTACGCGGGGCACGGGCGGACCACGTTCGCAGTGAACCGGCGCAACAACCGGGAAGCAGAAGTGCCGAAGCTTCTCGGGCAAGGATTGGAAACCAAAGGGCCCGTGGAACACTCGGTCCCCGTGCTCGCCGTGCATGGCGTCGACGGGAAGCTCCTCGCGGTTCTGTTCAGCTACGCCTGCCACGCCACCACCCTTGACACCTATCAGTGGTGCGGCGACTATCCCGGATTCGCCCAGGCCGAGCTGGAGGCACGCTACCCTGGAGCGCTGGCGATGTTCCACGCGGGATGCGGCGCCGACCAGAACCCGATCCCGAGGCGGTCGGTGGCCCTGTGCGAGAGATATGGACACATGCTCGCCGCCGCCGTGGAGGAGACCTTGGGCGGCGAGCTGATGCCGCTCGAACCGGGCTTGGCCACCGCCTTCAGGCGCGTGGAGCTCGATTATGAGCGCCACCCCACGCGGGAGGAGTTGAAGGAGATCGAATCGGCATCCGATGCAGCCGCCTTTCGCAGGCACTGGGCGGGACGGCTCCTGCGTGAGCTCGATGCCGGGAGCCGTTTCGAGCGCTCCTATCCCTATCCGGTTCAAGTATGGCGTCTCGGCGGAAACCAGCTCTGGATCGGCCTGGGAGGAGAAGTGGTTGTGGACTATGCGCTCCGCTTCAAGAGGGAATTTGGCCCGGATGCATGGGTCACCGGGTATGCAAACGACGTGATGGCCTATATCCCATCGGCGAGAATTCAGGCCGAGGGAGGATACGAAAGCAGCTCGATGGACGTGTATGGCCTTCCGGCGACCGGCTGGGCCCCGGGAATCGAGGATAGGATCGCGGGCACCGTCGGTGAGCTGGTCCGGCAGGTTCAAAATCGGTAAAATCTGTTACGGGCTACCTCAACCCCCAAATCCGGCGAGGTGGGCGTCGTGGTCCGCGAAAACCCAGTACGGCGTTCGAACCCTATGGATCCAGGCACTCCCTGTAGCGGCCCTACCCTCGTTTTGATCTCGCGCGGACTCAAACAGACGACGATAGCTCCAGGGAAGCCTCTGGTTCCGGTAACTGGGCAACACTCGGCTAAAGCCCCAGTATCAGAACGCAGTCCGACGATAACTAGGCAACCAGTCGGTAGTCGTGGTGCAACCCGTTCAACACAGGAACAGCCACAAGCCTGCCGCCCAACGGCTTCGGCCCATCGATTGCCGGATCAGAATCCGGTATCCCGTTCAGTCCTTGATGAACGCGGCCGTGGCTAGACCGGCTGATGAGTTCCCTGAGTACACTCCGAAGATGCTGTTCATTCCAGATAACAATCCGGTCGAGAAACTCGCGACAAAGTGTCCCTATCAGCCGTTCAATGTGTGCCGCCGCATTCGGTGCGCCATACGGGCTCGCTATCCCCCCGATGCCCATCTCCTGCCACAGCCACCCATCGTATGCCGATCGACACGATACCCTCTTCCCTGCCCTCTCCACTCGACACGGACGACCGAGCTGACCGAACTTTCCGTCGTTGTCGTGCAGCAGGAACTTGGGCTGCTCCTCAAAGCAGGCGTTCCGGATCTGTTGTTTCGTCCACTCGAGTGTTGGATGATCGGTTACGTGCAGGTGGATGACCTTTCGACTCGCAAGCTCCATGATCACGAAAATGTAAAGAACACGAAACCCAACCGTGTGCTGCACAAAGAAGTCACAGCACCAAATGGCCTTGGCTTGGTCCTTCAAAAAGCTTCTCCAGGCTTGGGAATCTCTCGGTCCCGGACGCCTCTTGACCATGTATCGCCGGACGGTGGAGCAGGCGTGGCAAATGCCGAACTTTACCTCCAACTCCAAGGTGATGCGATCCTCCCCATACTCCGGATGATCAGAGGATATCCGCCGGATGAAGTCGACGTGTTCATTGGGGATTGCCGGTCTGCCCGACCTGCCCTGGGACTTCCTCCGCCAGAACTCCCGAAACTTCCTCTCCCTCCATCGCATCACGGTCTCTGGCCTCACGAGGATCAGCTCAGATGTCCAGTCCCTCCAGATCTTTGACAGCAACGACCAGAACAGCCGATCCCTGTTTCTCAGCATCGGTTTCTTCGACTTGCGCTTGTAGACGGTGAGTTGCTGTCTCAGCACGAGGATCCGCAGCCCTGCTACCCGATTGAACCACGCGAAGATGACCAGATTGAGAGACTGCACGACCGCCATCATGAGCAGAATCTTCATGCCGGAAGCCTGGAGCCCAGAAACCCCAAAATCCAACGAAATCAGTTGAGACGGAGTTTTCGTGGAGCTCGGGGCACAAGATTCTCTGTCGCGCCCTCTCAACCCATGTGTCACGGGCTTCAGCCCGTGAGCTTCAGCCCGTGAGCCGGGCCACCAGGCGTGCGCTGTGAGTAATGACATTGAATGCAAACAAATAGAATTGTCAAACCGAAGTCAGGACGTGACAAGACTCGCAGCTGAGTTGGCGA
>Ga0315273_10004034_pt1 | contig 17846 bp, 18 predicted proteins | sample YL17G02_0_MG_FD_205753 | JGI IMG/M metagenome (GOLD analysis project Ga0315273, IMG submission 205753) | Sediment microbial communities from Yellowstone Lake, YNP, Wyoming, USA - YL17G02_0 | ecosystem: Environmental > Aquatic > Freshwater > Lake > Sediment | place: USA: Wyoming | collected...
CCGCGATCCGCGCAAGTACCTCCCCGCGGTCTTCACCCGCTGGGAAGGCGCGGAGTGCGTGAACTACTCTCCCTTCATCTACGCCTTCGAGCAGGAGAACATCGCCATCACAGGGGAAGGAACCTTGGACGGGCAGGCGGATTGCGAGCACTGGTGGCCCTGGAAGGGGCGCACCGACTGCGGGTGGAAGAAGGGCGACCCCAGCCAGGAGAAGGCGCGGAACCTACTCTTCAAGATGTCGGACGAAGGCGTGCCGCCCGAGAAGCGGGTCTTCGGCGAGGGCGGCCTGCTGCGCCCGATGTTCGTGCAGCCCTACCGCTCGAGGAACGTGCTGATCGAGGGCGTCAGCATTCGGAACTCGCCGATGTGGGAAATTCACCCGGCACTCTGCCGGAACGTCACCGTCCGGGGCGTGAAGGTCTCCAGCCACGGGCCGAACAACGACGGCTGCGATCCGGAATCGTGCACGGATGTGTCGATCAAGGACTGTGTGTTCGACACCGGCGACGACTGCATCGCGCTCAAGTCCGGACGCAACAGCGACGGACGCCGCGTCGGCGTGGCTTGCGAGAACATCGTCATTCAGGGTTGCCAGATGAAGGACGGCCACGGCGGAGTGACCATCGGGAGCGAGATTTCCGGCAGCGCCCGTAACATCTTCGCCGAGAACTGTCAGATGGACAGCCCCAATCTGGACCGCGTCCTGCGCCTGAAAACCAACTCCGTTCGCGGCGGCGTGATCGAAAACGTCTATCTGCGCAACATCACCGTGGGCCAGGTGGCGGACGCCATCGTGCAGGTGGATTTCCATTACGAGGAAGGCAACAGCGGCAAGTTCAAGCCGGTAGTGCGGAACATCGAACTGCGCAGCGTCACCGCGAAGAAGAGCAAGTACGCCCTGTACCTGCGCGGGTACGAAGACGCTCCCATCGAGAACATCCGGCTGGTGGACTGCGCCTTCGATCAGGTCGCCAAGCCGGACGTCCTGGAGCACGTGAAGGGGCTCGTCCGGCGCAACGTGCGCGTCAACGGCGCCGCTGTTTAGACCGTGGCGCGGGTTTCAGCCCGCGGCCCGACCGGGAAACACGCGCAGGATGTGCCGCTCGAGAATGTTCGCCGCGACGTTGCGCGAAATCGCCTCCTCGCAGGCGTCCAGCATGTCGAGGTAGCGCTGCCCCATCCTGGCCGCGACCTTGTAGCCGACGTGCAGCATTTGCCGCAGGTGGACGTTGTAGAGCGGGCAGCCCGGGTCGTGGCGCAGCGCGCCGGTGTACTGATCGGAAGTCCACGCGCGCACCTGGTCCGGCGGCGGCAGTTTCGCGGCGTCGATGTCGATCACGGTGGCGTAGGGCGCGCACAGCGCCTCGCGGTCCGCGTACGCTTTCGCGTAGACTTCCTTGGCCAGCGCCAGACCCTCGCCGCCGGCTTCGGCCAGACCGATCAGCTCCTCGAGCCAAGTGGTGCCCGCCGTCTTCAGGTGCACGCCGGCGCCGGTGCGCTCGATGGAACGGCGAATGGGCGCGTAGATCGAAAACTTGTCGCTGCCCGAATGGACGCTCAGCTTGAGGTTGGCGGGCAGCGCGTATCGCTTGACCGCGTGGGCGATGACGGCGATGTCGGCGTTGAACTCGGTTTCGAAGCCATCCGGACTCCCGACGAAATCGACGCCCTTGTTGAAGCGCCCGGTGAACTTGGGAGCGATGGTTTGCGCGGGGATGCCTTCGTCGGCGATCGCCGCCAGGATCACCAGCAGCTCGGGCGGCGTCTGCGGATTGTCGGTCTCATCCATCGAGACCTCGGTGATGAACGGGACGCCGGCCTTGCGCGAGTGGACCAGGCGGTAGATGCGGCCCGCCTGAGCGGTAGCGAACAGGTACTTGGCGGCGGTCGATGCGACGGAGGCCGGGGTGGTGGCGATCGGAGCGCTCAGCCCTTCGATCTCGATGCGCCCCACCAGCTCCGGGTGCCGGGCGAGGAAGGCCTCGATGGCGGCGGCCGGAACGGCCTGGCCGATGGCGCTGGCGACGTCCAGGGTGAAGAAATCGCTGGCCGCGATGAATCCCTCGACGGTGTCCAGGTTGATGTGGTCCGCGTCCACGTGATAGGGGCGTTTCCAGCCCAGTTCCCCGACCGCCCGGTCCGCGGCCTCGCGCACGCTCTCGGGCCGGGAGCCGACGATCCCGTGCTCCCGGAAAGACTTGTTCCAGACCGGCACGACATCGACGCCCCGCCCGGCCGCGTCGATGCACGCCCGCAATTGGGCCTTGGCCTGGCGGGCAAACCGGTCGCCCACGCCGATCGAATACTTTTCCAACTGCAACATGAACTGTTCTCCGCTCCTTCTTAGAGGCTACCCTGTTTCCCTATGGTCAGGGTACCCGCGAATCCATCCAATGACAGCGCTGGCGCTATGATGTGGTTGTGGCGGCGCCGGGGATCGCACCCGGAGCGCTTCTGCGATCCGGCGGGCAGAACAGATCCGGGCTTCGCGCATGTCTGGAAGAACGGAGCCGGCCGATTGTGGGCCAGGCTTTGTTCCTGGGGTATGAGGATGTGCCGGGGCGGGCGGATGAGCGCCTGCGAGTGGGTTCAGGTGTACTACTTGTGGCGGCCGAACCTGCGCGACGAGGGGGACAATCATGTTCTCGAACTGGCCGTCGCCGGAGGCGCCTCGGCGATTGTCACGAACAATGTCTCGGACTTCCGCTCATCCGATCTTCGGTTTCCGGGTGTCCGCGTTCTGGCTCCCAAGGACTTCCTAAAGGAGATGGCGGCATGAGCACACTGACAATTCGGATTCCCGAGAGCAAGCATGCCCGTTTGCGCAACCTGGCCAAGGCCAGGGGTGTGAGCATCAACCGGCTGATCGATGAACTGGCCACGGTGGCCCTGACGCAGCACGACAGCGAGACCCGCTTCGGGGCTTTGGCCGCGCGCGGGTCGAAGCGGGAAGGCCTGGCCCTTCTCGACAAGCTCGACCGGGCGTTTGCGACTGTGCGTTGAAGCGGAATTCGCCGGGCGTTAGGGCTCGTCAGGAAATAACCGTTCCAGGAGGCAAGTACCGCTTGCTGACGCGCGCGGCTCAGTAGAGGTTTCCGAGCCGCGACCGTCAGGGAGCGGGTGCCCTCTGGGCGGGGAGCGGTTGTTTCATGACAGACCCTTACCGGCGCCGCACTTCGATCATGTGGAACAGCGTGTTCCGCTTCGAGGTGTTCATCAGAACCAGGTCGGCGCCGCGCTGGCCGCGGTTGCCCAGATAAGCGTCGGCCAGCTTCACCGTCACTTCCTTCCAGCGCCCGGTGTCGGAGTTCTGAACGGCGATCGCGGTCTTCTCTTTTCCGCCGTTGGCATCGTACTTCAGAGCCCACGAGCCGCTGTCCGAATCGAAATAGACCACCCGGACGGTCACCGGGTAGGCGCTGTCGAGCGGCTTGCCGCCGAAGAAACGGTCCGCGATGTCGAAGTACATCGCGTTCTTGCCCGAGGCGGCGTCGAAGCCGCGCGCGAAGCGTCCGTAGGGCTGGTCTTGGGGGCCCACGCGCCAGTAGCCCCGGCTGGAGCCGTTGGGATCGATCTGGGTGAGGTAGCGCTGGTAGTTGCCGGCCTCGATGTTCCAGCCGACGTCGTTCATGCGCTTGGCGTCGCGGTTCTGCATCACCAGCGTCATGGCCTTTTCCGGATCGCCCTGCACAGTTCCGTAAGGCGCGAAAGCGGCGGCGATGTTCAGGGTTCTCTTCAGCCCCTCCTGGCCGCCGCCGCGGAACGTTCCGGCCCCGTATTGGATGGCCGGGAACCGTTCCAGGTCGGCCGCGTCCAGCCCGTCGCGCAGCGCGCAAAAGGCCCCGGGGCTGGTGGCCGCGTCCTTCCGGCCGCCGTAGCGGCTGTAGAAGACGAAGCCCTCGTGGTGCGCGGGATCCGCAAACGCCTCGGTCTGATGCTGGAAAATGTCCAGACCGAAGTGCAGGCCCCACAGGTTCAGCCAGTACATGTTCCAGACCGGCGCTTCCTGGAACCAGCCTTTGAACATCTCGTCCATCTCCGACCGCACGCGGATGAAGACGCCCGATTCGGGGTGATTCACCAGCGGGTCGAAGATCGCCAGCATGTTCTTCTCGTTGTTCAACTGGTAGCCGTGGCCCGGGTTGCCCGCCTTGCGCCACCAGTGCGGCATGTTCTGGAGCAGCCATTCGACGTACTGGCCGGAGTTGCCGGAATTCGTGAGCACGTGGATCGGAGGCTTTTTGTCGCGGTAGAGTTTGTCGAACAGCCGCCAGGCCTCGAACTTGAACTCGCGCCACTGCTCTTCGGGCAACACATAGCGCTGGTCGAGAGGGCTGCCTTTGTAGCCGCCTTCGTCGCCCGTGGTTCCCTCGGCGGTCTGGACGCAGATGACTTTCTCGCGAACGTCTTTGGGCAGCGTGTCGACGTGCCGCGCCACGGCGCCGAGCATGCGGTGATAGAAGCGCTTGTAGTTGGCGTCGAGGTAGAACGGATAGGTCCAGTTGTGGGGCTTGCCGCGAGGGTTCAGCGTGGGCGTGGTCTTCACTTCCGGCACGCCGGCTTCGTAAATCCAGCGCGGCGAATCGGGGCCGGCCCAGACCATGTACTGGATGTGCAGGCCGGCGCGCGCATAGCGCGCGAAGGTCGCGTCGAACATCTCCCAGTCGTAGCGGCCCGGGGCCGGTTCGAGATCGCCCCAGCGGATGGCGGCGAACACGCCCTGGATCCAGGGGCATTTCCGTTTGAGTTCGGCGGCGTTCGGGCCGCCCCGCCACCAGACGCCGAACGGGTTGTCCGCCGGCGCGGCCGGCGACGCCACCAGCAGGGCGGTCAGGGTCAGCTTGGCCAAAGTCCGATAGGTGTGCATTCTCATTTCCAACCCCGCTCAGGCGGACCAGCGGATGCCCTCGACCGTGTCGCAGTCGTTGCGCGGGCCGGTAAGCAGGACGCTGAGCCGCGCGCCCCCGGAAAGCGCTTTCAAGCGGAACACCAGCAGATTCTCGCCCGGCCGCAGCTCGACGGGCTTCTGGAACTGGCCGACGCGATAGCTCGTGCGCGCCTCTTCCCGCATCACCGTCTCGCCGTTGAGCGTTGCGCCGAGGCGCGGCGCCGGCAACCCCTTGAGCGGAGTGCCGTCATGTTCGGTCGAGCCACGGAAGTTGGAGAGAACGATGCCGACCCTTGGCGTGCGGTCATAGGTGGCCGAGGCACTGAACCATTCCTCGGTCTTCCCGGTTTCCCGCGCAGCCTGACCCGTCAGGGCGCTCAGGCCGAGAAAATGCCGCCTGCCGATCATGATTTCACTCTCTCACGATCGACGCCGCCGCGGTTGAACGCGGCCCGAAAAGCGCTGGGGACACACCGGCCTGTCCTCGAAGAGCGAACCGGGCTACTCGGCCGCCAGTTCTCGAAGAATGCGATCGAGCATCTCCGGCATTCCCGCCGACAGCGCCGGGGACAGTTCCATCGTGACGCGCGCCGAGTCGATTGCGATTGCGATCAGAGTGAAAGGGACCGTTCCCAGGCTGGGCGAGCAGGCCTGAAGAAGGCGGATGGCCTGGACGACGGAAAGCTGATGGGCGTGCTCCTGGCGGTCCTCCAGCGGCAGAAATCCATCCCTGTCCGAATACACCGCGATGCTTCCGGCGTGCGAGGCGTCCAGCATGGCGTCGACGAGAATAATCCGCCGCCGCCCCTCCATCTGGCCGGCGCATGCAAGCAGATCCGTCGAGCCCCACAGCAGGTCCGTGTCCTGGGGCAACCGAGGGTTGCCGGCGAGCCGGTCGAGGATGTGCCACCCGACCCCCTCGTCCCCCATGAGAGGGTTGCCCAGGCCGATGACCAGGATCGGCTTCACGCCTGCTCTTCCCGGGCGGCCGCGGGGGCGACCGGCAGCCGGATCGTAAACGTGCTTCCCTTGCCGACCTCGCTGGCCACGGAGATGCCGCCACGATGCGAGGTGATGATTCCGTAAGCGATGGACAGGCCGAGACCCGTTCCATGGCCGCTGGCCTTCCTGGTGAAGAAGGGATCGAAGATCTGATCGACCTCCTCCGGCGGTATGCCGCATCCGGTGTCCGATATGAGCAGTTCCACCGAACTCTCGGCCGCGTTGTGACGGGTGGTGATGGTGATGACGCCTTTCTCCTGCATGGCCTGAACGGCATTCATGAGGACGTTCATGAAGACCTGCTGAAGCTGGGACTTATCGGCCATGACGGCAGGAAGCCGCGGGTCCCAGTTCTCGACCACGCTGATGTTGAAGAACTGCGCCTGCCTCTCGATCCAGGAGAGCGTTTCCTGGAGGATCTTGTTGAGGTCCGCGGGTTCCGTGTTGACCTCGGAATGCCGCGAAAATTCGAGCAAGCCCTTCACGATGTCGCGGCATCGCTGGGTCTGCTTGACGACCTCATCGAGGTTCTCGCGATTGGGGTCATCCTCCTTCATGTCCTCGATGGTGAGCGCCGTCAGCGACAGAATGCCGCCCAGCGGATTGTTGATTTCATGGGCCACACCGGCGGCCAGCAGACCCAACGACGCCAGCCTTTCCGACTGGGCCACCCGGGCCTGCATCGCGACCAGTTCCTCGGTCCGCCGCCTGACCTTCTCCTCGAGCGTTCGCGCCCATTCCTCCAGGTCGGCCCTCATCTGCCGCAGGCTTTTGAGCATGGTATTAAAGGAATCGGCCAGCAGCGCTATCTCCCCCTGAGAGTTCGAGTCGACTTCCTGATCGAAGCGGCCCGCGGTGATACTGCGAGTTGCGGCGACCATCGTGGCGATGGGCAGCGTAATCCTGCGGATCTCGTAGTAAGATACGCCGATAATGAAGATGAAGCCGATGCCGGCGAGGCCGAAAAACGAGAGAATCACCCGGTCGCGCGTGGACGTGTACGCCTTTTCCAGAAGGCCGACGTAGAGCATCCCGATGATTTGGCCGTTATAGTTCAAAATGGGGTCGTATCCGCTGATGTACCAGTCCCGGACCACGAACGCGAGTCCGCGAAACCCCCGGCCTTGTCCGAAAACACGCTCATAGACGTCCGCGGAGGACCGTGTCCCAACCGCGCGATCGCCGCCGAGGGTTGTGACAGTGGTCGAGACACGCAGGTCGTTCTGGAAGATCGTGACGGAACCCACATCCCGGTTCTCGAAACGGTCGCCCTGGAAGACCAGTTCCCAGACGCGGTCCACAATTCCAAAGTTCCGGTTCAGGAGAGTGCCCCCATAGAGGGCGCCCAGAATCCTGTTGCCGGTTCCCCGGACGGGGGAGCCGGCAAGGAGAACCATGCCGGAAGTTTCCTCGGTCCTGTCGAGCGGCCTGGCCAGGGGAGTCGTCACAAGGTGAACGTGGGCTCTGGCCGCCAGGAGAGGATCTTCGTTGTCGAGTAACTGAGCGGACAGGATCTCCGTGGCCGCGGCCAGCTTGCCCGACAGCGCGGCCCGGACGACGCTGATGGAAGACACGTCATCCGCCGCGCCATTGGGGCGAGTGACCCGCAGGGTGACGCGTCCCGTCCGGTCCGTAAGCGTGAGGAAGTCGAAACCGGCATCCTTCCGGATGGGCTCCAGATAGGCCAGAAGGGATTTTATGTCTCTGCTGGAAAGGTGCCGCTGGATGGCGCCCCCGGAGGCAACCAGTTGGACCGTGCGCTTGGCGGTCTCCAGGCGCTGGTCGTACAGCGAGCGGGCCGTGGCCAGGTCATGGTCCACCGAACGGTGGGCCTGCAGCATGATGGTTGAACTGACGATCCACGAGCCGACCACCGACGTTACCAGCCCGCCGATTCCCAGAATGACCAGGTAGTTCGAGATCAGCCTGGCCTTCAGTGAGCGGCTCGGAAACAAGACGTCAAGTCGCATGGAGCTTCTGTATCACGTGCACGGAGCACGAGATGCACGGATCGTAGGCCCGCGCGATCATCTCGAGCTTCTTCCGGAGGGCCGGCACATCCTGGTCCTGGCTCTGGTCGACGGCCAGGCGGAGGTGGTTCTCAATGCTGGCCGCATTCAGGGCCGTGGGGGTAATTACATCCGCCGCGGCGATTTTGCCTTCGTCGTCGTAAGTGTAACTGTGAATCAGCAGCCCTCTGGGCGCCTCGGTAATGGCCGTCCCGGCGCCCGCCCGCGGGCGCACGGCGGCGGGCCGCTCTTGGGCCAGACCTTCGCGGAGCAGGCGCTCGACAATCCCGAGCGAGTACTCGACATCGTGGACCAACTCGACCGCCTGGGCCTTGTTGTTGTCCATGGGGTTGCCGCTGGGCAGCGTCAGTCCCAGTTTGCGCATGGCCTCGGCCGCGCGCGGGGTCAGTCCCTCCGGGTTACTCATAACACGGGCCAGGGCGCCCACCATGAACGGCTTGCCATTGAACATACTGTGCTTGGCGTGGGAATGCGGGACGGCCCGCTCGCCGGTCAGCGACCGGTAGCCGGCAGCTTGAATCGTCTCCCGTGTCCCGTTCGACAGGACGACCACTTCATCCCCCAGATAGTAGCCGTAATCCCCGGGAGAACGCATTGCGGCAAAGACCGTCTCGGAGCGGCAGAAGTCCGCGGCGGGCAGGGAGGCGAGCAGATCGATCGTGGTCTGGCAATCACCCATGGCCTGCAAGAGGCCGGTGCGCAGGGCAATCAGTTGATCCTCGCTGGGAAGCCTTCCGAATCCGCCCAGAACCGCGTTCACCGGGTGGACGGCCCGGCCGCCGATCGCTTCCTGCATCGAGTTTCCCAGCTTCTTCAGCCGGAGACCCAGCCGCACCGCATCGGGGTGGTCGGCGGCCAGCGCGATCGCGCTGGGATAGCCCAGATAGTCCGGCGCCGCCAGGCAGAACAGGTGCAGGGCATGGCTCTGGATGGTCTCTCCGCGGTACAGCAGATCGCGCAATAGGTCGGTCTGCGGACTGACCTGGACCTCGAAAGCGAGTTCCGTGGCCTTGAGAGAAGTGAGTGAGTGGGAAACGGAACAGATGGCGCAGATTCGCGACAGTATCTGCGAGATATCTTCCGCGCACCGGCCCCGCACCAGGCCTTCCAGCAGCCGGGCGCCTTCGAAGATATCGAACCGGACCGCGGCGGCCCGGCCTCCATCCAGCTCCACCGTGATCCCGCCATGGCCCTCGACCCGGGCCAGATGCTCCACCGTAATTCTGGTCGTCATGAACGATCTCCTGGCATGGGCGCAAAGGTCCTCAGTTTGGCGGCTATTTTCTCCCTGGGCACGCTCTTGCCCTGGAACATCGCCATCGCGGAGGCGACGTTGGCGTCGTCGGCCGGGCCGCGGCAACCCACGCAGGGGACCCCCAGGCCCGGACAGCGAGCGTCGCAGCCGGCCACCGTCAGCGGACCGCAACACAGACCGGACTTCTCGATGAGAAGGCAGTTATTCTCCCTCATCTTGCACTCGGCGCAGACCGGGTAGCTCGGCAACAGCGGCGGGTCGCCGTTCAGAAGGTTCGCCACGGCCGAAAGAAACTGCTCTTTCTCGATGGGGCAGCCGGTGATGTTCAGATCGACCTGGACCACTTCGCGCAGGGCGCGCGCGGGCAGGCTGTCGTATCCGGCCCCCAGTCCGCCGTAAATGTCGCCGAGAAGCTTCGGCCGGTCCGCGTCGCGGTCCATGGCCGCCACCCCGCCCCACACCGCGCAGGTTCCGAGCGCCATCAGGAGCTTCGAGCGCTCGCGAATCCGCTTGAGCGCCGCTTCGTCGCGTTTGGTCAGCACAGCGCCTTCCACCAGCGCCAGGTCCAGATCGCACCCGGCGCCGTTGTCCGAGGATGCCATGAGGAAATCCCGGATATTGAGGGCATTGGCAATGTCGAGAAGCTGGTCCTCGCAGTTGAGAATGACCAGTTGATCTCCCGCGCAGCCGGTGAGACCGAATATTCCGACCGAGGGCTTGCTCATTAGATCATCTCCGGTAGATTGATGGCGTCCCAATACGTGAAGATGGGACCGTTTATGCAGGTGTACTTATAGCCGACGTTGCAGTGCCCGCACTTTCCGATGCCGCACTTCATCCGCCTTTCCAGGGACATCAGGATCCGGTCCTTGGGGAAACCGAGATCCAGCAGGCGCTGTAAAACGAACCGGTAGACCACCGGCGGCCCGCACACCGCGGCATACGTTCGCGCCGGATCGATCTGGGCGGAATCGAACAGTTTCGGCAGCAGCCCGACGTGGTTCTTCCAGCTTCCCGTCGGGTCCCGGTCCACGGTCAGCAGGCAGGTCATGTCGGTGCGGTCGACCAGCGACACCAACTCCTCCCGGAAGAGCATGTCGGCGGGGCTTTTGCTCCCGAACATCAGCGTGACCCGGTTGAACTTGTCCCGGTTGTCCAGGGCGTACCACACCAGCGAGCGCAGGGGCGCCATGCCCAGCCCGCCGGCGACAAACAGCAAGTCGTGGCCGATGATGTCCTGGATGGGAAAGCCGTTCCCATACGGGCCGCGGATCCCGACAACGTCGTTGGTTTGCATGCGGTAGAGGGCATTGGTGACGCGCCCCATCCGGCGTATGCACAACTCCAGAACCCCGGGTCTGGATGGAGAAGAGGAGATGGAAATAGGCGCTTCCCCGGCGCCGGGCACACTCAGCATGACGAACTGCCCGGGCTGGTGCCGGAAGCCGGCCGCAAGACGATCGTCCAGGAATCGGAGCGTGAAGAGATAGTTATCCTCGACCATTTTGTAGATGCGGACGATTCGCGCCATGTGCGGCTGATAGGGATTCTGGGCGAGTACCGGTTGATAGCTTGGGACTTTATCGACTTGGAGCATTCTGGATTCCCCGCAGTTTGGCGATGACGTCGCTGATGTGGATGTCGACCGGGCAGACGGCGATACAGCGCCCGCAGCCGACGCAACCCGGCCGGCCGTATTCGGCCACGAAGCCGCGATGCTTGTGGTAGTAACGCAACTTGATGCGGCTGGCCCGGCTGTCGCGGAAGTTCTCTCCGCCGGCCACCGCGGCGTGCGCCGCAAAGAGGCAGGAATCCCAGGACCGGGCCCGACCGCCGTCCCGGGAACCCAGTTGGGCGTCGTCGGCCACGTCGTAGCAATAGCAGGTCGGACAGACCATGCTGCAACTTCCGCACGACAGGCACTTCTCGCCCAGCTCGTCCCAGATCCCGCTCTGGTATTCCATCTCGAAGATCTCGGGCAGGTCGCGGATCTCCACCTCCAGTTTGAAGGCCTGACGCTTGCTCGAGGAACGGCGCTTGTATTCGTCGATGTCTTCCGGGCTCGCCTTCTCGAACAGCGGCCCGGTGGCCAGCGCCATGTCGTCGCCCAGGGCGGTGCCCACCAGCGTCAGGTAGTAATCCCCGATGTCGTAAAAGAAAAGGTCGAACCCGTGGTCGACGAAATCGGCGCGCATCGAGCGGCAGAAACAGTTCCCGTCCGGCCGGCAGTCAATGCCGATAATCGCCAAGTTCTTCCGGCGCGTCTGGTAGTGCGGGTCGTCGTATCGGCCGGAAAAGACCTGGTCGAGAAGGTTGAGCCCATAGACGTCGCAGGCGTGCACGCCCAAAAGGACGATGCGTTTGTCGAGCCCCTCGGTCGAGGGGAGGTAGCCCTGGCCGGTCCGGTACTGGAGAAGGGTCTCTTTCGGAGGCAAAGTGTACTTCTTGGGCGGCAGGATGGTGCGATCGTAGTCCAGGCGGGCCTCCGACCAGCGGCTGAGCCGCTTGAAAACGTACTTGCCGTCCTGCTCGACGGGCGCATGCACCTCACCGAACTGCTGCACGACGGAAGCGAAAAAATCAAGTTTCTCCTTGGGCAGTTTCAGGATCTTCACGCTTTTGCCTCGCCTCCTCCGATCCGCTGCCGGATCTTCTCGACCAGCGCGGGCATGTCGACCGGCTTCGAGAAAAACTCGTCGTGAGCCAGCCAGCCGCTGTCGGGAGGAACTCCGAAATCCGTGATCTTGGAATACAGGGAACTCATTACGAAGATGGGCACGGCCTTCAGTTCCGCTGTCCGGCGAAGTTCCTGGACCGTAAAGAATCCCTCGGTCCTCTCGTTCATCACGATATCCATGATGATGAGATCCGGGCGCTCCATCTTCGCCAGTTTCAGTCCCTCCCGGCCCTCGTGCGCTTTGACAACCACGTAGTCTTGCGCCTCCAGGTACGAGGACACGGCCTCCGCAAAGTCATGGTCATCGTCCACGATCAGTATCTTCTTCGCTGCTGAGCTCATCTGGACTCCTGTTGTTGTCTTCCTCTCCCGCTTGCGCCCGGAAGGCTAGCAACCGCACCCGGAAAGTGGAGCCGGCATCGACCTCGCTCTCCACCACGATGCTGCCCCCCATTTCCGAGACGATTTTTTTCGAGATGGCAAGCCCCAGACCCGTGCCGGCGGTCTTCTTGCACCCCTCGTCCTCGACGCGAAAAAACTCGTCGAAAAGGAGCTGGCGGTACCTCTCCGGGATTCCAACCCCCGTGTCGATCACCGAAATCTCGATCTCACCCTCTCTCGCCTCGCCGGAGACGGTGACCTTCCCGCCCGGCTTGTTGTACTTGATGGCGTTCACGATCAGGTTGTCGAAGAGCACGCTCAGACAGTTCCGGTCACCCCTCACACAGCAGGCGTCTTCCGGCATCCGGGCTTCCAGGGAAACCGAGTTCTGGCCGGCCATCTCTTCGTACGTCGCCAGGATGTCGGCAACGATCCGCTTGAGATCGACCTTGACCCGCTGCCGGGAAAGCGTGTCGCCTTCAATCCTGGCAAGGGTCAGCCAATCCTTGATGATGGTCTGCATTTCCCCGGTCCGCGCCAGACACCGGTCGAACCACTGCTGCCGCTTGGCGGCGGCGTCTTCCGTGTGGTCGAGGTTTTTCAAAACACTCAAATACTGATGGATGGCGACCAAGGGGGTCTGAAGCTGGTGGGAGACGAAAGTGACGAAGCGCCGTTTGAGGAGCGCGCGCTCCACCTCCGCCCGGCGGGACTCGATTGCCAGGCGGCGGCGCTCCAGTCCGCGATTGACGATCAGCCGCAGCTCATCCGGAGAAAACGGCTTGGGCAGGAAGTCGTAAGCGCCGCATTTCATCGCCGCCACGGCGGTATCGATGGTCGGGTACCCGGTGATGACCACGACGACGATTTCGGGATCCATCTCGTGAATCCGGGCAATGACTTCCATGCCGCTGATCCCGGGCATCTTGAGATCCACGACGGCCAGACCCGGCTTCAGCCTGGCGACGCCTTCCAGTCCCTGCGCTCCGTCTTCGAATGTCTCGGCCCGAAAGCCCATCTTGGACAGGATTTTCTTGCAGGACAGCCGGATTGCATAGTCGTCGTCGATGATAACGATCGTTTCTTGCTCAGCCGGTTCGCTCATGTGTCTTTCCGCGGTGTCAGCTTGGTTCGACCTGCGCAGAATATCAGGCCTCCCCCGCATTGCGCGAGCGGCAAGCAGACGCGGCCCTCTCCACAACTTGCAGGAATCCGGGAATATCGAGCGGCTTGGTAAGGTAGTAGTCGGGCCGGATCATTTCCACTTCCCCGGCCATCGGGAAGAGTTCGTCCGGGCTCAGCTCAATCGATGATGTCATTACCACCGGAATGCTACGGTAGTCCCTGTATTCCTCCTGGTGCTTGATCGCCTGGTTGACTCCATATCCTTCCGTACAGCACTTCATCATTACGTCCAAGACAATGAGGTTTGGTTTATGCTCGACCACTTTCCGCAACCCGTCGGTTCCGGAATCCGCCTCGAACACCACATAACCGTGGTTCTCGAGAAGAGACCGGACCGAAGCTCTGAAGTCCTCGTCGTCGTCGATCACGAGCACCCTTGGACTCGTGGGCATACCCGCCCTCCTTGCCTTTCCCTCCGGCTCCGCCGCACGCCATAGCCCTGGCTTTCGAAGGCTTGCCCGGAGCCCCAAGAGAAGATTATAGGCCATGCAACTCCGAAAACAAAATCTCCTCGGCGCCCGCTCGGGCGGGCGGCGCCGGGTCCGTCGCGCCCCGGGGGAAAATCCGAGCCTCGGGGAAATTCGCAAACTGCGGTGACCAAACCGGCCTGCCGGCCAGTTGTCGCTTCGGGCGGCTGGACAGGCCAGGAGGCCTATCCTACCAATTTCGCGCGACCCGCACCACATGGCGGCCGAGTCCTTTCGGAATCTCGACGGTTTGCGTTTCAGGCGCCGCGCCGGAGCGGTGCAGGGTCCAGGAGGAGGCGTGCGAGGCGAAGTACCGGCAGTAGTGGCCGTCGTACTCCAGGGTCAGGGAGCGTGCGTCGCCGGTGACCGCGGCGTGCAGATAGGCGCAGTACTCGTTTGCGCTCATGTATTGGATGGCCGCGCCAAGCCCCGCGAGCAACCGTCCCACCGAGCCGACGTCCATGGCCAGGTCGCGGTCGTGGAAGATCAGGAAGTACGGCGCGTCCGCGGTCCACGGGATTTCACTTGCGGACAAGGTCTGGTTGTAGGCCCAACCGCCGCGGATGAGGATGGGCTGAAGGTTGATCACGTAATCCCGTCCCAGGTATTCGTCTCCGGCGAGTTCGCTCAGCCCGAAGCCAAGTTGCGCGGCGATGCGCGCGGTGTGGTTGGGGAACGAGCGGCTGTGGCCTCCGCCGCCGCGCATGAGGAACAGCGGCGTGACGCCGAATTCGGTCCACCAGCCCAGGCTTCCCACGCCGTCCATCGGCGCGTCCCACCACGGACCCGGCGGCGAGTCCAGGTCGGGCAAAGGCCTCGCGCGGGCGGAAGAGCGCCCTCCGGTTTGCGCCTGGATTCGCGGGCTTGATCGGTCCGACAGTCTCGGGCCGCTTCGCGCCAGGAATGCCGCTGATGGAGGCCGCTCATGTCGAGGGCGGATTCAGCGAAGGAGATTGGCGCGATGCGTCCGGGCTCGCTCGCAGGTCGAGCAGTTGGCGGCGGGATTCGAGGCGAGCGGAGAACTGGACGAGCGCAGGCTCGGCGTATGGTCAAAACATCCGAACCCGCTAACGCTACAGCGTCTGAATGATGGCGTCGCGGGACACGTGTTTGTGTTTGGCAACGGCTCGCAGTATCGAGCCGAATGTCCCGACTCGCACCGGATTGTGGGCGGGGATGGCGATGCGCTGGTGCGCGGGCTCGGAAGTCTCCAGAATGATGTGGCTGCCTTCCTGGTGGACCTTGCTATACTGCCACCGACGGCACAGCACATCGGCCAGGTGACTGCCTGCAACGCCCCGGGGTATCTTCACGCTACTGAGAACACCTCGTCACGAACAAGGTGAAGGCGAATGCAGGCCGGCGCCTGCTGGTCGAAGAAGAAGCCGGCGACAGCCTCGCGAACATTGTGCCGCAGCTCGTCCCAGGTTTCGGCCTGCGTGAAGATATTCTCGGTCAGGCACTCGGCGCAGTAGCCACCGTCGGATTCCTGTACCACTTCAAACACCAGTTCGCCCATACATCTACATGATACGCCCGGCGTTCCGCGGCGCACCGGCTGACGATCGCGCGGGAGGGGTGGGGTTCCCGACCCGCACCACGTGCCGCCCAAGGCCTTTCGGAATCTCGACGGTTTGCGTTTCGGGCGTCGAGCCCGACCGGTGCAGGGTCCAGGATGAGGCGTGCGAGGCGAAGTACCGGCAGTAGTGGCCGTCGTACTCCAGTGTCAGGGAGCGTGCGTCGCCGGTGACCGCGGCGTGCAGGTAGGCGCAGTACTCGTTTGCGCTCATGTATTGGATGGCCCCGCCAAGCCCGGCGAGCAACCGTCCCACCGAGTCAACGTCCATGGCCAGGTCGCGATCGTGAAAAATCAGGTAGTACGGCGCGTCCGCGGTCCACGGGATCTCACTTGCGGACAAAGTCTGGTTGTAAGCCCAGCCGCCGCGGCTGAGGATGGGCTGCAGGTTGATGACGTAGTCCCGCCCCAGGTATTCGTCTCCGGCGAGTTCGCTCAGCCCGAAGCCGAGTTGCGCGGCGATGCGCGCGGTGTGGTTGGGGAACGAGCGGCCGAAGCCTCCGCCGCCGCGCATGAGGAACAGCGGCGTGACCCCGAAATCCTCCCGGATCTGTTCCAGCGACCGCCGCATGTGAAACATCTGCGTGATGGCGGGGATTTCCTTCTTGCGGACGGGGTCGCCGAATTCGGTCCACCAGCCCAGGCTTCCCACGCCGTCCATGGGCGCGTCCCACCACGGCCCCGGCGGCGAGTCCAGGTCGGGAAGCATGTGCGTCCACCCCTGGCTCTGGATTTCGAAGACGCCCTCGCCCAGCCCCGCGTCGAGCCCGCGCTTGGTCGAGGCGAAGTCGTGCACGCGCCCCGGCTGGACCGTGTCTTGGACGCGGGTCTGCTTCCAGGGGTTCAACACGCGCCGCGACTCGCGGTCCACCCAGCCGGTGTTCACGTTCTGCATCAGCACGGCATTGTGCCGCTTCAGCGGTTCGATAAGGCCCTTGCGGATCTCCTCCTCGGTGGGTGTCCGGTAGCTCCAGTAGGACAGGAAGGTCTTGTCGGCGGTGCCCATGTCGTCCATGAACAGAAGCACGGTCTTGGGGTACTCCCGATAGAGCGCATAGCCCTGCGCCCACACCAGGCAGCGCTTGAACAGGTCGCGGACCAATTGAAGCCGTATCTGGACATTCGCGCGATGCGCGCCCAGCCATACGACGCGGCCGCCGTCGTTCCACTCTTTCACGGTGAGGAATGGATGCGGGCCGCGCGTGAGCAGCACGGCGGCGCCTTCCGCCGCGACTTTGCTGCCCGGCCAATACCTGCCTTCCGGCAGGAACGACTTCTCGCGGCCGTTCAGCCCGCGGGTGATGAAGTGCTCGTGCGCCAGCGCCAGGCTGTCGGGCGAGATGAAATCGCTGACGTAGCGAACGCCGGCCAACCCGGCGACTTCGGGCACTCCCACGGTGTCGGCGAGGACGACGAGATTCACGCCGTGCCGCTTCACCAGTTCCGGCAGAAGCTCGATTCCCTTCCCGCCGAGGTCGCCGGGACCGGCGTCCCAGATAATCGTGCCGTAGCGGGGCCGCCCGTCGCGGTCGAGCAGGTGGTAGCGATCGAGCCGTTGCTGGTCCAGGCGGAGAATCTCGAAAGGCAGTCCCCAGGACTTCATCAGCGCGGCCAGCGCCGGAAACTCGCCGCCGTCCTCGATCACGAAACTGGCCGGGTCTTTCCACTGATCGGAGACGACCAGGAGAAAGCGATAAGGCGGAATGGGGCTTGCGCCGCTGGCGACAAACGCGAGGGCAAGCAGTAACGGAACGCGACATCGCATTGGTAGATTATGACGCGGTACGAGCTATTGCTGCCGACCCGTTTCCATATGCCCCCTTTCAAACGCGGATACTTCGTACCCGTCCCCTGAACCCATCTTCCGCGTCTTGAGATTGCGGGTCATACTCCCTTGCGCAGGCGACAGGCGCTGGAAGTGCGCGCACATGGATGGGGAGGATCCCGGATGCATAAGAAGCAGGACGCGGAGAAAGCGGGGCACTGGCAAGGAACGATTCGCCAGGCGGCGGGAAGCGGCGCGTCGATCCGGGATTCCGCCGGCCGGGGCCGGCGAGCTTTGCGCTGTTCGGTAACGAAGCGCTTGCCGACGAACGCCGGTTGCGCATTGGCAAGGGCGTGGACCAGGCGGCGGTGCGGGCGGTGCTGGCGGTTGCACGCCTGGGACGTGAACGTTTTGGGCCTCGTCCGCAGAATCTGTGGGTCGGTGACGGCCCTTGCGGACTGTTGAGGGCGCCGCAATTGATTCGTAAGGCATTTGTTTTCAATGGCTTCCAGGGTGTTCTTAACATGTTAAGAACCTCATATGAAAGCTCGGCGAACTGGTCCTCGAATTCCAAGGTGATGCCGCTCCAGCAAGAGTGAGGCCAAGTCCTTCTCCAGTAG
>Ga0315273_10004035_pt1 | contig 17846 bp, 11 predicted proteins | sample YL17G02_0_MG_FD_205753 | JGI IMG/M metagenome (GOLD analysis project Ga0315273, IMG submission 205753) | Sediment microbial communities from Yellowstone Lake, YNP, Wyoming, USA - YL17G02_0 | ecosystem: Environmental > Aquatic > Freshwater > Lake > Sediment | place: USA: Wyoming | collected...
GGTCGGGAGCGGTCTGACGGGAACCGCCGGGAACGCACTCGCCGAATACCACGGAGACCTCGTGGTCGCAGGCGGGCTCTCAAACGCCGGCGGGCTCCCGGTAAACAATATCGCGGCCTGGCATGCCGGTGCCTGGAAACAGCTCGGGGCTGGCTGCAGCGGCACCGTCAACGCCCTGGTCGTGTATGGGGATTCACTGATCGCGACCGGCACCTTTGGACTCTCGGCGTGGAACGGATCCACCTGGACGACGCTCGGGACCGGGGTGGTTGGGACGGGATACGCCCTGGTCGTGCACGGGAAGGACCTGATCGTCGCGGGCTCGATCACGTCAGCCGGCGGGACAACCGTCCAGCGCATCGCGCGGTGGGACGGCTCGGCATGGCACGCGATGGGAGCTGGGCTCACCTCGGCGGTCTACGCCCTCGGGGTCTGGCGGGACACAGTGGTCGCGGGGGGAAACTTCACCGGCCACGTGGCTCGCTGGGATGGTTCGGCATGGGGAATCGTGGGGGGGGGCACGAACTCCACCTCTTCCGTGCGATCGATCAACGCCTACAATTCGAATCTCATCATCGCTGGCAACTTCACGACGGCCGGAGTGGGCGGAGGGGCGGTCTCCGTCGCCCGAATCGCGCAGTGGAACGGAGCGACCTGGGCCGCCCTCGGCTCGGGACTCGACGACTTTGGTCTGGCCACCCTGGTCGCCCCGCGCGGCTATTCGGGTGTGAGCGTGTCGAGTCTCTTTGTTGGCGGCAACTTCCACACGGCCGGCATCCACGGCTCCGCGTTCATCGCTCGATGGGATGACTACCCCGGCGTCTCCGTGGGAGAGCCCACCGCGGTGAGATCCCCGCGTCTCTCGGTCGTGACGGCGCGACCCAATCCATCCTCCACCGAGACGAGGCTCTGCTTCGATCTGGGGAGGTCCGGCGCATGGCGTCTGGCCATCTACGACACGCAGGGTCGGAGTCTGCGACAAATCGAAGAGGTTTCGTCGCTGGCCGGCCCCCATGAGTACCGATGGGACGGCCGCGATGCCCACGGCCGCATGGTCTCCGCAGGGGTCTATCTGGTGCGCGTTACGGCTGGCGGGGTATCCCACGAGGGGCGAATCGTTCGTATCCGCTGAGAGGAGTTGGCGCGGCAGCACGCTCCGACGGAGCAGTCGTCGTCCACCGGTTTGATCGATTCGGGGGTCCTCCATGAAACGCTTCGTCTCGTTGCCTTCCCTGCCTGTGCCCGTCGCGCTGCTCGCCTGCGCCGGATTGTTGCTGTGGGGCTGCTCTCGCACCGTCACCGGACCCGACCGCGCTGCTTCGACCGCGGCCTCAGGGGCTCTCGCCCGCCTCGTCACTTCCGATGAGCTGAGCATCTCCGGTTCGCGCTCGGGCGGATCGCTGGCGGAAGCTCTCCGCGATCAGCCGGGTGTCGAGCACTCGCTGAAACAGATCACGCCCGAGGTGATCGGCACGGCCACTTCGATGTTCGAAGGGCGGCCCGTCGTCCTGGCGCTCACCCGCCGGGCGTTCCGCGCACTCCCCGGGCGCGTCGCGGGGCGCGAGGTCGTGCAGTTCGTCGCGGGTGACGTAAACGCCTTGTCCTACTATTGCGGGACCTCGACGAGCCGCGCCGACAACTGCGGCGCGGGAACGCTGGGGGCCATCGTGACGGACGGCACGCGCAACTACTGGCTCTCCAACTGGCACGTGTTCGTCCGCAACTTCGGCAAGGTCGGGGACGGGATCGACGCCCCCGGGCGATTCGACACCCAGTGCGGCCCGAGCCATCTGGTGGGGAACGTGTCGCGCTTCACGCCGGTGCGCTTCGACGGGAGCTACAACACCGTGGACTGCGCGATCGCGAGCATCGCACCGGGCACGAGCGTGTCCATGATCGAAGCGGCCGGCGCGAACAGTTTCCGGCCGACCGCGACCATCGCCACTGCCTGGGTCGGGCTACCGGTGAAGAAGGTGGGCAGGAGCACGGGATTCAACACCGGCAGGGTCATGGGGCTCAATGCCAGCTTGCCCATCACCTACCAGGGGATCGGCGCGGCGAACTTCATGGGACTCGTGATGTTCTCGAAGATGGCCGAAGAAGGAGATTCGGGTTCCCTCGTCTGCACGCAACCGGGCAACAACCCGGTAGCCCTGATGATGGCCGGGAACAGCTCGGCCTCGTATGGGTGCCCGATCGGCGCGGTGTTCCAGGCGGTTGGCGCGCACATCCCGAACTGAGCGGGTCGTTTGGTCCGGCACCCGGATCGCCACCAAACGCCCGCGCCGGCGGCACCCCGGGGGCGCCGCCGGCGCGAGCGAGACGATCGGACGGGCGGAAAGCTACGGCGACAACACCGCGCCCGGCGGCTCGACGAACTTGTAGCCGACCTTGTGGACCGCGACGATGAACGGCTGGTCGAATCCGTCGCCCAGCTTGGACCGCAGGTTCGAGACGTGCGTGTCGACCGTGCGCGTGGTGACGCCGAGGTCTTCGTCCACCCCCCAGATCTCCGCCAGCAGTTCCTCGCGCGATACCGTGCGGCCGCGATGCTCGATCAGATACTTGAGCAGCTCGAATTCCTTGAACGACAACGCGACCATCTGCCCGGTCTTGTAGACCTCGCGCGGCTCGAAGCGGACTTCGACGTCGCCGAAGGCGTAGGTGGTCATGGGCGCTCGTTGTGCGGACGGGCCGCGCTGCACCAGGCGCTTCACGCGCGCGAGCAGCTCCTTCACGCTGAACGGTTTGGTGAGGTAGTCGTCGGCGCCCAGCTCGAAGCCCTTCAGCACGTCTGCTTCGAAATTGCGCGCGGTCATCACCAGCACGGGCATGTCGCGATGACGCTGGCGCAACTCCTTGAGCACGGTGAACCCGTCCTTCTCGGGCAGCATGATGTCGAGCACCACCAGGTCGGGCTTCTGCTTGAGGGCCAGCTTCAGTCCCTCGGCGCCGTTCTTGGCGGTCAACACCTCGTAGCCTTCGTACTTGAAGTTGTGCTCGAGTCCTTCGAGCAGTCCTTCCTCGTCTTCCACGATCAGAACTCGCGCCATGGCGTCATCCTCGTCGTCACGGGCCTCACGACCCGGTTCGGGCCTCGGGTTCGACCGCGCCCGCATCAGCGGCGGCCACCCTTGGAATCCACAAGGTGAATGTACTCCCTTCGTGGGGAGCACTGTGAACCTCGATGCGCCCGCCGTGGGCGCGCACGATCTGCTGCACCAGCGACAGCCCGAGCCCGGCGCCCTTCACGTCGTGCACCAGGCCGTCCTCCAGGCGGACGAACTTCTCGAAGATGCGCCGGTGGTCGCGGGTCGCGATGCCGATCCCGCGGTCCGCCACCGACAACCCCACCATCCCGTCGCGCTGCGTGAGGCCGACCCGGATCTCCTTTTCTTCGCGCGAGTACTTGACCGCGTTGTCGAGCAGGTTGAGCAGGCACTGCGCCAGCGCCGAACCGTCACCGCGCACCGGCGGAAGGCCCTCGGGCAGGTCGAGCTTGAGCGTGAATCCCTGGTCCTCGATCCGCAGGCGGTAGCTGTCGGCGGTCTCGCGCACCACCTCGGCGAGATCGACTTGGGCGAACCGGAACGCGCGCTGCCCGGCCTCAAGCCGCGCGAAGTCGAGGATGTTCTCGACCAACTGGTTGAGCCGCATGGTCTCCCGGCTGATGCGCCGCAGGAACTTGTCGCTCTCCTCGGGGCTCGACACGCGCCCCATCTCGAGCGTCTCGACCGCAAGCCGGATGAGGGCGATCGGGGTCTTGAGCTCGTGCGAGACGTTGGAGAGGAAGCTCGATTTGAGCCGCGCGATCTCGATCTGACGCACGGTGTAGCGCAGTCCGAAGAAGGTCGCGAGCAGGATCAGCACCGCCATGATGCCGATGAAGCCGAGTTCGATCCATACGAAGCGCCGCGTCAGCAGGATCGGCGCGGTGATGGTGGGCGCGACCCGCACGGCATAACCCTCGAACGGACCCTGGAGCGGCGCCTCCGAGGCGTGCTCGTGCGCCGCCGGCGCCCGCACGCGGGCGACCTCGGCGCCGTCAGGGGCCACCAGCATCACGCTGATGTGCCGCCGTGACTCGATGCCACCGTAGAGCCGCTCGTCGTTCGCGAGCCGCTCCTCGACCACCGAGCGCACGTGCTCGCGGAGGAACGCGTGCGGGTCGGTCCACCAGCCGCCGGCGCCCACGACCTGTCCCTGCGTGTCGCGCAGGATGACGCCGGCGAAACGGCGGCCGCCCTGGTCCTCGATACCGGCGCGGTAGATCACCGGCTGGCCTTCGACCAGCAGCAGGAAGTAGTCGCTCAGCTCGTTGAGCGGGACGTAGGCCGCGGTCTCGCCCGGCAACGCGCCACTCTCGAGCGCCTGCAGCATGACGCGGCGGTCGGCCCCGCCGCGCGCCACGATCTCGGCGGCGGTGACGCCGTCGCGCAGGTGGCCCTGCAACTCCTCTTCGAACGCCTTGGCGACCTGCTTCGCCATGTACAGGTTGTAGCGATCGCTCTGTGCGTCGAGCGCGGTCCCGATGCGCAGCGTGAGCACCACGCCGATCGCCGCCAGCACGAGGGCGGGCAGCGCCACGCCGAGCCCGATGATGCCCATGATGCGGCGGCTGAAGCGGGAGGTGTTGGTCACCGGGAGAGCCTAATCCGCAGGTGGGTCATCGTCCATCCGCCGGCCGGCGGAGCGGGTCCGGCACCAAACGAACGGGGCCGGGCCCGTGACGGGACCGGCCCCGTTCGATCACGAGGCTCAGCTCTTGACCGCCGTCTTGCCGGCGTCCGCCAGGTCGCGGATGCGCTTCACCAGCTTCGGGTCGTCGGAGGTCACCAGCACCAGCGTGCCGCCCTCGATGTTGACGATCTCGCGCACCAGGTGGCCGCTCGCCATCGCGCCGCGCATCGACTTGCAGTCGTCGCAGAGCTTGGCGCCGGTGCCGGCGGCGACGATGCGGGAGAGATGCTCGGTGCGGCGCGCCATCACCGACTGGATCGCGTTCACACGACCCGGGGCGCTGGCGGTATAGACGAACATGACGCCGTTCTTGATCGGGACCGTCTGCATGGTGGCACCGGCCGCCTGCAGCTCGGCGTCGCACGAGGCGAGGTCGTCGCACGCGTCGCAATCGAGGTGCGCGGTGGCGCCGGCGGACTTCTCGTGCCCGCCGCAGTTGCTGCCGAGCCCGGCGGCCATCGCCGAGACATCGTGCTCGGGGCACATCCCGTGACCGTTCGCCGCGGTGGTACCGGTGCGGTTCTTCATCGAGCAGCCGTCGTGGCCGGCCGCGGTGGCGGCCGTCGCGCCGTGCATCGGGCACGAAGCGGCGTTCTTGGCGGAGACCGCGCTGGCGCCGTGCCCGGCGCACGGGTCAGCGGTGGCGGAGGCGGTGACGGCCGAGGCCTTGGCGCCCGAGACGCAGCAATCGGTCATCGCGGTGGTGGTGGCGCCGTGCTTCGAGCAGGTCTGCCCGGCGGCGGCGGTCTTCATGGAGTGGGCGGAGCATTCACCCGCGGCGGCCGTGCTGGCGGATGTGGCGCTGGCGCCGTGCATCGGGCAGGTCTGCCCGGCGGCCATCCTGGCCTTGCACTCCGCGGAGGTCATCGGGGTGCACGCGCCGTTGGCGGCGGTCGCGGACTTCTGATCGCTGGCGACGGCGGCGATGGCCCACACGGCGGCAGCGGTGATGGCCAGAGAGGCGAACACGAGACGCAGTTGCTTCACCACGCACCTCCACGACGACGGGTGATCGGGATCCGGGGTGGGCCCGGTTGCCTCAGGTATCGGCCACTACAGACCCAAGGCTGTCAGTTGAACCTCAATGGTATGTCACCTTGCTGCAAAAACGCGACCGCAAAAGGGTCCTGCGGGGCCGCTGGCGGGCCGGCGGGGCGGTCCCGGGCCGTGCCGGGATGACACCCCGGTCGTCCGGTCAGCGGCGCCGGGTCGGGGCCGGGGGGCCGCAAACGCGTTGACGCTCGGCGGAACGCTCCGTAACGTGCGACGGAACCCAACATGGCACGCAAACGCAAGGCCTCGCCCTGGAAGCTCTTCATCGCCGCGCTGTTCGCCGCCGCGGTGGTGCTGTTCGTCGCCGGTGAAGCGTTCCTGATGACGCGCTCCGACACCGGGCGCATCCGCTTCGCGCGCACCTTCGGCTTCGTCGACCAGCCCGAGCTCACCCACCTCGTGAGCCGGCAGTTGCATCGCGCGTTCGCGGCGGCCGGCATCCCGGCCGACAGCGTGCGCGAGCGCACGATGGAGGACGGCCCCGTCGCGCTTCGCTGGACCGCCGGACTCAAGGACGACGGCTCGCTGCTGCAGGCCAACTACGCGCTCACCCGCACACTCGAGGAGGCCGGCGCCGAGGTGCTGGCGGGACGCGAGGAGCACACCGCGCAGGGCGGCACGCGCGTGATCCTCACCGTCGGTCTGCCGCACCGGCCCACGCATGAGGTGGTGCTCACGCTCGGCGCGAGGAGCGACGAGCCGGTCGAGAAGCGCGCGACGCGCGTGGCCATCGTGGTGTACGGCTTCCCCGACGACGGCACGGCGGCCGATTCGGTGTTCGCACTGCCCGAGCCGTTCGCGGTCGCGCTGCTGCCCGCGGCGAAGAACAGCGCCGCGGTGTTCAAGGCCGCGCACCATCGCCAGCGCGAGGTGGTGCTGCTGCTGCCGCTCGAGCCCGTGAACTACCCGCAGGTGAACCCGGGACCCGGCACGCTGCTGGTGACCATGAAACCCACCCGGATCGCCGAATCGGTGGACCGCTACCTCGACCAGGCCGGTGCCGTGAGCGCGGTGGCGAACCACATGGGCTCGCTCGCGACCCAGGACATGACCGTGATGACGGCGGTCTATCGCACGCTCCGGCAGCACCGCGTCCCGTTCGTGCACCTGATGCCCGCCGCCGGCGCGGTGTGCAAATCGCTGGCATCGGAGATGGGTGTGGCCTACGTGGAACCCGGCGCGGTGATCGAGAACGAGCCGCGCGCCCCCGATGCCAGGGCGCTCGACAAGCGCTGGAAGGCCGTGATCCAGCTCGCCCACACGCGCGGCGAGATGACGGTGTGGATCCGGCTCACCCCGCTCAGCCGCCGCTGGCTCGCCCGCGCGCTCGACCGGAACAAGCTTCCGGGCGTGGACCTGGTGCCGCTCGAGAGTCTGGTCAGGCACCCGCCACCGGCGTGATCGCGGGGGGGCGGGCGCGGCCGGGAGGAGTGCCGCGCGTGCCGGAGCCGCTCCGTGCTCCCGCGATCGCTGGGGTCTCGCGACTCCGGGACGCGCGGGGCCGGGGGAGTTCCCGCTCGTCGACGGGCCCCGTCGCGACAAACGCGCCTGCGGCGCGTTCATCGCTCTTCCCGTCTCCTCGCGGGACTCCCCCGGCCCCACGCGTCCTCGGTGCGGAGCCCCCACGAGGGCGCGGCGTGCCGGAACTGCTCCGGCGCGCGCGGCGATCGTCACCGCGCCCGCCGACGCATCTGCTATCGTGCCACGCATGAGATTGGGACAGGACGTCCTCGGCGATCTCGATCGCGCGCTCCGCCAGGAATGGCTGCTCACCGACGGCGTCGGTGGCGGCTCGCTCGGCACCGCGGCCGCGGGCCCGGCGCGCCGTGAGCACGCACTGCTCGTCTCGGCGGGCGCCTGGGGCGAGACCCACGCGGCACTGCTGCGCCTGGACGAGCGCCTCACCGCAGGCGACACCGCGTACGACCTCGGCACCACGCCGCTGACCCGCGGCGGCGCGCGCGCCAGCGGGCACGAGCTCATTGAAGAGTTCCGCATCGACCCGTGGCCGGTGTGGCGCATCCGCGCCGGCGAGGTCGTGCTCGAGCGTTCGATCCATATCGTGCACGGCCATCACGCCGTGGTGGTCACGTACCGCCATCTCGCCGGCCCGGCATCGAGGCTGGCGCTGAGTCCGGTGGTGGTGGCGCGCGCTCCCGGCGAACTGCAGCGCGAGGACCCGGCGGTGCGCGGCGCGGTCAAGGGCCAGCCCGGACGGGTGCGCATCGAGACCCTGCCGGGGCGGCCGGTGCTCACCCTCTGGCACAACGGCGCGTTCCTGCCGGTCCGGTTGTGGCAGCGCGGGCTCGATTACCCGCTCGACCCGCGACACGACGAGAAGCTTCCCGGCGGGTCCGCCCGCGGCCGGGTGCGGGGCCGGCCCGCATGGCACACCGAGACGCCCGCGGGTGCCGAGGACGCGCTGCTCACCGGGCACATCGAGGCCGTCCTCGAGCCCGGCGGCACGGTGCTGGTGGTGGCGTCGACCGAGGAGGACCTGTTCCGGGCGCTGGCGATGGAGGGCCGGCTCGGCACCCCGCCGCCGTCGACGCTCGCCGCCTGCGTCGAGATGCTGTCGCGGGTCGAGCGCCAGCAGGCGGCGACGTGGCGCCGGGTCGCGCTCGCCGGCGCCGACTTCACCGCGCGCCAGGCGCTCGCGGCGCATGGTGACACGAATGGCGCCGGTCGCCGCCGCGAGGCCATGCTCGACGACGACCCGTGGCTGCCACGTCTCGCCGACGCGGTCGCCGCGGGACTGACCCGCCGCGGGCACCGGCTCACGATCGCAGCCACGCTGCCCGACGGACTCGAGCGTGGCGAGCCGGCGCTGCGCTCGCTCTCGGCGCTCGTCTCGCTGCGGGCCTTCGAGCCGGTCGCGGCGGTCCTGCGAGGCTACGTCGAGTACCTTGACGAGGGACTGGCGCCGGAATCGTTCGACCCCGCGAGCGGGATGCCGCGCTACGGCGACCCGGCACCGTCGCTGTGGCTGGTGCATGCGGCCGACCTGTACGCGCGCCGCGCCGATGATCCCGACTTCGCGCGTGAGACGCTGGTACCGGCGCTCGAGAGCATCATGCACTACTACCGTGCCGGCACACGCGGCGGGATCCGGGTCGATTCGGACGGACTGCTCGCGAGCGGCGAGGGGGAGGCGTCCGAGAAGCGCGCCGACCTCAACGCGCTCTGGTATCACGCGCTGGTCGCACTCGCCACGCTGGCGCGCATGGTGGGGCGCAGGGAGAACGGCGCGTTCTTCCTCGCCTGGGCGCGCGATCACCAGAACCGATTCCTCGAGTCGTTCTGGGACCCTCAGCGCCACCTGCTGGCGTGGTCGCTGCGCGCGTCGGGCCCGGTGTACGAACTGCGACCGTCGCTCATCCTCGCCGCGAGCCTGCCCCCCTCGCTCCTTCCCGACGATGCCGCCGCCGCACTCGTGCGCACGCTCGAGCAGCGCCTGTTCACGCCCTGGGGCCTGCGCGAGACACCGGACTCCGCGCGGGTGTCGCCGGCGTGGCTCGGTCCGTTCGTCACCGCGTGGCTGCGTGTGAATCGCCGCGACGCCGGCTCGCAGGAGCGCGTGCGCGAGTGGCTCGCGCTGCTCGAGGCGCGCTGCGCCATCGACGGTCACGTGCCCGAGTCCTTCGAGGTCGCGCGCATGCGCTCGGGTCTCGCGCCGCCACGGGTGAGCGGGGCGCCCGCCTCGCCGCTCGCCGCGGCCGCGATGGTGCGGCTGCTGGTCGAGGAGCTCGATCCGGCTCCGGTCGCCGCCGAGTCGCGATAGATCCCGCCCCCCGGGGGGGGCCCGGGGAGACGATTTCGTTTCGTCCCACCGAACTTCTCCCCGCCGGGACGCCGCAGGGGTCTCGTGCGACCGAACTTCGCCGCCTCGCTCGCAAAGACTTGCTGACGGCGCGAACCGGACGGTCTAGCCTCTACGCCACGCCGCGATCCGCCACCCCCTTCGCCGAGGAGCCCGCCATGCGCCGTCTCTCCCCCGCCGCCGTCGCGCTCGCGACGATCGCGCTCGCCACCTTTGCCACCCATGCGCCGCATGCCGTCGCGCAGGGCGCCGCCGCGCACGCCGGTCACGACGCGATGGGCATGAGCGAGGCCGCGATGCGGCGCGCCGCCGACGCGTGGTTCGCGGAACATCCGGCCACGCCGCCCGCGTCGCGCGCGGCCGCCGCGGCCGCCGCCGCCACTTTCAACGCGACCGGGTTCGTCTTCGACCTCGACAACAACACGGCGGACATCGATACCGCCTTTGTCTACGAGGGCGACACCGTGCTGTGGCAGTGGATCAACGGCTCCCACACCGCCACCAGCGGCACGGGCATCAGCGACCCCAATATGGGCGTCCTGTTCAATGGCAACCTCGGCCTTCTCACCCCGCAGTTCTCGTTCACTTTCCCGGTCGCCGGCACCTATCCGTTCTTCTGCGCCAACCACACGTTCGCCGCCATGCGCGGCGTGGTGGTGGTGCAGTCGCTCGCCGCGGTGCCGGGGAGCGATCCGCGCGGGGCGGGCTTCGTGAGCGATCCGGCGCCGGTGCCGAGCCGCGGTGGCGTGGGATTCCGCTTCTCGCTCAAGAACGCCGGACGCGTGCGGGCCGAGGTGTTCGACGTGCGCGGCCGCCGCATCGCGGTGGCGTTCGACAGGACCAGCGCGGCGGGCACGTTCGACGGCGCGTGGGACGGCCGCGCCGGCTCGGGCGAACGCGTGGCGAGCGGCGTCTATTACATGCGTCTCTCGGTGCCCGGTTCCACCAGCACGCGACGTGTCGTGATCGCCGATTGACGGCGCCCGGCGCGCTGATCCATGGGCGGCGGTCGCAAGCGCTGCGGCCACCGGTGGGCGGCGCGCTGATCCATGGGCGGCGATCGCAAGCGCTGCGGCCGCCGGCGTCGGTTACTTCACGAACCGGGTCGCGATCCAGCTCGACAGCGTGTCGAGCATGCCCGGCGCGAACTCCTTCGGCAGCGAGCCGTACAGCGCCGGGTTGCCGCTGGCGGTGGGCTGGAACAGGTGGTTCGCGTCGCGGATGACCACGATGTCCGCGTCGGCGTTCTTCGCCAGCGCCCGCTCGACCGGCGGTCGATTGAGCGACGGGGGCACCTGCAGGTCCCGCTCGCCGAACATCGCCAGCACCGGGCAGGTGAGCTTCGCCAGCGCCGGTGCCGGATCGTAGTCGATGAAGAAACGCATCCACGGGGTCTTCATCATCGTGATCTGCCCGTCGGCGCGCGTGCGCGCGAACTCGTCGAGATCGACACCGGTCTGGGCCGCATCGCTGCCCGCCAGTTGCCGGTGCACCGTCTCGAGCACCGCCGCGCGCACCGTCTCCCAATTCTGCCCGGTGCGGCTGGCCTTGAACCCGAGCCGTTGCAGCTTCTGGTTCTCGGCGATCGCCGAATCGCCCATCCCGGCCGCGTGCATGATCAGCGCGCTCTGCGTGAGCAGCAGCGTGTCGCCCGGCACGGCGGTGCCGGCCAGCAGCACCACGAACGCCACGTCCTTCGACCCGGCCGCGACCATGGGCGCGATGATGCCGCCCTCACTGTGACCGATGAGGCCGATGCGCTCCGGGTCGATCTCGCGCCGCCGCTTCAGGAATGCGACGCCGGTCCGGACGTCGTTGGCGAAGTCCTCCGAGGTCGCCTCGAGCCCCTCGCCGGTCGAACCACCGACGCCGCGATCGTCCACCCGCAGCACCGCGATCCCGTCGCGCGTGAGCCGGTCGGCGATGAGCCTGAACGGCTTGAAGCCGAGGATGGTCTCGTCGCGGTCCTGCGAGCCGCTGCCGGTGATCATCAGCGCGGCCGGGAACGGCCCCGCGCCGGGCGGCCGCGTCAGCGTGCCGGCGATGATCGCGGCGCCGTTCGGATAACGCACCTCCTCGCGCACGTACGGCACCGGAGGCTCGGAATCGGCCGCCGCCGCGGCGGCCACGCCGCGCGTGAGCCGGAAGCCGGCGTTGATGCCGGACTGCCGGAACGCGCCCGTGATCGAGTCGCCGCGCTGGACTCCGAGGAAGCTCGCCAGGCCCGCCATGCTCGGCAACTCGAAACACACGCTGTCACCCGCCGTGCGCACGCGACGCAGGGGCAGCTTCGTCGCTCCCTGTTGCGGGATATCGATGGTGCCCGAGAGTGTGTCGGCAGCGCGCGCGATGTCGACTCGCATGCCGAGGTCGTTGCCGAACAGCCGGATCGCGCCTTCCCAGTGCCCGACCGGACCAGCGGCCTTCGAGGCGGCCCGGGGGGACGGCTTCGCCGCGGCGGCGGCGGCGATGCCCGCGAGCATCACCATCACGACGAACATCGGACGTACGCGCGTTCTCACTTTCGGGTGGTGTCCTTCCTGCCGCCGCCGAAGAAGCTCTTGAAGATGTCGCTGCCCTTCTGCTTGCGCAGACTGTCGATCAACGCCTGCGCGTTCCGGGTGGCCTGTGCCCGGCCCGCCGAGTCCGTGCCGCTCGTGGTGAGCGGTGTGACGATGCCCGGTCCGAGTTGCTGCTGGAGCCGGCGCTTCTGTTCGGTGAGCGCCTCGGACAACCGGCCCTGCACGCGCGCCTGCATCGACTTGGAATCGAGCGTGACATGCGGCGCCCGGGTGGTGCCACCGAGCCTGAGATCGAGCAGCACGTCGCCGTTGGCGTCGGTGAGCCCGCCGGCGGCCAGGGCGGCGCGCAGGTCGGAGCCCGACACGAGCGACTTCGGCACCGTGCCCGACATGGCGTAGTCGAGCGACCCATCGAAGCCGGACGACCCGCTGAAACGCCAGTCCCCCACCGAGGTCCGCATCACCGCGTCGCTGCACACCACGCGGCCGCGCTGCACCGAGAACGGCAGCTTGAGATCCTGGACCTTGGTGATGCGAACGCCGGGGACGCCGATGGCATCGGCGATCGCCTCGAGCGCCGGCGCCGGCCCCACGGTGCCGTTGGCGAACGCGGCGAGACCCTGCGCCGTGAGCGTGCGAGCGAGCAGTTCGGGCGTCTGCCCCTCGCCCGACAGGTCGAGCGTGGTGCCGAGTCTGCCCTTGAGCAGACCCTTGAGCGGGGTCCACGCCGAAAGCAGCGCGTCGGCGTCGACCGAGTCCACCTTCGCTCTCATCGCGAAGACCGGCCTGGCGGGATCGTTGAGATCGAAACGCGCGTCGCCGCCGACACGGCCGTCGTAGCCGTTCAGCGTGAAGTCCGGCACCACGACCACGCCGGGCTCGAGCGTGATCCGGGCGTCGACGTTCGTGACGTCGAGCCTTTGGCTCCGCAGGCGGCCGATGCGCACGTGGCCGCCGCCATGGGCATTGGGCGCGAGCGGGGCACCGGGCGTGGCGGGCAGCAACTCGGCGAGATCGAGATAGGGCGAGGTGAGGGTGAAATCGACCTCGGAAGGTGGCACCGAGTTCGGCTTCGCCATCATCGCGAGCGGACGCGTGACCGTGCCGTCGAGCGTGAACGACGACCTGCCGGCCTTCGCGGTGAGCGCCTTCAGACCGGCGCGGTCGGTCGAGAACGTGATCGCGCCGTTCACCGACTCGACCTTGTTCGGCAGTCCGGGGCCCTCGACGCTCACGTTCGAGAGCTCGGCGTGCCCCTCGAGCGCCATGTGGGCGGGGTCCCTGGTCCGGCCATGACCCTGCACGTCGAGGGCCACCCGCCCACCCAGCCGGGTGTCCTTGGGCGCGAACATCGGGCCCACCGCGGCGAGGTCGGCGTCGCCCCGTAATGCGAAACGTACCTGCGGGTCGGCGAAGCGCGTCACCTCCAGTCGAGCCGCGATGGGCTGCGCCGCGCCCTTCCCGGTGACCACCGCGCGCAGGTCGGCGATGCCGATCGAATCGGGCGCGAAGTCGGCGCGGAAGGAGAGTCTCTCGACCCCCGCCGCAGCACCCGGGTAGCGAAACGATGCGTCGGCCACCTTCATCACGCCCGTCACGGCGGCGAGTCCCCGCGGCGGGACACGGCCCTGGATGGCGAGGTCGAAGTCGAGCCTGCCCGTCGCCCGGATGCCCTTGAGCGCCGGCGCGTCGGCCGCGGCGAGGAAGCCCATGATCTGCGCCAGGTCGACTCCGCTGGCCCGGGCCACCAGGTCGAGCGTGGCCTCGGGCCCCGGCTGGTCGATCAGCCCCGAGACGCCGATGCCGGTGCCACCGAACGCGATCGCGAGCTTCTCGAGCGCCAGCCGCCGCCGCGTGGCGTCGAACTTGCCGCGGTGCTCGAGCTTCCAATCGAGCTTCGACAGCGACGTGTTCAGATCGGTGAGCTTCGCGGCGGTGGCGGGACCGAACGCCAGTTCGCGCACGTGCGTCTCGCCGCGGGTGGCGAAGCGGGCGCCGCCGCTCTCGGCGCTCAGCGCCACGCGGGTGGCGAGCGCGAACGCGATCCGGCGCCGAGCCTTCAGGTCGTCCACCAGCACGTGCCCGCCGTCGACACGCAGTTCGCGCACCTCGAGATCGAGCGGCCGCCGGGCGCCACCGCTGCCCGGCGGCTGCTCCCGGGAGACGTGATCGAAGTTGGTGGTGCCGTCGGGACGCAGGACGAGGTGCACCTGTGGCTGGTCGATCACGAGCCGGCGCACCACCAGCTTGTTGCCGAGGAGCGCGAAGACATCGAGATCGAGATGGATCGAGCGGGCGCTCAGCGCCGCGCCTTCGTCGAAGCCGCCCGGCTCGGCCAGCGCCACGCCGGTGACGGTGAGCCGCACCGGGGGCCACAGCGACACGCGGGCCTCGTCGTAGCGCACGTCGCGGGCGAGCGCGCCGGCGAGTTGCGCCTGCACCAGGGTGCGCACCTTTGCGGGTGGCAGCAGGATGGAGACGGCGCCCCAGGCGATCAGCACCAGCGCGAGCGGGAGGCCGAGGATCCAGGCCAGCGGGTGCACGCCGCGGCGGCGGCGGGACCCACGAGGGGGGGCATTCATGCCCCGCATTGTGCCACAGGGAACGCGCCCCGGCGGGTGCCGGCGCCCGGCCCGGTCCCCGCGGCGCGCCTGGATCCGGTCGGCGGCGGCGACGGCCGGGCGCGGGTGACCCCGCGCGCTCACCTGCCCGCTTGCTCCCGCGCGCGTCCCCGCCTAACTTCCCGCCCCATGAGCACCCCCGAACCGGCCGCACTCACCAAGCTTCGCGCCCACCGCCTGCTCGCGGTGATCCGCGCGTCGTCACCGGCCGCCGCCCTCGGTGCCGCGCGCGCGGTCGCCGAAGGCGGCATCCCGATCGTCGAGGTGACCTACTCGGTCCCGGACGCGCCGGGCGTCATGGCCGAACTGGCGGGCCGCGACGATCTCGTGGTCGGTGCCGGCACCGTGCTCACCGAGAGGCAGGCGCATGCCGCGCTCGCCGCGGGTGCGCGTTTCATCGTGGCGCCCAACTTCGATCCGGCGGTGGCGCGCATCGCGCTCGCGGCGGGCGTGCTCTACGTCCCCGGCGCCTACACCACCACCGAGATCATCGCGGCCCGGGCGGCCGGCGCGCACCTGATCAAGGTGTACCCGGTGGGCGTGGCGGGCGGGCCGGCCTACATCACCGTGATCCGTGACCCGCTCCCCGACGTGCCCATGCTCGCGGCGGGCGGCACGAACCTCGACAACGTCGTGCCGTTCCTCGAGGCGGGCTGTGTCGCCTGCGGTCTCGGCGGCGCGCTCGCCGATCCGAAACTGGCGGCGGACGGGCGATTCGACGAGATCGCCGCGCGGGCGCGGGCGTTCGTCGAGCGCGTGCGACGCTTCGCCGGCGCGTGAGCGGACCCCGCCGCTCCCGGCGCGTGCCGTGGCCCTCCGCGCGTGCGCTGTGCGTGGTCGCGCTGGCGCTCGCGGCGTGCGCGGCACGCGCCCGGGCGAGCACCGAGGAGTTCTCCACCTTCAGCGCGATCGCGCAGGAGGAGGACGACGAGAGCGCGATCGACCACATGCTCACCCGTGCCCCGGCGACGTGGGATCCGGAGTGGGCTCGCGCCACCAACGCGCTGCGCACCTCGCAGGGCTGCCTCACCTCGGGCCAGTGGTTCATCGATTCGCGGCTCAAGCTGGAGACCTCGCTCGGCGAGCGGGCCCGCTTCGGCGTCGCCTACACCGACCACCAGAGCGACGACGCCACCTACACGAACACCGACCTGTTGTTCCACTGGCCGATCGCGCGCGGCCGGATCAGCGGGATGTTCCGGCCGTTCCACGACAAGAGCCGCCAGGACTTCGGGCTGGGCTGGGGGGCCGGCACGGACACCAGCGCGGTCCGGATCGAGGCGATGTTCGTGTTCGAGGACCTGTTCAACAACCTGTGGGCGTGGCGGCAGACCCGCGTCGGCGGGGAATCCGAGCCCTACACGCGTCATCCCTACGAACCGAACCTCTCGTTCTCCGTGCGCCAGCCCCGGGTGCGGTTCCGTCTCGAGAGCCGCTACCTGACACCTTCGGTCAAGCAGGTGATTGATCCGGCGGACCCCGCCGTGTTCCGCGTCGCGCAACTGTGGGGCACCCTCGTCGACGGCGGGCTCGATGCCGACGCGCTCGGTGCCACCTGGTACCTGTCCGGCTGCGACAAGCAGGCGAGGAGCGTCGAGGACGCGAGTTCCGCCACCGCGACGGGCGCGGACTTCCGCCGCCAGTGGTGGGTGTGTGGTGGTCTCGATCACGCGCTCGGCGCGCACACCACGCTGGCGTGGCGCTGGACGTACATGGAGCGCTCCGAGGACTTCACTCCGCCCGTGGGTGAGGGGGTGTTCCATTCGATCGACCGCGTGCAGCACATCGAGTTGCATGGGGACGCGTGGCCGACGGTCGGATGGCGCCTGGGCTGGATGCACGATCACATCGACATCGCCACGGGCCCCGGCGTGCCGGGCTTCACCTGGGGCACCCGGGGCGAGAACCGGCTCTATGTCGGGCTCGACCTGCGCTTCTCCAAGGTGCGCACCACCGGCACCGAGGGGATCGAGTTGGACCGCGAGCCCTACGAGGTGGCCCACCACCACGACAAGGGCTTCCTCTCGCTCCAGTCGGTGTTCTAGGCCCCGCCGGCGCTCTCCCGGCGGGACCGCGCGGCGCCGCGCCGCGTCGCCCGTCCCGGCTTGCCCCCACGTGCCCTCCCGGCTATCGTCGGCGGTCCATAAGCCGGAGCCGGGCATACGCAGCCGGCCGCGTCCGTCCGGCGCGGTCACGCTGCCCGCCTCACGTGTGCCGCGCACCTCCCGGTGTCGCGCACCGGATACCAAGGAGGATCTTGTGCGCCAGCGTCACCTCTTCGCCGCCACCGCGCTCGCAGCGCTGCTCGCCGCGCCGCTCGCGTTCGCGGAGCCGCTCGGGCGGCATTTCGAGCTCACGCCCTTCGCCGGCTGGACCATGTTCGACGGCAAGATCTCCAACGTCACCGGCCAGCCGCTCACGGACGACCTCTACATGGGCGGGCGGCTGGGTTATGCGTTCAGTCCGCTCTGGGGCCTCGAGGTCGCGGCGGGCTTCACGCCGACGACCGAGGACATCCCCGGCGGCCAGAACGTGGACATCTTCCACGCCTCCGGCAACCTGATGCTGACCCCGTTCGCCAATCGCTACGGCGGCCCGTTCGTGTTCGTCGGCGGCGGCACCGCGCAGGTCAAGCCCTCCAGCGGTCCGCGCGTGGACCAGGGCGACCTCGAGGTCGGCGGTGGTGTGCGCTTCTGGCTCTCGGACGCGGTGGGTGTGCGCTTCGAGGCACGCGACCTTGCGTTCAACGCCGATTCGCCCAGCGGCAAGACCAAGCTCAACAGCCTGGTGCTCGGGGGCGGACTCACCTTCGCGATCGGGGCCACACCGCGCGACACCGATGCCGACGGCGTGCCCGACAAGAAGGACAAGTGCCCGGACACCCCGAAGGGCGCGAAGGTCGACGCCAGTGGCTGCCCGCTGGACACCGACGGCGACAAGGTGTTCGACGGCCTCGACCAGTGCCCCGACACGCCCAAGGGCGCGACGGTGGACACCAAGGGCTGCCCGCACGACGCCGACGCCGACGGCGTGTTCGACGGCCTCGACCAGTGCTCCGACACGCCCAAGGGCGCCAAGGTCGACGTCAAG
>Ga0315273_10004036_pt1 | contig 17843 bp, 15 predicted proteins | sample YL17G02_0_MG_FD_205753 | JGI IMG/M metagenome (GOLD analysis project Ga0315273, IMG submission 205753) | Sediment microbial communities from Yellowstone Lake, YNP, Wyoming, USA - YL17G02_0 | ecosystem: Environmental > Aquatic > Freshwater > Lake > Sediment | place: USA: Wyoming | collected...
GTAACCGTGGAACTGAGGGGGATAGGGTTTGGGGGGAGGGGCGGGGGGTGACGGGTTCGGGTGGGCAGTCGATCCAGGGAGGTGCTCCTGTGGTCAAGACCGTGAGAAGCTGGTCGAAACCCGAAGGCATTCCGGGCCTGCTTGGCCGCAAGAGAGTTGACTGGTCGGTCTTCGTCGACGGCACGGCCATTCCACTTGAGTTCCACGAGGACTTCAGAGAAGCCAACGGCGGCCGGACCCTGGCTAGAGGAGAAAGCCACGAAATACATCTGGTGGTCGCAGGCAAGCCGTTCGCGGCGCGGTTGGTGAACGAAAACAGGGCGACACCCTCCGACACCCTTCAGATACGCTACGACTCAAACGCCGAACTCAGGGAGCTTCTGGCTCAGCAGTTCCACCTGGCGTACGACTACCTAGTCTGCGAGCGGGCGCGAAAGAAGGAGGCCGGCCGGAGGCTGTTCCTGTTGGTGCCAGCCCCCTTGGCCGCCTACATGGACTTCATTGCGACGGGGGTGGCGTTTCGGTACGGGGTGGAGTTGGTGGGAGTCCGAGCGGTGGGATGAGCGGCATGGTGACGTGCCCTTAGATGCACTATGCCGCTGCCGCAAACTCACGGCCACGGTGCGGCTTCGATGAACACATGGTTGACCTCATTCGGCTTGCGACGAAGATTGGGGTGGCACTTCCCAAACAGAAGCCAGCCGATCATTCGTGCCATCCGCCACAGTGGAAGCTTCCGCCCAACCTGATTGCCGGAACCATCCCAGACTGTCACGGCGTCAGGACGACTGCAACCCCACTCCACGAGGCGGCGATAGTCAACGGCAAAGCAAAACCGTTCCTGTGGTGACAGTGATCCGGGCAGCTTTACGTCTCTCAAGTCCACCCAGACTGCCTTGTAGCGGAAGGGGTTGAGAATCACAACCATCTCAATGTGAACTGGGACGTAAGCGATGTTGGTTACCGTGAGCCGCAGAGTGTCCCAGGTCGACTGCGGGGCCCGAATACTCAGATCGGTCACGTACCCTTTCCCTGAAGCAACTCGCACCCGTTTGCCGACCTCCACATCTACCCTCAACCTGGGTCGCGCACTTCGCAGAGCCACCATCACAGCGCACAGCGTTGCGCCTGCTGCCAACCATTGACCAATGGCGCCGAAAGCTTCCCAGTTCAGAGCCGCTTCCCCCGCTCCAGTCGACTCGATTCTCGAACTTGCCGGCCATTCCCGGCCTCGACCTCTATGGGACCACGGCCGGCCACACCATGGACCAGGGCGCCACCGGCCAGATTCTCTTCCACTAACCCTTTGAAACGGTTGAAGACCTGGTCCGGAACGGGTGCCATAATGCGAGAACCCGGGTCCGCGTGATAGGAGCAAAGTATCTGCAGTTGGCCCCTGTGCTCCACACTGCGGGCGAGAAACTCAACGGTACAGTCTTCAATGCCGCTTCTTCCAAGAAGGAGGTACGTCGGCCCCATCAGCGGACTCGTCTGTTCCCACCGGTCGGACGCGAGTAGGGCGGAGAGCAGGACCGCGTAGAACCCCAAGACCGGTTGAGGGATCGTCCTCCGCTGTCTCGCATCTGGCAGACCTTCAATCGCTCTTCTCAGAACGTATGACACGCCTACCCTTGTGTGATAGGTAGTGGCTAGTCTCGTGAGGTGGTGAGTGATGTAGCAGCGCCATTCCTCCGTGAGGAGGGGATCGATTGGCCAACTGACCACACGGAGCAGCAACGCCTCGGATACTGCAACGGCAATCCGCCGGCCGAGTTCCAGCGACTCGGAATGAGAGTTTGGCTTCTGTATCCCGGTCGAGATCTGACCCCTGGTCGTCGAACGCCGCGGAACAAAGCTGCGCGTCGTGACCGCTGAGCAGTCGCTGAGTACATTGACCGCCAAGACCAGCGGATCGTGGGGATCCTCGTCTAGTCCGCCCAGCACCAAAGCCATGGGCCTGCTCATCACGGAGTTCAGCGTGACCGAGGAAGCAAGTCTTTCCGCCACCTTCTCGGGAGAGGAGAACTGAACGAGGTTCGTGCCGGCGAGCAGACCGCAGGCTAGGGTTGTTAGGGACAAGGTGAGAAGCTGTGCATCGCATGGTGCGGCCGCCGCGGAGTACAGGCGCCAAAAGAACATGGCCAAGGTGGTGACAAAAACCCCCAAGGCTCCGGCCACTGGCGGGTATCCGAACACAAAAGAGACGAGTCCGTGTGCCCGAAGCGGCGGGCCTCCTACGACTACTGCTCCTACCGCAAACACTATCCCGAATAGGGCTCCGAGAGTCTGGGGGATCGTTGAGAGGAAGTACTCCGGCCGGGCCGCTTCACCCCGAACGACCAAGAAGGAGACAATGCCGCCCAGCATTAGAACCCAGAACCACACGTGTCGCCTCAGATAGGCAAGAGCATCCCGGATACGCACCTTAAGCCGGACGCCGAAGGCAATGCCAGCGGCATGCACTTAATCTCCCCCAAGCCTGGGCGGTCACCAGGAGGTGCAGCCCGTGTCCCCGAGGGTCCGCGAGAGAATGGCTCCCCCGGTGTCCCGTTGGCGGGTCTGATCGAAAACGAGACCGGCCACCGGCTTGAGGGCCCAAGCCAGCCACGACGGCGCCTCTTCGTCGATGCGTTGCTTGACCCGAGCCCTGTCCCGGGCGACCTTCTCACGTATCCAGGGGGTCCCGTCCTCTACCTGTCTCACCCGGTGCCGGGATCCACCCGGGTCGGGACCATGACGCGCGACGAGCCAACCGTCCAGGCCCGCCGGGTAACCTCGTGATTGGTCGTCGCTCTGACATCAACCGGCCACCCGGCTCTCACACCGCCCCGCGACCGGTGAGTCTCCTTCTCGAAAGCCTTCGACGCTTCAGCTCAATGAACGCCAGTCTGGCCGTCCAGAGCGCCATCACACCAGCCATACTGACGAGCGGCACCCAGCCCGAAACGTCGCCCGCCACCCAGCCCAGGCCTAGTCCGATGCCGGTCCCCGCAGCCATCCACAGACCTTGAAGCACGTCTTTCAGCCTCATGACTCTTCTCCACGAAGCTGGACCCCGTGGCTACACGGTCGGGTATCCCGCGAAGGCCCACCAGGTGACCTCTTGATTGGCCGCCGTCCTGACATCCACCGCGTAGGGTGTCAAGCATATCGCGATGCAGTGGGAGATGCAGCCGATGCTGCAGCCGTCATCGGCGTAGGGAGCCACAATGTCCACTTAATCTCACCTCCCGTCAGCCGTCTTGGACCGCACGGCCGGGGCGTCGCACGCCCTCCTCGCCGAGCCTGCGGGCTCTATGGTTCCGTTGATTGGACGCTAAGGAAGGAATCCCCTTTTCCGGATCTCGGTCAGCGCGAGATATGCGGTCGTCAGGGAAGAGCCATCACGGGCTCTCGCGCAAGTCGGCCAGGCTGCCGTTCACGGGGCCTTGTCGCTCTTGACCGGCTCTTCTCCCGCCCAACCCCCGGCAGGGTCCACCCGTCGGCCCAGAGAAAGAGCGAACCATGCCGAATGAACTCAGGAGCGAAGCCTGGACCGGTCTTCTCGACGCGGACCCGCGCCCGTGGCTGCTGGAGTCGGACGAACCGGCGGCGCGATGGTTGACCCTGACCCACCTCCTCGACCTACCGGCGAGCGACCCCGAAGTGGTGGCGGCTCACGCCGCCGTGGTCTCCGACGCCGGGACGCACGGCATTATCGCCCGCCTCCCCGCCTGGGGCGTGGATACCGGTGTATCCGGCCACAATAGCCCGGGCTACGCCCCTAACCTCCTCCACCTCTTGGCCGACATGGGGGTGGGCCCAGGCGACGACGAGCGCGTCGAGGCCCTCCTTGACAAGATGCTGGAGCACCAGGACGCCGAGGGCCGCTTCCTGTTCTATGCCCGGGGAGGCCACGGCTCTCAAGGGCGCCCCCGCGAGCCCGCCTGGGGGTCTCTGACCTGCGACCGGCACGCCATCGTCGAGGTCCTCGTGCGCTTCGGGAGGGGGGACCACCCGCGGGTGAAGGCCGCGGTTGTCCGGATGGCGGCCGATCTGGCCGAGACGGCTCAAGGCCGGTCGTGGTTGTGCCTGCCCGACGTGGCCACCGGCTTCCGAGGTCCCGGGCGGAAGGCCGACTTCTGTCCGCAGGTGGCCCTCGAGGCCCTGCGCACCTTCGCCCGCCTGCCGGCCCCCAGCCGGCCGCCGGACCTGCTGGATACAGCCCGTGTTTCGCTTCGGGCCTGGATGAGAAGGCACGAGCAAAGACCCTACATGTTTGGGCACGGGCGCCGCTTCCTAACGGCCAAGTGGCCGGCCTTCTGGTACGATGCCCACTGGTTTCTCGACACGCTGGGCCGGTACCCGGAACTCTGGAGGGGAGAGGGCTCCCGGGGGGAGGGCGGGCGGACCCAGGAAGAGGACCGGCGATCTCTGGATGAGGACAGCCGGGCGCTGGCTGAGGTCGCGGCCGGCCTGGTCACTCACAACTTCGGCCCCGGCGGGCGGGTGACCCCCCGCTCATGCTACCAGGGCTTTGCGGGCTTCTCGTTCGGGCAGAAGAAGGTCCCGTCACCATTCGCCACCGCCCGGCTTGCGGTCGTGCTCCGCCGGTTCGACGACCTCCCGCCCGGCCATGGCTATCGCCCCGGATAGACAGGCCTCGGCGCAGAGGCCGCAGCCGGCGCAGCGCTCGGGGTGAGCCAGGGCGCCCTCCTCACCCCTAGCCCCGAAGTAGCAGACCGGGACGCACTCGCCGCAGCCGTCACAGGCGTCGTCCGAGACGGCGACAAGGCGCCCGGGGGCGCAGGACCCGGCCAGGGCGGGGTCGCGAAAGTAGGCGCAATGGCAGTCACAGCAGAAGCAAATCCCGACAACCTGGCCGGCCTTATCCGCGAACGGCCGGGAGACCAGGTGGTGACGGTCGGCCTCGGCCAAGACCTCGAGGGCGTCGGCAACCTTAGCCGGGCGAAGGTTGCCCCCTCCGGAGTTGGCCTCCCGGACAAACCCCAGGCACACGTCAATCCGCGAGCGGCACTTGTCTTCGGCTGACGCGCGGCAGCCGCAGTCGGAAAGCCAGAACCCCGCCTCGGCCGAGACCTCTGTCCCGGCCCGGGCCTTCGCCGCGGCCCGGATCGCACCCTCCAAGACGAACCTTGCCGCCCTGAGCGTGACCCACGGACAGGGCCGGCCGCGACGCTCCACCCGCACCGGAGGCCGGTAGGGCCGCCCGCGTGAGTGGGTCGCCGACTCGCGATCCTACAGAAGCCTGGCGGCCCCAGGCGTGGCTACCGGCTGTAGGAGGCGCCGGTAGACCGGGTTCGACCGGATCAATTCGCCGTGGGTGCCAAGCCCGGCAACCTGTCCGTCATGCAGGACGACAATGAGGTTGGCGTTCTCTATCGTGGACGGGCGATGCGCGATGACTGCCACAGTGCGGTCCCGGGCAAGGGCAAGGAGGGTGCGCTGGATAACTGACGCCGCCTCGCCATCAAGCGCCGCGGTAATCTCGTCGCACAAGAGCACTGGGGAGTCCCTGAGAATCGCCCTCGCGAGAGCCAGTCTCTGGCGCTGGCCTCCGGAGATCCCTCCCCCCTGGCCGGCCAGGGTCGTATCGAGGTCCTGCGGCAGCGACTTGATGAACCCGAGGATGCCGGCCAACTCGCAAGCTCGCTCTAGGTCGCGGGGCGATGCCGTGGGGTTACCATATAGCAGGTTCTCCCGGATCGAAGCTTCAAAGAGGAAGGGGTCCTGGCTCACGATGGAGATGGCCCGGCGAAGCTCGCCGATGCTGTACTCGCGGATATCCCGACCGTCCAGTTGAATCGAACCGCCCGTGGGTGAGTAGAACCGCAGCAGCAGATTGAAGAGGGTCGTCTTCCCGCTCCCACTCAGACCGGCTATGCCCGTGAGTCGCCCGGGCTCAAAGGTACATGACACGCCGCGGAGAACGGGCGGGTACCCCTCGTAGCCAAATGAGACCGAATCCAGAGTAAGCCGACCGCGTAGGTCTGCCGGGAGAGCCGGGGGCGGAGCTGTGGCCCGCTCCTGCGGCCTATCCAAGAGCTCGAATACCCTGGTTATTGATACGAGACACTCCTGACGCGACCGTCGAAACCCGGCCAAAGCCTCCAGCGAGGCTGCCAACTGGGCCGCGTAAGCGGTAAAGGCCACCAACTGACCCACGGTGAGGCGGCCGCTCACTATTTGCCAGGCCGCGAAACCCACCACTGCCACAGTGCCAAGCCCGCCCGCCAGCATGTTGGTCAGGCCAGCGTAGGCGTCCAGCAAAGTGAGCCCGATCGACGATCGCAGTGCCTGGCCCGCAAGGCCAGCGAAGCGATCGACACGGTCCCGCTCGAGTTGCAGCGCCTTGATCTCTCGGTAGCCGGCGGCTGTCTCCTGGACATAGCTCATGTATCGGTCCATGAGACCCCTGTTAAGGCTCCCCCGACGCCGGAGGGCAGCGCCAAACAGTTCTGAGCCGATCAGCATGGCCGGAAGGATGAGCATTTGCGCCGCAGTCAGCATCCAGGACATCCGCAAAAGCAAGGTGAGAACCGCTAGGGCGCGGACTGCTTCCGGGACGAGCATAAGGCGTCTGAGCAGGAGGTTGCCCACCGCGCCTGAGTCGCCCTCTATCCTTGAGAGCAGCTCGCCTTGGCTGGTATGCTCCTGGACGTCGCAGGCCAACGATACCAGCCGCCCGTAGAGGTCCCCTTTTACCTGCCAACTTAGCTGGGTGGCAAGGCGGGCCGTGAGGTATGTCTCCGCCAAGCTGACCACACCCTGGGCCACGGTCGCCGCGAGCATAGCCCCCAGGAAGACGTAGGTGCGCAGTAAGTCTTCTTCGATGATGCAGTCGAGAGCAGTTCCGAGGAAGCTCGGCTGGACGAGGGCAACCGCCATGCTGAGCCCGGTCAGGCCCAAGAGCAGAGCAAGACGTCCCCGATAGCGAATTCCGTAAGCGTACGCCCGGTTCAACAACGCTCTCTCTTCCGAGGCCACTCCGCCTCCCGCCACGCAGCGCCCGCTGTCCTTGGTGTAGTGTTCCATGACAGAAAGGCCCTCCCCTGCCATTCGGAAGGGTCTTTGCAGCATTTCTTCCAGTGCCTGAAAGGAAGTCTCTGGTCCTTGGGGAACATTACGGTTATGTACCCACCGGATGCCAGGACTTAAGTTTGGGGTGGGATCTAAGGGGGGCACTGTGCCGCTAGGAGCTGACAACATCCTGTTCGGCTCACCTGTCGTCGACTACCGGGAGAAGGGCGTCCAGGAGTTCACGTTGGTAGTGACCCAGGACTGTAACCTGAGGTGCCGCTACTGCTACCTGGTTCACAAGCACAATCAAGGACGGATGTCCTTTGAGACAGCGCGGAAGGCCGTGGAGTTCTGCCTGAACTACGGCAGCCCCTTCGGATACGTCATCTGGGAGTTCATGGGCGGAGAGTGTCTTCTGGAGATCGACCTCATCGACGCGGTAACCGACTACATCAAGGTCCAGACCTACCGCCGCAAGCATAAGTGGTGGCATCACTACACGGTTCAGATCGGCACGAACGGGGTGCTCTATGATCACCCCAAAGTCCAAGCTTTTCTTCAGAAGAACGTCGGCCATGTGGATGCTCATATCAGCATTGATGGAACCCCCCGAAAACACGACATGCACCGCATCTTTGCCGACGGCCGAGGATCCTATGAACAGGTCGCCCGGAACGTGAAGCTTTGGCACCAGCAGTTCCCCGGCGCGAATACGAAGGTGACTTTCGCCTCCACCGACTTACCGCTGCTGGCGGAAAGCATTATCCACCTCTGGGATATGGGCCTCAGGGTGATCCCCGCCAACGTAGTCTACGAGGATGTCTGGAAACCGGGTGATGATCTGGTCCTTGAAGAGCAACTTCGGATCCTGGCCGACTTCGTGATTAACAACAGGCTGTGGAAGGATGTCAACTGCAGCTTCTTCGACAGGTTCATCGGCTACCCGCTCACGTCCGAAGAGTCGATTGGCAACGGCTGCGGCGCCGGGCTGTCGTTCGCCGTGGCCTCGGACGGGCTCATCTACCCGTGCGTCCGGTTCATGCCGTACAGTCTCCAGGACGGAAAGCCAGGCTACGTCTTGGGGGACATCGAGCACGGCATTGACCCTGATAGGTTGCGTCCTTTCAGAGCCCTCACTCTCCGGAGCCTTAGCCGGCCGCAATGCGTCGACTGTGAAGTGGCCACTGGCTGCACGTGGTGCGCGGGCTTCAACTACGACAGCACGCCGAGTCTGTACGACCGGGCCACGTTCATCTGCAAGATGCACAAGGCCAGGGTGAGGGCCAACGAGTACTTCTACGCACGTCTCAAGCATCAGGCCGGCGTGGAGCGGTCGTACCACACAATCGGACGGCGCAGTCGTTACCTCTACTTCATAACCTCGTCTGACTCAGTCACCCACTGCGGCTATCTCTCCAGCGGGCTTGGCTCCGAGATGATGGCAGATGATGTTCTCCTCCGGGGTCTGCGCTTCAGCCGGGACCATTTCTACCGCCCGGTAGTGCTGCATTCCGTCACCGGGCCAAGAACAGCGGTGCCTGAGGATTATGATCCCATTCACATTGCCAGGGCCGGCGCGCCGAATTTGCGCGAGGGTGACATGATCGTCTACGAAAACGAGGTTGGCGAACCTCTTGCGGCTGATACGGCGGTGCTTGTTTTGGACCGGGAGCAAGTATCCCGCTGCGCTGCCCTCGTCATGAAGCTATGGGAGAAAACCCGCAGAGTGAACCTCATCTGGCGGGAGGTCGGCCGCTTCTCCGAAATGGACTTAGCGGAGTACGAGAAGCAACTTCAAGTTCTCACATCGGCCTTACTCGCCTCTGAGGACGGTTACACCCGCCGGGAGTTGAACGTCCTAACGGACCGGCTCTATCTTGACCGGCCCCGGGATTGCCGGGCCGGAAACAGCTTGGCTCTAGCCCCCAACGGGAGGCTCTACCTCTGCCCCGCTTTCTACTTCCGTGACCCGGAGCTCAGCATCGGCACACTGGAGGAAGGCGCGGACCCTGGACGTCTCGAGGCATCCGACCGGCGCAAGTGCTCGATGTGTCAGGACTGCGGCGCGTTCCAGTGCCGCCGCTGCCTGTACGATAACCTGATGCATACGGGGCAGGTCAACGTCCCATCGGAATCGCAGTGCGTGGCGAGCCACCTTGAGCTTAGGACCGCGGCAGCTCTCCGCCGCGAGTTGGATGCACGTGGGAAGCTCCCCCCAGGGTGCCCTCCGTTCGACGAGCCTTCGGTGCTGGATCCCCTGAGGCTCCTTCCGCAGAGCAGGATTCTGGCTGAGGGTGGTGACGCCGCCGATGTCACCGGGTCGGCTGTTAGGAACTGTGACTGACGTGGAACGGAAGGCGATTGAGACCCTGCAACTGCAGGCAACCGCGTTGGCCGCTCTCAGCGTCGTGCCAGAAGTCCAGGGCGATGAAGCCTTGCGAAGGCAGGTGGTCGAGGAGCGGGAGAAGGTCGAAGAGGGCATGAACCGCTGGTATAAGGAGGTCCTTACAGCCCATCATTGGGTCGCCCCCGAGGATAGCCATTGGTCTCTCATCATGGAAACCGCGGAGATCGTTCTCTTGGAGGCGTCAGGCACGCACCAAGAGAAGCCGGACGCGATCATCCGGATACCGGATGCGACTCTGACATGACTACGAAACCGTCATTCAGATACACCGCGGGGCAGGTCTAGCCCGGGAGGTGAATGGAATGTACCTTTCTTCGGTGACGTCCAAAGGAGGACCAGTCGTGGTTGCCGGCTGCGGCGGCGGCTGCTCAAGCTTCGTATGCAGCGTTGGAGCAGATCATTACTATATGTCGCCCACCGCCAAGATCATCACGCGGTAGGCGGATATCGGCGGATCGAAGGTCGCGTATGGCACTGCGTCCGGCTTCCAGGATGTTGCGTCGCAAAGAGCCCGCGCGTCGGGCTCTTTGCCTTGTCAGGCCCCCCGACTCTTCCGGGGCGGCCTCCCTTTCGCCGATCACGTGGCCTCTTTCTGGATTAGGGGGCTGTTGCCAAACGCGATGGCCTAAGCGAAAGCAAGGCGAGGGAGACTTACCAGGGGGCCGAGGACCTGGCCCGGCATTGGCGTGACCGTCACATCGGAGAGCGGCCCTTCGCAAGCCCCTTCGCAAGCTGCTTGATGTTGTGGGCGGCTGCGGCTAGGAGAGCCTGGACTTCGAACGCCGACCCGCGGAGGGTTGCTCTCGCCAGACCATGATTCCCCTTCAGGTCGGCGAAGGCGGTCTCGGCCCAGTAGCGGCGTCTTTGGAGGGACCGTCGCGCTCGCGCGGTCGCCAGGTGGTCATCGACCCACTGTCTCGTATCCATGCGGGCCGGCCGGTTGATCGTGCAGCGCTTGACTCGGGTGCATCGCGGTTTGAAGATGCAGCCGCGGCAGGCGTATTCATGCGTACGGTAGCGGAGAAAGCCCCGAGGCGTGACCCCTTGACGGTAGAGTGCCACTTCCCTCCGGGACACCGGTACCGGTCCAGTTCCGGGACGTAGACGAACTCTTGTGCCTCAACGCTGCCTTGCATCTCCACGGGGCCCGCCGCGGGATGGTAGGCAGTATCCGCTGGTTTCTGAGGAAGTCATACACTCTTGCCGTGCCGTAACCCCGGTCGGTCGCCCGAGGTCGCCACGACACCGGTGATGATCCTCGAGGGTCCCCCGTCAACCGCTATGTGAACCTTGCGTGCCAGGAGTAGACCCCGCCGCCGGTCAGAGATGATCGCGGCCTCGGGGTCCGTCCGGCTCACCCAGCGCTCGTTGGTACGCGCCTTCGCTCTCTTCTTGGGTTCGGACGAAGGTCCGGTAGGAGCGTCTCCCGGGTCATCGCCGCCCTCACCGCCCACCCCCTCGTTGTCAGCCCACAGCCTCCGGACGTGGTCGTCCACGCTCGGCAACTGATTGTAAAGAGGGCGGCTCACCAGCGAACCGGGAGAAGCATTGGCTTTCACCAAAGAGGCGTCGAGGTAGACCCGGTCGCCGTCCACAAGGCCCCGCTGAGTACACTGCCGCACGATCTCGTTGAAGAACTGACGGTAGGCTTCCCGCCCATATCGCGCCCGCGCTTAGAGAGGATACTGTGGTCCGGTGGGGTCTCGTCAAGGTCGTACCCCACAAACCACAGGTAAGCCAGGTTCAGTCGGATCTCGTCGGCCAAGCGCCTTTCGGAGGTGATGCCGTACAGGTAGCCCAAGAGGGCCATCTTGAACACGACGACGGGGTCGACCGAGGGTGTCCCGGTGTGACTGTAGGTCTCCCTGACCACGCCGCGGACGAAGGAAAAGTCGACGGCCTCAGCGACTGCGCGCGGGAGATGGTCCGCCGGCACGCGGTCCTCAAGCGAGAAGTTGTAGAACCACTTGCCCTGGAAGTTCTTGCGTCCCATCATCAGCCCTCACCCCGTCCACTCAGGATTCGGGCCGGAACTCCGGCTTCCTGTACGGGTTTGGCAACAGGGCCATGAACGAGGACGTGCTCGGTCTCGGCAGTGGCGTGTATCAGTACGCTTCCCGTTCCGACTGCGGTGTGCTTCAGGTTCAGGTGAACCGCATAGATCAGTCGGTGTTCGTCCACGTGGTCAATACCAGCCATGGGAAGGATCGGGTCTTCGCCTACGTATGGCGCAAGCTCCCGCATTCTGACTCGGCGGCGTGAGGCTGACTCCCCATCCAGGACGGAGGCCAGGGCCATGTCCGAAGTTGACGCAAGACCCATCCCCCGCGAGCAAGCCCTAAGGCTATGCTGCCGCAGGTTCTCGAAAGGGGACCCCGCTCGGATGTGCGTCAGCAACCGCCCCGGTAACCGGGGCTGCAACTTGGTCACGGATCAGTGGACGAAGGAGGAGGGCCGAGTCGGCTGACGGTGAGGGCGGCCACATCGCGGTCGCCGCTCTGACATCAGCCGCCCACACGGCTCTCAACGCACCGCCCCGCGACCGTCAGTTTCCTTTCGAGAGCCTTCGACGCTTCAGCTCAATGAACGCCAGTCTGGCCGTCCAGAGCGTCATCGTAATGGCCATACCGACGAGCGGCACCCAGCCCGACCTCCGTGGACCAGGGCCCAGCCGCTACACGGTCGGGTATCCCGTGAAGGCCCACCAGGTGACCTCTTGATTGGTCGCCGTCCTGACATGACATCCACCGCATAGGGCGTCAAGCATATCGCGATGCAGTGGGAGATGGGATCTCTTTAGGCATTCGGACAAGCGGACCGTCGGAAGGCCTGTATGGTGCGCAGGACGTCTGAGAGAGGCTTTGTTGGCAAGGCGCGCCCAGTAGTACTCGTTGGCCCTCACGCGAGCTTTGTGCATCCTGCAGATGTGCGTGGCTCGGTGGAAGATACTCCCGGTCGGCGAGACATCGTAGTCGTACCCTTGACACCAAGCACAGCCTTGCGCGATCTCGCATTCCAAGCATTCGCCACTGCTTTGACTGTCCCCCAGCACGTCGTGGCCGCTTATGTCGCGGCGTCAGAGGCCGCTGTGGCGGCTTGGGCCATGCGCTTCACATCTCCCCCAGCGGCAGGGCCGTCACGCCCGCGCCGAGAGGCAGGCGGACGTCGCCGGGATGGACCACGTAGCCGGGCAGGGCCATGTCGCCGAAGTCCTCGCGGAAGGCTCTGATGGACGCGGCCATGGACGGGCGGGGCGTGGCGGAAAGCTTTACCTCGATGGGCACGAGTTTCCCGCCGGTCTCGACCACGATGTCAACCTCGGCGCCGGCGGACGTGCGCCAGAAGTGGATCGCGGGCTCGCGGCCGCGATGGGTCATGGTCTTCACGATTTCGGATAGCACGGCCGCCTCCAGGATGGGGCCGCCCAGAGGACCGGAGGCCGCGTGCTCTGGGTCCTTCAGGCCGGTGAGGTAGCAGAGCGTGCCGGTGTCCGTGAAGTAGACCTTCGGCGTCTTCACTAGCCGCTTTCCGACGTTGGCGTGGTAGGGCCTGAGGACAATGACCTGGTAGGTGGCCTCCAACACCGAAAGCCAGGCCTTCACCGTGTTCACGGCCAGGCCGAGGTCCCTGGCCAGATCCGACAGGCTCAGGAGCTGCGCGGTTCGGGCCGCCAGGGCCCGCAGGAAACTCTGGAACTGGGACAGATCGCCCACCTGCCGGAGAGCCCGGACGTCTCGTTCCAGGTAGGTCTGAACGTAGCTGGCCTGCCACAGATGAAGATCGCGTCCGGGGCCGGCGACCAGTTCCGGGTAGCCGCCACGCAGGAGGTCCTGCCAAAGACCCCGGTACGAGGCCGGCGCCCGCGCACCGGAAGTGCCGCCAGTCTCCGGTGGTAGAGGGGCTTGGAGCCGGCCGGGCTCCCACGGCAACGGGGCTTCCGGTCGCCCTTCGGCCTCCCGGCGGGAAAGGGGCCACAGGCGGAGTATGGCCGCCCGCCCGGCCAGAGACTCAGTGATCTTCTCCGCCAGCAGCAGATTCTGGGAGCCTGTGAGCAGGTACTGGCCGACCCGGTCCCGGTGAGCGTCGATCCTTTCCTTTATGTAGGGCAGGAGGTCCGGCGCGGACTGAACCTCATCGAAGATCACCGGAGGCGAATACGTTTCCAGGAAGCCGCGGGGGTCTTCCCTGGCCGCCGCCCGGACATCCGGAGGTTCCAGGGAGACATAGAGGCAGCGCTCGCCGAAAAGATGCTTCAGCAGCGTGGTCTTGCCTGACTGCCGCGGCCCGGTGAGGACGATGGCGGGGAATTCGGACGCAGCTTTTTCGAGAACCGTTTCGAGCGATCGCCTGATATACCTGTGGACCATGGTGTGCCTCCCGCCTGTATGATTGCACTTTAAGTGCAGGATTACAAGCGATGCAGCCCGCTTTCTCTTGAGTGGCGACACGGGGCCGAGGGGTTCTTCCCCTCCCTGCCTCCCCCAACCCCTAACCCCTCCTGCGCCTACCTAGGCCTCCCCCGCCATTTCTGGGCGCTGCTGTGTGACCTGGCAGGACCTGCCGTTTGATCGGCGAAACGCCCCACCTTCCGGGAACACGGAACCTCCGTTTCCGTGCGCTCGGGGCCACCGCCCCGGCGACAGGTTCCCGGCACCATGGGGGGAACACCGTGCGCTTCCGTCGTGCGCTCGCCACTTGTCTTGCCGTCTGCCTGGCCGTCTCGATCCCGCTGCCCAGCCTGGCCCACGCTTACCCCGCGGGCGCCGTCGAGCCGGCGCCGGCCGTTCAAGCCACGCCCTACGGCGAGATGGCCGGCAAGGGTTGGCTGACGCCGGACCAGACCATCACCCACTCGGAGGGGGATCCTGGCCCCGTACCTGAGAGCATCCTTCACCGTGTGCCCGTGGAACCTCAGGCGGCCGCGATGAGCGAAGAACCGCCTTTCCCGCCCTCCCCCGAACTCAGCGTCCACGGGCAGCAAGTATTGTGCGAGCCCGCTTCGGTTCTTCCCGATCTGGTCCCGCCGGCGGAAGGCGGGGTCAAACCGGAACCTCTTTACGAGCTGCCCGCTCTGCGGACCTGGAACACCCGGCACTTTCTGAACACCGACGGTTCCATCACGGCCGAGATCTGGCCGGGGCCGGTCAACTACCTCGACCAAGCCGGGAAGTGGCGGCCGATTGAGCTCACCCCGCGCCTGGCGTCTCGCCCGGGGTCCCGGGGTGAGGGCGACCAGACCGTCTACCGTGTTGATCAGGCCTCCTTCATTCTCGAGCTCCCAGACGTGGCCGGGGGACCGGTCACCCTTGAGACGGCCAAAGGGGGCCGGCTGGAGCTGACCCCCCTTGAGGTCTCCGCCGCCCCGGCCCGGCTTGAGGACGACCGGGTCGTCTACGTCGAGGCCTGGCCCGGAGCGGATATCGTCGAGGAGCCGATGCCTGAGGGAGTCAAGGAGACGGTCCTTCTCAAGAGCCCGAATACCCTTCCATCTCTTCGCTTCTCCGTGGACCTCGGGGAACTGCTTCTCCGCGGTGACGGCGACGGCGGCCTGGAGGTCTATGATCCGACCTCCGGCCAGGTCCACTTTGTCCTTCCCCGGCCGTATCTGGAAGACGCCGCCGGCGAGATCGGGGCCGCGGAGTATGTTGTCAGATCGTCGGCCGATGGCGGGGCGCTCGGCGGGCTGGCGTCCATCGGCGAAGCGCGCGGCGGGGCGGCATCGATCGCCGGGGCGCTCGACAGCGGCCAAGGGACCGAGGGTGGAAGCGTCACCCCGCCGGCGGGGAGCCGCGCGGTTCTTGAGATAGTCCCCGACCTGTCCTGGCTGGCCGACCCCGCCCGGGTCTACCCGGTAAGGGTGGACCCGTCGGTGACCGTGTCGGCCTCCTCCAAGGACTCCTACGGCGACGCGGCCTATCCGAACACAAACTCCGGAACGATCGACCACTTCCACTTCGGGACCCAGACGGCCTACCTGGGCTGGGTGGCCTGGGACATCTCCTCGATCAGCCCCAACGTGGCCGTGACCTCGGTTACGGCCGACCTCTACACCTACTCCCCCAGCACCGGCTCCACCAGCAACTACGCCATGGAGGCCCTGGCCGGGGAATGGGGCGAGTCCACGGTGACCTGGAACAATCAGCCCGCCGGCGCCGGCTACTACAGCCTCTCGCGCTTCTCTCCCCCGACGGCCTCCACCTGGGAGACCTGGGACATCACCGGCATCTTCGCCCTCTGGCAGAAGGGCCTTCTTCCGAACAACGGAGTGAAACTCTACTGCCAGACCACGTCCCCCATGCTGACCGCCAAATCCCGGGAGGCCACCTCCGGCTATCGGCCGCATCTTCACGTGACCTACACCTCCGGGGCCAACGGGCTCGGAGTCGAACCCTACTGGAACCTCATGCCCCGCGACCTCGGCGACGGCTGGCAGGCTTCGGTCAACACCATGTCCCGGAACCTGGTTCTCCGGAAGAGTCTCTTTCGGATCGCGGGACGCGGCCCCGGCCTTTCGGAGAACCTGACCTACAACCTGGCCGCCACGACCGCCGGGCACGGCGCGGGATACGGTTGGCGGCCGGCCACCGACATGATCGTGACCGAAGCGGCCGACGACTCCTACGTGGACCTCACCGACGAGGACGGAACCACCCTGAGGTACCTCTCCGACGGGGCCGGGGGTTACACCTTGCCCCCCGGAGTCTTCCGTAAGCTCAAGAAAGAGAGCGAGACCGTCTTCACCCTGACGGCCGAGGACCAGACCGTCCTGAGGTTTGAAAACGGTCCGCTTGTCTCTCTGGCCGACCCCAACGGAAACGCCACGACCCTCACCCGCGACGAGGGCGGCCGGGTCACCTCCCAGACCGACGCCACGGGCCGGCAGCTTCTCTATGCCTATAACCCATCCGGTCTCCTGGAGACCCTAACCGACCCGGCGGGCCGCGTCTACGTCTTCGCCTACGACCCCGGCGGGGCGGGTCTTCTGACCTCGATCACCGGCCCGTCCGGCGAGGTCGTGGGCTTTGGTTACGATGCGACGCGCCTGGCGAGTTTCGTCGACGCCCGCGGCCAGACCACAACCTTCCTTCTTGGCCCCGGCCTCGAGATCACCGGCATCCGCGACGCCCGCTCCACCCCCGGCGCCAACTTCGACACCCTCTTCGCCTGGAGCGTGGCCGGCAACAAGTGCCTGACCCGGGTGACGGATCCCGCCGGGCGGTGGGCCGACTACGAGCACAATCCGGCCACCTGGAACCGCGTGAGTAGCTCGAACCAGCTAGGCCAGACCACCACCTACACCTGGACCGGTAACCTTCTCACCCGGGAAAGCCACCCGGTCAGCGACACCTTCTACACCTACGACACCGGCGGCAACGTGACCCAGGTCAAGCGGGAACTGGCCGGCGACTACATCCTCCATAACTACAGCTACGACACCAAGAACAACCCCCTCAGCCTGACCAACGGCAACGGCCAGGTGACAAACGGCCGTTACGACGCGGCCTGCAATCTTCTCTCGGCCCTGGACCCGACCAACAAGGAAGCCGACGGCGTGCGGTATGACGAAAGCGGTAACCCCGTGGAACTCACCCCGGCCGGGGCGGCCACCGCCAGCCCCGTGCTAAACGGCAGCTTCGAGCGGGCCGGAACCGGAGAACTACCCGAGTCCTGGAGCTACTGGGGCTCGGCCGGGACAACCGTGGCCCGCGACGGCGCCTACGCCCTCTACGGGCAGTATAGCGCCCGCGTCTCGGCCACCTCGCCGTCGGACGCCGGTCTCTGCCAGGTGGCCTTCACCGACTCTCCCACCGTGATCGAGCGGCTGACCCTCAGCGCAAGCCTCCGCCTTACCGACGTGGTCTCCACCTCCGGCGGCGGGGCGGCCATCGGGGTCGAGTATCTGGACCCTTCCACGGGTCTGGTCCTCAAGCAGGAGTACGGCAACTTCTACGCCGGCACGGGCACGGTCCGACCCGCCCTGGCTCTCAAGGACCTTCCCCTGGCCGGCTGCAAGTACCGGGTTGTCCTGCGCCTCTACCAGGCCACCGGCACGGTCTGGTTTGACGGCGTCCAGCTCGAAATCGCCTACGCCCCCGGGGCCTACACACCTCTTCACACTCTGTCGCCTTTCAACTCCCTGGAGAACACGGGTTTCGACGCCGGCGGCGCCATAACCCCATGGTCCGACGGCTCGCCGGATTTCACCATCGGCTGGGTCAGATACAGCCTCAAGCTCTATCTCCTGAACACGGGCACGCGGACCTCCCGCCAGACCGTGGCCGTGAACAACTCCGAGCGTTTCACCCTGGCCGGCATGGTCAGACTGTCGAGCGTGACCGGGACGGGCGGGGTGAAACTGTGCCTGGACTTCTACGACTCCGCCGGCCTCTGGCTGTCCGGGGAGTCGACCCGGACC
>Ga0315273_10004037_pt1 | contig 17840 bp, 14 predicted proteins | sample YL17G02_0_MG_FD_205753 | JGI IMG/M metagenome (GOLD analysis project Ga0315273, IMG submission 205753) | Sediment microbial communities from Yellowstone Lake, YNP, Wyoming, USA - YL17G02_0 | ecosystem: Environmental > Aquatic > Freshwater > Lake > Sediment | place: USA: Wyoming | collected...
GAGGAGCACCGCGCCGCACGAATCCAGAGCCAGCTGGACTTTTACGCCAACGAGTCCGAGGAGCACCGCGCCGCACGAATCCAGAGTGCGCTGGACTTTTACGCCAACGAGTCCGAGGAGCACCGCGCCGCACGAATCCAGAGTGCGCTGGACTTTGCAGCAAACGAGTCTGCTGAACATCGAAAGGCCCGAGTAGACACACTCAAATCCACGATTGCATGTGAGACGGCAGAAAAACGCTCTTTACGGATCAAGAATCTGAATGCAAAACTCAAGAGCCCGGAGAAACAAGCGGAGCTCAAAGCGAAGTATCGCTTCACCATTGGAAGCCGCTGCCGGGCCACCATCATGAACCTGCGAGAGCGGAGATTTTTGAAACGGTCACTGGAGTCCCCAGAAGAGCAGTACGATCGACGCCTTCGAGCCGTCAAGCACATCGAGAACTGGAAAGCTGCCCGAAAGATTCGAACGGTTGAACAGAGAGCCATCGAAAAAGCGAATCGCAAAGCCGCTTGGAACGAGCGCCGTGGTCAGATGCGGGCCAAGAAAGCGGCCCAGCTTCTGATGAACCTAGACATCATGGACGCCGTCACACGAGCGTATCATTACCAGAACTTGAAAGGCCACAAAAAGAAATGTGACATTCGCGAAGATCCTTTTGGGGCTCAGTTGATGGCTTTTTACGACGCACATCCAGGTACCCTCGAAAAAGACAAGAAGGCATACACAGCCGACTGCACGGCGAAGTTGAAAGCTGGGAACTACGCTTCTCAAAAGGCTTTTGAAGAGAAGAAAAGAGTCGAGAAGTGGGGGCCCGATCACGCCAAAATGACGCGTGGGGATAAGCTGAAGATGGCTTTTGCAGCGAACAAGAAGAAAGTAGCCGAGAGTCCAGCAGCAGAAGAGACAGCAGTGGAAGAACCCAAAGAGAAGTGGCCCACCCAGAAGAAGTATCGCGAACGAAAAAAAGAAGAAGCAAAAGCAATCGCAGAAGGTCTTCCGCTCGAAGGTTTTGCGATCGACCCGATGTTGGCCGCAAGAGGAAAAAAGATCGCCGAGGCATGGGCGAAGAAGCGTACCGCCAAGGAAGCAGGTCTGGTCGAGGACGCCACCATGACAGGCACATCTTCCAGTTCTGCAAGCTCTGGAGCCAGACCTCCATTGGAGTGAAGGGGTCGGCTCACGATTAGAAACCAGCTCATCGTCATTGCGAAAACAGTCTCTGCCATGTCAAAGCACCATCACACCACGATCTCAATGACTGGGGTTGATGCATGCCATCATCTGCACCTCTTTTACCAACATGCGTTCATTATGTTTGCAAATCCATGTTGGTTCCACACTTTCACATGGTGGACAGACAAAGAAGTTTTCAAGACGCTCAAAGCGTCTTTTTCATCTTGCATTCGCGTTCCGAGAAGAAAGCCTTACGAATTGTAAAGCACGTAGTGACGAGGATAGTCCTGAGTACCACAATATCGTCATGACATACTTCGAACGAACTTACAACGGTTTGCGCGAATCACTCGCACGAGCTCAAGCTCCAGGTCACTTTCCTGGTTTTACGCGGGCCAAAATCCGAACCGCTTGCACGGCACTCGCACTGGTCTGACCTTGGATGCCTTGAAGCCGTATGGCGCCGTGGACGTTTCTTTGTGGCGTCCAGAAGACGTACCTCACGGCCCTCATGGTTATGCTCCGAAGCCTCCAAAGAAGAAAGACATCGCGATCGCCGTCAAAGCACCGAACCGCTGTTTGGCAGAACTGAACGAAGAGTGGGATGCCTTCCACGCGAGAGGAGGTCTGTGGTCTGCGGCAATGCACAACTCAAAACTCTGATGCGCGTGCCAGAAATGGTGCCATATTTGAAGGACGCCTTTGTCTTTTATGCATGCAAGTGGATTATGGGTCCGGCAATGGCATACTCTGCAGTAGTTCGTGCAGTGAATGCAGCAGGCAAACGCGTGGTATTGGCAGAGTTCACAAAGGCTATCGAGATAGCGGCTTCTGCGTCTGCGCTGGACTTTTACGCCAACGAGTCCAAGGAGCACCGCGCCGCACGAATCCAGAGCCGAGCCCTGAGAGTCGCTTCACCATTGGAAGACGCTGCTGGGCCACCGTGGACACTACGGAGACCGCTGAGGTTGGCGAGGCCTCGACAGAGGCTGTGGACTCTACGGAGACCGCTGAACTTGACGAGGCCTCGACCGTAATGTCCACAGCCTCTGTCGAGGCCTCGCCAACTTCAGCGGTCTCCATAGTGTCCACAGCCAACCGCAGCGGTCTGCAGCGCATGAAGCAGCACAAGTGGAACACTTTCTCAGCCAGGTACTCCTGCAGATGCATGCATCTGGCCGAGAAAGTGTTCCACTTGTGCTGCTTCATGCGCTGTAGGTCGTCATACCACTTGGCGATGTCGGGCTCGGGCTTAGCAACGCTCCAGTGCATATACTCGAAATCAGGGTGCTGGCCGTGATTGTAGTACACCAGGTCCGGATCCACGGACGACATGAGCACGAACGGAGGATAGAGCTTTGGCACCTGCACAGCTGCGGCATCGTCTGATTCCGCACCCTGCGAGGCCTCCGCCGCCACTCTGGAATCCCCGTCACACGAGGGTATCTTTACCAGAACTTGAATGGCCGCCATTTCTGGCATGCGCGTCAGAGTTTTGAGTTGTGCATTGCCGCAGACCACGAACAGACATCCTCTCGCGCGGAAGGCATCCCACTCTTCTTTCAGTTCTGCCAAACAGCGTTTCAGTACTTTGACGGCGATCGCGATGTCTTTCTTCTTTGGAGGCTTCAGAGCATAACCATGAGGGCCGTGAGGTATGTCTTCTGGACGCCACAAAGAAACGTCCACGGCGCCAGACGGCTTTAAGGCATCCAAGGTCAGACCAGTGCGAGTGCCGTGCGAGCGGTTCGGATTTTTGGCCCGCGTAAAAACAGGAAAGTGACCTGGAGTCAGAGCCTCGCGCAAAAAAAACTTCTTCGTCATTGCGAAAACAGTCTCTGCCATGTCCCGATGTGGTTCAACGCCATAAACATCATGCAATGGATTACAGCAGATCAAACCCAGACGCGCTCGTGGCTCGAGAAGAACGGTCGATATGTTGTTCTCAGGCAAACGAAAGGCGCCAGAGGGTGGTTTGTGTAGAGAACCGGTTCGAAAAGATGCCGCGAGTATATTGGAAACTCTCGCTTTGTTGGAAGAAGAAATTGCAGTCTCCAACAATCACTTGATGAGCTGCCTGCACGAAGAATGCGAAGACGACGCAAAGCTACAGTCTTCCATCGTCGATATGATGGTCCTACTCGAAAAGGCACAGACCTGGGCGAGAAGCGACGTATACGAGGATGAAAATGCATCGTTTTCGTTGGCGCGTTCCAGTTCCTCTTGGGACGAGTTGCAACGGGATCTTGAAGAACTTTTCTCCGATTTCACAGAAAACGACGATGCCGCTCGATTGTCGCTCGGCACCGCGGCGGACTGCAGCATGTGCAGTGATGAAAAGAGTTCGATGGTGCGCTACGTAGACGAAGTGCGCCATGCGGCGCAAGCTTCTCAGCGGAAGGAACCCGGTTCGTCCGATAAGTATGTAATCCTTCCCACTTCCGGGCGACATGAACACACCTTCATTTTTCTGCATGGTTTCAAGATGGAAGCCAAGGACATGTTGGAAGTCTTTGTGGATCTCTCCAAAGTGATGCCTATGTGGCGCTTCGTGCTCCCACAGGCTCCTTTGATGGCCATCACGGCTCATGGAGGAGTGCGGTCTTTTTCCTGGTTCGACTACCTGACGGACCAAGAAGGGCTTCGAGAAGACACCATCGACATTTTCGGACTGCGGAGAATGAAGGTAGAACTACAGAATCTCGCCTCGTCCGAAAAGGGTCTGCTTCCCGAGGGTCATCGGGTCGTCGTAGGAGGTCTCTCCCAAGGGGGCACCATGGCCCTACACTTGGCGGCCAACTCCGAGTTCCAAGCGGTGGTCACCGCGGTCGCGTGTCGCCTCTCCTGTTCGACGACGCGTCCTCTGAAGTGTCCCTGGCATGCGCTCATTGCTTCTGCGGACGACGTGTTCCCTTCCTCCTGGTCGAGTGCTCTTATGAAGGGCGTTTCTACCGTTCGGACGGTTGTGGACAACCACTACTTGGAACAGACCGACGTGACGGCTTTTTTTCAAGAAATTCTCTTGCGTCTGCAAACCGAGAAGTCACAGAACGCATGATCGCTCGCTCGGTGTAAAACCTTAGCATTTGTGAGGCATGTCCGCGACGACGAGCTTGAACAGTGAATAAGACTTTGAACTTTTTTTGAAAGCTCAATAGAAAGAGCAGTGATGCAGCAATGTGGCAACTTTTCACCTATCGTAGTTCCAGCTCCGAATCCGATGGATTGGTCTTCGCAGGACATGAGCGTTCGTCTTTTGCGCAATCCCGATGCGCTGCCTGGGGTGGCAGAGAAGATAGCGCAACTTCGCAGCGCGGGTGTTTTCGACGGTCTCTCCGCTCTACTTGAAGGAGGCGTCGTTTCTCCTCAGCCCGTCTATTCCCCGGAACCGAGAACATACGCTGGATCGGAGAGTAGCTCCCTGTATGTCCCCGACGCGGGGTCCGATGTCGCAAAAGATTCTGGGTCTCGGCCTCTCCTGTCGTTGATACGCCGCATGATGGCGCAAAAAACCGCCTCACAACCTTTGGGTATGAAAAATGCACGACAAAATGCCGAAGAAGGGTGTGAGGACGATGATGAGAATGAAGACGATGACGATGACGATGACGATGATGAGGACGAGTGCGATGAGGACGAGGACGATGATGCGGACGACGACGATGATGATGAGGACGACGATGATGATGATGAGGACGACGACGACGATGAGGACGATGACGATGAGGACGATGACGATGATGAGGACGACGACGATGATGATGAGGACGACGACGACGATGAGGAGGATGCGGAAAGTGGCAGCCAGGGTGAAGAGGATGTAGAACCGAACGAAAAAGGACCTGCACTCTTCCCATCCGACTCCGAGGAGGAAGACTATGTAGTGGAAATCCCCGAACACGAAGATGGTTCACGGGCACCTCCCTCCGGATTGTCGCAGATTGTAAAAACCTTGACACAGCGGAAAGAACTCACAGACGTCGCTGACATCGATAATTCACTCCTACAAAATGCCTTGGCAGCACGCACACCCACCTTTAATAAGTCGTCGCCTTCCAGTCTGTTCTGACGAAATTCACTCCGCGTCACCGCTTTCGAGCACTAGCGCCCCGAAGACTTCAAAGTGCTCACGGCCATGTCGCATGTTTCAGACCGCGTTATGACTAATGACGAAATACTGGCGTTTTTCGAGAATGTGCGCATCAGAGATTTGGTCTCTTTTCGCGCTCTCTGCAACGCGTTGAAGGCGTTTTTGGTTCGCGAAGCGGTGCAGGTATGGAGAGCGGACTCTTCCGGTCGCCTGAGCGTGCTGGACCTCGGATGCGGTAGGGGAGGAGACCTGAGAAAGTGGTCCTCTTACAGACTGAGGAGCTTCGTGGGTGTCGACGGAGGCGCCACATCTGTCGAGGAGGCGCGCGTGCGTCATGCTGACCTCGTGGCCCAAGGAAAAAGCGCCGTGCATGCAGTCTTTCACACGGCAGACGTAACCTTGTCGGCCTTGCCTGCGGATTCTGGCACTTTCGACATCGTCTCCTCTATGTTTTTCGTGCAGTTTTGTTTTTCGACTTCGGTAGCGGCGGCCCACGTCTTGGACGAAGTCACGCGTGTGCTCAAGGACAAAGGTGTGTTTTGCTGCATCCTTCCTGACGGGGATCGCGTCGCCAGCCTGCTGCGGGACAGGCGTACTCAGGTAGCCTTCGGGCACTTCAAGCTGCATAAGTGCCCTCTTCAAAAGACGCAGGAAGCGCCCTACGGCGTCGCCTACAACTTCTCTCTCACAGACTCCGCTTGCACGGAGTTCGTCGTGAGTCCTAAGCTTCTCCGAACGATGTTAGAAAGTCGTGGCTTCGTAGGCGGCTGGCCGGGAGGGGAGTTCTTCATGGGCGCGCAGCACCTTCTCTCGCAAGGCGCGGAGAGCGAGACCGTAAGCACCATTCTGCGGGGCCAGAAGTGCTCTCAGATCGATTGGATGTCTTTGGGATTTTTCAGCGTGGTCCTAGCGAAGAAAAAGATTCCGCTCGTGGAGACCAAAGACCCCTCTCCGGTGAAGCGACGTAGGAAATGCGACTCGACGCCGGGCGCTTCAGCCTGACGCGTCGCTGCACCCGTCGGACTCGCCCTCCGTAAGACCGGCTTCTGAGTCGCACGCCTCCTCTTCCATCTCGTTGTCGGACTCGGTCAATCCCGACGCGCTGTCGAGACTGTCGGCGTCGAGCTCGTCTTCTCCACCTCCCAGCGCACTGGATGCCATGCTCGCAGGCATTCCGAAGTCTTGGAAACACGTGCTCGAAGTCACGTCCTTCCATGCAGACCACGATAGAGCTTGAAAGCCTTCAGGGCACTTCAACAACGGAACGAGAGGGGCGAAGAGGAGAAGCTCACTGGCCGCGGACGGGAGAGGCTCGGCTATGCCGATGGACGGGTTCGAGTTAGCGAAAAGATAGATCAGTCCTGTGCAGATGCTGGGGATCACGGCTTGCAAGACGAGCCTCTGTGGTTCTCCTTCGAAAACCGTAGTGATCGTCCAGTCTGGGGACATGTCGATGTTGAGGAGCTTGCGCTCTCCGTTTGAGATGACCGCATCCACTTGCATGGTTGCGAAGGCGTGCGACGGCGCGCGAAGGTTCTCTGAGCCTATGAGGCTCTCTTTGATAGATAGCTATTGGCATGCTACCCGTGGAGAAAGTCGCCGAAAGGGGTTGACGGAACGCGACCTGCTGGTGGGTAACCTTCGATCGACGCTCGTTACCTTCGCAGGCACGTTATCTTGCTCGGACAAAGGTCACCGGAGTCTGCGGGTTGAAATAGGCGACGAAATCGTGCAGCTTTAAAAGGAGACTGACGGCGAGCATGTGCTCTTGTTGGTTGCAGCTCTGCAGATAGGCGAGTGCATCCAAACACTCCACCTCCACTTCGTAACTCGCGTCTTTCGAAGAAGCTTGGCGTTGCTCGGCTTCTGATTTGGATGACCCTGAGTAGACGATGGTGAGATCCACTGAGAAAGCCGGCCGCTCCATCCCAAGGGACGCGATGAAAAAGCGTTTTCGCTGTTTGATGCGAACCCTGGTCGGCACCACCGCTATTGGCAGCAGCTCGCAGGGAATCGTCTGCTCAATGGAAAAGCTGATGCGAGGGTGCACGGGGCCATTGAGCGTTTCTCGCAAAGCCGGAGGGTAGCTCGCTTCACTGCAAGACCCCTGCGACACCGCTCGCAGATCGATGACGCGGAGTTTTCTTTTTATGCAGTGATGCAACGTGATCTTCATCTCCTCGTCGAGCCCAACGGTGGTTCTCACCTCTGAGCGAGCGCTCTTTCGGTCTGGTCCGGCGGGGAGGTCGATCATGTAGAAAACGTCTTGCGACTCTACCCATCCACTGACGTGATGCCAGTGCGGGTAAGACTCCAGCATGAGCAGAAGTGAAGAAAAATTGATGCGCCCCACGTCGCTCACGTACCCGGTTTCTCCCATGGATCCCAGCCGACCCTCCATCTCGAAGAGAATACCGGCGTCCCCACGTTGCATGTAGCTGCGAACTTCTTGGATGGCCTCCGCCACATAGGTCGAAGCCGAACTGAGGTGAGCATAATCGGAGAGAAAGCCCAGATTGTCCATGACGCCTCTGGAAGAGGAGGACATGATCAAAGCTCGTCTCGAAGTAGCTTTCTTTGGAAAGAGACCGAACGCGTCTCACAAACAACGCACGACGCCACAACCTCTGTGCGATGAATAATAGTTTTCAGACAGTCTCTAAGTGTCACACTCTCACCTTTCACACTCACACTTTCCTCGCGATGGAAGGGTCCGATGACGTTCCCATGGAGGAAGCTGGGGGGGGCTCGGTGGAAGACAATCTCTGGAAAGAAGACTTCGACAACGTTCCTCTTTCGTCCCTGAAGAATCACATCAAGATTTTGCGTCAGCTCTGCAATGGAGAAAGAGAGCCGTCTATCTGCAGAGAAATGCTGGATCCTACGATCCCTTACCATAGAAGGGCGCAGGAAGTCTTGAAATGGACGCTCTCCATGCAAGGGGTCTCTTCGGGTGACGAAGTGTACGACGAGGTCACTGCCACGGAGAAGAGCGCGGAACGTTTTAGTCTCTTTGGAGCTTTGCTCAAAAGCTACCACCGGTACATCGACGACATGATCCCTCCGCCGAGCGGCAGATCAGCTGACGAACAAGCCGCCTACACAGACGCGATGGTATATTTGCATGCACTCGGTCATGCTCATACCGTCTTGATGAACGTCGACAAAATCGGCCGCTGCGTGCACATCTTGACCCGCATCCTCTACAACGAACAGGATCAGATCGTCGGAAACGTCATGACGGATCCTGTGCGCTCCTACCAGGAGCAGGCCTTCATCAACGCCTGGAAGGCTAAGAAAGAAGGCGGCGGCGAGCCGGCGGAAGCGAGAAAGAAAAAGGACCACCTCCTGGCCGTGATCCACCACTGCCTGGATACGGCACTCGCTCATAGGTACAAGCGTCAGGGCTCTTGCGTCTACGAAGAGCGTAAAGTCGTCTTCAATGACGTCGTGTACGGCACGAGAGCGTTCCAGCCGGCGGTCTGGCCGAACGGCAACGCTCGCAGAGACAAGAGCACCATCAGCGAGTTCGTCACGCACGCTTGTTCCAAAGATCGGAATCCGGGCATCTGGGAGCTCTCCGTCGACAGCACGGTGTTTCGCAAAGTCGTCGACTACCTGGAGCGGTGCGTAGACGAAGAGTTTCCTTGTCTGCGCCAGCTGCGAAACCTCTTCAGCTTCAACAACGGCATCTACGACTCGATGGCGGGGTACACAGGGGCCTTCTACTCCTACGACATGGCTGGCAGGTATTTGCTGCATGCGGCCACGGCCTCCAAGTTTTTTGAGCAGGACGTTCGACCTCAGTGGTTCGAAGTCGGCGGAAGGATCGGGGGGTGGTTCGACATACCGACGCCGCTCTTCCAGAGCGTTCTGAACTACCAAAACTACGGGGAAGTTCGGACCGACGTGCAAGACGGGGGCGCGGAAGATGACACTCCCTCGTGCCCCCACAACACGGCCTTGGTGGAGGTGAAACGGTCTCTCTACAGCTTCCTGGAAACGATGGAGAACGCCGCCTTGGACTCGTCCTACGCCAACAGGCCGGCGGACAAGACAGCGTCCATAATGAGCATGGTGGCGCACTGCCAAACCCTCAAGGAGACCTTGGAAAGCGTCGTCAAACCCTTGCGAGATCTTCCGGAGAGCAGTGCTTCGCCCCCGCCCGTCACAGAACCGCACGCCGTGCCGGAGACCCGTGCTTCGGCGCCGGGCAAGGCCCTTCCCCCGGAGGTTCAGCGGTGGATCTACATCTTTCTGGGAAGGCTTCTTCACGACCTCAACGTGCACGACTGCTGGCAGATCATGCCTTTCCTAAAAGGCAAGGCCGGTACGGGAAAGAGCCTCATCGCCCTTCTGGCGAAGGCTTTTTTCGAGGAAGAACAGGTGGGCATCCTCTCCTCCAACGTCGAAACGAAGTTTGGACTCGGTCCACTGGCCGACAAGTTCGTCATCATATGCCTCGAGGTGAAGAAGAACTTCCAGATGAACCAGGCGGAGTTCCAGAGCATCGTGAGTGGAGAGATGATCCAGTTGGCGGTCAAGAACAAGGACGCGTTCGCCAAGAAGTGGACGGCTCCCGGTCTCCTCTGCGGCAACGAGTGGGCCAACTACCAGGACGCGCAAGGCTCCATCGCTCGCCGCTTGGCCATCGTCAACTTCGCCTACTCCATCTCCGAGAAAGACTCGAACCCAAATCTGTTGGACCTCATTCTCAGCCAGGAGCTCGCGGCGCTCCTCATCAAGTGCAACATCGGGTACAGAGAGCAGGCCTCGATCAAGAAGGGTCAGGACATCTGGAAGATCTTGCCTCCCTACTTCAAGCACCAACGTCGCCTGCTGCAGATCGAGACGGATCCTCTTTGGGCCACGATCTGGGACGACAATCTCTTTCATCACACCGCGACAGGCTACGTTCTCTGGACGGATTTCATCAAAGAGTACGTGCAGAAGTGGAAGCAGATTCGCGGAACCCCCTTCCCGGAACAGCTCACCGAGGAGAAGATCGGCGCGGCTTTCAAAGACGCGAAGCTGGCCCGAGAATGGCTGAAGAGGGTGGATCCTGCCTTGGGCGGCGAGGCGAAGACGGACAACTGGGTCCTGGGTCTTCGCCTTCGCAGAGACATTCCAGAGCAGGCGACCGCCGCTGCCAGGGCGAGCGCAGACGCCCCCTCATAAAATAAAGTATGCGCGACGAGAACTCGGAGTTCCTGCTTTCGCTGGAAGCCATGCCGCGCCTGTCGGAAGCTGCAGACGCGTCAGTTCCGCGACGGGCTTCTTCTCGACCCATGGTGACGGTCTTTCCGTACCTCAGTGAGCAGGGTAGTCGCGGGCAGAAGTCGACTCTACCGGAGCCGCGTATTCACGAAGTCCCTTCGTCTTTGGAAGCGCTCTTCCCCGGCGTCAGAGTGCTTCCCATCGAGCCCTTGCACGGGAAGGAGCTGGAGTTTCAAGGGTCTTCCCTCTCGGGGTTTTTGCAGCGAGCGTGGTCGCATCTCCTGCCCTACAACGTTTTGGTGACGCATCGCAACTTCCTGGCTAACGAAGTCTTGTCGGAGGCGAGCGCGCAGAGAGCCGGCAAGATCCCGAATGCGGCGATTGTGCGCCTCAACGTGCGCAGGCGAGGCGAGCCGGAGACCAAGACCATCTTCTTTCTGCGCCACTGCACGTCGCACAACAACGCCGCCAAAAGGGGGAACGGTCTCATGACGACGTGCGCGGATGTGTCTTCTTTTGCGAGAGTAGCCGCCGCTCTGCAGCGAGAGTGCGGCTCGGAAAATGTGCTGTTTGGCTCGAGCATCTTACCGAGGGCGATCCTCTCGAGCATTGCGCTCCAGGTAGACGTCTCCGACGAAGAGTTGGAAAGAGCTCGTTTGAAGTTTCAACCGGAAGCCAGAGCGCGGAGAGAGGAAGTGTCAGCATATCAAAGGTCGCATGCCTGCTCGCGCGTTCCCGGCCAGGGTGCTTACTGTGACGGCGCTCAAGGCACGTTCATTCTGGGTCCAACGAGAAGTGGGCAGTAATCAAATGAAGGTGAAGCCTTCAGCGATGAATTCCCAGGGAGTTTCGAAAACCGACGTCGCGCCGGCCATGGCACCAGTCGTCGCTCCGATGGCGGAGGAGCCAGTGGGGGGAGGCGCCCCGCACGCCGTTTCTCACAGGCAGATCATCTCCAAAGCCGCCATTCGCCGTCTGGCGCACGACGTGGGCGCGCGCTTGGCTAAAGACGCGCATCAGACTGCGTTGGAAGACCTCGAAAGGTACGTCAGGACCGTGATGCAGCACGCAGCGGGGGCGATGTCCTTTTCCCGCCGCAAGAGCGTCTCTTTGAACCACATCCTTTTCGCGGCCGGTGTCTGTGGGGGCGTACCGGCCAGCCTGCGATCCATGCAAGCGGAAGACCTCAAGCGACTCAGCAAGTGCAATCCACAGGCGCCGCCTACGCTACGCAAGGACGTCTTGTGGCGTGCCGAGATCTCGGAGGCCAGCTTCTCCAAGGTCGCCAAGAGTGCCGCTAAGCAGTGCCATGCGAACTTGCGCATCACCAGTCAGGCTCGTCGCATGCTCCAGCTGCTGGCGGAGTACCACGTCATGAAAAGCTTCGACAAGCGAGGCACTCTCGGCAAGCCTGAGGAGGCGAATCCCATGATCCAGAACATGATGAACGTCTTCGAGTGCAACCAAGAGACCGGAGGCCTTCTAGTCGACGTGGTCCAGGAGGTGTGCAGTCGCATCCCGGAGCTGCTGGCCATGGGCTCGGTGAAGACCATCGACGATCGCCTCGTTCGCACAAGCCTCGCGCCGACGCACCCGTGGGTGCAAGACTGGAACCCTCCGGAAAAGTTCGTGGAGTGCAAGACTGTGAAGGTGGTGGAGAGGATTCTTCGCGGGCGTGCTGCAGACAAACGCGTGACCGTGAGCGCATGCACCTTCCTCGCGTCGTGCTTCCAACGAGTCGTGATGGAGAGTCGCGGCGAGGTCGCGCCCTGCGGTGAGCCGAAGCCCGCGCGCGCCGCGGCGAAGAACGAAAACGTCCCCAAGAAGGTGGCGAAGGCGAAGGCTTCTCCCAAAAAGCTCGCCGTCGGTGGCGCGACGAAGACCATCGACAAGGAAGCTCGGGTGGCCAAGTCGGCTGCGACCCCGAAGGTCAAAGCCGTCAAGAAGACTCCGCCTGCGCAGAGCTCATCTGAAAGCGCGCCCTCGGGCTTTTCCGAACAGGTGGCCGCTGCTCCTTGAGGCGCTCCAAAAGGCAGGCTACGATGAAGGACAGGAAGGCGGCCGCCACCACCTCGCCGCCGGCCCGAGCCGAGGCGTCGCTGTTCGAAAGGAGCGTCTCCAAGAGATGTGGGACGCGAAATCTGAAGACGGGCACGCCGCAGGTGTTTCGAGAAAGCATGCGGTCGTTGAGCGAGTAGAGAAGAGCGGAGAATTCCATGGCTTTGGGGCCCCGCAGCGTCGGTTCCGTCGGTCCTACGGCGAAGAGGGGGGTGGGAGAAATGGCGGAGGCCAGAGACTCGAAGGGGAGGATGTGCTCGGCGTCCAGCAGGGAGCCAAACGGCGTCTTGACGGGCATGAGACTGCAGAGGGCCGCCGTCAGATCCGCGACGGGGATCTTGTCCTTTTCTCCTCTGCCGTGGAAGAGCACGGGACACTGCCTTTCGGCACAGTAGAGCACGAAGCCGCAAGGAGTGCACCCCAGCTTCTCCAAATCTGCGACGTCGGCGTCCAGAGGGATGCCGAGACGGGCGAGCCAGGAGCGCGCCAGCGTTTTTCTTTCCTGAGACGAGCCGAAGCCTTTCAGGAGTTTCACGTACTCCTTGGAGGAAAGAAGACCGACGGCGTCGGAGCCGGCCAGGCACATCGCCAAGGTCACGAGAGCAGCTCCTGAGCTCGCGACGATCGACGTGGCCCCATGCAAAAAGGGCACGCGTCTGGATACCTCCGCCCCCAGCTTTCCGCGACCTCCGAGGTAGACGCAGCTCATTTCTTGTGAGGGCGGACGCCTTTTTGTCGTTTGCCTGCGCGTTCGAAGAAAAAAAAGTTTGTCCTAGCAAAAGTCAGCATGGTGAAGAGCGGCTCCCACTCGGGAAAACACTCCGCACGCGTGAAGAAGAGTCGCGCGAAGAAAGATACACGCGTCGGATCGAAACGACAGGTCTTGAGCGGCAAACGAGAGAGAACGAAAAGCCACCTGGCAAAGGGAGATCTCATCAAGAACTCGCGAGGCAAAGTGGTGTCGAAGAAAAAGCACGCCGCCGGGGTCAAGATCTTCCGCACCAATCCGTCCTTCAAACGGAACGCCCTCGCAATCAAAAAGGCCAGTGCAACGTTCCGTCAGCATGGCCACAAGCCTTCTTTCAAGCAGCTTCAAGAACTGGCGACGGAAATCAAGAAAGACATGTAGGCGCGTCGTCTCGCCCCCCCTTCACACATCGAGTTCTCTGTGTAAATGGACCCCGTACTTCTCAGGCGTACGGTCGCCGGGCCTCGCATGCCTTCGAAGTCTGAAGGCAGGTACGCCGAACTCTGGCAACTCTACAAGAAACACGTGGCCTCTTTTTGGACGGCGGAAGAGATTGACCTGCAAGCCGACCTCGTGGACTGGGCCAGGCTGAAGAGCGAGGAGAAGCATTTCATCACACACGTCCTGGCGTTCTTCGCTGCCAGCGACGGCATCGTCTTGGAGAACCTCAATCTGAGTTTCTCCTCCGAAGTCCGCATCCCCGAGGCCTCGGCTTTTTACGGCATTCAGGCCGCCATGGAGAACGTGCACTCCGAGACCTACTCCCTGCTCATCCAAAGCTACATCAAAGACCCCGACGAGAGGGACGCCGTCTTCAACGCCATCGAAACGATGCCGGCGGTGAGGAAAAAAGCGGACTGGGCGGTTCAGTGGATGACGGGGGAGCGGCCCTTCGCCGAGCGCCTCGTCGCCTTCGCGTGCGTGGAGGGCGTACTGTTCAGCGGCTCTTTCTGCGCCATCTTCTGGCTGAAAAAGCGCGGTCTCATGCCGGGCCTGTCTCTTTCCAATCAGCTCATCAGTCGGGACGAAGGACTTCACACGGACTTCGCCTGCGCGTTGTACAAGCTCTTGCAAGCGCCTCTGGCGGACGACGTCGTCGAGAGCATTGTCAGAGGCGCGGTCGAAGCGGAGAAAATTTTCATCTGCGAAGCTCTCCCCTGCGACCTCATCGGCATCAACAGCGGCACCATGGAGCTGTACATCAAGTTTGTGGCGGATCGCCTGCTGTCTTCTCTGGGTCACGCGAAAATCTATCATGCGGAAAATCCTTTCGACTGGATGGAAATGATCAGTCTTCAGGGCAAGACAAACTTCTTCGAGGCGCGGGTGGCGGAGTACCAAAAATCGCACGTGATGTCAGGGGCGGACGGGCGTGGCTTCAGCACGGCCGAGGACTTTTGACAAGCGAAGAGAAGATCGCCGTTACCTGCAAATCGAGATGAAACTCTTCATTCTCATCGCGCTCGCCGTGCTTCTTGCAGTGGCGGCTGTGGCAGCGATCGCCTTATCATGGCGCTCGCAACCTTCGGAAGCAACCGACCTGGAAGCTCTGCGGGCACTTTTCCACAACAGGCCGCGAGATTTCAAGCAGCTGAGTGGGGGGCTGCTCGTGCACATGGTGACCATCGCGGACGCCAAACGACTTCTCTCCGCCCACGATTTCGTGCTGGAAGGAAACGACAGCGCGATCACGAACTGCAGTTTTCCGGACGAGAATCTCACGGGGAGCTGTAGCGCATGGACCTATCTGAGATCCGACCTCATGCCGATGGTTTTCAACACTCCGACGCAGGTCAACTCCGCCCCCGATCAAGATGGGGGGGGCGCCTCCGAGATGTACAGCACACCCGTCATCGGCATCATCGTCAACCCCGCTTTGGTGTGGCCACTCATCAGCAGCATGGGCGTCGTCAACGCTTCCACGAACGAGAGAAACTGCGGTCAGCTCTACTTCGCCGACTCCAGAAGCGTGCAAGTGCAGTGCACGGAGGCCGACGGGGGCGTGGGGAAAGGCGGTGAGGTGGAGTTCCACGGGCCGCTACGAGCCTCCGAGTTGTGTCAACGAGACTGCGGCGAAGACGACGCCTACTGCAAGTATCAGAACTCCGGCGGGACCATCGCCGCGTCGCTGCTGGGCAAGACGAAGCTCGGCAACTGGGGGTGCCAAGACTGCTCGGGGCCTTTTCCGACGGACGGCGTGCGCGACGTCATGGCGGGGTGTAGCCAGAGTTCGCTGCCGTTCCTCTGCAGTTTAGACGATGGTCCGAAAGCGGCTGGGAGCGTCGTAGATCCAGACGCGTGGGCGCCCTACAGCAAGCGCGACGGCTTTGCGCGGGCGCACGTGGGTCCTCGCGCGGAGCGCATGCAGAACCTCTTCGAGACGCCTGAAGGGCTGGCCGACACCTGGCGAATCGGAGGCAATCAGTGCAAGTTTCGACGCGACGACTGGGACACCTGGGTGGGAGCCATCAAGCGATACTACCAGACCTTCTGGAAGCACTACGATCCGAGCACGAAAAGCCTCAAAGCGGACCTCGCGGCCGTTTCCGGCCACAACTACCTCATGTCGTGCCCACGCTATCTCTTCAGCTTTTTCGAAAACGAAGTCAACCTCTACTTCAATCCTAAGAGCGAAGAAACGAAGTTCCAAGACCTCGCAGCCCACCAATCGCGCATCCTGCGGAATGCGGTCGTCGGCTTTTTCTCGGTGGGCAAGACCTGTCGACAGCAGCTGAAAAGCCTCGAAGGCTCGACCTGCTCCTATGAGGGCTCCACTTATGCTGGAGCAGAAGACCGATGCATCGCCTGGTTTTGCGGCAAAGACGCCACGACGGAGTGCAAAGATAACCTTTCACGCGAAGAAGGCGCCTACCTACGAGAAGCAGCCGCCCTCGCCGGAGAGCTGAAGAACAAGTTCAACGCCAAGTACCGAACGGACAAGTTCAAGAGGCCCGCCGGACTCTTCCGGTACGTCGGCTCGAACAGCACCTTTCTCGACGTGGCGTACCTCGAGAGGCTCATGCTTGGAGAGCAGATACCTCTCGAGGAAGTCTTCGTGCACGCCGCGTGACCTTTCAGTGCGATGCGAACGGCACCAGCAAACACCCCCGCATCGCCATCAAAAGCTTTTCCTCCGTCTCGATGAGGTCGTCGACCGTTTTTCGTGAGTTCAAAAAGTCCAGAAGGTCTTCGTCGGCTTCAGGGTTGTGCTCGTAGACTTTGTAGGCTATGACGCACAGCAGCTCCAGGTCGCCGTATCTCGACACCGACGCGTAGTGCTCTGCCGCTAGGCTCGTCTGAGGAACCACGGCTTGAAGCCGCTTGCAGATCTTGGACACCTCTGAACTCACCCTCCTCGCAGCCGCGTGGTAGTCCACGAAGGCGGGCGCGACGGATGCGTCCTTCGGCTCGAACTTCGAGAACGCGTCGCTTTCGAGGGCGGCGACGGCGGTCGTGCGAGTCGAAGGCTCTTCCGCCAACAGTCCCTTGATGAGGAGAGGGACGGGTTTTTCGGACAATGCGTCTCGGGCGCCGCGCAGAATCTTCAGCGCGGCTTTGTCTCGATCCACGGGCAAGCGAGAATTCTGAAAAAGCTCCAGCAGCACCACGCCCGCGGCCCAACAGTCGACGGACGGATGCGGAAGGGCTTCCAGGAAAACCTCCGGGGCGATGTAGGTCGGTGTGCCTAAAACTCCGCTGCCTTTTCGGGAGACCCCCCTCGACGCATTTTTGTGGGAGGGTTTGGATTTTTCGTTCGAAGGCGGCGGTACGCCGTCGCTGATGAAGCGGGCGAAGGAAAAATCGGTCAGAAAGGCTCGATTCTTCTCGTCTAGCAGCACGTTCTCCGGCTTCACGTCGCGGTGCACTATCGGCGGGGAGGATCCGTGCAAATAACTCAAAGCCGAGAAAAGGTCTCTCGCGACGGAGAGGCGCGCGGAGGCTCGCAGGTCCGACCCGTCGATGGCGTGAGACAGGTCTCGTTTCATGAGCGGCATGATGACAATCAAGCCACGCCGAGAAGACAGTTCGTAGGTGAAGTCGTGAAGTACGACGCAGTGAGGAGCCTTGCTCTGCGTCAGCAAGGAGAGAAAGGAGAGCTCACGCAGCGCCTCAGAGCTGTGGTCCGCTTCGTCCGAAGACTCGAAGACTTTGGCCGCGAACTCTTCTCCGGTGTCTTCGTCGAAAACCCTCAGCACCGCTCCGAACCCTCCCGAACCGATCTGACCCGCCTGGGCGTAGTTTTTGGACACGTAGGAAGACATGATTTGTTTTGCAGCAGACATCTTCAGCGCACCACCCTTTGACGCCGCCAATTCAGAGAGCGTCGGAATACGGAGGCCCGGACCTTGAGAACCACGATTTAGTGGGGCGATTTTGTTCTCGCGCAGGTTCGGAGCCCGACTTTGGTTGGAAGAACGAAGAAAACCCTCGCAAAGCAGACACCGCACCTGCTCTCAGGCCAGTCTTTTGCACCGGGCTCGATGCGGACGGTGGAGCGAGGCTCAGTTTTTGCTGGATTTTCAGTTTGCACTCTTTGAGTTTCATAGCATC
>Ga0315273_10004038_pt1 | contig 17839 bp, 23 predicted proteins | sample YL17G02_0_MG_FD_205753 | JGI IMG/M metagenome (GOLD analysis project Ga0315273, IMG submission 205753) | Sediment microbial communities from Yellowstone Lake, YNP, Wyoming, USA - YL17G02_0 | ecosystem: Environmental > Aquatic > Freshwater > Lake > Sediment | place: USA: Wyoming | collected...
CGCTGCCGCAGCTCTTGCAGACCGTCAAGCTCGCGCCGCCTATGACGTGCAACTTGCTAGCCGAGACGCCGATCTGGAAGGTGCTGGGCAACCCTCGCACCATGATCCCGCCCAACGTCGCGCCGCAATTGAAGCAGCGCCATAACTCGTTATCTTTCCAGCTCACGTTTCCTCCTTCGCCAAGCGCCGCGCCAAGATCTCCGCCGCGGCGTCCATTTTTTTGTCCCGCGCCGGGATGACCCGCGGCGCGGCGCTCCTCGTCCAACCTTCCGACTCCAAGGCGTTGCAAGGCTGCGGCGTGTGGTCCGCGTCTCGCCAAATAGTTTGCATCTCTGCCGCCGCCCATCGGATCACGTGCTCGCGATCTTCCGGAGCGATCATCACCCAGCGCGCCGCGGCTTTTCGCTTGTCGCGCTCGTTTAGCGCCTTGCCGGACATCACGAACAACTGCCAGAACATCTCGAACTCCCGATCACCTTCCGGGCGCGGTTCCAAGAAGTCGCCGAGCGGCGGTTGTCCGGCAGCGGAAGGCTCCGGCTCCGGCTCTGGTATAGGCTCCGGCTCTGGTAGGCGAGACGCTGTCGGGACTCTGTCGGGACTTTGTCGGGACTTTGTCGGGCTCTTAGAGCGAGACACGGTCGCGTAGTACGGCGCGAAAGTCCTTCCGCTTCTTTGCAATAGCTTCTTCGTCGCGTCGTCCGCGTGGTCCGGCCAGTCGTGGATGTACAGTTTTTCTCCGACGCGGTCTATCCATGAACTTTCGGTAAGAAAGGCGAGTACTCGGGTCGGGCAGCGCCTGACCAGCATGCCTTCAGCCATCGCCCTCGGGTCGGCCGAGCTTAGGTCACCCGTCGGCGCGTACCTGCCGGCCCAGTGCCAGAGGGCTTCCAAGAGGCCGAGCGCAGCCCACGGTTCAACCTTCAAGAGGCGCGCCAAGTGGAGCGTCTTCGGGTGATAAAGAGTGCCCCGTTTAGCCACCGATGCTCACCTTAGTTCGGCTTTCATCCGCTCCCAATAACCCACCAGTGCTTCTGTCACTTCAGGGTCCAGATAGATCGTGTTCGTCGTCTCGATTCCGTTCTCTGTGGTGAGGCAGATCTGCCTGGCATAATCACCGGGCCGCGCGTACACTGCATCGCCAAGGTATTCCTTGTCCATTCCGAAAGCCTTATTTCACTGCCAGCCACGCGCCGAAGTTCATCCACCGCCAGAAGCAATCGATCTGCTTGAAGCCCGTGGCCCGCAGCATCTCCTCGTTCCACTTGGCCGTCACGGGCACGAGGATGCCTTCCAGGCTGAGCCGCTTCCGCTCGATCTGGTCTTGGCTGTAGCCCTTGTCTGCCTTGAGCTTGTAGTACAAGAGCGTCAGCAGCGCGTCGATTTCCGCCGTGGCCCCGATCACCTTCTCGACGAGGATGAACGCCCCGCCCGGCAGCAGGTGGTCGTACGCCCGCTTCAGGATCGCCAGCCGGTGCTCGATGGGCGTGAACTGGAGCGTGAGCACGGATTGGATCACGCAGGCCCGGCAGGGCGGGAATCCCTTGCGCAGGTCCGTCGTGCACAGCCGGACGTAGCCCGTCGAAAGCCAGCCCGCGTACTCCTTGCGGAAGGCCTCGATCATCGGCTCGGAGACTTCGATGCCGATGAAGCAGTTGTGCGCGCCGAACCGGTCCATCAGCTTGCGGATCGCCTGGCCGCGCGAGCAGCCCATGTCCACGATGTCCGTGCCTTCCCGCTCGAACTGGCAGGCCACGTCGAACACCGCTTCCCTCATCACCTCGTACTGCGGGATCGACCGCGCCAGCATGTCGTCGAACGCCAGAGTAACCTGGCGGTCGAACTCCCATTTGCCTTCCGGTACCGTCTGATCGACGGTCCCGGCTTCTTCTACGCGTTCCATAAGAACTCCGCCTCCTTCAACATCGATTTGTATGCCCTCGCCTGCTTCCCGCCGAAAGCCTCGGCCATGTGCTCCCGTATGCCGCTGCCGCACTGCAAGTTGTCGTCGCGGCGGTAGAGGCCGCAGTCGGCGAACTCTCGCGCGAAGCCCCACAGCGCCGGCATCTTCTGGCGCGGCCTGTTGAGGTCCGCCCAGCTCCACCGCATGAACCACTCCCGCACGAGCGGGTGGGAATACGGGGCGTGAAAGATCCTGCCGCAGCGCGCCGCCACGGCGCCCGCTTGCGCCAAGCCTTCTTGGGACGGGGAAGCGAGGAGCTTCCGGCGGAAGCGAGCGAATTGTTCCGCCGTACTCTTCCCGCAGGCGATCGCCGATCGCTTGTTGCTGCCGTACAACGTGTCGGCTTGGATGCCGGACCAGACGTGCTTCTCCCGCACGGCCCGCATGAGATGCAAGTACGCGTACATCACTTCCACGTGCGTCTTCCGCGCGCTGGCGATGATCTTCACCACCTCGCGAACGTCGGCCTCCACGCTTCCTTCTCCCTCCGTGACGATCTCGTGCGGGACCTCCCAGCGCCGGCAAGCAGCAGCGGCCGCCCGCGCGTCCGCAGATTCCACCGCCCGCAGCCGAAAGGTGTAGCACGCGGGTCGGAACCCCGCTTGCAGCAAGACCCACAGCAGCGTCAAGGAGTCCGTGCCTCCGCTGAACAGGAGCGCGCACGATATCTGGGCGGCTCCTTCCGGCTCCAAGCTCTGCTCTCGCACCGCGCGCGTCAAGACCGCCCGGAACTCCTCGCCGTCTTCCCTCGTCATGCCAGCGCTTCCTTCCTTTCGGCCGCGACTTGGCTGTCCAAGGCGCGGTACAGGATCACCAGCCCGCGCGCCCGCTTCTTCGGAACCGAGCGCGATTGCTTGACGGCAGCGATCAGCCGCCCGAACGTCTCACCGGTAGTCCGGAACAAGCTCAGCTGCTCCGGCCCGGGCGGCGCCTTCCAGCAGCGCGCCCGCCGCCGGCCCGGCTCCAGCCCCCGGTACCTACCATCCCGGGTGCCCTTCCCGGCACGGCCTTGGGGCTGCCGCGAGGTCCTTTTGGCGTTTTGCGGGCTTCCTAGCACGGGGAACCCTTTCGGCGCCCCGTTCGCAGCAGCGCCCGCAGGAACGCGGCCAAGCAGGCGCAGTTGACGGGATCGTTGTACCAAAGGTTCACGCCCGAAGGGTGGGGGATGACGGTGACGAAGCCGCCGCGCAGCGGGTACCACCACATCCATTCCGCCAAGTCGGACCGCGGCAACCCGAAGGCCGCGGCCACCTTCCGCCCGGCGAGTAGCGCGCGCCGACCTTTCAGCTCGACAGCTCGGGCCCGGGCGCGCGCCTTGGCCATCGGGAAGCTGTCTCCCTTGGTAGCTGCCCCTGGCCAGCAGCGCAGCAAGTTGACCGGCTCCACGAGGCGCAAGAAGTGTTCGTGGCTCACCCCGGCCAGCTCCGCCAAGATCCTGCCCGCCCTGCCCGACCAAGGCCGAGCCGGGTCGCTGGTCCGGCTCGGCGCCTGCCCTATGAGAAGCGGCTTCATGCGCGTGAGTAGACCAGGACGCCTTCGGCGTTCTTGGTCTTCTTGACGGTTATCGCCGCGCCGATCTCATTGACGAAGTTGCTCGCGCTCTGCCGCGTCGAGTCGGTCGCCGCCATGATCTGCTCCAGCGTCGCGCCGCCCTTGCGACTGATCCGCTCCAGTGCCTTGGCGCGCTTGCTGCCGGGCTTCGCGATCTCCACGCCCGCGGCAGCCGTGGCCTTCTTCGGCTTGGGTGCCGGCTTCTTCGCCGCGGGTTTCTTCGCCGGCTTCTTCGCTGCCTGCTTCGGCGCGGCGGGAAGCGCGGGCGCGGTAGCTTCCGGCGCGACGGGCCGCGCCTCGCAAGGTTCTGCCAGCCGCTGCACGGCGACCCAGATGCGCTTGGCCGCGGCCTGCTTGGTTTCGAACTTGGCCACCGGCTTCAAGTCATCAAAAGGGACGACGCCCGCGAAGCTGTTCCAGACCTCCGCGAGCTTGGTGATTGACATCCGCTCCGCGATCGCGGCCAGCTCCGCCTCGGAGCGGAACACCATCGTGCCCGCTTCGATCTGCTCCGGAACCGCCTCCACCGCGGAGATATTCAACTCCGCATCAATGGTGAACATGTCACCCTCCTTGGTTGTTTCTGCTGCCTTCCAACACCTTCAGCACGCAGCGGGCGACGTGCGCCATCATGACCGGCGGCACCGCCCGCCCCAGCCGCTCCCACTGCTGCGCGTAGCTCCCCGTCAGCACGAAGTCGTCGGGGAACCCGCATATCCGTTTCAGTTCCCCGATGGAGAATTTCCTCTTCTCCGTCGGGTGGCACACGCTGGCCAAGCCCGCGTTGCCGCCGAGCTGCGTCACGGTCGGGCAGGGCCGCTCCGGGTCCGGCTTGGTCAGCTGGAAGTACTTCTCGGACTGGCCGCCGACCGGCACCTTGTCCCACTCCGCGCCCGTCGCGAAGCGCGACATGTCCGATTCCGGCTCCACGGGCGGCGGGATCAAGTCGGGTTGGTGTTTGGGTACCAGCGCCTCCTCGATCTGGTAGTGATACGAGTCGAGGGCGTTGACGCCGACTGTGATCGCGGGGCAAGGCCGGTCGGTGATGTCTCCCTGGCTGAACTGGCCGCTCGTGTCGTGAATCGCCCGCAGCGGCACGCGCTCGACTTCCATTTCGGCCGAATACCCGGGCCAACTCCCGCCCTCCTTGGTCGCGGGGACGGTCGGCGCGGGCCGGTCCGCCGACAGCTCGGCGTCGAACTCCCGCTTCAGGTTCAGGTCCTTGTCGAGGGCCACCAGCCACGGCAAGGCATCCCGCACCGTGTAACCGTAAGGCAGCGGGTCGGGCCAGATCGGCCGCGCGCCCAAGTCCCGGCGCACGCCCATGAAGATCGCGCGGGCGCGCATCTGCGGCACGCCCAAGTACTGCGCGTCGAGCACCTTGACCTCGACGACGTAGCCGCAATCTTTCAGGGCGCCGAGGATGTCGAGGAAGTAGCCCTTCGCTGCGCCCTTGGTCAAGCCCGAGACGTTCTCGGCGATGAAGACCTTAGGCCGCAGCCCTTCCAGAAGCCGCGTGAACTCGTAGAACAGGTCGTCAGTCCGCTGCTTGGTATCGCTGTACTTCCGCTTGCCTTGCCGAGAGTCCACGTCGCGCTTGCCGGCCGTGCTGAATGAAGCGCAATTATGGACGAAGAAAGTATCAGCCAAGAAGGAATGATCTTCATCTACTTCCAGGTCATAGACGGTCACGTTATCCTTACCAGGTTTCAGTGGACGTCGCATCCGCCTCCATCGGATTCCGTCTTGGACCTGCGTATATCTGCCATCGTCAGGAGTAAACCCCATCGTGTAACTCTGGTGGGTTTTAACTTTCCTTCCTTCGATCACGTCATGTGCCCGCTTACGCGCAAGGAAACTCGTCGTGTAGCCGAACGTCCCAGCAAGTAACGTCATGCCGGAAGCGAGGCAGCGGCTAACGGTACCTGTGATGATCTTACCTCGCTCTCCCTTGCTGCCATCAGCATCGATATAGCCCTCGAAGAGCCAATGTCTCCAGTCTTCCCGCATCCCGAATACCCAAGCTGGAAGTGTCTTGCCAGTAGCATGCCTGCCGAAATACTTTAGCAGCCAGAGAACGAGGGATTTCCTGTTGATGATGAAGCGTCGCGTATGCTTTACGGTTCCCATAGCGACTGGAACGCCGAGGCGATCCAGCCGACGCTTCAACTCGCTGCCTTCAAAAAAAGATGAGCAGAGCATTACCCCCCAGCGCGGGTGTCGCTTTAACCTGCGGTTGTGCTCTTTCATATGTCGTCGAGAACAGTAATTGCCGTAATAGTTAAAGCCAGCCCGAGAATGCTTGCGGCTTGGTTCCCCGCAGACCTTGCAAGGGATCGGAGATCGATGCTGCGGCAATCTATCTTTGGCTGGGCGCACTGGATCACCGGGATGAAGGCGCACCCAACCATCTCCGATCCAGCGTCCCACGCAGTACCAGAAATCCTCACTGTAGATGAAACCTTCTGGAGGGACAGGAGGCGTGGCATACGGAAAATCAACCGGCGTCGCACAGAAGGACTTCTGCAACTTCCCTACAGCTTTCCAGCTTTCTACCCCGAGGGTAATGGGACCTCGCAACTTGGAACTTTCTCGCGAAAGAAATAAGTGATCACCCGTTACCGCTATACGATCTTCCAACAGAACCGTGCGCGCCTCACGCGAAGAAACTGAAGTGACTTTCTTCCAGCGCAACTTGTGAGTCAGCACCATATCCCCGACGACAACGTGCTCGATCGGAACCAAGCCGCGTCGTGTGAGAACCGGAGTCCCCGCTTCAAAGCACGGCGGGCTCCCCTCCAGCACGTCCACCTCTCCCGCTTTCAAGCCGATCGCGTTGAGGATCTCCTCGGGCTGGACCTTGCGGATGTCACGGTCGTCCAGGATCGTGCCGGGGTGGTTCGCGCGGTAGGTATCCCGAGCCGCGGGCACGAACTCGGAAGCCCACGCCACGCGGAAGCCGAGCATCTTGAAACCGAGGCAGCTCCCGCCGCAGCCCGAGAATGAAGACACGACGGTGCACCCGTTCCACGGCAGCCGGGCGATCTCGCTCATCAGCGGCACGCGGTACGGCGGCTTGTCTACCCTCTCCACCACCGAAGCCCCGCTCGAAACCTTGGAGCCGAAGACGGCCCGGCGTGCCGTCGCGGCCTTCGCCTGGCCCGACCAAGCATGCTTGCACCGGGGGCAACAGTAAGACTCCAAGCAGCCCTCGGGCCGCGGGCGCCCGCTCCACTCGTAGAGGCAGCTCGGGCAGCTGAAGTCCGTTACAATCGCTTCGCCGACGCTCTTGAACCCGGCGACGAACTCCAGGTCGGGGAAGAGGCCCAGCTGCTCGCTCTGCTTCTCTTCGTCAGCGCTCATTGCTTCTCCTCGATCGTGATCCAGGCGCCCGGGACCTGGCCGAGGTCCGCGTAGTGCTTTACGATTACTTGCGCCACCACTTGCGCGTCGTCCCGCCAGGCGATGCCTTTAAGCGCGTCCTCGGTCCCGCGGGCGAGCTTGGTGGCGTCGGGCTTCACGGTGGGATAGCGCGGCGCCGACTCGCGCAGCTGCCCCGCGTTCCGGCCCGTGCCGAAGTGCCCCTTCGGGCGCGGCATCAAGAACATGAACCGCAAGATCACGGCTCCCCCCAGAGGCTTGACGCCCGCTTCGATCGCGGCTTGCGCAGCCGCCAACCGCCAATCTCGGCCGCGGCGGTTGTCGTCCGTGATGATCGGGCGCTTCCTCAAAGCGGCTTCCAATGCCTGGCGCGTCACGGAGGTGCCGGAGTCGAGTTGCCGGAGCACCTGGTATACCTCCGGGTGTTGGAAGACTTGCTTGGAACCGCCCGGCTGCGGCAATCCTGGAACGAAGAAGGTCATGTCATTTCTTGCCCCCGCTCACTTTCACTTCCTCTCCCTTTCTGCGTCCGTTGTAAGCCCTTTCGCGGGCCTGCTCGCCACTTCGAGCGCCTGCAATTCCGTGATTTCTTCCCACGAGCTGTAGTCTTCGTTCGGCGTCCAAAATTTGCCTCTGCATCTGAGCACTGGGTACTTGGAGCTGAAAGCGTCGGGAAGCCCCGACACCTCGGGAATCAACGGCAGTTCCGGCTCCGCCTCGGGCTTCCCCGCCTTGCTGGCTTTCCCGCCCTTGCCGCCCTTCTGCTGCGGCTCCGCCTTGGGAGTTTCCTGCTCGGGTTGCTCCGGCTTCTCCGCCTCGGCTGCCTTCGGCCCGGCCTTCGGCGGCTCTGGCTTCTCCGGCTCGGGCTTCTCTGGCTGCGCCTTGCGCTCCTGGCTCGCGGAAGGTTTCACCGCGTCCGCGCCGAGCGTCGGCAGCGCGATCTCCGGCCGCTTCTCGGGGAAGGCTTCCTCCACCGTCGTGTCGCCGTCCTTGATCGAAGTCCCGAGCCCGATCAGGATTTCGAGTTCCTTCAGCCCGATCTCGTCCAGCGTGGCCTTCTCCACGGCCACCAAGACGGCCTCGACCGTCGCGCCCATCGCCTCCAGCCGCTTGATGATCTTGTCCCGCTTGGCGGCCAGCGTGCTGCTCGTGCCGATGGCGACGCTCCGGGCCGCGTCGTAGACGGGCCGCGTCAGCGCTCCGGGGATGACTTTCAGCACCGCGTTGCGGAAGCTGATCGCGTTGGCCGCGTTGCCCGTCACGACCTGCATGTCGTCGTCGTAGGTGCGACCGGCGTGACTCGTGATCCGGCGCCGGACCTCCATGCTGACCAAGCTGTTGTTCTCCAGGTCGTGGCACATCCCCTGGCTGGTGATCGCGCGGCCGTCATTGCCCACGATCCGCGCGCCGGCCCGCACGTTCCCGTAGCACACCACCGCGATCTCGGCCAGCCGGACCGACGGGCCTTGGATGATCTTTACCTTGCCCGTCTTCCAGTCCTTCCGCTTCAGCGTGTAGAAGCACGCCTCTGCCGTCTCCTCGTCGAGCGTCGCGAACTCCAGCATGCGCCGCTTGATCTCCTTCAGCGCCGGCCTCGGGTACCGCTTAGCCGTGCTGATCTGCACGTCGATCTGCGCGCGCTCCATCGCTTCGAGCGCGGTCGGCTGCGTTACTTCCAGCGCCGCGTCATCTTGCTCGCTTTCCACGTTTCTCCTCCTTATCCTTTCAACTGCCCATCGAAACCGTCATCGGCCGCCGCGCGTACGGGCAGCGCGCCCACCACCCGCAGAACCTCTCCGAGCAGCACCATGAGTCCACCGGAGCCGGCACGAACACGCCCTTCCTGATCGCGTCGCGGGCGGCCGCGATCCGGTTGAGCAAGTGCCCGAAGTCCTCGGCACGCCGCTTGCTCTGCAACTGCACTAGCTTCTCTTCCTTCGTGTGGATCAAGTAGTCCAAGCAGACGCGCTGCGGCAGGGCGCCGTCTATCGTCTGGACCGCCAGCGCGTAGAGTGAGAGCTGCAAGCTGTCATCCGCTTCGGTCACGGGCGGCGATTTCTTCGAGGTCTTCAAGTCGCGCACGGAAGCGGCGCCTTCTTGCACGTCGATGATGCCCGAGAGCGTGAGATCCGCCCCCGCCACGTCCAGCCGCCAATAGCGCTGCACGTGCGTCGGTTCCAGCGCCGGCGCCACCTCGCGGTGGTGCAAGCGCGCCAGCCGCACGCTCACGTCGATCGCCGCGGCGCGAGCTGCCCTCGGGCCCATCTCTTTGTACTCGCCGTCGAGCACGACGCCTTCCCTGCGCCAGCGCTTCACGAGCGAGTCGCGCGCCGCGGCCTCGACTTCATCCAGCGGCAGCAGCTCGTGCCGCGCGATCTTGTTCTCCAGGTTGCGGTCGGCCGCGTCGTTCACGCTGCTGCCCACGACCATCGCCCAAGCCGGGGGCACCGAGATGTTCTGGACCTCGCGGAAGTAGTACTGCATGCCGCAGCGGAAGAACATGTTGAGCCGGGACACGCTGAGCTTCATCGCCGCTTCTGCTCCTCTTCGCGCTCAGACAACAGTTCGATTTCCCGCCGCGAGAAGGGCCGGGGTTTCGGCCTTCGGGATCGGCATGCCAGCCAGAGGAGGAACAGCCATCCGGCCCCGCAAGAGATGGCCAGCCAGTCGATCACCGGAGCACCGCCAGGGTGAGCGCCGCGGCGAGCAGAGCCGCCGTGATCCCGCAGCAGACCGCCCGGCGCCTCAAGGAATGCCAGCGCCGCTCCCAACGGGCCGCGGCCGCTGCCAAGCGCAGCCGCTCGGCCTCGGATTCATCCAGAGCCATCCGCCGCGCGGCGATAGTCGCGTTCAACCTGCCGATGCTCCCGTTCGCGTTCAGCCAAGCGGCGCGGAACAGCTCGCGCTCTTGCTCGACGTGTCTTAGTTGCTCTGCCAGCTCGGAAGCGACGCGTACCGCCCCGCGGGCGGCTTCTTGCGCCCCGTTCACGGCTTCCCCTTCCCGTCGTGGCGGAGGTACGCGGCGAGCGCCGCGGCGAACAGTTGGCTCTTGGTGATCTGAAGCTGCGCGGCGCGCACCTCGGCCGCCACGTCCAACTCGCGGGGCAAGTAGATTGCCACCTGTACCGGACGCGGTGTCATTTTGGTATTTACGCGCCCGGGGTTTTGTGGTACTTTAGTACTAGCGGGCATGTTTCTATTATGCTACTAATCTTCTTTGCGGTCCAGAAGAAAAGTAGACAAGGGAGGCTTGATGGTTGAAAACAAAACGAATCTAGTCCAGGCTTCGTTCTGGCTCGATGAAGCGCTCCAGCGTCAATTCACCAGCAAGGTAAAAGCGGACGGTTTGTTGGTGAAAGACGTGCTGGCCGAATTGGTGCGGCAATACGTGAGCGGCCAACGGCCAGTTACGAACGGGTATCCCTACCCGCGCACGAAGCAGGCGCACGAAACGCTGGAGGGGTTGCTCGCGCAGGATCGAGGGATCTCCGACTGGGTGAAGCGCAGGCTGCGGATATGCGCCGAGCGCGCATGTTTGCCGGAGGAAAAGGAAAGTGATACTCGCCGAGCGGAGGCTCAGAAATGGCTGAGGGCGAGAACAGGTGGGAGCGCTGCGCAACTCCTGGCGACGAAGCGCCCACCTGCGCGCGGATCATCAACGAGTGGATGAAGGCGGCGGGCGAAGGCAGGGGCGGCGCGACGGGCAAGCGCAAGAGCCGCGCGGCGACGCTGGAGCAGCAGAGATCAACCGCGTCAAGGGTTTCCTAGCGGGATTCCCCACATGATATAGAACGGCGAGCAGATGTGCGGACCGACCTTGATCTCGCCCGGCAGGATGGCATCCACCCGAGGATCTACGTCTTTTTCCGGCACCTTTTCCACAGCTTCTGCCGCGATGCCCAAGCCCAATGAGATGGTGGGAGCTGCTGCCATCACAGCCTTGCCGGCGCCCGTTTCCAGAGAAAGATTCCCCAACGCTTTGGTCCCAACCAGCCCGGCTACGCCCGCAGATCCCCAAGAGAGGCCGCGCAATATCCACGCTTTCTTGGAGATCTTTTTGCCGAAGTCCTTCTCTTGGAGGACGACGCTGGTCAGCTGCGGCGTGAACAGGCCGCCGTCTTTGGCTTGGCGCCAAATCGCCCCGCCTTGTATTTCGCCCGGGCCGTCGCCGCCGTTGCACGCTTGGACCGCGTACATCACGTAGGGGCCGATCGTGATCTCGCGGTGGGCGTAGAAATTAGCTTGAACTTGGGCGCGGGCGACGCCCGCCGCGAGTAGAAACAACACGACCAATAGCGCGCGCATGGTCATCCTCCCTTCAGGCCTTGGGCTTGTCGGCTTTGTTCCGCTTGTTGGCAAAGTAGCCGAAGAGCATCAGCGCAAATCCGGCCACGGCCTTGCCGATCTCATTGAAGTCACCCGCAGCTAATTTCTGCCAATCCACGCTGGCCAGCAAGCCGGCGCCCGAGGCGCCGCCGAACAGCGTCGTCAAACGATCAGTGGTCCATTTCACAACGATCTCCTATCAAGCATCCGATTACTCTTCCGCCGCGAGGGGGATGCCGTAACCTCGGGCGATAGTTGCGCCTTGCGTCTATCGAGTCAGCAGCGCCTTGACGTCGGCCCGGATGGTTTGCAGGGCCAGTCGATCTTCCGCGGTGAAAGCGCCCGCTTCTGGTCCTGGCACGCCCGGGTCCGGCACATCCATATTCCGGATCTCGACTCCAGACATGGGGGTGCGCCTCACCAAAATCTGGGTCGGTGCCAGCTCTTTGAGCGGCGCGGGATACTCGGGGACATCGGCCCCCGGCACGTTGGTCATGCCCGGTCCCGAGCGCGGAATGTTAAACATGGAAGCTTCTGCCAAGGGCACCGAGAAGCGCTTCGTCTTGATCGTGCCCGTCGCCACGGACGCCTCTTCGAGCCCGCGGTACTCGGCCGTCGGGTTGCCGTCCGATCCTTCCAGCCCGGAATCTACCGGGTTGGGGTCGATCCAACGCTTGGGGCGAAGATCGGCGCTGAAGGGTTCGAGCGTTTTCCCCGTCGCGCGCTCGGCGTCTTCTGCCGTCGCGTAAACCGGGAACAAGTACGCCTTGGAAATTGGTTCATAAGCTGCCTTCGACATTTGTTGCTGCTCCTTTTCTCTCACGACACAAACAATTCCCTTTCCGCCGCCCGCCGCTTCACGAGGCCGGGCAGTTTCACTTTCTGCTTCGTCTCCGGGTCGGTGCCGTAAATCCAGCGATTGAACTCCGGCGCGATCCGCTCCTTCGAGATGCCGGCGTTGAGCCAGCGGAGCAACCGGCAATCTCGGTCATTCCACCGCGAGCGCCGGATGTTGTAAACGAAGCATACGAGCGCGTCCCACATGCCCTGCGTGACCGGCACGCGCACGCTATAGCACAGCTTCTCCTCCACCGCGGTGATCTCCTCGTCCAGCCACCTGTCGGCTTCCTCCGGCGTGCAGGTCGTTTCTTCCGAGATTCCGCGCGTGTGGCCCCAGCCGCACGTCCACAAGCCCGAGGGGCAGCGGTAGGCTTTCAACTTCGTGCAATGCCCGGCGAGGAAGCCCGCCTCGTCCTCGCTGCGCTTGATCAGATCGCGACACTTCGGGCCGGCCGTCATTTCTACTTCCGAATGGGGCGTTGGTTATCGCGTCCAGAACACGCCGTCGCGTCGGTAGTTTGCCCCATCGACCGAACAAACAATCTTCCACCAATACCGCTGCTGACTTACCAGCCCCGTGATGGAGATGGTCCGGTCTCGGTTCCCGGTCGAGCCCGCGTCGGTGAACTCAGGCGATCCGTAGGTTGAGTTTCCAGCCACGGTTACCGCGCACTCCGCCGTGCTGTACGCCGTGTACCGCAGGCTGGCCGTGGTGGTCGCCGGCACGAGCGCGCGCACCCGGAAGTCCAGATAGGGATTGTGCGCCCCGCTCTCCGCGTTCGCCGTGCTCCATTCAACCACGTCGATGTCGGCGCCGGGGTCACGCCCCTCATGTGCCCAGCCTTTCCATGCGCTGCCGGCCGCAAGTCGGTAGTCGCCCGTAGCATAGCTCTCGAATCCCACACTGGCCCAATCGGTCGGACCACTCGTTTCTCCGGCCACGCTGCATGAGGGGCACCGCGCCGCAGGGCAGTCGTATCCGCCACCCACTAGCTTCATTTGGTGAACTGGAAACGGGGCACCGTAATAAATGACAACCCGCCTATTCTGTGGATCAGCAATCAGATTTCGACTCATATTCCAGGGAGTGGCCCATTGAAAAGGAATCGCATGGCACGAGGTTCCAGCGGACTTATACGTATCATAGAACCCATGATACATATAAGGAATCACGTTCCCAACGAAGGATTGCTGAATACTCTTATTCGACCCCTCCGTATCCATCTCCGCAACAATCCCGTATGAAGCGTCACTTCCACGATCAGAGATAACAGTGTTCCACGAAAAGTTGTATTGATCAGTATCGTGCGTCTGTGTCAGCACTGCATCATTAGAGGAGTAAGGCTCCTCCATAATGTGATCGAAGAGGTTGTTCTCTATGCTGAGATTTGTAGGACGGTAGTAGTAGCCTGATCCGATGCGCCCGATGCTTATCCCCCAAGATGTTCGTCGAATGAGGTTGTTTGTTACCTGCACGTTTCTGATCGTAGCGGGGAGTTCCCCGGTGTCCACCTGGTTGAAGAGCATGGCCGCACCATGCTGCGATCCAAACGTAGGATAGGCGTAGCTGTTCTCTATATAGTTGCCGTCGAAGAGAACGTCTTGCGCGATCTTCAGTTCAAACTGGTTCTTATCGGAGTAGTAGTCACCGATGGTTACTCCGCTGGTCCAGGTCCCCGACTGGCACTCCCAATTGGTACTGGCAGACGTATTGCGATACCACTCTCCGCCGCGAGCGTCCCACATGCATGTGCCTGTTGGATTCGACGTGCCAGTGCGGTAGCGCCACGTCCAGGGGCGGTAATAGTGGTTGCCCAGGTAGAGTTGATTTGACGCCTTTATGCCCTGGATGTTTGGCGTCTCCCCGCCAGTCAGCGTGGTGATGGCTGACGCCTCCAGGTGATTGTTGCGGATCACGAACGGTCCAGGGCCGTTGGTGCTCAAAATGGCCTTCGCCTCATCGCCGTAGGCCGATGCCTTGATCTCTCCGATCCAAGAGTTTGTGATCTCCGCGTAGCCTGTGTCCAAGCGGATGCCATAGAGCGGTCCCGCTTGGCCGCTCGTGCCATGAATGTAGCAGCGGTCCACGATGAGATGATGTGAGAGTCCCGCCCGCTCGTTCGTGGAGAGGTTGTTGTAGATGTTACGCGGGGCAAGATGCACGAGGTAATAGGCGCTCGCCGCGCTAGGCATGACCTCGATGCCCTCCAACCGGTAGTACTTGGCTCCCGCCTCAACTGTCACCACGTAGTCGGCAGCGGTCACTTTCGCCATCTTGGCTGTGTCGGCGGAAGTCACTCGCACGTTGCCTGGCAGTTCTCCTGCGCGGGAGGATCGGATGGTGATGTACGCGGGTATCCCTGTCTTGGCCTTGAGTTGGATCGCCCCGAACGCCTCGCCCGCCTTCAGTTCCACGATGTCGCCGTAGGCGGCGGCGGTAATCGCCGTTTGCGCGGAGGTGTAGGCGCAGCCACTGGCGCAGACGGTGAGTTTCGCTGCCCAGCAAGTTGAGGCGAGAATGAGGAACAACAATAGACGTCTCATCATTGGCACCTAATAGAGCCGCTTATTGTCACAGCCGATCCGCCCGAAGCGTTGTTTACTCCCTTGACGCTAATTCTATCTCCTGCTGTATAAGAAACCGTATGCGTGGTATCTGAATACACTCCGGCAACATCGTTGGCTGCGACTGTCACTACAAGAGCAGTATCGCCCCTATTCTTACGAAGGGTTAATACCAGAGACCCGGTGGCTGGTTGGGTACTGCCAGTCCACACATGAAAATTACTGGCTGTGCAGCTTGTAGGAATAACTATCTCGGCCCCAGCTTCATACGTTGCCTGCCAGGGGCCATAAGAACCTCCTGTGATATAGTTGTAGAGAGTCAATCCTGCCGCGATAGAGTTGTCGTACCAGTTCTGCGCTAGAATCGCGTAAGAACTTGACCCGCCGCCCTGTACCTCCCAAGTATCAGGGTCATCGTCCGCGCAGACAAGAAACTTAGATCCCGGCGCCGCGTCCGTGTCGATGAAGGTCTGGCCTATTTCGCATGTCGCAGGGGCAGTAGTGCCGGACTTATTCGGTGCGGTGCTGGAAGCGTTTGTAGAGTCATTGCTCCCAGTCCACACATTCGTTCCACCCAACTGCGGCACAGTCGCGGTGTCGATAGCGATCGCTCCAGACGCAATCGAGATGCCGGTGCTCGCCGCGTAGACGTTCTTACCCAGCATCGTCCTGGCGTCGGTGACCACCCCCCATGCCCCGCTTACGATGGTCACTGTGGCCAGAGGTTGAATCCCGTTGAAGGCCGGTGTCGTGACTTGGTTAACGATGCAAGAGCCCGACGAGCAGATAGCAATTACTCCGCTCGCTGCCGGAACCTCTACCACAATCTCACCACTGGAGTTCCCGTACACGTAGGCCGTGCCGTTGCCTGTGCCCGTCACCGTGCCACCCGTACAGGTCAGGGCCGTCGTATCGACGGCCACTGTGAACGTCGAGGCGCCCGTAACCGTGATGACGTGCAGTGCGTTCAGGGTCGAACAGGAAGTACCCGTCACCCCGGCCACATTCACGCTGTCCCCGTTGTGGAACCCGGCCCCGAGCGCTGCCGACGTGGTGAATGTCGTTGTCGAACCCTCGGTGATATCCGACACCGTACGGCTCTGGATCGTCCAGTACCCGGCCGCCATCGTGTATGATGTGCCCGCCGTTCCAAACGCCCCAGCCGCGAAGTCCAGCCTCGTGCCAGATATGATGCTAACAGCGAGATCGGTCAAGTCGCGTGAATCGCTAGCGCCCCCGCCGCTTCCGCAAGCCGCCGCCGCCGCGATGTGGTTCCCGTTCGCGTCGATCTCCACGCATCGGCCGCTGGTCTGCGTCCCCGTGGTGCTCGCGAGCAGCGTCCCGGTTCCGCTCTTGGCCGTCGCGTCCGAGAGGTCGGCGACCGCCCACACTTCCTGTCCTTGCGCCGCGTTGAGCTTCGTGCCGGCAGATAGCCCCGCGTAGCCGCTCGCCGCGTTCTTCTCGCTGGTCTTCTGCACGTTCGCCAGGCTCGCGCCCAGCGCCGTCTCGATGGCCTTGAGCTCTGCAGCCATCAAGTTGTGGTGCTTTGCGGTCACTACGTCTTCCACCAACGCCCCCGAGGAGTGGCCAGCTGCGCTCGTCCCCGCGAAGCCACGACCGCCCGAACAGATCGTGAGCACGTTGCCGCTGATCGAGCAGACTTTCAACATCTCGTCGTTGATCTTGACGACCGAAGGATAGGCGAAGTGAGAGCCGGCGATCACCGTGACCGTCAAGGTCGTATCGTTGATCGCGCCGTCGAGATTCGACCAAGCCGAGTCCGTCGCGACGAGCAAGTCGCCGTCCGTCGCTACCGCGGTCGGATACGCCGGCGTTTCGGGGTTCTGCCCGGGTAGCAACGCGCACGCCAGCAGTAAGGTCAGAAGCAAGCGTTTCATATCTCTCCTCATAGCGCAGGCCTAAGCCAGGCATTCACGCGCATGGTTTTGGGCGGCGGCAACGTGACTTCTCCCAGAACAGCGCAGGCCGCGGCGACCGCGATAGAAGGCGCGACGCCGGCCAGCTCCTCGATGTAGAAGACCGGCGCAGGGCAAGATGCTGCGATCTCGATCAGCGGCGCGACGCCGGCCAGCTCCTCGATGAGAAGGACGGGCGCGGCGACCGCTACCTCAATGGCGATCTGCGGCTCGACGAGCGGACCGCCTTCGCCCCACCGCTCCTCACCAAACCGTCCCGTTCCCCATTGTGGCATCAGGGTATAGTAATGACGTAGGAACCGCTTAACAGGCGCGCCATTTGACCCGTCAGGATCGTTTTGGTGACAGAACCGGTGAACAGTTTGAAGTTGAGTAAGTTCCCGGCAACCGCGTCCCAAATGCCGGCACCTACCAATACGCCCCAGTCCGCGGTGGCTTCATTGAAATCCACGGTGGCAGATTGCGTGATCTTGCGGCCGGGTGAGGCGTCGGCTGGTGCGCCGAAGGTGATGGCTTTCCTGATATAGCTGCCGCCAGTCGGCTCAACGCCGCCTGTACCGTTCGCGGCCGGCATGGTCAGAAATAGTCCGACGAAGGGCGTGCCGTTCCGGATCTCGTTTAGTTCCGCGTCGCGATACACATTGCTAACGTCACCCATGAGTTACCTCCTGTGCGCTTGGCGCGGGTTGCTGGACGAGCGCCGTCCCTTCCTGATTCAGTACGTATTGCGCCTTCGGATCGTCGCCGCGAGCGCGCACGACGCGCTGCAAGATGATGCCGAGCGCCTGCCCGAACGCTCCGATCGCGGCATCCGATTGCAGCTTGGCGTCTTCCATCTTGCGGAGCAGCGCCGCGATTAGATCTCGTTCAGCTTGTTCGAGTTCGATGGTCATTCAAGGATTCCTCTGGACGTGAAGTATGCTTGTGTGCTATACGTAAGGCGTGAAGCGAATCAGCGTGTTCTTGAGCCAGAAGCAACTCGGATTGCTCGCCTCGGAAGCCCGCCGAAACGGACTGAAAGCAGCGGAGTTGATCCGCCGCGCCATCGATCAGTTCTTCGAACGTAACCCCACCCGGCGCGACAAGGCCGGGAGGAAGAAGAGATCATGAAAGCACCACTCCTTGCTGTCCTTTCATTTCTGTGTATTGGCAGTTGCGCAGCGGCCAACGTGGAATATGTGATTGAACTACAGCGTCCATGCGAACAACCGCTATCCCTGCTCCCGGTGACGACAGGCGACTGCGATGATCGGCTCTGGGTCTTCGTTCGCTCAGATAA
>Ga0315273_10004039_pt1 | contig 17839 bp, 15 predicted proteins | sample YL17G02_0_MG_FD_205753 | JGI IMG/M metagenome (GOLD analysis project Ga0315273, IMG submission 205753) | Sediment microbial communities from Yellowstone Lake, YNP, Wyoming, USA - YL17G02_0 | ecosystem: Environmental > Aquatic > Freshwater > Lake > Sediment | place: USA: Wyoming | collected...
GGCCGGCATGAATCCGCAAAAGACGTTCATGAAACGGCTGCCGTGACTGCGTTCGGATTGCTCCGTAGGCAATGGCGGTGTGGATGGAGCCATCCGACTCGATGATCCCGTAACCGGTCGACTCGCTTCCAGGGTCTATCCCCAGTATTCGCATCTTTGTGGAATTCGGTGACAGTTGCCTTTTTAATCTTGGTGGATACCTCCTGCTACAAGGTGGGACAGCATCCCAAGATTAAAAAGGTGACTGTCACCGAATTCCACTAGGAGGCTTCCTGCATTTCCGCTTCGTCGATGTCGAAATTAGCCCAGACGTTCTGGACGTCCTCGTGCTCCTCGAGCGCCTCCATGAGCTTGAGCATGGTTTGCGCGCTCTTGCCTTCAAGCTTCACATGATTCTGCGGCACCATGGAGACCTCGCATGCGGCCAGCGCGATCTTGGCCTTCTCCAGCGCCGACTTCACGGCATCGAAACTCTCCGGCGAGCTGAAAATCTCGAAACTCTCGCCATCATCGCGCATGTCATCCGCGCCGGCGCTGAGCGCGATTTCCATCAACTTGTCCTCTTCCGCAGCCGATTTCTCGACGACAAAGTAACCCTTCCGGTGGAACATCCAGCCGACACTTCCGGTCTCGCCCAGGTTTCCGCCGTTTTTTGAGAGAGTGTGGCGGATTTCCGCGACCGTGCGATTGCGGTTGTCAGTCAGAACATGTATGAAAATTGCCACGCCGCCGGGGCCGTACCCTTCGTAATTCACATCTTCATACGATACGCCCGGTAATTCACCCGTGCCGCGCATGATTGCCCGCTTGATATTGTCCGCCGGCATATTGGCTGCTTTTGCCGTGGCCACGGCCAGGCGCAACCGGGGATTGGCCTCCACATCTCCGCCCCCCATGCGGGCCGCAGCGGTCATTTCCTTGATCAGGCGCGTAAAAATGCGCCCACGCTTGGAATCTGTCGCCGCCTTTTTATGCTTGATAGAAGACCATTTTGAATGTCCTGACATAAAAGACTCCTTTTCGCAGAAAGCGAATTATTTTAACATACTTTCCGGCGCAGGGCACCGTGAACTGCGAACCTCAAATAACCTCATAATGGCAGCCGCATCTGGAAGAAAACGGATTATGGATCAAACCGGTGTACTGGAGATATTCAAGCAGTCGGGCGCCTTATTGGAAGGGCATTTCAAACTGACGTCGGGTTTGCACAGTGACCGCTACCTGCAATGCGCACTGGTCCTGCAGCATCCTGACCATGCTGCCGCCTTGGGACGGGCATTGGCGTCCCGCCTGCGCGAACTCGCGGATTCGCCCGATCTGGTGATCGCCCCCGCGCTGGGCGGAATCCTGGTAGCTCACGAGGTCGCGCGCAGTCTGGGAGTGCGGGGCCTTTTTGCCGAGCGCCAGGACGGTGTTCTGACGCTCCGCCGGGGGTTCCGGATCGAACCCGGGGAGCGCTGCTATGTTGTGGAGGACGTGGTGACCACCGGAGGATCCACGCGGGAAACAATGGAAGTTGCTCAACGGGCAGGGGCGCGGGTGATCGCAGCCGGTTCCCTGATCGACCGGAGCGGCGGGCGGACCGACCTCGGTGTTCCGCGCGCGGCCCTCGCCGTGCTCGATGTTCCCACTTATCAGCCGGATTCGTGTCCGCTTTGCCAGGCCGGCTCAGTGGCCGTAAAACCGGGAAGCCGGTGACAACCCCGCGCAACATCCGTCTGACACTGGCGTTTGATGGTACCGCCTACCACGGCTGGCAGATACAGGCGGGCCAGCCTACGGTTCAGGGAGTCGTCCGTGACGCGATCCGCCGGATCGCAGGCGAGGATGTCAGTCTGATCGGGAGCGGTCGAACGGATTCCGGGACGCACGCACGGCGTCTGGCGGCGAACTTCGTTACGCACTCCCGCATCGAAGCGGCTTCCTGGACTCGGGCGATCAACAGCCTGCTTCCGCAGGACATCCGCATCCTGTCGGCGCGCCGGGTGCCGCTCGAGTTCCACGCGCGGCACGATGCGCGCTCAAAGATCTACCGCTACCAGATCTATCGCGGCCGGATTCTGCCCCCTCACCTGATGCGGGAGCACTACCACTACCCCTATCCGCTCGACATCGCGTTGATGGAGAAAGCCTCCCGCCTTTTCGTCGGCGAGCACGATTTCGCCAGCTTCACCCCCGCAAAGGTGTCCGGAGCAAAGGCGACAGTCAGGCGGATATTCCAATGCAACCTGAAAAAGCAAAGGTCGCGCCTTTGCTTTTCTGTCGAGGGAAATGGCTTCCTCCAGTACATGGTACGAAATATGGTCGGAACGCTTCTGGAGCTGGGGAGAGGGAGAATGACCCTCAGCCAATTCGAGGACCTGTTCAGGAAAAGAGACCGGACACTCGCCGGATCAACCGCCCCGGCTCACGGATTGGTTCTGATCAGGGTCCGCTACTGAGTTTCATTGCTAATCCGCATTTATACTACTAAAGTGAAAGTCCTTTCCGTCCGGGAAAGAATTCTGTCACCGCAGAGGCGCTGAGGACGCTGAGTAATAATGGGACGCGGATTCACGCGGATCAATGAATGCATACCGATCGGCCGAACTATTGCGACCAGGCCGCGCCAGGATCATCAGGTGAATCCTCCGCCGGCAAGGCGTTGGGATTTAGTCGTTCATCGTCAAGGGATGTTTATGTTATGGCTGGCGATTTTTGTTATGATAGCTGCCCGGGAAGGCACCCTTTATGGCGGAATTGGACGGTCTGGCCAAAGCGGGTACGGTTGAGGCCGGCTTGCTGAAGAAGATCGATCGATCGCGGCTGCCGAAGCACATCGCCGTAATTATGGACGGCAATGGCCGCTGGGCCGGAGCACGCAACCTGCCCCGGGTCGCGGGGCATCGTGCCGGGATCGAATCGGTGCGCGAGATCGTCGAGACATCCGCCCGCCTGGGTCTCGAAATTCTTACCCTCTACGCGTTCTCGGTGGAGAATTGGAAGCGGCCGCAATCGGAAGTGCGCACACTCTGGAACCTGCTCAAACAATACGTCCGCCGCGAGCTGAAGAACATTCATCGGAACAACATCCGCTTTCAAACCATCGGGCGGACCCAACTTCTGGAAGAGTCGGTCCGCCAGGAACTTGAACGCGCCGCCGAGACGACGCAAAGCAATACAGGCATGCTCCTGAATGTCGCGCTCAACTACGGCGGCCGGGCCGAGCTGGTGGATACTTTCAATCGCCTGCTTTCCGAATTCGGACGGAACGGCCACCGGCACCCGATCAATGAAGAGACGATTGCCAGCCGTCTTTATACCGCGGGCCTTCCCGATCCGGACCTTCTCGTCAGGACCAGCGGCGAAATGAGGATCAGCAATTTTCTTCTCTGGCAAATCGCCTATTCCGAAATCTACATCACCTCCACCTTCTGGCCCGACTTCAGGCGGCGTCATTTATTTGAAGCGATCGTGGAGTTTCAGAAGCGCGAACGCCGCTATGGCGGAATTTAATACGACCGTTCCGGGCGATCGTGCCCTGGTTCAAGCGCCGGAAAGCCGGGATCCGGAACCTTAAAAATCACACTCCAAAATCAAATGGCTCTTCGAATAATCTCGGCTGCAGTCCTGATTCCCATTGTGCTTGCAGGCGTCATGTACGCGACGCCCTGGCCGCTCGTGATCGCGCTGGGGATCATCGGCACACTTTGCCTTTACGAATATTTCGGCCTGATGCGCTCCATGGGTCTGTCGGGACAATCCTGGTTCGGCTACACCTCCGCATGGGTCCTGCTGTTGGGATTTCACAGCCAGTGGATTCCCGTCCCGTTGCTTCTGGCCGCGGTCCTGATGGCAGGATTCGTGGCGGCGATTTTTCGGCGCGACTCCATGCGCGACAGATCTCTCGGCTTGATGGTGAACATGCTCGGGGCGCTCTACCCGGCCCTCTTCTTGTATCCGGCGGTGGCAATCCGCTTCGAGTTCGGCGAAAAGCGCGGGCTGCAGTGGTTCCTGATGCTGCTCGTCATTATCTGGCTTGGAGATACCTTCGCATTGATCGTTGGGAATCGCTTCGGATGCACGCCGTTCGCCCCGCGCATCAGCCCGAAAAAGACCAACGAGGGCGCCGTCGGCGGCTTCCTTGCGGGAGTCGCCGGGGCCTTGCTGCTGCAGCACTTCCTGTTCCAGGAACTTCCTCTGATTCATGTTGTATCCCTCGCCATCATTCTGGGGATATTCGGGCAGCTCGGGGACCTGGCGGAGTCCATGCTCAAGAGGTCGGCGGAGATCAAAGACAGCTCCAGGCTCATTCCCGGTCACGGCGGCGTGCTGGACCGAATCGACAGTCTCCTCTTCGCCTTTCCGGTGACACAGCTTTATCTCCTGTTCCTCTATCAGCCATAGCAGGATGCTGAAAGTGCTTTGCCGGCCCCGGGGGATTGGGTGCTCCCGCCATCGACTGTTGACAGCCCGAGCGTAACTCGCATGCGTGGTATAAGTTTGAGACTCAATTCCAGGCGATCAGTTCCACTGCCACGATCGAGGCCTGGTCTCGACTTTGGCCTGCGACAGTCGTGGGAAGACGAAGCTACCCAAACACACTCACCCTCTTCCGGGATATCTCCAGCCGAACGAATCTCGAACAGCTGAACCTCACGATCCGACATGGTTCGGCGTATCTATTTCGTCGGACGATTCGCGCCATTCTATGGCGGCGCAGCAACACTGGATGGCGGAAGCACCCCAAAGCTTATAACCGCAGATAGACGCAGCGCGGCAAGCCGCTTGGGTAAATCCGGCTTGAACCTCTCTTTGGTTGCGGCTTGCCGCGCTGTGTTCATCTGCGGTTACAAAATCTTTTCCCACCCGGAAAGGATATTCACATTAGTAATACCGTACTCGAATTCGACTGACACGCACAGCAGCGCCGGGTATCGAGCGTATCTCCCTCAAGGGGATGACCATGGATATCCGCTATGCTTTTCGCGCAGCATGCGATCTATTTAGTGCTTTGGGATAATTAACGCAATATAATGGCGCGACGAATAAACAAGCTGTGAAGCCTTTATGGCTTTGGACTCCTCCTCCGGGAGCTGAAGCGCCCATGCATTTCGTACTCGAAGCAAATCCCTATCTGAGGTTGTTTATGAAAATGAATCGATTTATATCGGCAGGGATGGTCTGCCTGATTTTGTTTTCAGTGGCAGCATTTTCCCAGAATGTCAGCGGCGTATTGAGCGGCACGGTCAAGGATTCCGCCGGGGCGGTAATCCCCAACGCCCAGGTGACTCTGACGAACCAGGCCACCAACGTCGCTGCAAGAATATCCACGAACGAATCCGGCTTTTTTGTTTTCCCGAGCGTGTTGCCGGGAACCTACAGCCTGAATGTCGGCACGGCAGGCTTCCGAACCTTTCAAATGAAGGATATTGCCATCACTACGAACGAGCGTCGTGCCGTAGGCGATATCACGTTGCAGGTCGGCGAAATTCAGCAAACGGTCGAGGTGCAGGCCGCCACAACCCCGGTGCAGACCGCGTCGAGCGAAAGGATGGGGCTGGTGAGCGGCGATCAGATACTCAATGTGGCGATCAAGGGCCGCGATTTCATCGCCCTGCTCTCGACGCTGCCCGGTATCATCGACACCAACATCGGCTCCCGCGAAGTGACGATGACGGGGAATGTGCTCAACGGCCTGCATATCAATGGCGGCAGGACCAACTCCATCATGTACGCCCTCGATGGCATCTCCTCGGTCGATACCGGTTCCAACTCCAGCGTGCAGAACCAGCCCAACATGGATGCGATCAGCGAAGTCACTGTGCTGGCGAGCAACTATCAGGCGGAATTTGGCCGCAACAGCGCGGGTACAATCAACGTTGTCATCAAGAGCGGGTCGCAGGGATACCACGGCAGCGCCTATTGGTACTATCGGGACAAGAGCCTGAATGCCAACAACTTCTTCTCAAACCGGACGACAACGCCCAAATCCGCCTATCACTTCAACAATGTGGGATATTCCATCGGCGGGCCGATCTATATCCCGGGGAAATTCAACAGCGACAAGGACAAGCTGTTCTTTTTCTTTTCGCAGGAGTTTGTCCGCAGGAAACTCTATCAAGACCCCCGTTTCACCACGACCCCAACCGCACTGGAACGGGAAGGCGACTTTTCGAAAACTTTGGACATCAGCGGGAAACTGATCGCGATCAAGGATCCCACTACGGGGCAGAACTTTACCGGCAACATCATCCCTAAATCGCGCCTCAATGCTCTGGGACAGCAGATATTGAAGTTCTTCCCGCTGCCCAACTATACCGAGACCGACCCGGCCCAGCTAAACAGGCGCAATTACCGGTCGGTCGCCAGCGGCAACAACCCCCGCCGTCAGGAGGTCATACGCGTTGACTACAATATCACTCCAACCCTGCGCATGTATTTCCGCGGCATCCAGGATCACGATACCGAAGAGTGGCCCTACGGTTCGTGGGTCTCGGGCAGCGTCAACTACGATCTCACCAACACCATCCGGCCGCAGCTGGGCCGGGGCGCGGTTGTCAACGTCACAAAGGTGTTCAGTGCGAAAATAGTCAACGAGTTTGTCTTCGGCGCCACCACGCGCGGCCAGACGTTTAATCCTGAGGATGCATCTAAAGTGGCGCGGAGCACGATGGGGAACATCGGCCAGTGGTATCCGGGTTCCAACGAATCCCATGCTATCCCTGACATGACTTTCGGCGGCGTCCAGAACTATATCAACCCTTCACAGGGCAACATTCCGTACACGAACGAGAACCCTGTGTTTGCCTGGACCGACAACTTCAACTGGCTGGTGGGGACGCACCGGCTGAAATTCGGCATGTATATCGAGCGTATGCGTAAGGACGAAGTGGGCGGTCCGAACACTCGAGGATCTTTCGCCTTTGGCAGAGATACGAACAACCCCCTGGATAGCAACTACGCCTTTTCCAACGCGATTCTGGGGATTTTCCAGAGTTATTCCGAGGGCACGTTCCGACCATACTCGCACTACCGCTATACCCAGGTGGAATGGTATGCCCAGGATTCCTGGCGGGTATCAAATAAGCTGACGATAGACTATGGCCTCCGGTTCTACAACGCGCCGGGCGCGCATGATAACCGCTATGCGATCACGACCTTCGATCCCTCGACATACAGCGCTTCGAAGGCCGCGATACTCATCCGGCCCGGGAAGGACCCAGCCGGCAAGCGCGTCGGCGTCGATCCCCGCACCGGGACGATCTATCCGGTGCCTTATATCGGATTGTATGTTCCGGGATCCGGCAATTACGCTGCCGGCATGGTCGTAGGGGGAAAGAACTTCCCAGGCTCGCTCTACGAGACTGCGGCCGTTTCCTTCGGTCCCAGGATCGGCTTTGCCTACGATCCCTTCGGCAACGGCAAGACGGCCATTCGCGGCGGTTTCGGCATCTTTTATGACCGTCCCCAGGGCAACGTCTATTCGGGCACCAACGGCCAGCCGCCCGTAGCTTACACCCCGACTCTCTGGTACAGTACCCTCGATACTTTCCTTCAGTCACAGGGTGCCGTAGGCCCGAGCACCGTCAATGCTCCCCAGGTGGGCCAGCAGACAATGCCGAGAGTGGCGAATTACAGCCTGGGAATTCAGCGCGATATCGGTTTCAGCACCGTCGTCGACCTCTCTTACGTGGGATCGGCGGGACGGCACCTGCTCTATGCGCGCGATATCAATCCCATCCCGATGTACGCGCGCTTCGATCCGGCCAATAAGGATGTAACTACCGCCAGCAGCCCGCTGCCGGACAACTTCCTGAGACCCTATATGGGCGTAGGCAGCATCAACGTGCGCAGCTTCGGCGGCAATTCCAACTACAATTCGATGCAGTTAGCAGTCAACCGCCGCATGGCCAGGGGGTTCCAGTTCGGCGCCTCCTACACCTTCTCCAAAAGCCTGGGTATCGGAGAGGGCGACTTCGAAGGGATGAGCCCCTATTTCCCGATCCGCACCCGGAATTACGGTCTGCTTCCCTTCGACCGGGTCAATTTGCTGTCCGTCAATTACACCTGGCAGGTCCCCAGCCTGGGAAGAAAAATGAACAGCAAGGCTCTTGATGCCGTCCTGGGCGGCTGGCAGATCTCCGGGATCACCTCATTCGTGTCGGGCGGCACATTCAGGCCGGGATTCAGCACCACGGATGGAGCTGATATTACAGGCTCGGCTGAGGGTGCCCGTATCGATATCACCGGAAATCCTTATCTGCCGAAGAGCGAGCGGACATTCGCGCGCAACTTCAAGACCGAAGTGTTTGCGCGGCCCGCCACGCGCACTTTCGGCAACGCCGGCATTGGAATCCTGCGCGGTCCCGGCATCAACAACTGGGACTTCACCGTTTCTAAGAGGGTTCCCCTCGGACTCGGGGAATCGCGCTACATCCAGTTCCGAAGTGAATTCTACAATGCCTTCAATCACACCCAATTCTCGGGTCTGGACACGACCGCCCGCTTCGATCCGGCCGGCGCCCAGGTGAATGCCAATTTTGGCGCTTACACCTCCGCTCGCGACGGCCGCAGGATCCAGTTCTCGCTGCGGCTAATGTTCTAGCCCGCTTCTTCTCTCCTGGTGTCTTGGTTCTGATGGGCGAAAACCCCTCAGCACCAGGGCACCGGGGCATTTCCCTTCCGGCGTCCACAACCAGGACAATTGGCATAGTGTCCCCATCGGGGATCGTTGAAACCCCTCGCCTTCAGGCGAAGGATAGGGCGGCGAAGTCGACGTAGTCGACGAGTCAGGATTCTTGGCCGGCAGCGACTCGAGCAATCACGAACATGGCACGTGACTGTAGGGGCGACCGTAAGGTCGACCGGCTGGCTCCCCATCGTCAGGTTGTGCGGGCGACCTGAAGGTCGCCCCTACAGTAATTGGGTATTCGCTGTGGCGTGCCTGCGAAGGAAGAAAATCCGGAAGCACGCGGCAAATCATTTACCCGGTCAAGGGAGTCAGGGTTTTCTGCGTTCGAGCTGCTGCAGTTGATTGCGCGCTTCCATGTAGTCGGGACGCAGCCTGAGAGCTTCCCGCAGCTCTTGTGAGCCTTCTTCAATCCTGCCCCGCATGGCCAGCGCACATCCCAAACCGTAGTGGGCCTCGGCATCATCGGGCGCGAACCGGATTGTTTCGCGGAAGTGATCGGCGGCCTCCGCGGTTTTGCCCGATCTCATCAAGGCAATCGCCAGATACCTTTGAGTGGTGGCATCGTTGGGCTTGATGCGCAGAGCCTCTTCGAATTGTGCAATGGCCTGTCCGGTTTTGCCCTGGACTTCCAGCGCCACGCCGAGATTGCAGCGGGCAAGAATGAACATCGGTTTCAGGCGGATGGCTTTCTGGAAATACACGATCGCCTGATCGAATCTTCCCTTCGTCACCAGGATGAGCCCGAGCTTGTGATAGGCCTCCGCGCTCCCCGGATCGCTTTTCAGCGCCTCCTGATATTGAGCTACCGCTTCCTCGACCCGGCCCTGGCGCTCCGCAACCAGCCCGATGTAATAGTGAGCCTCGGCTCGATCGCCGCTCTGCGCCAGCAGGGTGCGCAGCTGTTCGACGGCGGCGGCGCTCTTGGCCTGTCTGAAGAAGATGGTGGCGAAATACCACAGGGGCAACAAATCGTCGGGCCTGAGCCGCAGGCCGCTGCTGAGATGGGACAACGCATCGTCGACCGCCGCGCTGTCCGCCCCGTGCGCCTCGAGCAATGTGCGCGCCAGGAAGTGGTGGGCGTCGGCATCTTCGGGCGCCACTTCGGCGGCACGGCGCGCGACGCGGATCGCCTCATCCGGCTGCCTGAAGCGGCTGTACAGCCCGGCCTCCTTGAGCAAACGTGTCGACGAACAGGAAAGGCCAAGCAGTTCCTCGCCCAGCGGATCCTTCAAAAGGGGAATGACGATAAGGTTTGGCTCGAGGAGATGCCGGCGTTCCTCGGCCGCCCGATCGTTTTGCCCGGTCGCCTCGTAGGCGTCGAGAAGCAATTGGTGGGGCGGACGTATGTGCGGGTATTCGTGCGACAGCGGGGCGACATATTCGACCACCTTGTTCCAATCTTTACGGCGCGCGGCAATCCGGCCCAGCCCGAAAACGGCCTGCAGCGAGGCATCTTTGCCCGCCGCGCCGGCACTCAACTCGTAATAGTGCGCGGCCTGGTCCATTCGGTCCTGCTTATAGTAAATCTCGCCCAGCTTCTGCAGCGCCGGAAAGTAATCCGGTTTGAGCCGCACGGCCTTTTGCAGCAGCTCGTGGACTTCTTTTTCCTGTCCGGTTTCTTCTTTCACCAGTGCCTGACAATACGTCCAGCGATAGTCCGAGGGCTCCAGCCTTGAGGCGATGCGGTAGGAATCCTCGGCCTGATCATAAAATTGATTGGCGTGATACACCATCCCGAGCCGTCCGATGTCCGCCGCCGAGTCGGGGCGTTTTCGCGCTGCGCCATCGGCCTCGGCAAGAAGTCGGCGCAAAGCCGCATTCTGCAGCTGGGGATCCGGCAGTTTGGGAAAATCCGCCGGCAGGCTCCGGGAGATCAGGAATGAGGAAATCAGCCAGGTGGCTGAACCGAGTACGCAGGCAAGAAGCGCCAGTTTCCAGAGCCGGGGGGCGCTGGGACGGCCGGAATTCTCATGAATCGAGGAGCTCATGGCGCGGAAAACCTTTTCGTTTCTCGCCGCCGGAGGCGGTGGTTTACATTGGCGCAGTCAGTGATCTCCGGCAAAGTGGGAGGCTTGATTGGAGAACCGCTCAAAGCGGCACTGTGCCGCACCTTCGGCGCTGCATTCCTCGTCCAGAATCATATCCCGATCCGGGTCGGGGCGCCTCCAACCGTTGACATTCAAGCTGCGATGAGGCCCGAAGGGCCGGCAGTCCATAGGCCCGACCGGTAGTCCGGGACCCTCGGAACCAAAGAAATCGAGCGCCGAATGTGTGGCACTGCTCACTCCCGGAGTTGTCAGACTCTGCGAGTCCCTGCAAAGCCGGGGGTTTACCGAATTAAATTATTGTCTACTGCTTCAATACCCGCTTCGATCCCCAGGCGTTGAGCCAGAGCACAATGCGTCCATCCTTTGTGAAAGGAGGGTAGACATTCATTCTGGCCGAAACGAAATCCGGTTTGCCGTCGTTATTCATGTCGGCGGTTTCCAGGCTGATCAGGTGCGTCGGCGTGTGGGAGAGATCGCGCCGGGTAAAGTTCACCCGCCCGTCATTCTCGAACCAGATGATGCTTTGAGCTTCCGGCTGCTCCCAGAAGTTATAGCAGCTCACCGCGACCACATCCATGTCCCCATCGTTGTCGACGTCTGCCGCCCTCGAATTTGCCGATCGGATGGTGTTCGAACGTATGGTTGCCCTTGTTTTCGAGCCATTGAACGCTGTGCCAGGGCCTCGGGCGCGGGGGAAGGTAGTCGAAGGCGTCACCATTGGTGAACAGGATGTCCATCAATCCGTCATGGTTCATGTCTGCCACTCTCATTGCACTGCTGCCATAGTCTTCGTTTGCGCTGCCCCAGATCAGGTGCGATTTGAAATTCCCGCGCCCGTCATTTTCAAACAGGTAGATCTCCTCCCATTCCTGGCTCACCAGGCTCACGACATCCATGTCGCCGTCCCGATCGATGTCCACCGGGATGGTGTGGATTACGCCGGAGAGACTTTGCAGTATATGGGAACGGAACTGCCAGTTGCCGAGGTTTTCCATCCATCTCGTCTCGCCGTCATCATAGCCGAACTGGCCGACGATGAGGTCGAGGCGGCCATCGCCGTTAAAATCCGCGGCTCGAACATCGGTAACCCTGGCAATGCGGTCGACAATTGTGTGGGGGCTGAAGGTCTGCTTTCCATCATTTTCGAGGATGACGACGGAGCCAATCTTGTCGTTGCTTGGAAAAAGCTGGCCCATTACCGCTACCAGGATATCCAGGTCCCCGTCACCATCGATGTCGCAGGTGCTTGCATGCGCCGGCGCCGGGAGCACCGGGCTTACCCATTTCTCCTCATAGATCCCGGCAGGATGCTGGCGAATCCAGCCGATCCGATTCGCCAGCATGTCGCAGACCAGAACATCCGGCAAACCATCCCTGTCCAGGTCAACGATGGTAACGCTTCCGATGCGCGGAGGATCCGCGGCGGGGAATCCGATTGCTTCCGGCGTAAGGAAATCGATCTTTTGGCCCGGCTTCTGTTGTACCGGCGCTTCCACCGCTTCGCCCTTGCGGGCGCCCTTGAAAATATGCGCGAACATCTGCCCGACCGACAGGCCCGAGTGTTGAGCCTGATAGACGAGAACCAGGAAGGGGACACCCAGAAGCACGGCGGCGATCATCAGGGCCGGCAGCAAACCGGATCGTCTGTTTTCGGGCAGTTTCGGCCTGCCGGAAGCACTTTTCATCATTCACCTCGGTTATCCCGCAAAGAAACAAATCATTCCCGCCGCGGCTGCCCATAGGAAGGATGCCAGCGTCAATGATCCAAGGAATGCCCTCCGCTTCTCGCCGGCGCCCTCCTCCCAGCAGAACTGGAGCGTCCGCCAGGAATACAACACACCGATCAAAACGCTGCCGGCCTGGAGCCAGGGTATAGCGGGCGCCCAGATTATATGCCAACGACTTCACTTGTTGGCAATTTACAACAAGTCTGGTATGAGGCGGAAGATCAATCCTGACCGCCTAACGTATACGATTGGCGCCGTTGTCGATGAACAGCCGCTCGTTAATTCAATCGGTGTCGCACTCGCGAACAATGAATATGAACAATTCTTCGAGAAAGGAAGTGGCTTGCCCCTAAAAAAAAGGAGGGATTTCAAAGTCATTCACGCCCTGCGACAGGGGCAAAGTGGTGTACCTTTTAAGATCCCCATAGTCGAAGGCGAAAATGCTTTGGCTGACAGAAATAGACTCAATGGATCCCTCGAAATACGGGGTGAAGAAATTCGTCGCGACCTGCCTGTCGGAAGCGACATTGAGGTTACCTTAAACATCGATACCTCTCGAATAATCACCGTAAAAGCATACGTGCCGCTGCTGGACCAGGAATTCAAAACAGAAATCAACCTGCAACGCCGCGAGCCCAATCTACATAAGTTGTCGGGCGAGAAATCCTAACGATTATCTGTAAGGGCGGCTGGGGAAAGATTTCCGCAGCAGCATAAAAGATGTTGGCACTCCACTCCGGTCGGCTGTTAGATCTTGAGTGGAAGCCATACTGCAGGGCGTTTACCATCCCAGAGATCCAAAGGCATCGGATTTCTATGCCTGCGTCGAGGACAACTTCGAAGAGCTCGAGCGGATTTACGACGAGAAGTACCAGAAACAACATGGCTTCTGGCGCCCCGTAATTCACGATGTCATCTGCAAGTACCTCGATTGTGGGGACCTCCATCAAGGTTTCGCTCGGGTTCGGTGTCCGACCTGCCGCCTGGAGTTCCTTCTCCCCTATTCATGCAAAGGAAGGTACTTCTGCCCATCCTGCCATCAAAAGAGAGTCGTCGCTTTCGCCGAACGCGTCGAGACCGAGCTGCTCGAAGAGGTCCCTCACAGCCAGTATGTCGTTACCATCCCCAAAATGCTCCGCATCTATTTCAAGTACGACCGCAAGCTCCTGGGTTTGCTCAGCCAGCGCTTCTACGAAACCCTCGCCGAGTTCTTCCGGGAAGTAACCAAAGATCCGGATGCCGTCCCCGGCGTAATCGTCTCCATTCAAACCTATGGCCGCGATCCGGTCCTGTTCCACCCCCATTTGCACTGTCTGGCATCGGACGGCTGCTTCAGCCGCGACGGCCGCTTCCATCCCGTCTCCTGGGTCGATACCGAAAAGATGATGCGTCTCTTCCGCCACAGGCTCTTTCAAACATTGCTCGCCAAGGAGATAATCACCACCAGTATCGTCGATCTGCTGCTCAGCTGGCAGCACCCGGGATTCTCCGTTTTCCGGGGTGAGCCGGTCCAACCGCGCGCTCCCGCCGCTCGCGAGCGGCTCCTACGCTATCTCTTGCATCCCGCCTTTGCCATGGAAAGGTTGCACTACGATCCCGCTGCCGGCACGATCACCTACAATCCCGCAACGCAGGCCTGCCATCGGCACGGCCAACCCGACTCCCCTGCACTCTCTCCCGCCCTGGATTGGCTTGCCGCCATCGTCACCCATATCCCCAACAAGGGACAACAGTTACTGAGGTATTATGGGCACTATTCCAACGTGCGCCAGGCACAGAAGAAACGCCTCGGCGCCACCGCACAAGGGCTCGAGACCACCCCGCAGGGACCCGGGCAAGACGACGAATTCCGCAAACAGTGCCGCCGCAACTGGGCCCGTCTCCTCAAAAAGATTTAGGAATCCCTTACCAACCGCACCCGATACAGTAAGTGCGGCTACTTCGTTTCGCATTACCCATCCCTTCCACCCGTGGTTTGATCGAGAGTTTCAGGCAATTGAGTGCCGCCGTGGCTGGCGCGAAGACAGGGTGTTTTTTCGTGACCTGAACGGCTGTAGCACTTCGCTTCCTATCGCATGGACGAGCCTGGCCGTGCCGGATCCGTTTCTTGTGATCTCCAATCGAAAAGCTCGTTTTCGTCCCCGAGATCTTCTTGAGCTCGTTGACCTGATCGACCGAATACGCCACGCCGAGGGCAGTGGCGAAAGGAGTGACCTGTAATGGAAATTACGCCGCCTTATGTTAATATAAATATGCCGCCCAATCTCGGGCCTGCCACTCACAATCTCGCACATATGCATTTACTGGCATTTGTCATGATGTGGATTTATTAGCTTGACAAAAGATCGATATGTGGCGTAATTATATTTACATATTGTCGACAAGGAGGTGCGGATGCCCAAGCGATCAGCCACCGATGGCAAACGCAAGGCCCTGCGCAGTCTCGGCGCCCTTCATCATCATCCCGAGCGGGTCACCGACGAACTCTTTCAAGAGGATGGTTTCTTCGACCCGCACGATCTGGTCCAGGTCAAGTACGAGATGCTCCGGCGCGTTTGGGTCGACCGAAAGCCGATTCGCCGCGCGGCAAGGGATTTCGGGTTTTCGCGGCCGTCGGTCTACCAGGCAAGGGCGGCCTTCGAGCGGGCTGGCTTGCCTGGTCTTCTCCCGGGCAAGCGGGGCCCTCGCGGCGCTCACAAAATGGACGATGCCGTCCTGGCCTTCGTGTGCGAGGAACTGCTCGCCGATCCGGCGTTGCGGGCGGCCGGACTTTCCAAGCGCATCCGAGCCCGTTTTGGCCTGGCCGTTCACCCGCGCACGATCGAACGGGCCTTGCGGCGGCACGAAAAAAAAACTCCATGACGAGGCAGCCAGGCCCGCATCGGAGAGCGATTCCGGCGTGGCCGCCGCTCTAACCGAACTGTACGAACGCCTGCGCGGACAGGTTCTGAACGGCCTAGACGGCGCGGGGGAGACTGTGGGTTTTGGAGTATTGATGAATCAGGGCATGGGAGCGTGGATTTTGAAGTGCCGAGAGTTCACGCCCGCCGTTGCTGATGCAGGCAGCCGCGATTCGGTTGCTGCCCGTATCCCTTTTCAGCTCGAAGCACAAGTGGTCGCTATGATCGCCGGCATGGTCTTGAACCACAGCAGGAGAGAACTTCAATGAACCAGCAAGGACCCTACAAGGTGACGGCATCGCACCTCAAGCGGACTGCGTATCTCTATGTGCGGCAGTCTACCGTGCGGCAGGTCTTCGAGAATACAGAGAGCACCAAGCGACAATATGCCCTCCGGGAGAGAGCGCTTGCCCTTGGCTGGCCGGAGGAGAGCATCCAAGTGATTGACTCCGATCTCGGGCAATCGGGAGTGTCTTCGGAGGAGCGGCAAGGATTTCGCAAGCTGGTCGCCGAAGTCGGATTGGGGCATGCCGGTATCGTCATGGGACTCGAAGTGAGCCGGCTTGCGCGCAACTCGGCCGACTGGCATCGGCTGATCGAGATCTGCGCTCTCTCCGACTCGCTTATCCTCGACGAGGATGGAGTGTACGACCCGAGCAATTTCAACGACAGGCTCCTGCTCGGGCTGAAGGGAACCATGTCGGAAGCGGAGATCCATTTCATGCGGGCGCGCCTGCGCGGCGGTATTTTAAACAAAGCGCAGCGCGGCGAGCTGTGCACGCTTTTGCCGGTTGGTTTTGTTTATGATGCAGACCACAAGGTGGTTCTCGACCCTGACCAGCAAGTCCAAGCGGCCATCCGTCTCCTTTTCCAGACCTTCCTGCGGACCGGTACCGCGACAGCGACGGTAAAATACTTCCGCGAGCAGAAGCTCGTGTTTCCCAGAGCGGCACGCGCGCGGAGTGGCAAGGCGGGTGTGGTCTGGGGCCCGCTTTGTGTCAGGCGCGTTCTTTGGGCCCTCCGCAACCCGCGCTATTCTGGCACCTACTTCTATGGGCGCTATCGGTGCCGGAAAATGCCCGATGGCAGCACCAAGCGCGCGCTGCTGCCGCCGGATCAATGGAACACGGTGATCCGCGATGCCCATGCGGGATACATCTCGTGGGAAGAACAGCAAAGCATGCAAGACCGCCTGCACCAGACGGCCCTGGCTTTTGGCGCCGATCGGCACCAGGGTCCCCCTCGCGAGGGTCCGGCGCTCTTGCAGGGGCGAGTGATTTGTGGTCTGTGTGGGAGCCGAATGTCGGTGCGCTATCGCAGCTACCGTCGGCGGATCGTGACTGAGTACCGCTGCTCTCGCGCCCATCTGCAGGGCGACCCTGTCTGCCAGGTTGTGATCGGCACCAGCGTTGATGCCGCCGTGGGAGCGCTGTTGGTCGAGGCAATGACACCCATGGCGGTCCAGGTCGCTCTTGCTGTCCAGCAGGAGATCGAAGCCCGTCTGCAAGAAGCCGACCAACTGCGCCGCCAGCAGGTGGAGCGGGCGCGCTACGAAGCCGAATCTGCACGGCAGCGCTACATGCTCGTGGACCCATTGAACCGTCTGGTAGCCCGTTCGCTTGAGGCCGATTGGAACGACAAGTTACGGGCGCTGGCCGAAACCCATGACAGCTATGAGCACGAACGCCAGCTGGATCAGCAGGTGCTCAGCGAATCCCGGCGCCAGCAACTCTTCTCTCTCGTGAAAGACTTCCCGGCTGTCTGGAACGATCCGGCGACGCCGCACCGCGAGCGCAAGCGCATGCTGGGTCTGCTCGTCGAAGATGTGACCCTGGTTAAGGATACCGAAATCACAGCCCACGTTCGCTTCCGCGGTGGAGCCACAACCACGCTGAAACTTCCCCTGCCTCTGAATGCATGGCAGCTACTCAAAACCCCTGACCATGTCCTGGCTCAGATCGATGCCCTTCTCGAACATCATACGGACGCGGACACCGTTGCCATTCTCAATCAGCGCGATCTGCGAACCGGTGCGGGTAGACCTTTCACATTGAGAAGTCTGCGCTGGGTTCAATATGCCCGAGGCTCCAAGAGCCACAAGCAACATCTGCAGGCCGCCGGCTTGTTGACGACGAAAGAAATAGCGTCCAAAATGGAAACGTCTGAAAAGGTCGTGAGGGCTTGGCGCAGGAAGGGCATCCTCCAGGCCTGCCGGTGCAGCGACCATCACGAGTGGCTCTATTATCCCCCGGACGGCGAAATGAACATGGGGAAACCAGACAGGAAGATCATCCAGCTGGCACCGAACCAGGAAGGCTCGGCCACAAAAACTGCAGGAGGTGCAGTATGAAACGACATCCTACGAAGTGGACCCGCTTATCTGCAGCAGGTGCGGAGCCGTCATGCGCATCGTCAGCTTCATCGAAGACCCCCCCGTCATCAAGAAGATCCTGCTGCATCTCCATCTCTGGGAAGTACCCAAACGCTCTC